>Ga0105046_10009778_pt1 | contig 14965 bp, 5 predicted proteins | sample MAT03_FD_78385 | JGI IMG/M metagenome (GOLD analysis project Ga0105046, IMG submission 78385) | Freshwater microbial communities from Lake Fryxell liftoff mats and glacier meltwater in Antarctica - MAT-03 (megahit assembly) | ecosystem: Environmental > Aquatic > Freshwater > Ice > Liftoff... | reverse complement strand
GAGCGACCCTTCCGTCACCATTTGTCCGGTTTCGATGATGCCGATTCTTGTACACAGCAAAGACAGTTCGTGCAGAATGTGGCTCGAAATGATGATCGTCTTGCCCATTTCCTTCAGAGCGAGCAGCATTTCGCGCATTTCAATACGTGCTCGAGGATCCAGGCCGCTGGCCGGTTCATCCAGCAACAGTAAATCCGGATCGTGCAGCAGTACACGAGCCAGTCCCAGTCGCTGTTTCATGCCACGTGAAAGGGCATCAACCGGTTGCCTTGCCTTCGCCGTCAGGTCGGTCAGCGCCAGTACATCTCTGACCGTGTTTTCGCGTTGAGAAGTTGGAATGTCGTAGGCTGCAGCAAAGAAATGCAGGTACTCATTGACCGTCAGGTCTTCGTAAACTCCGAAAAAATCCGGCATATAGCCAATGCGTTTCCTGATCGCCAGAGGATCTTCGGTCACGTTGATCCCGCCGATTGTGACCTTGCCATAATCCGGTGCGATCAATGTCGCGAGCACTTTGATCGTGGACGTTTTGCCGGCTCCGTTGGGGCCGATGAATCCGAAGACTTCCCCCTTCGGAATCTCGAATGAGATGCCGCGTACGGCATGCACTGCACCATAATTGACCCACAGTTCTTTAATTTGCACGAACGACATCACGATCCCTTATGATAGACGCGTCGGAATACCACGTAGTCATTGCCCTGCCTGGTGACAATGACCAGCAAAAGTTGGCCTGCATCGTTCGGATCCAGAATCGACAGGTCTTCGAAATCACCCGCGCCGTTCGGCGAGATCTGAGATGCGATCGAGAAAAATCCAACCGCGGGACGGACACAGACTTTGCAAACCAGGTCTACCAGTCGCTGATGCTTCGTATCCGACAAGCCTGACGGTCTGTCGGGATTCGGCAGCTCTTCGCCTCGCGTCAGGTCGAGAACCCTATTCTGCGTGAAGAGCAACACGGTCGACTCCGGCAGAGCCGTCTGGATCTCATCGCGCAGTGATTGTTGCCATGCGGGGTTTGCGAGCACATCCGATGATTGCTGCCAGGCAGTTCTGATGTCGTCCAGATCGAACTGCGGAATCGGACGCTCTGTCTGCAAAGAGGTCTGACGACTCACCCTCGGGCTCCATTTTCGCATTAGCTGACGAACCGTAAACAGGGTCGGCATATTGCCCTCGTACAGGGACGATGCCGCGTCGTTTGACTGGTCGGTGCGGTCGACCGTTTCTTCAGCGATGTCGGACGTCATCATTCCACGTCCGGAATCCCATTTGTCCACTTCCCTGGTGCGTTCGACAGAAACGTCCGCATAGAGACTTTGCTTCAGTTCTGTAGCAACCTCCTTTTGAGTGGCCGTGAATAACATTTCGAAACGGCTATTGCGGATGATACGATTGCCTGTCGTCAAATCCACAAATTCCAGCGACGTCCGATAGTCAGTCGATCCCAGATAAGCATTGCCGAGCCATGCCGTAAACCCGGTAAAGACAAGCGACACAACTGGTAGCAAAATCCACGTGAACCTACGAAGGTTGAAATGACCAAGCACGTAGTAGTCAACCGGCACAATCGCGGTGAGAAACAACGCCAGAATGACGACCACAACGCTCAACGGAATACTCCGCACATCGTCCGGCAGCAGGATCGTTGTGAGCGAGTCCATTTCGTCCAGACGGACCTGCTGCAACGGACTGTACAACACGTCATAATCGTCGTTACCGGGTTGCCAATTCATTGCCCCATTCGTGCCGGAGCCAGACTGATTCGCGCCGGAGCCAGACAGTTGATTTGTCAACTGCTGCGAGCTTCCCGTGCGATGAAACTCCAACTGCATTTCGTTCCGAATCTTCCACAGATGCGCAGTCGCTGCGCTGAGATCCACAGTCGCCCCTGTTTGCGACTCCGCCTGAAGAATGACTGATCGTCCGAGTCCCGGGTAGTACATTCGCAAACGACCGCTTTGGTCACCGACGGCTCCTGGCGGCAGTGCGTCACTGCCGATGTACTCCCCCGCTGCGCTGCCAGGAAGTCCAGCAATACGATTCAGGAACCGTGTCTGCTCAGCCGAAGTCGCGTCATCAATGATAACTAACACGCTGCCCCCGGCCTCAACCCAATCGCCGATCGCGTCGAGCTGGCTTTTTTCTAACGCCTTGAACCCCGGGCTCGTCAGTGCCAGGACGTCGTACGAGAACAGACCGAGCCCGCTGGAACGAAGATTCCCGGGGGTAATCTGCGACGGAATACTCACGAGCTCACGGGGGGAAACTTCATTCCCGCTGAGCTGATCGAGTCGCAAAGCCTGCCCGAGTTCGGCACTTTCCGCGCCGCGAGCAAGCTTGTCCGGCATGACAACTCCAATCACAAAAGAACGTCGCCAAAACACGGGCACTCGCAGTTCGAAACTGCCCAGATCGTAGTTTGATGTGTCGCTCAGAAAGCGGGCGTTTACCGTTAGCATCGTCAGGTCCGAGGCCAGCGACATCGGGGGAAGGACAGTACGAGAATGCCTGTCGCCGGCAAGTAACGCCACTTCACTTTCAATGTTTCGGTGAAGCAACTTTTCGCCGTCGTAGCAAGTTAACTCAAGCCGCCCTTCAAGCAGTTTCGGCGATGCCCAATCGAGATGGACATTCAGCGACACCGGCGCATGAGACCGAATATTGGAGGCCACCGTTGATAGCTTCAGCCTCAGAGGATCGGCTGCGCTGACCTGCGAAATCGTCAGCAGGACGACGATGACCAACCGAAGACTTCGGAAAATACCTGCAGTGTTCATGGCGACATTGACTCAGCACCACCCGTGAACGAATCACCGTCAGCATTCTGACACAAGCGATGCGATGAGGCAGGCATTCGAGACTCAACACCACCGTTAAACGAATCACTGTCAGCATTCGATCGTCGTTCGTCGAGACTTGTCGGGCGGCCGGAATTCTGAGGAGGAATGAATCCTGGCACGATCGCCTTCATCGCGAGAATCACGCTGACGCCGAAAAGGATCGGCCCTGCTGCAGTGAGCAAGTAGAGCGATTGAATTCCTTCGGCACCCCCTCCAGGTCCTCCGTTCGGCGACGCCACATACATCATCAGCAGCGATACCACACTGGGGGTAATAATGGACAATCCGAAGCATGTATAAGCAGCACGAAACGATGAAACGACTTTGATGCGGTCCGGCCGAAAAATGGGGACGGCAAGAAGAAACGCCAGATACACCACCTGTAGCAAACCACCACCGACACTAAGACCGCCAAGATTACCGCCACCAGCACCACTGAGGAATTGCATCATCATCAGTTCATCTCGTCCCATGAGAAATACCTTCGAAAGAGTGACATGACGGCCCGAACGGGGAGAATCTGTTCAGGCATGATGTGATCCAAGCCGCAAGCGCAAGCCTTCGTCGCTTGCCAATTGTCGCCACTCAAGAATTTATCCAGATCAATTCTGTCGAAACGATCCACCGCTCTCCGGGATTTCAGCGAGTTCCGGCGTTCACGATCGTGAGCGACGCAGCATTCTTACCAGGTGGATCACAAAAAGCCACCGACAGAAGTTCTGCTGTTCTGGACACCGGGTGATCGACGTGCCGACGGAATTGAGACTGTTGTCGATCGCGACAAGCATCAGTTCGTATTCAAACCACTTTCAGGGCTGATTAGCAGAGGTAGATCGTTCGGATCCTCGGTGTTCTGTTCGACAGGCTTCTCTGACTTCATCCGATGAGCCAGAACCTGATCGCGGTAGTCTCGCAGAGGGCCGATGAGGGCTGCGTTCACAAAACGACGACGGCGATAGAAGTCGGATTGATCCAGCGAAGTGGCGTCACAGATGTCTTCCATCTGAGCCATCGCGCGATTGGCGACGCTGACTGACATATCAACATCGTTCTGGACTCGAAGCGATGAACGTGGTTCCCAGGCCGTGCGAGCTTCCCAGCGTTCGGTCAGTTTTTGCAACAGTGAGTTCAGCATGTCGTATCGTTCCGTGTCATCGGAAATCAGTGATGGCATATCGACCAATTGCTCCATCGCTGCAATCACAGGGCGCACAGAAGCGTCCGTTGGCGACGTAAAGAACACAATGTGCAGGCGATGACGAAATTCTTCGTTTGGCGACGGATGCGCAGATAGTTCATGCAGCCGCACGATTTCGTAGTGAGCAAAATGCGTGATCAGCGGTTCAAACGTCTCCGTGAATGTATCGAGGCGATTGATAAGCGGCAGGCTGAGTTCACTTCGACTGGCAGCCGTGAGGGCCTTTCCCAGCGTGATGAAATACCGCTGCCTTAACAGATCCAGTGGATGGGCGACTTTCGTAATTTCACCGCCTTTGACTGAATCCAACGGCGCACGAGGGCTCTGCTTCATCTCCATCTGCAGTGACTTGCGATACGTCCACGGCATGTCGGGCATTCCCGCCAGAATTTCCAGCTGCTGCGACAAGGCACTCATGCGACGTTTCACTTCCTCATGATCTTCCGTTGACGGTATGACTGCAAGGATTTGTTGCTGATGTGGACCAAACGCTGCGTTCAATTCCGCTTGTTTGTCGGCCACACGAGTCGTTTCATATGGCGATAACATCGCCAGTCCGCAGTTCGCAGCGGAAACAGCCTGCGGCGGAGTTTCGTGGCTGAAGAGTCCCATTGGATCACGTGCATCCAAAAAGGGCAGTAGCGCGACTTGAGCCCAGTCCCAGCCAGCTGTGGCGATCTCCTGGCGCACGTGTTCACGCTGTAACCGTGAAAGGAATTCCGGATCGATGAGTCCTTTTTCCGAGTCAGAGGCCACTAACAGCATCTCACCTGGAACTGTCTGAACGACACCGACATTTGTGAACACACCCATCATTGTGGCCACAGCAGCTTTGATGGACTCTGGCCCCAAACCCGTTTGACGGAAGCGCTGACAGAAGATGCCGGCGGGCGTCATTCGCGAATGTGCAGCCTGATAGAACTCCTTTGAATAGAGACTTGCGGCACAGGGCATTGCCAGACTTTCGCCCGCCACAATCACCACTTCAAATTGCTTCAGCTCTCGTCGTGACAAAGCGATCAAGCTTGGCTCGTGCAGCACTTGAACGCGCTCGTCCTGATCTGACGGCAATTGCTGACCACTCCAGGTGAATCTTCGAGCCAGGTCTGTGATCCTGCGATCCGAGCGAACTGCCACGATTTCCTGAACTGGAAAATGTGAACACGTCCGCAGGCAAACGCCCGTATCGTCACCCAGCAACAAGACTCTTGCCGGATGCGGATGACTCGCGAGACCAAAGATCGCCGGTAAAAACTCTTCTGCTGGCTGAGGCGATACGGAAGTATCGGTGCTGACCCGACCAACCGAAACGCCATTCCGTTGAAACTCGAGCACATTCCCAGCACGCCGCCAGACAGTAACTTCGCCGACTGCCGTTTGTACGCACGACACCAGACGATTGGCGTGTGATTGAGCGATCAGATCCCGCTCCACACCACGCTGCATTGCGGCTGCCGTTCGTTCAGAAAACAGAAGTGACGAAGTACGTGCAGTATCAACAGCACCAAACCCTGCCATCATCGAACACACAAAACAAAGAAATGGCAAAAAACAGACTCGGACCATCGCCTTGCCGCTCAATGCGACAACACTCATGCGGTTCTCAGACAAAATTTGCAAAGACTGAGTCGCCACATAAACCAAAATGCCGGCCGCTAACAGCACAAGCGGAGAACTGCCATTAGAAACAGCGACGACTGCCAACAGGATGCCAACAGCCAGTGACAGAACTGTCCCATGGGAGGAAACTGGCCGCTGGATTCCGGACGCTATACAGATTGCCGGCAAGATCGCAGCCGTTGCAAAAAAGGAACATTGAATCGATCTCATTAGAAGAATTAGAAACGGCGATAGTCCGCTCGAGTTCACTGCCAGATTTATGTCAGCCAGTGAATCAAAAAGTATTGGCAGTGAAGCCAGAGCAAGAATTCCGATGAACTGCATCCCACGGCTGGTCAGAAGTTTTATTGCCACTGGCCGCGCAAGAACACTCAGCACCAGCGATGTGATGCAGGTTGCCTGAATGAGAACAGGCAAACTGCATGGCATCAATCGACACATGACTTCGGCAATTGCGACAACAAGGATTCCAACCGCAACAAAAGCCAATCCGCCATCAGTAACGCGGTTCGCAGGTGTCGTGATTGCGAGTTGATCCATCGAACCAGGCTGCTGCGAAGGAAATAACGATATTGACGACCGAACTGCTCCCGCCAGCAAGGCAACCCCAATCATCAAAGTGGTCAGTTCAGCAAGCGGCAATTCTGGCAATCCCAACCAGACAGGAACCAAGAACACGATCATGCCGGGTGTTCCGACGAAGGCAGAACTGATCCACGGACTTTCTCCATCGACGTCAGCTGTCCGGAAAAACAATCCCGCCACAGCGGTGACGACCACCGCCACAAGTGCAGGAAACAGCATAGTCAACATCACGGCACACGGCCATGTTGAACCAATCGTTTCACAACCTGCCAGCAAAGTCGCATTCAGCAGCGTGGGCAACGACCAGCTCAACAGAACTAACGCCAGTGCGAAGGCGAATCGCAAAATTCCGAAGCATGTCCCATCAAAAAGCTGCTGAGGAACAAGTCTTCCGATCCATCGTCGCAGCATTACGCCAGTGGCCACTCCTGTGACCAGAGCCGCCAGGGAGTCTAAGGATGTGCCGCACAAGTTTAACCAGCACGCAAAGAGCTGCCCCATCATTGTCGCAACAGCTGCTGCAGTCGCGATCCGACAAAACGTCAGCCTGATTGAATTTCGATTAGTAGAGATCATGGCATCCTTGCCCGATTTGAATTCAAATGTCCAATTCACACGGATGTGCGGTAGGCATTTACCCGCCGGAGCAAAAAGCTCCAGGCGACTGCAAAACCAGCTTCTGCCGTTCAGACCATCAAGGCCGAACTGACCGCTCATCGATTTCGGCAGTTTTTATCGGAAAAACATGATTCAACTCAAGACTGAAGGTTGACGCTCGATGAAGCTAAAACCTTCCGACCAAAATGGGTTTGAATCTCACACAAGTCATCGTGCTGCCCCCAGAAAAGGCGGCATTTCAACATAAATCATGGAATGCCCAAGACATTTCGGCGGGACATCCGCGCCCGGTTCGAACTCTTGCGACGAAAGAATTCTCACGACTACATAATAGGTAAAACAGAATATCAGGATGAATTAGGAAGACATTGCCACCATTATGACCTGTAGCAAATGCATCGGTGACGGGATATGCGTTGAAAAATATCAACAAAATGATGCCGGGCATTCTCCGGGGTGTATGGTCTCAAGGAGGCGCATCCGGGACTCTCATCGGTCATTTCACCGCCTTCGATGCCACCGATATCATAGTACCAATCATCGCGATTCTTATTGTCCTGACCGTTAGTATGTTTCACGTTTACAGGCTGAGAGCACCAATATGATTACCAGTGTCAACTCCAGCGTTCTGGCAAAACCAAGGACTCTCGAAAACGCAGCCTTAAGACCTTTAGCCGAACGCGAGATCAGTCAGTCATGCATTTTGATTGTCGATGACGAAGCGCTGAATATCGAAGTCGCGCGACGGCATCTGGAATTCGCGGGCTACACAAATCTCATTTCAACCGACCACGCTGGCCAGGCGCTTCCACTGATTGGACTGCACCGTCCCGACGTGGTGCTGCTTGACATTCACATGCCGGAAATCAACGGACTGGAAATTCTGGCAGCACTTCGATCCGACAAAGAACTTTGCAGAACGCCCGTGATTATTCTCACGGGAAGTTCTGATCCGCAAACCAAATTGATCGCTCTCCAGACCGGCGCGACTGATCTGCTGCAAAAGCCTGTTCACAATGGAGAATTGCTCGCGAGACTTGGCAACGTCTTGCGCCTCAAAGCGTATCAGGATCATCTGCACAGACATTCCGAAGAGCTGGAAGAAGCTGTACGTCGGCGCACAGCAGAACTTGAAGCATCGCGTCTGGACGTGATTCACTGCCTGGCCCGCGCTGCGGAATTTCGTGATGATGACACGGGACAACACATTATCCGCGTCGGACGTTATGCTCGCATCATTGCCGAAGAGCTTGGCTTTTCTGTCAAGGATCTGGACATTATTGAACCTGCCGCTCAGCTGCACGACGTTGGCAAAATCGGCGTCGCGGATGCTGTGCTTTTGAAGCCTGGCAAGCTGACACCCGAAGAATTTGAAATGATGCAGAAGCACTGTGGCTTCGGTAAAAAGATTGTTCAACAGGTTTCAGATCACGACGCGATCGCTCTTCGACATCACTCGGAAATCGGGTCTCGAATTCTGGACGCAGGTTTTTCGCCCATTCTGGAGATGGCTCGCCGCATCGCGTTGACTCATCACGAGCGCTGGGACGGAAACGGATATCCGCTTGGTTTGGCCGGACACGATATTCCGATCGAAGGTCGCATTACCGCAGTTGCAGACGTCTTTGATGCGTTAAGCAGTAAACGCCCCTACAAGCCGCCATTTCCACTGGAGAAGTGTTTTGCCATTCTGGAAGAAGGCCGGGGCTCACAGTTTGATCCTGTCATTCTCGACGCCTTCTTTACGCGACGTGCTGACATTATTCAGGTGCAGATCAATTCTGCCGATACACATTAATGATAAAACTCAGTCAAAAACTGACGGCACAATATCGCGAGTGCCAGATCATCTCGCAAGACGACGTCTGCCGACTGGCTGTTGCTGAAAACGAAGCTGGCGAGCGAGTCCTTGTCTATGACATCTCGTTCCTCCCGGAAACACCGTCCGCTGTTCGAGTGCGACTTGAATACGAGACCGCACGACTTGCTTCATTCACATCAACGCGCGTTCTTGTTCCTGCGGATTTTGAATTCAATAGTTCTGGTGGCCGAATTATTTGCCCATGGTCGGCGGGTACGCCGCTCGCAAAACTGATTGCGTCATCACAACTTTCTATTGCCGCAACTCTAAGTATTGCGGAAGACATTCTGCTCGCACTGGCAGATCTGCATCAAAACGGTCTGGTTCGCCGTTGCTTTCGTCCGAGTGAAATCATTGTCCATGAATCTGACGGAAAAACTCGCGCGACGGTCAGTGGGTTTGGTCCACTGATGATGCTTCAGGGATTACAGGATCCCTCTGTCGCCCAGGAAATCGCACGTTATGCATCACCCGAAGCACTCGGTGCTCTGGAAGAAGATGTACGAGCGCCGGCGGATTTTTATTCACTTGGAGTTCTGTTGTACGAATGCCTCACCGGCCAACCGCCGTTTCAGGCTGATACTGTGGGCGAATTGGTGTTTCACCATATGACATCACCGGTCCCGGATCTAATGTCCGTTAACGCGAACATCCCGCAGCATCTGAGTGACATCGTTCAACGCTTGCTGCAGAAACATCCGCGTGACCGCTACCAATCGGCTGAAGGTGTGCTGTATGACCTGCAACAGCTGAAAGACATTTCGGATACTGAATTTCCGCAATGCCTGGTCCTTGGCACCAAAGATCGCCGCGAAACGCTGATTGAGCCCGCTTTTGTTGGACGTGGCTGCGAAATGGCGATCCTGCAATCAGAACTTGATGCGGCCATATTGGGAAACTGTCGCACTATCCTCATCAGTGCTGAGTCTGGACTCGGCAAATCCCGACTGTTGCTTGAAACATCCCGCGTGGCGGTTTCAAACGGCTTTCGTGTGCTGCGTTCCCAGGGCAGGAATCAAATCGGACTTGCACCACTTGCTTCACTCCAGGAAACACTTTCGCAGTGCACGGAAATCATCCGGCAAGATGCTGCAACCAAAGGACGGCTGACACTCGAACTGAGCGAATTCGGCCGGGAACTATTGGTTGCCGCTCCGGAAATTGCGTCCGAACTTTCGATGATTTCTCCCCCCGAAAGCACTCATGAACTTTCCGATCGACGAATAGCCATCGCGTTGGCGACACTTTTTCAATCAATAGGTTCCGACTCAAAACCAATTCTGCTGCTGTTCGACGACATGCACTGGGCCGATGATCTGACAGTCGCCATGCTCGAATGCTGGCATCTTGTGCAGTCCAGCCACACGATATTGATCGTCGGGACTCGTCCATCAGATTCCACCGCCCAACGACTACAGGACAATCTGAAATGCACAGCGAAACTCAGTCTTGATCCGCTGACTCGAGCGAACCATGACCATTTGCTGGGATCGATGACCGGTGGTCTCCCACAGCGAATTCTGACATCCGTCTGGCAAATGTCCGCCGGAAATCCATTCACTGCATCTGCCGTTCTGCGCGGACTTGTTGAAGGACGCGTCCTCACACCTTCCAGCACTGGCTGGATTGTTGATGAACGAGAACTTCAAAATCTGCAAATGTCAGGGGAAGCTGCCGAAGTCCTGAAGCAACGTCTCTTTCGACTCCCAAAAGAGTCACAGGATCTGCTGGCCGTTGGAGCTATCATAGGAAAGGATTTTCCCATCCAGATGGCGGCTGATCTGGCCCGAATTCCTCCGGAAGAGGTTCTGCAACTTCTGATCGAACCTCGCCACAACTGCTTAATCTGGGAACAGGCATCTGGCAGCATCTGTTCCTTCATGCATGATCAGATTCGCGAAACTGTCCTGCAGACACTTGCACCATTGCGACGGGAATTGATCCACCGCAGAGCTGCAGAGTATCTCAGTCGTTTTGAACCCGATCGTGTCTTCGACATAGCATTTCACCATGATGCATCGGGACGCTGTGACCTGGCAAAAGACTTCGCACTCAAAGCCGCCGAACGCGCTCGAACCAGCCATGCCCTGGAATCAGCTGAGCAACAATATCGAATCGCACTGCGAAGCTATTTTACGCTGAATGAAGAGCCGGACTTCAAAGTTTTGTATGGGCTAGGCGACATTCTGATGTTGAGTGGCCGTTATCAGGAAGCTGAATTGGTATTTGAACGTGCAATCAAACGAGCAGATTCAACTACGCTGGTCGCTGAAGTAACTTTGAAGCTCGGTGAATTGGCGTTCAAAGAAGACCGCAAAGATCGAGCGATCGAACTTTGGGAATCAGCGTTGATTAACCTGGGCGGCAAACTCCCCTGCCGATGGCTGGGGGTTTTATACATGTTTCGTGAAGTTGCCGTCCAGACTACGCACACATTTCTGCCTGGATGGTTTGTCAGCAGGATCAAGACTGAACCTTCAGAAGATGATCGACTGATCTGGAGACTACATAGTCGACTGGCATATGCCTACTGGTACACACGCAGCAAAATCACCTTAATGCACATCCATTTGCGTGGTATGAATCTCGCAGAACGCTATCAGCCAACAACCGAACTCGCACAGATCTATTCTGAACACGCGCCCGGGATGAGTCTGATTCCGCTTAGCCGGCGCGGGATTGCCTATGGACGCCGATCGCTGCAGATTCGCACCGAACAAAACGATGTCTGGGGACAAGGTCAGTCGCTGCATTTTCTGGCCATCGCGCTGTACTCAGCAGCTCAGTTTGAAGAGTGTGTTGACGTCGGTCGTCGCAGCGTGAGAATTCTGGAAAGGGCAGGGGACTTCTGGGAGAAGCATATTGCCCAGTATCAGGTCGCCGCTTCACTTTATCGTCTGGGTCGATTTACGGAAGCCGCACAACTCGCACGGGAAGCCTACGATTCGGGTTTGGCTGTCGGCGACTTTCAGGTCTGCGGAAACATCATTGATATCTGGGCTCGCGCAACAAACGGCGATGTTCCACAGAAAATCCTGCAGTGCGAACTGGAAAGAACTCGATCAGACGTACAGGGGCAAGCACATGTTCTGCTTGCTCAGGGAATTGTTCTTCTTTCAGAGGAGCGATTTTCAGACGCAGTCCAGGCGTTTGATGCAGGCATCACTGCAGCTCGCAATGCCGGTATTTTGAATGCCTATACCTCCCCGCTGTACGCATGGAAGGCAACAGCCCTCAGAGGCTGCCTGGAGAACAAATCTCCTCTGACACGCAAGCCAAGACGCACGATCATTAAGGCCAATCGCAGCGCGGCCCGCAAGGCATTACTGGTCGCCATGCGATTTCGAAACGAATTGCCACATGCCCTGCGTGAATACGCGTGGGCGCAGGTTTTTCAAAACCGTAATCGCCGAGCGATGTATTTGTTGACAAAAAGCGTTCAGTTTGCTCAGCAGCAATCTGCTGACTATGAAGTGATTCAGAGCGATCTGCTGCTGCAAAGAATTCGCCTGGAATCTGGATATCGCGGTGCCGAAAAGACGCTTGAAAATGCCGAACGTCGGCATTCCGCGTTTCACAGTGAGCAACTTCCACAAAAAATGTATTCTTCGCTTTCACTCATTGATCGCTTCGATGCGTTGCTGGAGTCCGGCAGAAAGATTGCTTCAGCGATTGATCCCACGGTGATTATTGAAACAACCATCAATGCCGCTCGGCACCTGTTACGTAGTAAATACTGCGAACTCATCAATCTGGACGACAATTGGCAACCAGTATCGCAATGCAGCGCCATTCGCGCGAACGTACAGGCGTCACTGAAGACATTCGACGCTGTTGCTACCAGTCCGTCCGGTTCGAATTTCCGTTCATTGCTGTCATGCACCATCGTCGTACGCGGAAGAGTTTCTGCAAGTCTGGTCGTTGGCAACTCCGAAATTCGCGACCTGTTTGGAGCGAATGAATTACGCATCGTCAGATATCTGACGACCATTGCCGGTGCGGCGCTCGAGAATGCGGAAGGCTTCCGCAGCCTGCAGGACCTGAACGCCAATCTGGAAGGCATCGTCGAAGAACGAACGGCCGTTGTCGAAGCAAGATCAGCCGAACTTCAGCAGACCGCCAACGACCTGCGCCAGACACAAACTCAACTGGCGGCAGCACGTGACGCAGCCGAAAGCGCCAGCCGCGCCAAGTCTGATTTTCTTGCACACATGAGCCACGAAATTCGCACTCCAATTGGCGCGGTGCTCGGATTCACGGAACTGCTGTTGAACTGCGATGAACCATTGCTTCCGCAACAGAAATCACATTTGCAGCGAGTCTTGAGCAACGGCAATCACCTGCACCGCTTATTGAATGACCTGCTGGATTTGTCACGGATCGAAGCTGGAGAACTGACAATCGAATGCATTGAATGTGCACCATATGCCATGTTTCATGACATTCTTTCGTCCCTTCAGTCGCGGGCGATCTTGAAAGATCTCAAGCTCATGCTGAAGATCGGAACAGGCATTCCGGAAAAGATTCTTACAGATCCTACACGCCTTCGACAGATTTTGACCAACCTGATCGGTAACGCGATTAAGTTCACCGCTGAAGGAAGCGTAAGTCTCATCGTTGATACGTATGTTGCTTCGAACGTGCTGCGAATTCAAGTTCAGGATACGGGACTTGGGATTGCCCCTGCCGCACAGAAAGATGTCTTCGAACCGTTCAAGCAGGCCGACAAGTCTGTGGCTCGCCGCTTTGGCGGAACCGGATTGGGATTGCCCATCAGTCAAAAGCTCGCACGTGCATTGGGCGGAGAAATCGAAGTTGCCAGCGAACCTGGTTTCGGCAGCACTTTCACGGTAACCATCGCCACTGGGCCCCTCGACAACGTTCGCATCCTGAATGGAAAGGAAGCAGAAGCGACTCTCGTTGCTCCAATGCCAGAAGCAACCCTGAATCTGAACCTTTCCGGATTCCGAATTCTGATCACTGACGATGTCGAAGCGAATCGAGAATTCTTTGCACACGTTTTGCGGCGCGCTCATGCGGAGTGCGTTTTAGCGTGCAACGGGCAGGAAGCCGTCAATGCAGTGCAATGCGAAGAATTTGACCTCGTCCTGATGGACATTCAAATGCCAGTCATGGATGGCTACCAGGCCGCGCATGATATGCGTTTGAACGGAGTTCAAATTCCAATTGTCGCCATCACAGCAAACGGCACAGACGACGATAAAATGGATTGCCGAAATGCTGGATTTACTGGATATCTGACAAAACCGATCTCAATCGCCAGTCTGCTGCGTGGCGTCGGAGAACAGCTTGGAGTTTCTCCGGAACAATCGCCGCCAAAGCACGTTGTGGTGTCCGCAGCAGAACGGAAAGCTGATCATCTCCTGAACAAAGTGGCTGCGGCGGCGGAGCACACGCAAACCACAATACAACGCTCTGGGCTATCGCTTCCGAGTGACCCGGTGTTTCGTGATTTTGCCACTCGATTCATTCAAAAGGTTTCAGATTCACTGCCGGAAATTGAATCCGCCGTCGAGAACGCTGATGCTGAAAAACTTTCCAACCTGGCCCATTGGATCACAGGAACCGGTGGAACCGTTGGGCTCAACGGGCTTACCGAGATTGGACGTGAACTGCATACTTTTGCGAAGTCCAGAGACTTCGCGGGAGCCTGCGTTTTAGTTCTTGAATTGCAGGCAGTTCTCTTAACGCTGTGTCACAAATCGCAATGCGAACTGTCCGCTCGATAGCTGAAATGCTGTCGTTGGAAATGTTGGGCAGCTTCCCATTGAACAGCGCACTCTCTGTGAGCCGAACGCGCTAGCGTCGGGCTTTTCGCAGTAGAAATACTGTGCCTCACGAAACCCGAGGCTAGCGCCTGCGGCTTTGGTGACTCTTAAAATCCCGGTCGCCTGAATGAGTTTCGGTCGCGTTCAAATATATTTTTCGCGCACCGTTAAAGACTTTTTAAAACGTCCAGTTGTCAGAGCTGCGAATGCTTGCCTGACTCCCGCAGGTTCAACCGCAAATCTTACCCAGAATATTTGTCGGACTACCCGCGCTGGGAGAGAAATCCCACCCACGACTTACCCGCGCTTGGAGATACATCCCGCCCACGACAGGCCCGCACTTGGAGATACATCCTACCCTAAGGAGGTTTTTAAACGGAGGGCTGAATCCAAATCGAAATTTTCTCTCATCCAGATTCTTGCGTTGAAAGAATTCACCCTTATGCTG
>Ga0105046_10009776_pt1 | contig 14966 bp, 9 predicted proteins | sample MAT03_FD_78385 | JGI IMG/M metagenome (GOLD analysis project Ga0105046, IMG submission 78385) | Freshwater microbial communities from Lake Fryxell liftoff mats and glacier meltwater in Antarctica - MAT-03 (megahit assembly) | ecosystem: Environmental > Aquatic > Freshwater > Ice > Liftoff... | reverse complement strand
CTCGGGGCCATCGAACGTGTCCTCGTAAACAACCTTGCCGGGAAAGGCCGTTCTGGCTGGCGGGGTTATGCCGGCTTCAGTCAGTTTCCACACGGCGGCATAGTCGATCTCGATACGAGCATCCGCATCCGCCGTCTTCATGCCGCCGATGCTCATCGCCTGTTCGAACGGTACGAATCCATCGACACCACGCTTCTCGTCCTTCACGCGCGCAATCCGTTGGCCATTCACCCACACTTCGATCGACGATCCCTGTGCCCGAATCGTGACGGTGGACCATTTGTCCATGGCTAATTCGGGATCGGCCTCCGTCGAGACTGCTAGATCGTCGATTTTCTTGATGGACCAATCGTCGCCCACTTTTTCGGAATCGAAACGTCTCACGAACCACGTCGCCAAGTTGCCAGCCGTGCCGAATTCCCACGTTGAGAGCCGATTTTCCTTCACTTGGCTGCCGAAGACTATGCTCAGTCTCGCATTCGTTCGACGAGTCCGGGCCACGATTGCCAAATCGCGTGCGGGCTCGCCGAGCGTAATGCCGCTCGACACGTTTTGCGGCAACTGAAGCATCGCGAGCACTTTCGCCCCGTTTTCGACGCCAATATACGTACCCGCCATTCCCTTTGGAATTGGCTTGACGTCCTTCTGCTTATCGAATGTCTCATAGGCGAGCAGTGAGCCGGGAAACAAGTCCCTCGGTGGCGGTTTGTCGCCGGTCCAGGTGATGGCGGGGTCCGTCAACTTCCACACCGCTGCATAGTCGTATTCGAACCGGGCCGGGCCATCCGCTGAGACCGTCATTCCGATTTGCACACCAGCGCTCGGATCGAGAGGAAGCAGGTCTTCCTTGCCGTCGCGTTCGTGTAGCTTGACGTACATTTTTGGACCGGCCCAGATCTCGGCTGTCGGGCCGATGGACTTCAGCCTGAAAGCAATCCATTTGCCCTCGGCCATTTCGGGGTTCGCCGTCCGATCCTGCGCCAGGAGCGTTTGCTCGCCAAGCTTCCATTCGTTGTTGACATGGTTCCAGTTGATGCGATGCACGAACCACGAGCCATCCGGATGGACTTGGAAGAGCAAATAAGATCGGGACGTCGCGGAGAGTCGATGGCGGAACGAAATACCGCCAAGGCCATTCATCGTGCGGAACCGTGCGGCCACCGCCAAATCGCGAACCGGCCCACCAAATTGATGGCCCTGGACCTCGTCTTCTGTTGCTTTGAGAAGGTCTTCGACGTAGGCCCCGTTTTCACAGCGGGCGTTCTTGGCGGCCGTCTGAATCGTCGGGAACGGACAAGTCTTGGGGTCATCGAAAGTCTCGTAAGCAATGAGTTCGCCAGGGAACAGATTCTTAGGTGGAGGTTTGTCGGCCAGCGGCTCGTTCGGCACGGAGGTGGGCTTCAGCTCCCAGACCGCAACGTAATCGATTTCAAGCCGAGACGGGCGGTCGGGAGTAGCCAGTGCCTGAACGGTGATGGAATCTCTTGCGAGTTCGCGGTCGTTCGACCTGGGGTCGTTCACTCGCGCGGCAAGTCGGCCATTGAGCCAGATTTCGCACACTTCACCGACGTTTCGACCAGCAACGGAAATCCAGCGGCCGGGGGCCACCTCGGTATCGGGAAATTTACCTTTCGCCAGCGGCATGGTACTGAATGTGGCCGACGAGATTTTCGAATCGGCCGACAATTTCGAATTAGCATGATTTTTACTCAGCTCCCAAGTTCCATCGTGGTGGAGGTACAGTCGGACGCATGAAGAGGTAGTCCCGACGGCTCGCCTTCGAATCTCGATGGACATGCTTGAATTGGACCGAACGCGAGTGGCAAAGGCGTGATCGTCGAGTTTTGGCCCCATCTTGGCCTGCGAATCCTTGGCGGAGTCTTGAGACGTCACGACATACCGACCCTTGACAATCTCGAACTTCACCCCCTCGAACGTGCCCTGAAACAGCGAACACGTCTTGGGATCGTCGAAGGTTTCTTGCACGACGAGCTTGCCGGGAAAGTAGTCCTTCGGTGCCCGTTCCTCCGCGGGCGATTCGGGCAGCACTTCTGGCTTGGCCTTACGGACCGCGACAACGTCGGCCATTGTAGCGGAAACGATCGCTTTGCCGCCGCGTTCGATCTTGAAGGTTTTGGTAACGGCCGTCGCTCCGGTTTCCGGATCGAGGAACTGAATCTCCCCGTCGCCTGCTTTCAGAATGAATCGGCGATCTTTCGTTTTGTCGTGAACTTCCGCTCGGCCATCCTTCACAACAACTTCGAGTGTCGGATCATCCACCTCGACAATCAGCACCCCTTTATTCGTGGCGATGCGGACAATGCTCGCCGACCATAGTAGTCCGATGCCGATCAGAAGCACCGCAACAGCGGAAGCGACCCGCCAGCGACGCCGAGGATTTCGCTTTGCGGGTGCCGACACAATCACGTCGTCCGCGATCATCGGTACCAACAGGCCAGCGACCTCGCGGGCGGATTGGGGCCGCTTCGAGGGATCCTTTTCGAGAAGATTCAGAATCAACGTCGACAATCCGACAGGGAGAGAGGGATTCAAGGTACGCGGGTCGGCCGGGGAATCCGCGGCGAGTGCCATCAGCACGCTGGCGCTGTCTTCGCCCGGAAACGGTTGGCGGCCCGTGGCCATCCGATAGAGCACGCCGCCGAGGCTGAATAGATCGCTGCGGACATCGAGAATTTGCCCGCGCCCTTGTTCTGGCGACATGTAAGCCGGCGTGCCAATCACCGCTCCGGATTGCGTGATCTCGCTGGAGGGGCCTCCTTCGATTTGCACGCCGCGCGCGAGGCCGAAGTCGAGAATCTTGACTCGCCCGCCCGGCTCCTCAAGCCAAAGGTTGGCAGGCTTGATGTCGCGGTGAATCAGGCCCCGGGCGTGTGCGGCCGACAATCCCTCTGCGACTTCGCGGCCAATGCGCACGACTTCCGTAACGGGAAGGATCCTTTCGCGTTTGACCCGATCGTCGAGCGACTCACCCTTCAAGTACGGCATCACCAGGAACGGGACGCCATTCGCCTCGCCAATCAAATGGATTGGAATCACATGATCGTGCTCGACGGCGGCAGCGGCCTTGGCCTCGCGGAGAAAGCGGGCCTTGGCCGTTGGGCTCTGGGCCACGCTTGGCTTCATGGCCTTGACGGCCACACGACGTCCAAGCTTTACGTCTTCCGCTTCGAAGACAATGCCCATGCCGCCTTCGCCCAGCACGCGAATAATCCGGTAATCGCCGAGTCGGCCAAGTTCTCCCGCCGCTGAGGGTGGTGCCAGAAAGCTGCTGAGATTCTCTAAGGTTCGAGTGATGGACGGCTCTTGAGAAGACTCCACGCTCGCATCGCCAATCGTGCGGGTTCGCTCCGCATCGCCCGAGGTGATGGTGAGTTTCTCTATACGACTGGCGAGAACCTGCACGTCGGATGCAAGTGCAGGCAGAGCGTCGCGGCCTCGCAATCGTTCCGTGAAGGAATCCTGCGCATTGAGCCGTTCCAGCGTCTCGGTTGCACCGGGCGACGTTTCGATAAACGCCTCGACGCTCGCGGATTCGGCGGCCGTAAGTTGCCCCAACAGGAAGCGTCGCAGGGTCTGGTCATCGGGGGTAGTCATAATCGAAACTCCAGGGATAACTAGAGTACGAATGAGATTCCAGAATCTGTCCCGGAAAATTTAGGAAATCAAAAATGACACGACCGGCCAGTGTGAGGGGGCCGAGTTGAACCAGCAATTTCGAGTCGGGCTTTCTTCGGTCCGTCAGTTGCTGTACGCTATTCCCCTACCGACTCTTCGGAGACATCCAGGATGATTTCGTCCGCCGACTTCTGGCAATATGCCAGCGTATTCGGCATGCTCGTGGCCGCTTCGGTCGGGGCTCCGATCCCCGAGGAGATTCCCATCGCGACTGGCGGGGTCATGGTCGGGCGCGCCTGGGGCGATCCCGAAAGCGGCATGCGCTGGTGGGCGATGTTGCCGCTGTGCATCATCGGTGTCGTCCTCTGCGATGTTTTTCTCTATTGGGTCGGCCGCTGGTGGGGCCCTTGGCTCATCACGCGCAAGTGGGTTCAAAGACGAGTTCTTTCCCCCGAACGCTTCCACAAAATCGAAAAGAACTTTCACGAATACGGCATTCGCATCTTGTTAATCGCCCGTGTTTTGCCGGGCATCCGCACGCCGGTTTTTCTTTCAGCAGGTATCGTGCGCCTACCGTTTCGGAAGTTTCTCATTGCGGACGCGTTGTACGCGATCCCCGGCATCAACCTGATCTTCTGGTTGGCATGGGGATTGACTGACACTTTCATGGAACTTCTCCACAAGCTGGAAAGCTACCGCGGGCTGGCTATCATCGCGATTCTCTCTTTCGTCGCGGGATTTATCACGGCCACGTTCGTGCGCCGGCCAGTGGCGACCGGCAGTCCCGAGGAGTTGCCGGTGCTGGGGAAAACCATGGTCAATATCGCCAACCATCCTGTGCCCGAACAGAAAGGTGGGAGTGTTCCCGGAATGGATGGCCGAGCGCATGGTGCATCGTCCAACGTCCCGCCGGTGAGAGTGGAGAAAAAAATCGAGGAGCCACCGCCGATCTGAGTGTCCATGTAACATATTGCTGAGCGAATCATGCTTTGGACGAAGGAACGTCCCGCGACACCGGTTATTCAAAACAGCCTGCCTGCTCCCGAGCGCTTCCGCGTTCGCCTGGCATGGTATGCGGCTCTCGTTGCCATCACGTTGAGCTACCTGGGTTACAACTTTCGATTGCACGCTGCCGATCTGTCTGCCCCGCTCTGTCCAGCCCACAACGATTCCGCAGCCCTACTTTCGCTTGTGAAATCAATTCAGGAATCGGGTTGGCCGTGGAAGGCCGAGCGTGTCGGAGCGCCGGGAGTGGCCGAACGCTTCGACTACCCACTTCCCGAACATGCCCACTATCTGACGCTTCGCATCCTGTTGTGGTCGGGCAACACCTTTCTTGCTTTCAACCTGTGGTGTCTGCTCAGCTATCCGGTGGTGGCCACCTGTTCGTTCGCGGTTCTAAGGGCGTTGGGCATTTCAAGACCTATCTCTTTCGCATTGGCGATTGTTTATACGTTTTTGCCGTTTCATGCGGGCCGGGCGTTTACACACACGATGCTGGCGTACTACCACACTGTGCCCTTGATTCTGTTGCCGACCATCTGGATTTTGACGGGACGCTTGCCGTTCTTTCGTCCAGCAGATCACACGGGCAAACGCAAGTTCGCCGCCTGGAATGCGACCACCGGCTGGACATTGCTTCTCGCGGCCATCGTCGCGGTGAGTTCCCCATACTATGCCTTTTTTGGCTGCTATTTTCTCGTGGTCGCGGGGGTTTACCGTTCATTTGCCGAGGGCTCCTGGCGGCCGTGGTGGGCTGGGTTGGGTACGGCCATGTCGGTCTGTCTCGTCGGGTTTGCCTGTACGTTGCCGTTTGTGCTGGCGCAACGAGAACAGGGTGCCAATCCCGCGGTGGCTCATCGCCACTGGAACGAAGCCGACGTCTATTGCCTGAAAATTACCAAGCTGGTTTTGCCATCCGGCGCGCACCGCGTGCGCGAACTCGGACATTTTGCCAGGCAGTACAACGCGGAAGAGATTCAGCACAGCGAGAACCGGGATAGCCTGCTGGGCTTCATCGGCGTGGCCGGGTTTGTTGTGCTGTGTGGCCGGCTCTTGATGCCGCGAGCCGGGCCAACACTGATTGGCGGGCTTTCAATACTGAATATTGCCGCCGTCGTTCTCGGTGCCTGTGGCGGGCTAGGGGGACTGTTCAATTTTCTAGTTTTTCCGCAGATTCGCTGCTACAACCGTGTCTGTGTTTTCGTGGCTTTCATTTGCCTACTAACCGTTGCCCTCCTTGTGGATAAGTGGGCGGCACGGGGAGATCGCCGCCGCGTTTGGTTTGCCGCCGCCGGCTTGATGATTTTTGGTTTGTGGGATCTAACTTCGCAACGCCAAGCACCAAAACATGCCGAATTGCAGAAAAACCACGATGCCTGGTCCAGCTTTGTACGCCGCATGGAAGAATCATTGCCGGCCAACGCGATGGTGTTTCAACTTCCCGCTGCATCGTACCCGGAGGCAGGCACTCCCTATCGCATGCCGGATTATGCTCATTTGGCCTGCCATTCCTACTCGCGAACTCTGCGTTGGAGTTTCGGCACCAACCGCAACCGGCGCTGGGACGAATGGCAGCAATATGTCGCCAGGCTCACTCCCGAGCAAATGATTCGCGCACTCGCCCTCTCGGGATTCGCGGCTGTATATGTTGATCGCCGTGGCTTCGCCGACGAAGGGAAGGCCCTCATCGACGAGATGCATCGGCTGCTTGGCCGAGAAATGCTCGCGTCCGATTCCGGAGAACAGTTGCTCTTCTCGCTCGAGCCGATTGCCAAATCGCTACGAGATACCCTGGATGCCGTCACTTTGGAGCGGGAAAAGAACCGACTCTTGAACCGGCCCTGTGTTCTGCTACAAGACGGGTTCTTTCCCTGGGCCCCGGTCACACCTCCCGAACCAAGACGAGCCCAACATTCGAGTACAATGCGACTCATGAATCCGGGCAAAGAATCCCGGCAAGTGTCGCTCTCGATGAACTGGCAACGACGGACCAGCCACGACCTGGAAGTACACGTATTCAGTCCAACTTTGAGTCTCGGCCGACACGAAACAGTTCCGGACGAACGCACGGCCTTCGTCATGGATTTTGAATTACCACCGGGCGAGCATCTGCTGAAATGTGACGCAACGCCAAAGCCGATCGGATTTTTTCGCTTGCACGTGGCTTGGAGTGCGACCGATATTCGACTGACGACTCGGGATTAGCACCTAACCGCCCAAATTCTCTTCCTTAAAAGAGAAGGGGGAGTAAGAGACTCGAAGTGCTTGGTGATATGCAAGGACATTGATAAACCTGTTCCCCTTCTCTTGGGGAAGGGGCAGGGTTAGGTTGAACTAGCCGGCCACGCAATGACATTGCCAACTGTATTCTCGAACGGGAAATTCCATGCTCTCTCTTTCTCCCTCCTCAATCATCACCGGCTGGGACTTTAGCACCGGCTCAGTAAAGTGCCTGGCCTTTGATCTAAAAGGCAACGTCGTTGCCGAGGTTCGAGGTCCGACGGACTTGTGGACAGAGGGCGGTGTCTCCGAGTTGAACCTCATGCTGCTCGAAGGTCAGGCGCGGTCCACCACCCGGGGGATTGCCGCCAAGCTGAAAAAACTTGGCCGCCTTCAAGACTGGATCGCAGGCGGCATCTCCGCGACTCATCACACGGCCGGGCGTGTCGATCGGCTCGGCAACCAGGTTCGCCGGGCCATTTGCTGGAACGACCAGACGTTGGCCAAATATCACGCCATCGGCTTGGAACGTCTGGGAGGCCAGGAGGCGGTGAAAAAGCTTGTCGGCGGGCCGTGGGCGGTGCGATACAGCTTGAGCCATCTGGTGAAGGATGAAGAAACTCTGGATGCGAAAGATTGGCAGGCCACGGCTCACATCTTACCGCACGGTCCGTGTGCCGCCGGCTATCTCACGGGTCAATTCGATGTCACCAGTATCTCCTCGGCCGCGTCAACGGGCATCATGAATCTGGGGACAAACCAGTGGCAACGCGAAATACTGAACTGCCTCTCCAAGCCCGAATATCGGGAGTCCGCCTGGAAGGCGCTGCCCCGGATTCTGCAAGACATGAACGAACCGATCGGGCCGCTTGCCGATGCTGTGGCTCTGGATGCTGGATTGCCAAGCGATCAACGGCCACTCGTCTTTCCGACGTTGGACGATCAGGCGGCCGGGCTTGTTGGCGGGGGAGCAGTTGACGCGGGTCATGTGGCAATTATTCTCGGCAATTCAGCCGTGGTGAACTCCTCGGCAGCCAGTGTCCCGCTGTCCGGCACGCTGGACGCCATGAAGCTGAATTGGGGCGCATATCTCTGGATGCGTTGTTACAGCAATGGGGCCCAATTCCTCGATCGTGTACTCGGCCCCAAGCCGGATTGGGCCGCCCTGGAGAAAGCGGGGCGTGCGGTTCCACCCGGCTGCAATGAAACATCCGTGCTGCCATTCGTGTTGTCGGAACCATCTCTCGGTGTCCATGCGGCTCGGTGTGAATGGGTTCCCAACGAACCGGCCGACTTGGGAGTCCGCTATCGAGCCTCGCTGGAAGCACTCGCCTATCTGATTGGCCTCGCCGTAAAAGAACACGAAGCCGCCGGCCAGAAGATCACGAGGATCACCGTCTCCGGCGGTATCGCCCAGAGCGACTTAATGCTGGAGATTCTGGCCAGCGTCATCAACAAGCCGTTGGAACGACTGGTGAGCAACGAAGGCACCGCCCTGGGAGCGGCCGTGGTTGCCTTGGCGGGAATGGAATCGTTCACACGGAAGCAGAATGGAATTTCTGAAAGCTTTCGCGTGATTGATGCCGTGAGAGAGTTGGTTCGCTTTCGAGATTCAGTGAAGCCGAAGACTGAGTGGTTGTCAAAGTACAATGAAGGACTTGACAATTTTCGGCGGCGGATTGGGTAGAACAGCTTAGAGAAAGCGCGGAGCTGGCTATAAAACAGACAGTGGCGAGAGCGATAATGAAGATTATCCGGAAGTTCCTAAAAATGTAGTCAATTGGCCGCGTGGTGGAATGGCAGACACTGGGGACTTAAAATCCCCTGCTCCAAAAGGGCGTACCGGTTCAAGTCCGGTCGCGGCCACTCTCTGGATTCTTCGAATTCGCTACAGCAAGAAGGGCAAAGAATTGCCGCACTCGTACTCCGCTCAGCATGACGTATCAAGGTACTCGTAAAACACATTGCGTTGACGCGGGATGTAACCCGCCTCGCGGATTGAATTCTTGATCTGCTCCAGCGTCAGGTAGTGGACCGTGCCCGCTGATGCTACGACGTTTTCTTCAATCATCAGCGAACCCATGTCGTTTGCACCATAAAGGAGTGCGAGCTGGCCGATCTTGGCTCCTTGCGTCACCCACGACGATTGAATGTTCGGGATGTTGTCGAGGTAGAGACGGGCGATCGCCTGTGTGCGCAGATATTCGAACGATCCGACCTGCGGGAAGTGACCCATCTTGTGGCCAGGCTGCATCGTCCAGCAGATGAAAGCCGTGAAGCCACCCGTCTCGTCCTGGAGTTGCCGCAATCGGTCGAGGTGCTCGATTCGTTCCGGAATGGTCTCGATGTGGCCAAACATCATGGTGCAGGTTGAACGCCCGCCGAGTTGATGCCAAACGCGGTTCACTTCCAACCACTCGTCGGTGAGTGCTTTCCCTTTCGTGAGTTCCTTGCGTACTCGATCGACCAGAATTTCGCCGCCGCCACCAGGCAGGCTGCCCATACCGGCGTGTTTCAAACGTTGCAGGACCACTTTCAGTGGCAATTTGTTGATCTTGTGAAAGTGCCAGATTTCCGGTGGACTGAAGGCGTGTAAATTGAGTTTCGGATAGCGTGTCTTCAGGTCTCGCAGGAGTTCCTCGTACCATTCGAGTTTGAGCGAGGGGTGCATTCCCCCCTGCATCAGGATTTGGTCGCCGCCGAGAGCCAGGGTTTCGTCGATCTTTTGGTAGAGTTCCTCGCGGGGCAGTACATAAGCCTCGGCATCGCCCGACTTGCGATAGAAGGCACAGAAATCGCACACGGCCGCACAGACGTTCGTGTAGTTGATGTTGCGGTCGATGTTGTAGGTCCGATATGGCTCAGGATGCAGCCGTTGCGTGACCGCGTTGGCGGCCCGCCCGAGGGCGTGAAGATCCTTGCACTCGAACAGAGCGACGCCTTCATCGAAAGTCAAGCGTTGACCCTCAACGGCTTTCGACAAGATCCGCTGCACCGTAGAAATCAAGTTGCACCCCCTCTGGAGCCAACCCGAGGTCACGGGCCAACTCGTAATATTTTCGCAGGCCGGCCAGTTCACGCGGACCAAGCTCAAAACTGAGAATGTTGCTCAAATACCGCCGACAGAAGCCGGGATCGAGCCCCAGCGGGCCTGCTTCGCGCTGGGAGATCGGCCCGACCTTCGCAAGCCCATAATCCCGGCACTGGCGCAAGGCACGATCCACGCCATGTAGATCGACACCCTCGCGAACTGCCCACACGGCATACACGAATGGCAACCCAGTCCATTCAAACCATTCCTGACCGAGATCGTAAGCGTAGGAAAAGCCAGGCAGGCAGGCCTTCATGGCCCGATCGCCGATGAGAAGGACCGCGTCGGTCGTCATATCGTCAGCCGCCACACTCATCGGCAATTGCACGGTTCGCGGCGAGATGCCATGGCGTTGTTTAAGCAAGATGCGTGTCAGAGCGGCGCTCGTTCGGGAACCTTCGTCGAGAGCAACCGAACGAATCTCAGGCCAGGGAACGCGGCTAAAGAGTGTCACACTGAGAACAGGCCCGCGGCTAGCAATGGAGACACCGGGTACGATTGAGTAAGTGCCCGCGCGAAAGTACTCGATCACCGGAATGAGGGCGACATCGAGTTGACCCGCTTCAAGTTGTTGGGCCAAGCGGCTAGGCAGATCGAGCGAAAGTTCGGCATTCGGCGCGAACGATCTTAGGCCTTCGATAAGCGGCTTCGTGTTCAGATAGTTCACGGCGCCGATGCGGATCGGTCGGGGCATGGTCTGTGCTCCGGCGGCGGCTCGGCGTTCCATTCCTGGATTTTACGAACCAGAAACGCAACCGGCCCACGGGATTAACCGTGGGCCGGTGCGATTGACAACTCGTTTCTTACTTACACGTCGAACAGCCGCCTAGCTTGCTGAAGAAGCCAGACTTCCATTCCGTGGCCGGATGACAAGCCCCTGAGGCACAAGGCTCGTCGCATATTGGCTCACAGACGGGGACATACCGGCACGTTTGGTAAGTGTGGCAGTACGGCTCCATCTTGCACGTCGTGCGGGGCACGCAGCGGACTTTCTGCTCGTGCTCGATTCGGCAAGTCGTGTAAGGGACGCAGCAAACCTTTTCTTCTGGCACCCAATGCGTCCGGCACTTGCGGACTGTCTTGTAGCAAACTTCCTTCTCGATTCGGCAGGTCGTGTAAGGGACGTAGCAGACCTTCTCTTCCGGAACCTTGTAGCAGTGCCTCTTTGTCTGGTAGCAAACGTGGCACTCCTTCACCATGCGGCAGGTCGTATAGGGAACCTGCTTCACATGGGTTTCCTTGATCGTGTAGCAATGCTTCTTCGTCTCATAGCGAACGTGGCATTCCTTCTCGATCCGGCACGTCGTGTAGGGCACACACTTGATGTGCTGGTCGTACACCGTGTGACACTGCTTGCGAGTTTCGCAGCGGACGTGGCACTCTTTTTCGATTCGACAGGTCTTGTACGGGATGTAGCAGACCTTTTCCTCGCACACATAATGACAATGATGTTTGGTTACACACTTCACGTGTTGCTCGTGGATCATTCGGCAAGTGGTGTGGGTCTTGTAACACACTTTTTCATCCTGGACCGTGTAGCAGTGCTTGCGGCACTCGTAACGGACGTGGCACTCTTTCTCGATCCGGCATGTCGTGTAGGGAACGCACTTCGTGTACTCTTCCGGCACTGTGTAGCAGCGATGGCGCGTTTCCGACCGCGTGTGCTGTTCTTGAATCATTTTGCAGGTGGTGTAACACTCGTCGCGATAAGTGGTGTAACACTCGGTTCGGCAATGTGGCACACAAACGGTGTAGGTGTAAGGCTTGCAAACTTGAGTGCAGACCTTCACAATCTTGGACTCTTCCCTGGGAACCCAAACTTTCTTGCATGTCCAGGTGCCGGGGCACTGAACTTGTTGTTGCACAACCCGGCCATCGGGCAAGGTGCAGCATTGCGTGGTGATCGGCCCGGGGAGATACTCCCGGACTTCCTGCCAATCGCCGCCACAGACTTTCACGCACTGTTCGGTTTCCACGTTTTCCAGGCGTGTTCCCGAGCGGCACTCCGTTCGGTAGTCGGTTACCTGGCGAGTGCAGGTTTGCGGCACCTTGCGAACGTGTGTCTCGTAGCACGGCTTGCAGGTCGTGTATGGAACACAGACCTGATAGCACTCTGTCACCGGCTTGTACTTGATGCAACGCTCTTCGCGAACGTGGTGCTCGTACACCGGTTTGCACACGGTGTAGGGAACAGGAACCTGATAAGTCTGCACGACGGTTCGGGGTACGCAGTAGCGATGCTCCGTCACATGCTTTTCATAAACCGGTCGGCAGGTCGTGTAAGGGACCATGACCTGGTAGGTCTCGTGAATCGGCTTCTTTACGGTGTACCGATGCTCCTTGACGTGGCACTCATAGACCGGCTTGCAAACGGTGTATGGAATCTGCACCTGATAATAATTCACAACTGTGCGAGGTACGGTGCAACAGACCTGTTTCACATGATGTTCGTAGACAGGTTTGCAGACGGTGTAAGGTACTGCGACTTGATAACACTGCACCATCGGCTTGCAGACGGTGTAACAAACATCCTTGTAGCAAGTTTCATAAACGGGCCTGCAAGTTGTATACGGGACCGCAACCTGATAGTCCTGGTAGCACGTGCGATAGGTGCAATAACGCTTTTCACGAACGTGGTGCTCAACAATTGGCTTGCACACGGTGTATGCACATTGCTCCTCGTACCATTCGGTGTGAGGCTTGCAGACCGTCGTGCGATGCTCGCGATAGTGTTGTTCGTAGACTGGCTTGCAGACAGTATAACACTCTTGTTCCATCACCGTGTGATAGACCGGCCGATAGCAAACTTGCGATTGCGTTTCGACGACCGGCTGATAGCGGATGCGGTGCCGAACGGTCGGCATGCACGCCTGATCGGTACTGGCGATCGAAGGTGAGGAATATGAACTGACGCCGCAAAACGCGGCTTGTGCGTCACTCGCGGCTAACAAGCCGGCGACGAGGCCAAGAGGCCACAATAAGTTCCGATTCATAACGAGCGCGCCCCAACACGGTGCCTTGTGTCTATTAGCCCTCCTGGCGTGATTCCTTCAGATAGTGGAGTATGACAGCGCGGGGGTAATTTAGGCAAAGCCGGAATCAGCAAAAGTGTGGGAAGCGTGGCAAAGTGTACTGGCACGAACGGCGCAGGGGTCGTGGCTGGCACATCCCGAATCGAAGGCACAACCGGACTAGTTTGCCTGGCTTCAGGGCGGGCGAACCTATCGGAGTGATTCTGGGGGTTGGACGCCCCGTCGGGCGAGCTCGGCAAGGGCCGGGTCCTTCGTGGCTTTGCCAAGCGTTGGGATCTTGAGCATGGACAGTATGTGCCTGGTTGGTACGTTCAAAAACCACAGTTCGACCGGCCCCTCAGCAACGAACATAGGGGGGTGAGTCGCGTCGTCGAGGTCAAGAATAGTGGGCGTTCCAATTCTTGGAAGACCCGTGAAATCTAGGTTGTTGGCGCTCATTCTTAAACTCCAGAAGCACTGACATGGAAAGTTCGCTGAGCAATGATTTCGTCGTCTACCATCATCATGATTTCATATCTACCCGCTTTTGGGAAGCGAAATCGGTGCAGCTTGAGTCTGAAATAAGCGGCGCTGAAACGATCCTTGAATTCGATCGGATGTTCCATGGAGTAGACAACCGTCTGTTCGTCCAATGTCATCACAAAGAACGACAAAATACCTATGCCAATCGGTCCGTGCATGGATGCAAAGGCCCAGAATGGCCGTGTCAGACCTGGATAGATCGGCGACGGCAAGTCGTAAAAAATCCTCGTCAAGGTCACTTCCGTCGTGCCTGCGTCGATCTTCACATCGTGGCAAACATGCAGGCCGGTGACGATGGGCGAGGGGATCATTATTCGATTTCCTTGATAAAGACTCTGGAGCTTCTTACGATATTTCCGCGCCGGCGGGTTCCTTACGTACTGAGTTCCTCGTACATCTCTGGGTTGAAGCCGACGTACAGTGTTTGTCCCACGATCGCGGATGGAGCGCGCAGATTCCCCGATGGGCCGATGAGATGGGCCAGTAGCGATTCTTCATCTGGTGAGTCTCTTGCCAAGTCGAAGCGAGTGATGTTCTTACCCCGCGCCGCCACAACCTTTTTTACCCTCGCAAGGATGGCAGGCACATCGCTTGGCGAGAACTTCACCTTCTTGCCGTCCACTCGTTCCTTCACGATTATTGGTTCGGTCCCAAGAAACTCCTGGGCCTTTTTGCAGGACACTCACCCGCCACGTTCGTACAGCCATTCGATTTGCTTCGGCATGGAATCACCTCAATCGCGTGTTTATCTATTCGGACGTACACTTAAAATATGGCTGGAGCGAGCTGCCCTTTCCATAAAAGAGTAAACTTCGTTAGAATCAGTCAATTCAGGAAGTAGATTTCGGGCAGCACAGCCGTCGGCCCACTTGGTGTGCCGACACCGTACAAGGAATGTACGGGTCACTTTGGCTACGGGATCATGCGCCATGCAGATGTTTCAATCGCAAGAAGTAGTTGCTGCGAACCCGGAACGGATCCAGATTCCGACCGCGTCTTCGGCAATGGTCCCGGCCGGTTCGACTCCACCGACTTTGGTGCGTGTCTTTGCACAGGAAGCCTGGAAGCGCAGGCGGCTGATGCTGGCGTGGGGTATCGGGACGGCCGTGTTGATCGCTTTTGTCGTGATGGTCATCTCCAAGCCGCTATTTCGGGCCGAGGGCAAACTGTCGTACCGGCCGAACTATAGCCGCGGAGCCAAGCCGATCTATACGCCGCCAAACATCCAGTCGGCTGCGCAGATTCTGAAAGCTCCGGAGATCCTGGAGGTCGTTCGAGCCAAGCACGTTCCCGGCATGTCGAAGGATGAATTCTCGAAGAACGTTCGAGTAGAAGTTTCCAAACAGTCCGAGTTCGTGGACGTGGGCTTCGATCATCCGAGCCCGGCCATTGCCGCCGCCGTGGCCAACGATCTGATGGAGGAGGGCCTAAAGTTCTTCGCGGATGTTCGCTCACGCACCATG
>Ga0105046_10009775_pt1 | contig 14966 bp, 6 predicted proteins | sample MAT03_FD_78385 | JGI IMG/M metagenome (GOLD analysis project Ga0105046, IMG submission 78385) | Freshwater microbial communities from Lake Fryxell liftoff mats and glacier meltwater in Antarctica - MAT-03 (megahit assembly) | ecosystem: Environmental > Aquatic > Freshwater > Ice > Liftoff... | reverse complement strand
TCGCAAGACAATACCTCGCCAATTACCATTCCCAAAAGATTTCCTTTTATTTTTTCGATTTCTCCAAGTGCCTCAACTTCAAGGCCCAAGCCAGTCAATATGGAAGAAACTTGTGCAGGACTTTCAGGAAGGTGGATAAGCTTTTGCAGCCAGGTGTGAGATATTTTCATCAGAATTGCTTCTACATTTGTGGAAAATTCAGAATTATTCGTCTGAAATTTCCGCTGATAGTTTTAAAAATGGGCCGCAAATTAACAACTTACCAACCGCCTTTGAAATGAAATTGAAGTTCCTGGCAATACTTTCTTTCACTTTTCTGCTTTTTGAGCAATGTCTGGCTCAGAGTTATACTTTTGAAGATTCTCTCAGAGGTGCTTTTCATCAAAATAGAAGCAACAACGATTTGCTTCACTATCATTTGAAAATTAATGTAAATCCAGTAACAAGATACATTTCAGGATTTAATAAATTGACTTGTAAGGGCTTGTCAGAAGCGAAAAGTCTACAGATTGATTTGGTAGAAGCCTTTGATATTGAAAGGATTGCAAGCTCAATGGGCGATGCCAAATGGAAAAGGATAGGAAGTTCGGTTTTGGTAAGTCTTCCTGTTTTATTCAAAAAAGATGAAATTTTCTGGGTTCAGGTTTTTTATAAAGGTCATCCACATCCTGCTTCAAATGCACCTTGGGAGGGTGGTTTTGTTTGGCAAAAGGACAAGGAAGGCTTGCCTTGGATTGGTGTGGCATGCGAAGGCGAGGGTTCCAGTTTTTGGTTTCCTTCAAAAGATCATCCTTCAGATGAACCAGATTCTGTTTTTTTGCAGTTTGAGGTTCCTCGTAATTTGACTGTGGTTAGTAATGGTCAGTTTGTTAAAAAAGAGTCAGTTACAGATTCTTCGAGTTTGTTTTCTTTCAAAGTTCACTATCCAATTAACCACTATAACATTACGTTTAATGCTGCTTTTTACAAAACATGGTCAGATACTTTGCAGCTGCCCGAAAGTAAAAAGATTTTGAAACTATCCTATTTCGCTTTGCCCGAAGATCTTGAAAATGCGAAGAGGCAATTTGGTCAGTCTAAACAGGTTATAAAGGAGCTTTCTAAATTGTTTGGCGATTATCCATTTGTACGAGATGGATATAAATTGGTTCAAACGCCTTATTTGGGAATGGAGCATCAATCTTGCATCGCTTATGGGAATAATTTTAAGAACAATGCTTTTGGGTTTGATTTTATTGTCATGCACGAAACTGGTCATGAATGGTGGGGAAACCAGATTTCTGCAAACGACCACGCCGATATGTGGATTCATGAGTCATTTTGTACGTATTCGGAGGCACTTTTTGTGGAGAAATTGCAAGGAAAAGCGCAGGCAATCAATTACTTACTCGAACAAAAGAAGAAGATTAAGAATAGGTCTCCTTTGCTTGGGCCTCGGGATGTTTATTTCAATTCCTGGAAGGATTCTGATATGTATTACAAAGGCACGTGGATGCTGCACAGTCTGCGCCAAGTAGTTGACAATGATTCACTTTGGTTTGCCTGGCTTCATGGTTTTTCCACCAAATTTGGACTTGTCCCGATTTCGACCGAAGCGATTGTTGCATTTGCTTCTTCCTATTTTGGTATTGAATTAAAACCGTTTTTCAATCAATATTTGATGCAAACCGAATTGCCACAGCTTCAAGTAAAACAAACTAAAGAAGGTGAAGTAAATACGCTTTTATACCGTTGGAAATGTAAAGAGATTGATTTTCAATATCCTGTAGAGATTTTGGTCAATTCTCAGGTTGTAAAGATTAAGCCAAACACATCCTGGCAAAGTATGGAACTGCCGAATGGGAATGCCACGATCGATCCATTAGAAAGTGGCGTTTTGCTTGATTTTAAGGTATTGAACTGAAAATTATCATCCAGCTCTCATTTAACATTGTTTGAAGAAAACTTGGATTTAAGTTTTGATTGTCGTGACAGAAAGTTTAGCATTGGTTATCAACTTTTTTTGTTGGCTTCTAATCAAAAAAAAATCCCACGCATTGCATGGGACCTTTACTTTATTTCTAAACCCTATTTATGATCTTTAGGCCGGAGCCAATGTTTTAGGATGTTCTCAAATTTTGAATGGGATGAGGATTTAGAATATATCAAGATTTTAGTTTTTCGAATTTAAAGCTTTTATTTTCAGGCAATTATGCCTTCTTTTAAGCCGTAGTTTTTTAATTTTAATTGTTTTTGTTTTGTTTTTAATAACCTATCCGGTTTCACTCGGGTGGGTTTTTTTAGTTTTGTTCGTATTGAACTTCCTCAGTGCGAACAGTACAAAGGTGTGGTATAAATTGTGATTTTTGATACGACACTTTGGTAGAAACTTACTTGTACATATTGGTTTTGTTTGCCTATTCAAAACCATGAAATGAGCGATCTAGAATCAAATAGATTATGATTTAATTGTCTGTAAAATAGCTGGTTTATCAAAAGGCGGGCACATTCAGTATTGATTTATCTTAACCAAAAAGAAATGTAAGGTTGGTTTCGAACTTTAGAATTTATACCTAAATTGAACAACGACATCAGTTCTTTGATTGCCGTTTATGAGTTCATTGCCCGAACCAATCGTTTTTGCATCTCTTTGGATTGTCCTCGCAACCCGAATCCAAACGTCAATTTTTCGATTTGGACTAAATTGAAGTAGCGAATAAAACCGCACCCCCCTTCCATACAAAGCTGGAATGGAAAAAGCGTAGAGTACATTTTTTTCATACAAATACTGTCGGTTGTTGTAGTCGTCTGTATCAAAAATGCTGAATCGATTGCTCAGGCTTATTTTTCCAAAATCAAAATTGAGATCTTGAGAAATGGCGATTCCATAGGTTTGAGGCGAACCTTTTTCTTGGTTCCAAAGGCTGCCTTGAACTCTGGTCCTAACTGAAAGCCAGGTGGTTGCCTTAGCATCTGCCTGAATAACCCAGTTCTGGCGGCGTGTTTTTACAAGTATGTCAGTAGGAGTGGAGTTGCTTGAAAGGTTTCGTAGTTTCGATTCATTTCTATACTGAACAAAAAATGAAACGGTTTTTGAGGGGCTATAGGTGATTCTGGAAAGATATTCATCGCCCCAACTCGGTCCATCCGCCTGAAATGAAAGATATGGAAACATGAATCGGTCATAATATCCAGCCAGCAACCACTTGGGATGTGCTCTATATTTAAGGCCCCAATAAATTCCCTTTTCATTCACATTTCGAGTTGCTTCTCCAAAACCATTGCTATAAAAGGCATGATAATCTTTGGAATAGTTTCTTGCCACCATGCTCACATCCAGCCCACGGCCAATGCTGCCAACAAGACCAGCAACAGTTGCATGCCCGCCACCTTTGCTAATGGCTGATTCTCCAAAAAATGAAAAATTCTGGTAATTATATTGTCCTGTAAAACTAAGATTCTGGTTTCGGTCTCCATTGAAGTCAAATTGATTGTATACCGTTGGCCTTCTGATGATTGGAAATTGATATTGGATTGTAGTTGCCAATGCACCTATTTCCCATTTGCCAGATTTTTCTTTGTAGATAATCGAAGTTCCCAACATGTCTTCACGGTTAGAATGTTTGTTTCTTAGCTCAGTCGGTGTTCGATGAAAACCTGTGATATTTATGGACGAAGCAAAATTTTCAATCTGGTCATTGTCAATTGTATCGTTTGCGGTTTGAATGTTTCCGTCAACATACTTTCTGCTTACCAGTGCGGTTATTTCAAAATTCTTGAATCCTATAGTTGCAGCCCCGCCTCTAAAAAAAAGACCTTCAAGAACTGATGTATATGGTCTTATGCCAATGCTCGATCTTCTCACAGTTGTAATTGGTTCTGAGCCCTTTCCAACGGAAAATCCTGCGGAATAGACCAAGCCCTGACCAAACATATATTGGTAGTCGCCTACTATTATCTTTTTGAAGATTCCTTTATTTTCAAGCATGAAATGCGCAGACCAAAAGTCCATACCAAATTGATTAGTCTTGGGATTCCATTTCAATTGTTCGCCAGGATCTTTTTCAGCAGTAAGTCCAATGCTAAAGTCTTTGACATGACTTACTCTATACCGTACAAAAAGTTTATTTGGATCGCCAGCGTAACGGCTAGGGGAATTCCCGGAACGATCTGGATTTGCTTTGGTATAGCCTTTTTGATCTTCTAATGTTCTGGATCCCCGTAAGATGACGGAATTGTTTGGTTCAGATAAAATCCTTTTAAAAAGTCCTTTATTATCCTGATTCATAGGCGTTTCGTTGACAATTGCAAAAGGCAAAAGAGCGTAAATTGTTTTTAGATCGAACGAAGGAATGCTTTGCAGTTCATATATTGAAAGAAATTTTCCTGTTTTTTGTCTATGTTTTAAAAGTTCCTGTACTTGTTGCTCACTCAATATATATGTGTTTCGTAAGTCATCGGGGCTAGCTAAGTTTAGGTCAATTGGGTTTGAATACAGCAAGAGAAGTTGCTCATACAGATCTTCATAATTCGCATCTGCACTTTGCAAATTGAAGAGATTTTCAATAAAATCCTCTACCTGAATTTCGGGTCTGGGATAGGTTTGTGCTTTAGACAAAAGACTGCCAAACACACAAGCGAAGAAGCATAAAATGATCTTAAATCTCATTTAACTTCTTTTAAACCGGCTTTTTTATCGTCTTTTTGATCGGACTCAGATTTTCCCAATAAAAGGTTGATTCCAAAGGAATTGGTCCAGCCTAGTTGAGGATGATTGGCTACTGCATAATCAAATGTAAGATTTCGCCATTGGCAACCCAGGCCACCTGAAACTTGTTCGATTTGGGAAGAAAACCCAGTCCTTACCCATACTTTCTTAATCACTTCATACTCAATCCCAGCTTTTACTATGCTTTTTTGGTCTAAATCTTTCTGAATTTCTGTAATCAGTTTTACCCTTTGGTTGGGCGTAAATGAGATTCCTGCTCTTACGATGGTTGGAATGCGTTCATCTATAATAGTAGAGGCTTTGGTTTGGGTAAGGTTTTGAATGGAGGCGGCAAAATGAATTTTAGAAGTCAACTGTGCCAATCCACCGAAATTCAAAATAAAATAATGTTGGGTTGGAAACTCAGACGCAGCCACCTGATACCATTGTCCTTCCAATCCGATTGAAGCGATACCAAAAGATTTTGACCAACCCAATCCTGCTCTGGATTGATTGAAAAGCGAAGATCCAAATCTGCTTATGCCAAGTCCGAAAACTCCGTATTTTTGACTAACAGCTGCACCAGCGAAGGCTATTTGGTTTAAAGCCAGTAGGTTATACCTATTTTCAAAGGATACGCCAACTCCACTTTGTTTGAGCCAGCCCAATGCGCCAATGTTGTTGTGGACTGCCCAAACATCGCTATACATCAAGCCACTCTGCCCAGAACCACTTGCCCTTGGACCGAAAACAAATCCATCATTGCCAGCAAAAGAATTTTGTCTAAATCCCAGAAAAATGAAGCACCAAATGAGAAAAATAAGGGTCTTGAGCGTAATAGTCTTCATCAAATTTATTTACGGCAAGTTTATGCTAAATTTCCTTTCTTTCAACGATTTGCACCAAAAGATTACATCAATGGATTCAAAAGGTTTCTTATTTTGACTTCGAGCGGCTTTGGAATTACATTTGTCCAACATTTTAAAAGAATGTATAAATTTCTTAACCTACTATTTTTTATTTTTATTGTTTGCAATCTTGCCAAAGCTCAATGGCGTGCACCCAAATATTCAAATGAATTTCTTTCAATTGGAGTTGGTGCTACCGGTTTAGCGATGTCTGGCGCTCAATCTGCTTTTGTAAATGATGTTACCTCAGCTTATTGGAACCCAGCTGGTTTGGCACTTCAAGTCAAGAAAAATGAATTTTCGCTCATGCATGCCAGTTATTTCGGAGGGATCGCCAACTACGATTATGCTGCTTTTTCCACCAAAGTAGATAGTCTAAGTACAATTGCCATTTCTTTTATTCGTTTTGGCGTAGAAGACATTCCAGATACCCGTTTTTTATTCGACAATGGCCAATTGGATTTTCGCCGTATTTCTTATTTTACTTCAGCAGATAATGCACTCTTATTCAGCTATGGAAGGAGGAATGTAGGCATCAAGGGTTTGTCTTTTGGTGGAAGTTTGAAAATTATTTATAGAAACGCGGGTCGATTTGCCAATGCCTGGGGTTTTGGATTAGATGCAGGCTTGCGATATTCCTACAAAAAGTGGCAATTTGCTTGTATGGCCAGAGATATTTCAAGCACCTACAATGCCTGGACGTATAATACCACTGAGTTAGAAGCTTCATTTGCTGCTACTGGCAATGCCATTCCAACCAGTTCAGTTGAAATTACACTTCCAATATGGACTTTCGGTTTTGCCAGAAGGGTTGAGTTTTTCAATAAAAAAGTTGCACTAACTCCAGTTGCCGATTTTGTGACTTCCTTTGATGGCAAGAGAAATACACTCATCAGTTCATCAGGTGTTTCTATTGATCCAAGATTTGGATTGGAATTGTCTGCATTCCAGGTCATTTATTTAAGGTCTGGCATCTCAAGTTGGCAGAAAATCAGGAACTTTGAAAATGGAGCCGATTGGACTTATCAGGTTAATTTTGGTCTGGGGCTTAGATGGAAATCAATTGGAATAGATTATTCCATTACAGATTTGGGAAACAAAGCAGAAGCCCTTTACAGCCATATTTTTAGCATCAAATCAATGTTCTAAACCACTATGAATTCTGAAAAAATTAAAGAAGCACTTTTGTCAATTCCACAAACTTGGATGCTATTTTTTATGGTGTTGGTTTCTGGAAATGTTTTTGCTCAAACGGCCCCTACTTATATAGATTGGGTAAAGTCCAATCAAACCTACCTTCAGATCAAGGTTGGGGTTGATGGCGTGTATAGATTGCCGGCAGCATTAATAGGCCAGCACTTTGAAAATCTCTCCGGGTTAAATGCCAGCGGATTTCAAATATTTAGAAGAGGTCGGGAATTACACATTTTGGTAAATTCAGGCAATGATAACTTTCTGAATGACAACGATTACATAGATTTTGTTGGACAGATAAATGATGGTTCAGGCGAGTTAGAAATGTATCAAAAGCCAATATCAGCAGTTAATAATTACCGCTCGATTTATGACGATACAGCCCATTATTTTCTTACTTATACGGTTTCATTAAATGGCAAACGGGTCGTAAACAACGGTTTAAACAACAACTCTTCAGTCCCTTTTGATCCTTACTGTTGGAGAGTAGCCTCCCGATTTAACAAAGACCAATACTTTATGGGTAAAGGCTTGAAAGGGAATTTGACATATGCTTCATATTTTACTCCAGGTGAAGGTTGGATAGGGCGTGAATATAGTTCTGAACCAGATGGAGGAGGGTATTCAAATGTTGTAGGCTCTGGTGATGCACTTTACAACCCTGTCTCTGGAATTTCTAATCTTTACGTTGGAGGACCTGATCCAAGTTTGGAATTGTTGCAAATTGGCAGGCGAGAATTGAATCATAAAGTTGAAGTCATTTTAAGCAGCAATTTGATTTCGTTAGACACCTTTAGATTTTCAGGGGTTGGAGGCAGAACTTTTAAAAGAAATTTTCCGATAACCTTAATTGAAAATGGAGAACTTAAACTTTGGGCTGCCTCAAGAGGGAAATCTAATCTTGCTCTTGCCTATGCATTGGTGAGGTATCCGGCAACTTTTCAAATGCCCAATGGGTTCAATAGTCTGGAAATCAATTTGACTGAAAATAGTAGCAATTATTCTCGGATTAAGCTAGAGAATATTGCGAGAGTTCCTGAAATATATGATGTTACGGATGCATTTTCACCTGTTAGAATTGGGGTGGAATTCATTGCGGGATCCTATGTTGGAGGGATTGAGAATACCAATATCTCAAGAAAATTGATCATTCAGAATAGGGTAAATATTCTTAGAAATGATTTGACCAGGAAGGTGTTATTTACACCCATAAATCCTTTTGAGTACGACTATATCATTGTATCACATCCCAAACTACGGAAACCCGCCTTGGGTTATGCTGATCCTGTAAAGGCCTATGCGGATTTTAGAAAGTCTCCTGCAGGGGGCAATTATAAAGTTTTGTTAATAGAAATAGATGAAGTGTACCAAAGGTTTGGGTATGGTGATCGATTGCCTTTGGCCATTAGAAATCTTGGAGGATTTTTCGTTCAAAAAAATGTCAAAATAAAAGGTATGTTCTTGCTAGGAAAGGGTTTAACTGTGAAGCAAAGATACAACCCAAGTTACTTTGACCAGAATTTGGTGCCAACATTTGGCGTGCCGGCCTCTGATAATGCCTTTGCACTCGGACTTGGTGAAAGCGGCAGAACTATGGCTTTTCCGGTTGGAAGACTTGCTGCAAAAACACCTGGGCAAGTGGCTGTCTATCTTAACAAAGTAAAAGAAACCGAAGCTTTTGCATACGATGATTTGTGGAAAAAGAATGTATTTCATATTTCAGGTGGACTGTCTCCTTTAGAGCAAACTGCCTTTACTTATATTATGCGCCAAAATTTAGGCTCAGTAGTAAGTAATAAATACTTTGGAGCAAAGGTTGAACACTTTAATAAATCTTCTAACGCAGCGGTAGAGTTCATCAACATCAAAAAAATATTGAATAGTGGCATTTCACTATTAACATTATTTGGCCATTCTTCTCAAACTTCGCCAGATGTAGAAATTGGTTATGCATCTGATCCATCACAAGGGTTTAATAACCAAGGAAGGTATCCGATGGTTATCATCAATGGTTGCTATGCAGGCGATATGTACGATTTTAATGAATCGCTTAATGAAAATTGGGTATTAACGCCTAACAAGGGAGCAATTATGTTTTTGGCCTCATCTGATGAAGGATTTTCTGCGCTTTTAAGTAGGCATATAAGCCATTTTTACAACGTAGCCTTTGCAGATTCAGCTTTGTTCGGAAGCTCCTTTGGTGAGATTCAAAAAGAAACAATGAAGCGTTATATGTCTTCATTAAATGATCCCCAACTTGATTCTGCATTTACCCAGCAGTTTAACCTACATGGAGATCCTGTCCTCAAGGTTTTCGGTGGGTATAAACCAGATTATAAAACCAGCAATCAGGAGGTATATTTGACTCAAACAAATGCCAATGCAAATTCCCCCAATTTAAAACTTGCTGCTATAGTGAGCAACTTTGGAAGGTTTAACAGAGATTCTTTGAGCGTAAGGGTTGCCCGTAGATATGGGGATGGGACTTCAAGTTCTTTTACCTATCGGATGAAACCAATTTCTTACAAGGACACTTTGTATTTTGATTTGCCTCAATTAGAGTCTTTTAACTATTCTGGCAACAACAGAATAGAAGTATTTCTTGATTTTCAGAACAATGAAGATGAATTAAATGAAGGAAATAATATTGGCGTTTTGGAGTTTTTTCTACCCGCCACAGGTATTCTTCCTTTGTTTCCCAAAAATTTTGCCATCGTTCCTTCAAGGAATGTTAAGCTCATTGTTCAAGCCACTGATTTTTTCTCACCTGGAAGAAGATACATTTTCCAAATAGATACAAGTGCTTCCTTTAATAGTAGTAGTCCCTTTTTTGCTCAATCTCCGGCCATTGTTGCAGGAAATTTATGCACTTGGTCTTACACCTTACCAATTGACAGAGACAGTACTGTGTTTTTCTGGCGAGTAAAATTTGCAGATCAAACTTCATTAAATGATACTACCTGGTATCGCCAAAGTTTTGAGTACATTAAGAATTCTCCATCCGGCTGGGCACAATCGCAGTTTTATCAATTTAAAGGAAGTCAGGATTATGGAGTGGTTAAAAACTATGTAAATCGACAGTGGGAGTTTCCGCTAACCTCTGTGCTGATTGAAGTTCAATGTTCTGGAGGCGGAAAGCAAAGTCCTAAGCAATATAATATTGCACTTGATGGAGTTCCACTTTTAAAAGCAAGGCTTAACACTTCGGATTGTGCGAAAGGCAATTCAAGGGTCTGTGCGGTTACCCTTGATAGATGTTCTTTAAAACCCAAATTCAAGAATATGTTTACTCCAGAGCTCTATTTTTTTAGTCTATGTGGTAGAGAACCAGCGGTTGTTAACTATTTTGAATTTGGAGTAGGTCTACCAACCTTCAAGGCTTATTTCCAATATTATATCAATGAATTTGTTCAAGAGGGGGATTACGTTGTCATATTTCCAGTAGATACCATTTTTTTACCAATTGATACTTTTACGAAATATTTGGCCGCAGTTGGACCAATTATAGGAGTGGACCCAGCTAGCATTTATAAAATTAAAGCGGGCGATCCCTTTATATTTATTGGGAAGAAAACTGCAACTCCAAGTCCAGGAATGGCCACTGTAGTTCTGCCCACTCAAAATGATGCCATCCGCCCAAGCAATCAGGTGCTTAATGTCGCTAAAACTGTCACTACAAATTGTTCTTTTGGTGAAATACTATCAACCAAAATAGGGCCGGCCTCCGCCTGGTTTAAATTGTTCTCCAGAATTGGAAACACAGAGGTTCCCAAATCTGATGACTTTCACCTTCAATTGTTAGGAATAACGCTAAACGGGGAAGTAAAAGTTCTGGTCAAAGACGTTCCGAGTTTTCCTTTCGATCTATCAAGCATCAATGCAGATACATTTCCTTATCTCCAATTAAGAGCACGGGTTTCGGATACTTTGAACTTTACGCCTGCATCAATTAAAAGATGGATGGTTACCTACGATGGTGTTCCTGAGGGTGTTATAAATACTTCCATTTTCCCAAGCAACGAATATATTCGTTCAGAAGTGCAGGAAGGCGATTCTTTAGGATTCAAATATGCATTTACAAACATTTCAAATAAGGCCTTCAAAGATTCTGTGATAGTTAGATTTACCCTAAATGGAAATCAGAAATCAGAACAAAATCTTGGCCTGATTCCTCCTGATTCTACAGTTCAGTTTAATTATCCAAAGTTTAGCACCTTAGGAAAAGCTGGAAGTAATCAGATTTTAACTTTTGTAAATCCCAGACTTCAGGCAGAAGAATATTACGACAACAATGTGATCAATGTTCCATTCAAGGTGAACGGTGATTTGGTTCAACCTGTTCTCGATGTAACTTTTGATGGTGTCAAAATTATGAATGGGGACTTTATTTCGCCTACACCTCTGGTTGCTATTTCTATAAAGGATGAAAATAAATACTTAATCAAAGGCGATACAAATGGCATTACAATGCTGATTACAAGGCCATGCCTGGGTTGCAAAGCTGAAAGAATTCCTTTGAATTCTCCTTTGGTCAAAGTTTTTCCGGCGGGCAAAGACAACCTTTTTAGGATTGAATATCGGCCTGAAAAACTTGAGAATGGAAACTACCGCATTGCCGTTCAAGGTACCGATGTGAAAGGGAATGAATCTGGCAGCAATTCATATCAGGTTGGTTTTCAGGTTTTAGATCAAAAGACGATTACCAATTTCTTCCCGTATCCCAATCCCTTTTCAACTTCCTGCCAATGGGTGTTTACCCTAACCGGCGATTTCCCGGACGATTTCAAGATTCAGATTATGACTGTGACTGGCAAGGTTGTTCGCGAAATAATGAAAGCAGAACTTGGTCCTTTAAGAATTGGGAACAATATTTCTCAATACCGTTGGGATGCTACGGATGAATACGGAGATCGGCTTGCAAATGGTGTTTATTTGTACAGGGTAGTTATGAAAGACCCTGCTATTTTTGCCAATAGAGAAACTGCGGCAGACAAGGCTTTCACCAAAGGATTTGGCAAGCTTTATATAATCAGGTAAGGCGCTGAAAAATAAGGTTATATGTATTTTTAAGCACCTCAATTGGTGCTTTTTTTTTCTGACTTGGGCGAGTTTTGGCCAGAATAGAATCATTCACGGATTTGCCAAAGATGCCGCAACAGGCAAAAGCATACCATTTCCACACGTAATTGTTGATGGAGGAAAGGTTGAGGCTCTGGGAGATATGGAAGGCAGTTTTTCAATCACCGTTCCAAAAGAAAGCCAAAGGATAATGGTTAAGGCTTATACCTTTTTGGAGGCAGAGCTAAACATAGAAGATGAAGATTCGGCCAAAGCGTTGCTCTACTATGCCCATCCTTTTACTTTTCAAACCATTACAACTCCACCTGCAAAAAAAATTATTACAAGCATTCGCAGGCAGCGATCAAACATCGATCCCCGAAAGGAGAAAAACTTTAAATATCAAAGCTATAACAAGTTTGTTGTTACTACCAACTATATATCAGCCTTAAAGCTGCATCTACAAAATTTAATTTCTGTTTTTGGACATGGTAGGATGATGAATTATGGAAGCGATCATCACATACTTTTAATGGAATCTTCTTCCCAAAGAAGATTTAAAAGTTTTTACAATCAACGAGAAACGGTAGTAGCTGCCAAGGTTTCAGGTATCAATAAACCCCCCGCCCTATCAATTGTTTCTGGATTTGAGCCGCTAAGTATTTTTGAACCCTTTCTTAGAATCGGTCCCAAAAAATATGTTTCACCATTGGCAGGCAGGTTTCAAAAGAGGTATGTTTATTTTCTTTATGATAGTATAAAGCTCTCTGAAAGAACCATTTACGTAATTAAATTCAATCCAAAGTCGGATAGAAACAAAGAACTTTTACAAGGATTTTTGTATGTATCAAACGATCCAATGGGCGTGGTGGCGTTTCAGGTCTGGCCATCTTTTGATCGTGAAAGTACTTTTAGCCTGCTTCAACAGTCTGCTTTGTTGACAAGTGGCCGGTGGTTTCCAGAGCAAATCAAAACCACATACCAGCGGTCTCATTTAGGTTCAGTCAAAATACCAATTGAGGCCTCAAGCAAAACTTATATTTTCAATCATGAATACGTAAATGAAAGAGATACAAGTTATTACGATGAAGTAATTTTTGATTTTCAAAAGGATTCTTTGCAATCCGATTCCGAGTTCCAACCGAGACTAAGGCAAGAAAATCTAAGTCAAAAAGACAAAAATACCTATCAATTTTATAAGGAAGTAGGGTCTCTCAGTGCCATCGATCGTTATTTAACATTTGGCCAAAAGTTGGCGGCAGGTAAAATTCCATTTGGTAGAGTTGATGTAGTTTTTCGAAAGGCAGTTGCGCTTAATGATGTAGAAGGTCTGAGACTGGGTCTTGGCATTCAATCGACGGAACTTTGGTCTAACAAACATCAGTTTGGCGGCTATTTGGCCTATGGCCTGGCCGACGAAAGATGGAAATATGCCTTGAACTACCATTATGCTTTTGATAAGAAAAGCACAGCAACTTTTAGCTTTCAAAATGATCTATTAGAGCCTGGTATTCAGCAATATGAGTTCAATAAATTGCAATATCCAAGTGAGCAATTAAGAGCAATACGGATTCCACGCTTTGATCGGCTTTCATCCGTAAAAATTGGATTCAATCATTTGATTGACAGAAATTTAATATCCCGTATTTCAATTGAAGGGGGCCGTAGAAACTATTTGTATCAATATGGTTTCGCACCAGATTCATTGGCAAATGGTGTCGGAATTTCGGAAATTAAAGGGGCTTTGCACTGGTCTCCCGGAGAGCAATTTGTTCAATATGGTACCGAAAGATATTCTCTATCCAGCAGGTATCCGGCATTTTGGCTTCAGTTTTCTCAGGGATTAAAAGGACTTGCCTACCAAAGTTTTTCTTACTCCCGGATTGAAGGCAAGGTTCAATGGACCCGAAAAATTCTTGGACTTGGGGAGTTTGGTATTCAAATCGCAGGTGGACTAATGAGCAGCAAAGTGCCTTATGCTCTGCTTTTTACCTCAAGAGCTTCCTATAAAGATTTGTCGCTTTTGTCTTATAATTCCTTTGAAACCATGCGATACAATGAGTTTATTCAGGATCGTTTTGTTACAATTTTTATAAGCCACAAGTTCAGCAAGATTCAGATTTCTAATCTCCCCTATAGGCCATATTTTACTTTTTTGCACAATATGGGTTGGGGTTCTGTAGGAAATTCCGAATTGCATAAACATGTAAGGGTGAAGGGAATTCCTTATGGGTATTATGAATCAGGCCTCTTCCTCAACGATCTTTTTGTTATTCCAATAGTTGGTCTTAATCTTGGCATAGGTGGGGGTATTTTTGTGAGATATGGGCCTTATGCTTTGGAAGGATATTTAAACAACATGGCCATTAAGTTTTCCACAAGCCTTACATTTTAAAGAACGATTTACCTTCAGTCCGAACAATGTATCTGAATGGCTTTCCACAGTGGATAAGAACAATTTAGGCTTTGTGCGTAACATTATGAAAACCAATACAGTATAAATATGATTTTAAGCTTCAGATAGTAAAATTGAATGATAGGTAATTTCGAAATATTTTGTATATTTTCTGCCTAATTGCTTCCTAGCCATTTTTTTTTGCTAAGTAGCTTCCCGTTAGTACGCCACATTAAGCCCCAAAGCAAATACAGAATTTACCGATCCAAGCCTTTGGCAGTTGGTTCGTGAAGGTGATGAGTCGGGTTTGGAAATTTTGTATAAACTTCACTATCAGGTGCTTTACCGGTATGCAGCGAAGTTGAATAAAGAGCGGGAGTTGGCTCAAGATTGCGTTGAAGAGATGTTTTTTCAGTTCTGGAATAGACGGGAAAAACTAAAAGAGGTTCAGTCTGTTCGTTTCTACTTAATGAAATGGCTTAAAAGAGAGGTCATACGGCTGCAACTTCCTTTTGAGAATCATTTCAGGTGAATTGTGATAACTCGTTCATTTACTTTGAATTGCAATGCTTTCAATTTGAATAATGCTTTTTAACTCACAATGAAGTAGTAACGTCCAAAAGCCAGCATTTTTCAAATAATATTCTTGAATTTTGATATTGTTCAAAAAAGTGTGTAATCCTCAAAAGATTACGATTTTCGAATTGTGAAACTTAAAAAGCAT
>Ga0105046_10009774_pt1 | contig 14966 bp, 13 predicted proteins | sample MAT03_FD_78385 | JGI IMG/M metagenome (GOLD analysis project Ga0105046, IMG submission 78385) | Freshwater microbial communities from Lake Fryxell liftoff mats and glacier meltwater in Antarctica - MAT-03 (megahit assembly) | ecosystem: Environmental > Aquatic > Freshwater > Ice > Liftoff... | reverse complement strand
TTCGGCCATGCGGACCATCGCTTCGCCGGTGGGAGCGTCCTCGGGTTGCGGCGCGTCCTCGGGTCGGGCGCCCGCAGGCTCGAGGTCGGCCGCGTCGATCACGAACGGGTCGGAGGGGCGGGTCATGTCAGGCGGTCTCCGATCAGGAATTCCGCGGCGCGGTCGAGGCGAATGTGGGGCGGCCCCTCCCCGGGCGCGAGCGACAGGCGGGGCGGGGCGAAGCGGGTGACGCTGTAGGCGGCGTCGAGCCAGTGACCGGCGCCCTGGCGGGCGGGGACGAGCAGCGCCGCGGGGTCTTCGGGCAGATTGCCGGGGAACAGCGCCGCCTCCTTGCCGGTGTCGAGCAGGCGCCCGCGGACGACGTCGACCGCGACGCCGTTGCGCGGGATGGTTTGTTCCACGGTGGCGCGCAAGCTCGCGATCGACAGCGCGTGCGTCTCGGCGCCGCGGAACCGGGCGCGGCGCCGGGCCTCGGCGACAAGCGCCTCGGTGATGGCCGCGAGCCGGGGATGCTGGGTGTGGTGGAGGTGGTCGGCCTTGGTGGCGGCGAACAGGATGCGGTCGATGCGCTTGCCCAGGAACGGAGCGAGCCACGAACTGGCGCCGGGGCGGAACGTCGCGAGGATTTCCGCCATTGCGGTGCGCAGGTCCTCCAGCGCGCGGGGGCCGTCGTGGATCGCGCCGAGCGCGTCGATCAGGACGATCTGGCGGTCGAGCCGCGCGAAATGGTTTCGAAAGAACGGCGCGACGACGAGGCGCTTGTAGGCCTCGAAGCGATCCTCGAAGGCGCGCCACAGCGAGTTGGCGGGGGCCCGGCCGGGGCGTGGCAACGGCGAGAAGGTGAGGGCCGGGGAGCCTTCGAGATCGCCGGGCATCAGGAACCGACCGGGAGCGACGCTGGAGAGGCCGGATTTGCGGGCCGATCCGAGATAGTCGGTGAAGCGGCCGGCGAGGGCGCGGGCGCTCGCCTCGTTCAGCGGCGCCGCGGGATCGGCGGACGCCAGCGCGGCTAGCCAGGCGCCGGCATGGGCGGCGCGGGCCGGCGTCCGGCTGGCGGCAAGCGCGCCCGCGGACCAGTCGGCGAAGCCCTGGGACATCAGCGGCAGGTCGAGCAGCCATTCGCCGGGATAGTCGGTGATGTCGAGATGGACGGTCCGGGGGCCGCCGAGCCCGGTGAAGAAGCCGCTGGGCGCCACGCGCAGCGACAGGCGGAGCGTCGAGATCGAGCGGGTGCTTTCGGGCCAGTGCGGCTCGGGGCCGGTGAGGGCGGCGAGATGGTCCTCGAAGGCGAAGCGCGGAATGCCGTGGTCGGGCTGGGGTTGGAGATAGGCGGCCAGGATGCGGCCCTCGGCGGCGGCGCGAAGCTGGCCCATCCGGCCGCGGTCGAGCAGGTTCGCGACGAGCGAGGTGATGAATACGGTCTTGCCTGCGCGGCTGAGGCCAGTCACACCGAGACGGATCACCGGGTCGAAGACTTCGGTGACGTCGCGGTAGGTGTCTTCAACCTGCCGGGTCAGGCGGTCGGTCAGGCGGGTCAGGTTCACGCGGGGCGTCCTCGTGCGGCGGATCGGTCGGAGGTAATGGCTTTGGCGGCGGGCCGCAACGCCGTGCGGCTTGGCGGCGGGCGCTCGGCGGGGTAGGGGCGGAGCGTCATGCCCAGATACGCGCTCAGGATCGAATACGACGGCGGACCCTTCGCGGGCTGGCAACGTCAATCGGCTTCGCCGAGCGTGCAGGGAGCGCTGGAGGCCGCGGTGGCCCGGTTGCAGCCCGGCGGCGCGACGGTCAGCGGGGCGGGGCGGACCGATGCCGGGGTGCATGCGACGGGGCAGGTCGCGCATGTCGACCTGGTGCGGGACTGGACGCCCTGGCGACTTCGCGAGGCCATGAACGCGCATCTGCGGCCGCATCCGGTGGCGGTGGTCGAGGCGGCGGTCGCGCGCCACGACTTCCACGCCCGGTTCAGCGCGATCGAGCGGCGGTATCTGTTCCGGCTGATCTCGCGGCGGGCGCCGTTGGCGCGGGATCGCGGGCGAGCCTGGCGCGTGGGGCAGGAGTTGGATGTGGCCGCAATGCGCGAGGGCGCCACGCATCTGGTCGGGCGCCATGACTTCACCACGTTCCGGTCCTCGATCTGTCAGGCCGACAGTCCGTTGCGGACGCTGGATGAGTTGAGCGTCGAGGTTCTCGACTATCCGGGAGGGGCCGAGTTGCGGTTCCGGCTGCGGGCGCGGTCGTTCCTGCACAATCAGGTGCGCAGCATCGTCGGCACGCTGGAGCGGGTCGGGGCCGGCGCGTGGTCGCAGCACCGGGTGGCGGAGGTCCTGGCGGCCCGGGACCGCGCCGCCTGCGGACCGGTCTGTCCGCCCCAGGGATTGTATCTCGCGGCGGTGACTTACCCGGTCGATCCTTTCATGCAGGGCGGACAGGAAGGTGTCGAATAAGTGCAATCGGCATGTCTTGTCACAGGCACGCACTCTCCGAGCGAGCAGGGCGTTTCAACCGCCGTATCCGTCGCACCGCACCGCCGATCGACGTCGGGCGACAGGGTCTTTCGGACGGCCGGCGAAACCGCCTATCATCGGGGCGGGACGCGACAGGGGCGACGCTTCGCTCGAGCGAACGCCATTCAATCCGGGTCGGGACCGCCAGATGAACGGGTGCGGGCAGGGTGAGCCGACATGACCGCCCGGCTGATGATCCAGGGTGCGGGATCGAACGTCGGCAAGTCGCTGCTGGTCGCGGGCCTGTGTCGGGCCTTCGTGCGGCGCGGGCTGAGCGTTCGGCCGTTCAAGCCGCAGAACATGTCCAATAACGCCGCCGTGACCGCGGACGGCGGCGAGATCGGGCGGGCGCAGGCGCTGCAGGCGCTCGCCTGCCGGGTTGCGCCTTCGGTGCACATGGGCCCGGTGCTGCTCAAGCCCGAATCCGAGACCGGCGCGCAGGTGGTGGTGCAGGGGCGACGCGTCGCGACCGTCCGGGCGCGCGACTACGCCGCGATGAAGCCGGGGCTGATGGCGTCGGTGCTGGAAAGCTTCGAGCGGGTGTCGCAAGCCGCCGATCTGGTGATCGTGGAAGGCGCGGGCAGCCCGGCGGAGGTGAACCTGCGCGCCGGCGATATCGCGAACATGGGATTTGCGCGGGCGGCGGGCGTGCCGGTGTTGCTGGTCGGCGACATCGACCGAGGCGGCGTCATCGCGCAGATCGTCGGTACGAAAGTCGTGCTCGACCCCGCGGATGCGGCGATGATCGGCGGCTTCCTGATCAATAAGTTCCGGGGCGATCCGAGCTTGTTTGACGACGGCTATCGCTTCATCGCCGCGCGCTCGGGATGGCCCGGGTTCGGCGTGGTTCCCTGGTTCGCCGACGCGCATCGGCTGCCGGCGGAGGACGCGCTCGACCTGGGGCGACCGGTCCCGGGCGAGTCCCCTGGGGGTGGGGCGCTCCATATCGTCGTGCCGGCCTTCGCGCGGATCGCGAACTTTGACGATCTCGATCCGCTGGCCCAGGAACCGGGGGTTCGGCTCGAGATGATCGCGGCGGGGCGGCCGTTGCCGGCGGAGGCGAACCTCGCGATCCTGCCGGGAAGCAAATCGACGCGCGCGGATCTGGCGTTCCTCCGGTCGCAGGCATGGGATCTCGATCTCGCTGCGCTGCTGCGGCGCGGTGGGCGGGTGCTGGGGCTCTGCGGCGGATATCAGATGCTGGGGCGGCGGATCGTCGATCCCGACGGCGTTGAGGGGCCGCCGGGAGAAATGACGGGGCTGGGGCTGCTCGAGGTCGACACGGTGATGAGCCCCGAGAAGCGGCTGCGCGTGACGCAGGCGCGGCACATGGCGAGCGGCGCTACGGTCGACGGATACGAGATCCATGTCGGGCGAACCGACGGCCCGGACCGCGCGCGGCCGATGTTCGATGTCGCGGGGCGGCCCGAGGGCGCGATGTCGCCCGACGGACGAGTGATGGGCAGCTACCTGCACGGGATGTTCGCGGCTGACGACTTTCGCTCGGCGTTCCTGACCGGGCTCGGGGGCGCCGTGTCCGACTTGCGGTTCGCGGCGGGGGTGGAGGTTACGCTCGACCGCCTGGCGGACCATCTGGAGGCGTTCGTGGACTGCGACGCGTTGCTGCGGCTGGCAGAGCGAGCGCGATGAGCGGCGGATTGAACGGGTCCGCGTGGAGGCCGATGTCGTCTTCGAGCGACTAGGTCGGGGAACGGAACCCCGGGCAAGCCGGGCGGCTCAGGCGGGACGATAAGTAAAGGACGCGAAATCAGCGAGGCGGGCGCGGCTGGACGTGTCGAAGGCGGTCATACCGACGAAGGCCCCGGTGACGAGGCATTCTCGCCCCGGCCCGCCTCGTCCGACATCAGGCTCGCGTCGGTTCCGGGCCGATGGGCGTCGAGGCGCCGTCCGAGCGGGTCGAGGTTTAGGCCGGGCAGAACGGGTTGCGGATCAAGGGATCGCGTGCGCGGGTTCGAGCAGCAAGGCTTGCGCCTCCTCGGGGCCGAGCGGGGCGGGGCGCGTGCAGGTGGTGGTGAGCGCGATGAACGCCCCGGTTTCGCCCGATCGCAGGATCGCCGTCATCACCTCGATGCCGTGGAGCGCGCGGTCGATCGAGCAGCGGGCGTCACGCCCCGCGAGGATCGCCTGAGCCATGTCCGCGACGCCCGCGGCGCGGTAGTTGGCGCGCGGACCGCTCGGGTGGGTCTGGTTGTCGACGCCGAACGGATGGATCCAGGGGGCGACCGGCGCGATCTCGGGGCCGCGACCGGCGAGCTCGAGCACGCCGCCGAAGAAGTTGGGGTCCGGGACGAACAGCGAACCTTCGGTTCCGTAGATCTCCATGTTGGCGTGGCGATGCGCCCAGACATCCCAGCTGGTGGACAGCGTCACAGTGGCGCCGCTGGCGAATTCCAGCAGCGCGTGAATGTTTGTCGGCGTTCTGACCGGTATGGTCTCGCCTGCGCGCGGCCCCGCGGTCAGGATCGTGCGGGTGGGCGTCGCCATCGTCGCGAGCGCGCCGACGCGGGCGATCGGGCCGATCAGGTTGATCAGGTTCGCGATGTAGTAGGGGCCGAGGTCGAGCATCGGGCCGCCGCCGGGCAGAAAAAAGAAGTCCGGGTTGGGGTGCCAGTATTCCATGCCGTGCGACATGACATGCGCCGAGCCCGCGACGACCGCGCCGATGGCGCCGTCGTCGATCAGCTTGCGCGCCTGCTGGTGCGCGCCGCCGAGGAAGGTGTCCGGCGCGCTGCCCATCGTCAGGCCGCGGGCGCGCGCTGCGTCGCGCAACGTCACACCGTCGGCGAGCGACAGCGCGAGCGGCTTCTCGGAATAGACGTGCTTGCCGCGCTCCAGCGCCGCTTTCGAGACGGGGAAATGCGCGTCGGGGATCGTCAGGTTGACGATGATGTCGATGTCGGGCGCGGCGAGGATTTGTTCGACGCTGTCGGCGCGGACATCGAACTCCGCTGCGCGAGCCTCGGCCGCCGCCGAGTTCACGTCGGCGCAGGCGCGGATCTCGATGCCGCGAAATAGCGGTCCGAGGGTGAAGTAAGTGGTCGAGATGTTGCCGCAGCCGATGATGCCGACGCCGAGGGTTCCGGTCATGGTTCTGGTCCTTCAGAGTGCGTTGGCGGCGGCGAGCGAGCGCTCGGCGAAGCGGCGGTCGTTGCTGGGATTGTCGTGCTCCATGATGTAGTTGCGCGCTGGAGTGCTGCGCAGCGCGGTCATCAGGCGCTTCCAGTCGACGGCGCCCTGGCCGACGTCGGCCCAGCCGTCCTCGGAGGCGTTCTCGCCGGCGGGCGCGATGTCCTTGACATGGACCGCGGTGATCCGGGGTCCGAATTCGGTGATCCAGTGCAAGGGATCGCCGCCGCCCTTGATGACCCAGGCGATGTCGGCCTCCCATTCGAGATCAGGGCCGCCCTCGAAGATCGCGACCTGCGGGACGGCGCCGTCGCGCAGCGTCTCGAATTCGAACGCGTGGTTGTGCCATCCGAAGCCGAGACCGTCCGCGCGGTACGGGGCGGAGGCCTTCTGCAGCCGCTGGCCGAACTCCGCATAGCCCTTGCCGGTGTCGGGGCGCTGGTCGGGTGGCAGAAACGGGCAGTAGATCGTCTCGAGCCCCAGCGCATGGGCGATGTCGAGGACGCCGGCGGGGTCCTGCTCCAGCTGGTCGATACCGAAGTGTCCGGTGGGCATCTTCAGGCCGCTGGCGGCGAGGTTGGCCTTTAGCTCGTCGACGAGCGCCGGGTTGGCGTAAAGCGCGCCATACCCCTCGACGCCCTTGTAGCCGAGTTCCGCGAGCATGGTCAGCGTGTCGGCGAGCGGCGGGAAGTTGCGCGAGCTGTAGAGCTGGTAGGAGAAATCGGTCATGTGGGGCCTCGGGGGGGTTGTGCGCTGGACCACAGGTCGCGCGCGGTGAGTGTGACGGTCGACGGATCGCCGTGGCGGGGCGTGAACGCGATCTCCGCCGGATGGCCGGGAAGGACCGTGACGGCGTTGGTCGAGAAGCGGCCGGGGCGGTTGGCCTCCAGTGTGACGAAGAGGCCGAGCGCCTGTGCGGCGACGGTCGCGACGAGCGCGCCGTCGCGGGGTTGCGTGGTGATCGTGAGGCGCGGGTCGCAGAGATCGAGCGCCTTGTAGCGGACCGGCGAGGCGTGGTCGGCGCCGGTCGCGCCGTTCGAGGCGCGCCAGCGGAACACGAGGATCTCGCCTCGGCGAAGGGCGTCGGGCGGCAGGGTGGCGACGGTCGCCGCCGCGTCGGGGGCACGCGACTATCGACGGCGGCGAGGGATCGGGTCGCGCCGGCCATGTCGACCGCGAAACTTTCCAGCGTTATATCAGTATGTTTCGCCGTGTCATTGACAGCCGACATCTTGAACCCGCCGTCCTCGGGGATCGCCGCGACGGTCACGGCGGCGAAGAAACGGCGCGCCATGTGGTGCAGCAGCTTCCAGCCGCCGCCGTAGTCGAGGCTCGACCAGCTTGCGACCGGCCAGGTGTCGTTGAGCTGCCAGACGAGCGCGCCCATGCAATGCGGCTTGAGGCTGCGCCAGTAGTCGACCGCGGTTTTGATGGCGAGGCCTTGCTGGACCTGGCTCAGCCAGACGAAGTTGTCGAAACCGTCGGGGAACCGGAAGTAGCGGAACATCGTCTCGGCGATGCGGGCGTTGCCCCCGGCGTTCTTCTGATGGCTCTCGATCACCGGGCTTGCGATGTTGAGATCGGCCTCGTCGGCGAAGGAGCGGATGACGTCCATCGACGCGTAGGACTGGAAGCCGAACTCCGAACAGAACCGCGGCTTGACGTCGCGGTAGTGCTCGAAGTCGCGGCTCTCGTGCCAGACCGACCAGAAGTGCATGTCGCCGCTGGTGTCGTCGTGCCACGTGTCCCCGAAGCTCATCGGTCCGGGCGAGGGGCTTGAGGGCCACCAGTTGGCCAGCGGGAGCACACGCTTCAGCGCGCTCTCCAGCGTGCGGTTCAGGCGGTCGTAGGCGACAAGGTAGCGGTCGCGGTTGGCGCGGCTTTCAGGGAACCACAGCAGCGCGCCGAGCAGTTCGTTGTCGCCGCACCAGAGTGCGACGTGGTGGCCGATGCGGGCGGCCTGATGTTCGGCCTCCCGGGCCGCCTCGGCGAGGAAGGCCTCGGTCGCCGGATAGAGGTGGCAGGCGAACATGAAGTCCTGCCAGACGAGGATGCCGAGTGCGTCGCAGGCCTCGTAGAAGCTGGCGGGCTCGTAGCGTCCGCCGCCCCAGCTCATGTTCATGTTCGCGTCGGCGGCCGATTGCAGCAGGTCGCGCGTGGCGGCTGGCGTGATGCGGCCGGGCAGCGCGTCGGCGGGGATCCAGTTCGCGCCGCGGGCGAAGACGTCGCGGCCGTTGACGGCGAGCTTGAAGCTGCGGCCCACCGCGTCAGGCTCGGAGACGAGGCGGATGTCGCGCAGCGCGAGCGGGAAGACGCGGGTCCTGTCGCCGACGGTGACGCGCAGGCCGTGGATCACGGGCTCACCGATGCCCAGCGGCTGCCAGAGCGCGGGGTCGTGCAGCGTCAGATGGCCGAGGAGAGCGCCGGCGCGCGGATCGGCGCCGCCGACCGCGACCGCGCCGCCGATCTCGATGCGCCAGTCCACCGCCTCCTCCGCAAAACCGCGCAGGCGGACCTCGACCTCCAGATCGACGCGGCCGGGCGCGTGTGCCTGCGTGATCGTCGCCCCGGCGATCTCACCCTCGGGGCCGACGAGCCGGATGGCGCCGTAGACGCCGACCGGGGCGAGCGCAATGGTCCAGTTCCAGCCGAAGTCGCATTGCGGCTTGCGCAGCATGTTGCCGTTCGGGATCGGGCAGTTGGCGACGCTCCACGGCACGAAATAGGGTTGTGCGGCCTGCAGCGCGTCGGCGGCGCGGGGGTTCGAGCGCAGCACGACGTCGATGCGGTTCCGCCCCTGCGCCACTGCTCTCGTGACGTCGATCACGTGCTCGCGGAAGGCTGACGCCGTCTCGACGATCGCGGCCCCGTTCAGCCGCACCTCCGCGACGGTGTCCAGACCATCGACCACCAGCGTCCAAGGCCCGTGCCCGCGCAGGTCGAAGTCGCGGCTCAGAATCCAGTCGCGGTCCGCCACCCAGCGCGCGGCGTACTCGTTGCGCCCGATGTAGGGGTCGGGAATGCGCCCGGCCTCGACCAGCGCCGTATGCACGTCGCCAGGCACGCGCATCGATAGCTGCTGACCGCCCTCTGCATCGGCGAGGGTCCAGTTTCCGGCAAGGTCGATCATCAGAGGCGCTGTTCGGTCTGCTTGTCAAAGAGGGACGACTTGGAGATGTCGGGAACGAGCCGCACCTGCTGGCCGGGCTGGAGCCCGTGCTCGGCGATGGCCCGCACCGAGACGGTATGGCCGGCCATCTTCAGCCAGACGAGGCTGTCCGAGCCCATCGGCTCGTCGATGTCGACGGTGGCCGGAACGCCCACGGCGTCGGCGTCGGCACTGGCGGGCCGGATCGCCACATGCTCGGGTCGGATGCCGAGAACCGCGTCGCGCCCGCCGGCGGGATGGGCGTTCCCGTCATAGCCGGCAAGGGCGATCTGCGTGTCGCCCGTCGCGAACACCGGCCCCGTCGGCCCGTCCTCCACCCGGCCCTCGAGCATGCTCATCGCGGGCGAGCCGATGAAGGCGGCGACGAACAGGTTGGCCGGCTTGTTGTAGATGGTCTTCGGGTCGGAGAGTTGCTGGATTAACCCGCCGCGCATCACGGCGATGCGGTCGGCCAGCGTCAGCGCCTCGATCTGGTCGTGGGTGACATAGACCATCGTGTTCTTCAATTGCGCATGCAGGCGCTTGATCTCGATCCGCAATTCGGAGCGCAGCTTCGCGTCGAGGTTCGACAGCGGCTCGTCGAACAGGAACACATCGACGTCGCGCACCAGCGCCCTGCCGATGGCGACGCGCTGGCGCTGGCCGCCCGACAGCGCGGCGGGCTTGCGCTCGAGCAGCGGCTCGATCTGGAGAATGCTGGCCGCGCGGGCGATGCGCTTGTCGATTTCCGCCTTCGGCAGGCGGGCGTTCTTCAGGCCGAAGCTGAGGTTTCCGCGCACGGTCATCTGCGGATAGAGCGCGTAGGACTGAAACACCATTCCGATGCCGCGGTCCTTGGGCTCCTCCCAGGTGACGTTCTTGCCGTTGATGTGGATCTGCCCGTCGGTGATGTCGAGAAGGCCCGCGATGCAGTTCAGCAGTGTGGACTTGCCGCAGCCCGAGGGGCCGAGCAGCACGATGAACTCGCCTTCCGCCACGTCGATGTTGAGCTTGTTCAGCACGTTGACTGAGCCAAAGGTCAGCGTGAGATCCTTGATGACGATGCTGGACACGGGGTTGTTTATCCTTTGACCGCGCCGGCGGCGATGCCGCGGACAAACAGCTTGACGGAGATGAAGTAGATAATCAGCGGGACGACCCCGGTCAGGATCGTCGCCGCCATGTTGACGTTGTATTCCTTCACGCCCTGCACCGAATTGACAATGTTATTGAGCTGGACGGTCATCGGATAGTATTCCGGTCGCGTGTAGACGACCCCGAAGAGGAAATCGTTCCAGATGCCTGTGACCTGCAGGATGATCGCCACGACGAAGATCGGCAGCGCCATCGGCAGCATGATCTTGAAGTAGATCCCCCAGAACCCGGCGCCGTCGACGCGGGCGGCCTTGAACAGCTCCTCCGGAACCGATGTGAAGTAGTTGCGGAAAAGCAGCGTCAGGATCGGCATCCCGAAGATCGTGTGCACGATCACGAGGCCGGTCAGCGTGCCGTAGATGCCCAATTCACGCAGAAGGATCACGATCGGGTAAAGCATTACCTGGTAGGGAATGAATGCGCCGAAGATCAGGATGGTGAAGAACAGCTGCGCTCCCTTGAAGCGCCAGTTCGCCAGCGCGTAGCCGTTCACGCTCGCGATCGCGATCGACAGGATCACGCTCGGCACGGTGATCCGCACCGAATTCCAGAAGCCGCGCGACAGTCCGTCGCAATTGAGGCCCGTGCAGGCTTCCTGCCAGGCCTTGACCCACGGCTGGAACGTGATCTCCATCGGCGGTGAAAAGATGTTGCCGAGCCGGATCTCGGGCATGCCCTTCAGCGACGTCACGATCATCACGTAAAGCGGCAGCAGGTAATAGACCGAGACGACGAACAGCGTGCCGTAGAGCATTATGTTGCGCCCCGACAGCGTGCGGCGCGGCCGGGCGCCGCGGGGCTGGTCGCGGGTGATAAGCGCGCCGCCGATGACGGCAGGTCCGAGGGTCGCTGGATTAGACACGCTTCTTGCCTCCGAATTCGAGGTAGGCCCAAGGCACGACGATGATCGCGACCGACAGCAGCATCATCGTCGAGGCGGCGAAGCCCTGCCCGAGGTTCTGGGCGCGGAACATGAAGTCGTAGACGTATTTCGCGGGCACTTCCGAGGCGATGCCCGGTCCGCCGCCCGTCTGGGCGACGACGAGGTCGTAGAGCTTGACTATGCCGGACGTGATGATGACGAGCGTGGTGATGAACACCGGGCGCATCATCGGGATGACGACGAAAAGGTAGGTCTTCCACATCGGGATGCCGTCGATGCGTGTGGCCTTCCAGATGTCCTCGTCGATGCCGCGAAGCCCGGCGAGCATCAGGCACATGATCAGCCCGGTGCCCTGCCACAGCCCCGCGATCAGCACGCCATAGATGACGATGTCGGCGTTGTAGAGCGGGTCGAACGTGAAGCTTGAAAAGCCGAGGCCGCGGACGACCTTTTGCACCCCGAACTCCGGGTTGAGGATCCACTGCCACACGAGCCCGGTGACGATGAAGCTGAGCGCGAACGGATAGAGCAGGATCGTGCGGAACGCGTCCTCGAAGCGGATCTTCTGGTCGAGCAGCGCCGCGAGAACGAAGCCGATCACGAGGCTGAAGATCAACGAGAGCACGCCGTAGATCGCCAGGTTCTCAATCGATACGAGCCAGCGCTCGGCGGACCACAGCCGCTCGTACTGCTCGAACCCGACGAACCGGAGCCGCGGCAGCAGGCGCGAGTCGGTGAACGAATAGACGACGGTCCAGATCGTGCCGCCGACGAACACGACGAGCGCGGTCAGGACCATCGGGATCGAGGCGATCTTGGCGCTCAGGTTTCTGAACAGCTGACTGGGACGCGATTGCGCGGCCATGCGGAGCCTCCCCCTTTTTGCAGCGAACAATCGGCGCGCCGACCCGTCGCGGGCTGGCGCGCCGGCCTGGATCGGCTTTCCCGGTCAGTCGGCGCTGGCGATGATCTCGGCCCAGCTTTCCTGCGCGTCCGCGGGGGTCAGGCTCATGTCGCTGAAGAACTGGCTCAGCAGGTCCTCAAGTTGGGTGTTGGTGTCCGGCGTGATCAACTGGTCGGTGCTGATCACGACGTCGCCGCTCGAGACGATGTCGAGGCCCTTCTGCATGCAGTCGTTGGCCGCGGACATGTCGATGTCGCCGCGCACCGGCAGCGAACCCTTCTTGAGGTTGAACGCCACCTGCGTTTCGGGCGCGAGCATCACGCGGGCGAGCTCCGCCTGCGCCGCCGAGATCTCTTCGTCTTCGATCAGCGGGAAATAGAACGCGTCGCCCGCCGTGCCGAGCGTCGCGTTCATCCCCAGACCCGGCAGGCAGGAGTAATCCTGGTCGGCGACTTCGCCCGCGACCTGGAACTCGCCCTGAGCCCAGTCGCCCATGATCTGGCCGCCCGCCTGATCGGTGATGACGAGGTTCGTCGCCTCATTCCAGTCCTGCACCGTCGACTTCGAGGCCAACTGCCGGGCCTGGTCGGCGGCCTGCCAGATCGCAGCCATCTCCGGTCCGCGCGCCACTTCGGCGTCCTTGTCGACGAACAGCTTTTTGTAAAGGTCAGTGCCGCCGATCGCGAGGATCATCACGTTGAACGCGCCCGAGGTCTGCCACGGCTGCTTGCCCATCGCGAGCGGGATCTTGCCCGCGGCTTCGAGCGCCGGGGCGGCGGCGACGAATTCGTCCCAGTTGGTCGGCACGGCGACGCCGGCGTCCTCGAACGCCTTGTTCGACAACCATAGCCACTGCCACGAGTGGATGTTGACCGGCACGCAATAGATCTTGCCGTCGAGCGTGCACGAGTCGAGCAACGACGGCGGGTTGACCGCCTCGGTCCAGTTGTCTGCGGTCGCGACGTCGGAGAGGTCGCGCATCAGCCCCGCTTCGACCAGCTCCTGCGCTTGCCGGCCGTGGTTGAATTGGGTCGCGGCCATCGGGTCGCCGCCGGTGATGCGGCTGATCATGATCGGGCGCGCCGTGCTTCCCGAGCCGGCGATCGCGCCGTCGACCCATTTGTTGCCGGTCGCGTCGAAGGCGCGTGCGAATTCTGCGACCGCCGCCGCCTCACCGCCGGAGGTCCACCAATGCGTTACCTCGAGATCGACCGCGAGCGCCGCACCCGGCAGCGCCGCGGAAGCTGCGAGCGCCGCGATCATTGACCGAAATTTCATCAGAACCTCCCGCTTCTGTATCGTTACAGTAAAATCGTAGCCGAGCCACGCGCAAAAGGCAATAACCGTTGCGACCGAAATTGTTACACTATTCTGACCAGCATTCGCAGTCGCAATTCAAGCGCGGCGCGAAATCAGGTCCGGTCTGTAATCATTTAATGTCATTACCATTGTGGCCATTTCGCGCGACGGATGCCAGGCGCCGCCCGCAGCGGGTCAATGAGGGCAGTGGTCGAGACGACGCTCGCCAGCTGGTGCCTGCAACGTTTCAGATTGCAAGCGTGCGTGATGCGCCTATCTTGTGATTCGGGTCGCGACGCCTCGAAAGGCCAGCGCATGGACGATACCGCAGACCAGACCGCGCCGCCGGCGAACGCCGCCTCCGGGGCGCGGCCGACGCTGAAGACCATCGCCTACATGACCGGGCTCGGCGTCACCACGGTGTCGCGCGCGCTGAAGGACGCGCCGGACATCGGCCAGGCGACCAAGGAGCGTGTGCGGCTCGTGGCCCGGGAGATCGGCTATCGGCCCAATCGTGCCGGGGTGCGGCTGCGTACCGGCAAGACGAACGTCATCAGCCTTATCCTGTCGGTGGAGCAGGACATTCTCGGATTGACCTCGCATCTCGTCTACGGCATCTCGGAGTTCCTCGCCGGGACGCCGTACCATCTGATCGTCACGCCCTATGACCTGAAGCGCGATCCGCTCGATCCGGTCCGCTACATCGTCGAGACCGGCTCGGCGGACGGGCTGATCTTTTCGCGCACCGAGCCGAACGACGCGCGGGTGCGGTATCTCGCCGAGCACGGCTTTCCGTTCGCCACGCATGGGCGCACCGAGATGGGCGTCGAGCATCCGTGGTTCGACTTCGACAACCAGCGCTACGCCGAGATCGCCGTCGGACGTCTCGCGGCGCGCGGGCGTCGGCGCCTGACGCTGCTGCCCCCGCCGCGGCATCTGACGTACCGACGCCACATGACCGACGGGTTCGAGGCTTCGCTGGCGCGTCTCGGCCTTTCCGAGGCGGCGGTGCGCGACGTGACGACCGACAATTCGCACGAGGAGATCGAGGCCGCGGTCCGCCGCCTTATGAGTGGCCCCGGCCGACCGGACGGCCTCGTCTGCGGAAGCGCCTCCGCCGCCATCGCCGCGATCGCCGGGGCGGAGGCGGCGGGCCTCGCGATCGGCACGGACTTCGACGTGGCGGTCAAGGAGTCGTTCGACCTGATGCGAAAGTTTCGCCCCCCGGTCATCGTGATCCATGAAAGCTTTCCCAACGCCGGACGTGGCCTCGCCGCCGCGATCTTGCGCACGATCCAGGGTCGTCCGGCGCGCGAGCTCCAGACGCTCGACACCCCGCCCGATGTCGGCATTCCGCAAAGCGCCGCCGACCTGCCGCGATCAGCATAGCCCGTCGCGCGCCGGGGAAGCGTCGCGTCGGTCCGGGCGGCGTCATTCTGGGTTGGCTGTATTCCGAGGCGCGACCCGGTTTGCGGTAACGCGCCGTTAAGCCATGCCGCGCAGGTTGACCGGGCGTCGCGTGGGTTTTTGGAGGACGAGATGACAGTCGAGTATCTGGAGTTTGGTCTGGCGGGCATCGTTCCGTTGATTATGGCTGCGGCGGTCTGGGTCCGTTGCGCATCTGCGCAACGCATACCAATCCGCGTGATCGTCCGATCGGAGATCTGCGCGGCGCACCCGCGACGCTGACATGGGGGGAATCGGACGCCGCCGGCAACCGCGCGACGCAACAGGCTGCGTTGCGCGCCATCGGACACACCCTTCGGCGGCGCCGGGACTGCAGCCTCACGCCGCAGGCGTGCGGGCGAGAAGCGCGCAGATCGTCGCCGGCAGGATCAGACCCTCGATCGCACCGATCTCGCCGACCCAGACCGGGGCGTCAGACGCCGCGAACAGCGGCAGCGCCGCGCGCAGCGGCGCGTCCGA
>Ga0105046_10009773_pt1 | contig 14966 bp, 10 predicted proteins | sample MAT03_FD_78385 | JGI IMG/M metagenome (GOLD analysis project Ga0105046, IMG submission 78385) | Freshwater microbial communities from Lake Fryxell liftoff mats and glacier meltwater in Antarctica - MAT-03 (megahit assembly) | ecosystem: Environmental > Aquatic > Freshwater > Ice > Liftoff... | reverse complement strand
GCTCAACGACGTGTGGGAGTTCGACCTCGGGGCGATGACGTGGGCGATGCTGTACGCCCCGGACAACCCGCGCGACTACACCGGCCTCGGCAAAGACTACTCCGACGTGACCTTCACCGACGGCCTGTTCATCACCAAGCGCGGCGGGCCGGGGATCATCGGCCACACATGGTGGGGATTGACCTACGACCAAGAACGGAAGGAACTGCTGTTCCTGAATACGTGGGTGACCGAACGGAAGAAAATGGCTGAACTGTTGAAGGGCGACCCGAAGGACTTGTACGAGGGCCCGTCGCTGTGGGCGTTCGACCCGGCGAAGGCCGCGTGGAAGCCGTTGAAGCAAGAGAAGCCCTACCCGAGGGACATCTTCGGCGGCATGCTCGAATACATCCCCGACTTGAAGGGATCGGTTTGGCACGTCAACAACTGGCAGATGCAGGGGACGTGGAAGTACGACCCCAAGAAAAACGACTGGGAGAACCTCAAAGCCAACGGCGGTGGCAAAGACTTCGAGAAAGAAGCGCCTGAGCCGGAGCAAGTCGGTTACTACGATCCCGCCCGCAAGTTGCTGATCGTCCATCGGCACAAAAGCACACACCACTTCGACGTGAAAGCCAACGTGTGGAAGAAGGTGCTGAACTTCGACAAAGACTCGGACGAAGTCCCCTATGGCCACGACGCGTTCAGCACCTTCCAGCACGACCCCAATAGCGGCCACGGACTACTGCTCGATTACAAAGCCAACGCGCTCTGGAGCTACGACCCGGACAAAACCGCGTGGACGAAACTGACGCCCGAAGGCGATCCGATGCCGAAGGACGGCAAGCGACTCGCCTATTTCGACCCGCAGCGGAAGGTATTCGTCGTCGTCGATGGCGTGAAGGTGTATGCGTACCGGTATCGATAGATTCGCCGGGTGCTTGTTCAGCACCCCGGCTTGCTCAAAGCTTACTTGGCCGCAACGACATTGAAGCCCTTCGGCTCGCCTTCGCTCACTTTGATCTGCGAATGCAGGTTCGCTTTGCCGTCGCCGGGGCCGACGTACAAATACCATTCGCCGGCTGTCAAAGGCTTCTCGAATTGGCCGAAAGCGTCGGCCGAGACGTATTCGCGTTTGTCCGTGTTGGCGACGCTCACGAACACGAGCTTGGCATTGGCCAATGGGGTCTTTTGGTCTTTTTGCAGGACTTCACCGTAGACCTTGGTCGGGGCGAGTTTGACGTTCGCCGTGGTCATGGCGTTCGGGCGGAAGTTCGACGGGGCCGGCGACTTCGGGTTCGACACGCCCCCGGGCATGTTCATCGGCGTGGTCGGCAAGCCGGGCGAAACGATGTTGCCACCGTCTTGGAGAACTCGCGGATTGCGGTATTCGTCGACGCGCGGTGTGCCTTCGGTCAGGGGGCCGTAGCGCTTTTGCACCGGGCCGTAACTCGTGTAGACCGGGCGCGATTCGGTGACTTCGCGTTGCACCTGCACCGGCACCATGCGCGTCCGCTCGAAAGCTTTCATCACGGTGTTGCATTCTTCTCGGCGGACTTCCGACGTCCGCGGCACGGCGATTTGCTGGCAGCGGCGCGAGCACGAATCGTAGTAGCTGCGGTAGGTGTAGGTCGTCACGGGTTCGTAGTAATAGCTCTTGACTCGCACCGGCACTTCTTCGATATACCTTTCTGGCCGCATGACGGTGACGGTCTCGTAGTACGAGGTGCTCTCGTACTTCATGCTCGTCCGCGTTGGTGGCAACTGCGACGTGCTCGGTTCGCAGTCGTTGCAGGCCGTGAGGAACACGTTGTTCCAGCCGGCGAAGGTCGGGGCCGCCGTGGCGAGGACGCCGAAGGAGGCGAGGGACAAAAGGCGTTGGCTGAGCGTCATGGTTGGGTTCTCCGAAAAGAATACAGGGGCACCGGGCCGGACTGTAAGTCTCCAAATATTAGATTAAGTTGAATGGGGCGGTTCACAATTCTTTTTTTAAACGATACGATCCTTGCGTTTGCACTCGCGCGTTAAGATCCGAAAAGACTGCGCAAACCGCCGCGTTTCACCAGCTTAACGCGATTGGAGCCTGCCGAGCCGGAAATCCGCCCGGCGAATCCGACCCATCGTATGCAGCGTCGCCGCCGACAGTATCGGAAAAATTGTCATTTTGATTGGTGCGGATGATTCCGCATGGGAAGTGTTGTCGGCGATCCGTTTTCGCAGGTCACGCTTTGCGTGACGCCGGTGAGAATCCCTACGGGAATGGCGCGATTAAGCTTTCAGCTTTCAGCTTTCAGTCATTCTGCATACCCCCCTCGCTGAAAGCTCCGAAAGCTCCGAAAGCGAAACGGAATTCTCGGTATTCCTAATTTGGCAACGACTTCGCATCCGCCAGCGGGTCATTTGGACCGCCGGAATCGGTTGGCGCACTCCACGCTGCCTTCGGATTGACGAGCCGGGGCGAGATGGCTAGAAGACTCATCTCAGTGCGATTGCTGACGACAGGATGTCTCGACCATTGTGGTGGGCTGCGGGGATGGAACACCCCGGCCCGGCCACGGAACCGCCAGAGGAGGGCGTAGTTATGAAGCGGACGATGCTGCTGTTGGGAGCGCTGGTGGCGCTCGGTCTCGGATTGTACACCGCGGGTCAAGTCTACGCGCAGACGCCGGGGGCGGTGCCGACGCCCGGCGCACCAGCGGCCAAGCCGGCCCGCACCGACCCGACCCGCGTGGCCGTGTTCAACGTGGCCAAAGTGATGAAAGACTTCAAGAAGTGGCAGTTCTACGCCGTCACCATGAATAACAAGCGGATCATCGCCGCCGGCGAACTCGGGAAACTTCGCAACGAGATGGTCGAACTGCAACAGAAGGCCGAAAAAGAACCGCAACAGGCTGTGCGCGAGAGCCTAATGCGGGCGATGGTCGATAAGCAGCGTCTGTTCGAAGACCGTGAACGGATCGCCCGGAAGAATTTGGACGAAGAATCGGCCGGACACCTGAAAAGTCTTTTCGTGGAAATCCAGCGGGCCGTCGCCGCCGTGGTCGAAAGCAACGGCTACGACGTTGTCTTCGCCTACCCCGACGCCGTGACCCCCGAAGAAGCCGCATCGCCATTGATGGTCGATCTGAAACTGCGTCCGCCGGCCGCGATCCCATTTTTTGTGGCGAAATCGGCCGATGTGACCGATGTACTGCTGAGCGTGTTGAACGCGAACTTCGCCCCGCCCGGAAAAATCCCCGATCCGCTTCCGATGCCGACGACGAGTCCGGTCACACCGGTTGGCGGCACGAAGTAAAGTTGGAAAATGCGGGTTCTGAGTAAATCTGGAAATCTACCCCGTCGATTGCTATAACAATGGCCGGGGTGGAATTCCAGCGGCCACGAATGGAGTCAGGGCAGCGGCAATCGGCCGCGGCCTTCCGGCGACGAATTGCCGATCGTATTGTACGGTGACAAGGCGGACGACATGTTGAAAATCGGCTACCGACACCAACGGACTCTCAGCCGCGCTGCCGTAATCTCCGGCCCAGGCTTGATTACGGGCGCGCCCGTCCAAGTGAAATTGCACCCCGCCCCGGAGAACACCGGGGTCGTTTTCGTGCGCTCCGACCGCCCCGGTTACCCGGTAATCCCGGCCCGGGCCGAGTGGGTGAGCAGCACGCAACGGCGAACGACCCTCGGCGGCGGCGAATCGGCCGTGACTCTCGTCGAACACCTTTTGGCGACTCTCGCCGGCCTCCGCGTCGACAATTGCGTCATCGAACTCGACGGCCCGGAACCGCCCGGATTGGATGGCTCCGCAGCAGGCTTCGTCGACGCCGTGCTGAAATCGGGATACGAACTGCTCTCCGCACGCCGCTCGGTGTGGGCCGTGCAAGAATCGGTCGTGGTTCAACACGGCGGTGCGACCGTCGCCGTCCACCCGGCTCCGGCCGACTCGCCGAACGAACTGCTCGCGACCTACATGCTGGATTACGGAGCGGATTCGGACATTCCGCGTCAATCGCACACGATGAAGGTCTCGCCGGAAACGTTCGCCCGCGAAGTCGCGGATTGTCGGACGTTCGTCCTCGAACGGGAAGCCCTCACGCTCCGCTCCGTCGGCGTGGGCCGGCACCTCACGGCCAAGGACTTGCTCGTGTTCGGGTCGCACGGCCTCATCGACAACAAGCTCCGTCACGCCAACGAACCGGCCCGGCACAAAGTCCTCGACCTCATCGGCGATTTGTCGCTGTGCGGGGTCGATCTCATCGGCCACGTCGTCGCCTACCGCTCCGGCCACTCGCTCAACGTCAGCTTGGCGAAGGCCTTGATCTTGCGGGCGCGGGCCGCCGGCGCGGATATTGCACACGTCCCGGACGTTCCCCCGGCACTGCGACGGGCGATTTTCCCCGGCCGCCGCCAACGGGTCGCGTAATGGGCTTGGCACCATTCCCAAAAAAATCTACGATGCTCACCCGGCTGGCATGGACGCCCGCCCGGTCGGTAGACACAGAGGCTAGGACGGCATGACCCGCTTTCGCATGGCCGTCGTCGGCGTCGGCCACCTCGGACAACACCACGCCCGCATCCTTTCCCAATTTCCGGACGTGGATCTGGTCGGCGTCGTGGATCACGACCCCAACCAAGCCGCCAGTGTGTCGAAGAAAGTCCGCACGCAGCCGTACAGTTCGCACCACGCATTGCTCGGCGAAGTCGACGCCGTGTCGATCGCCACGCCGACGCAGTTCCACCACAGCGTCGCCGCGGATTTCTTGAAGCGCGGCGTGCCGGTCCTCGTGGAAAAACCCGTTTGCAAGACCGTCGCCGAAGCGGATGAACTGATCGCCCTCGCCAGCGAAGCCGATGTCCCTTTCCAAGTCGGGCACATCGAGCGCTTCAACCCGGCCTTCGAAGAACTGCTGAAACGGCCGATCACGGCGAAGTTCATCGAAGCCGAGCGGCACGGGCCCTACACCGGCCGCTCCGTGGATATCGGCGCCGTGCTCGACCTAATGATCCACGACCTCGACCTACTGCTGGCCCTCGTCGGCTCGCCGGTGCGGGACGTGTCCGCCGTCGGCGCCGCCGTATTCGGTGGCCACGAAGACATGGTGAATGCCCGCATCGTCTTCGAAAGCGGTTGCGTCGCCCACGTCACGGCGAGCCGGATCGCGGCCCGCCCGAAACGCCGGATGCGCATCTGGGCGCCCGAAGGGTACGCCGGGATCGACTTCGTGACCCGCAAGTTATCGCTGGTTCAGCAATCGGACGAACTCCGCCGCAACGGACTTCGCCCCGAGCGCCTCGATGCGGGTGCCCGGGCGCGTTTGAAAGATGAAGTCTTCGGCCGGCACCTGGAAGTGTTGAACGTCGACGGCGACCGCAAGTGGGATCAACTGACTTCGGAACTGCGGCACTTCGTCGATTGCGTGAAGTTCGGTCGCCGGCCGCGCGTCACGGGCGAATGCGGCCGGGATGCTTTGTCGCTGGCGGAAAAGATTCTCGCTAGCCTCCGGGCCCACGCTTGGAACAACGAACTCGAAGGCCCCACCGGCCCCAACGACATGCCCCCGCCCGCCGGGAAGCTGTTCGAACAAATGCGCGCCGTCGTCGAAGCCGCCTAAGCGCGTTGGGCCGTGACCCACAGCATGTAGGCGACGCGATCCCGCAATACGGATCGCTTCTGAAATTGTTTCGAGGTGCGGTCGCGCCAAGCGTAATAGATGCCGGCGATGGCGAGGACGGCGAGATTGCAAGCGATCATCTGAACCATGGCGGAACCCTCCGTACGAAGCCGGCGCCCGGGAGAGCGTTGCACCGGTGTCACCGAAGCGACCTACGAACCTAGAGCGCGCCGATCGGTTCCGCAAATTGTTCGGATTATCCGGAAGAGTTGGAAGCGGGCACCGGCGAGATTGCCGACACTGCAGGGCCATTGGGAACCGCGGCGCTCCCGTTGCCGAACGGGTTACGACACCAAGCTGAAAAACAACTCTTCCAAATCGTCTTGCTGGAATTGTTCCCGGAGTTCGGGGAGTGTGCCGCAGGCGGCGATGCGGCCCTTCGCCATAATGGCCACGCGGTCGCACAACTTCCGCACTTCGTTCATGTTGTGCGTGCTGAACAGAATCGTTTTGCCTTCGCTCCGCAGGGCCGCGATGTTCTGCAGCACCGCCCGCTGCACCAGGACGTCGAGGCCGTTGGTCGGTTCGTCGAAAATCAACACGGGTGGATCGTGGACGAGCGCCCGGGCGATCGACACCTTCTGCTTCATGCCGGTGCTGAGCCGCCCGCCGACGACATCGCGGAAATCGTTCATTTGCAATTGATCGAAGAGCTTGTCGATGCGGTCGTCCAACGGCTTCCCGCCCAAGCCGTAGAGTCGTCCGTAATAGGCGACCATTTCGCGGGCCGTCATGCGGTCGTAGACGCCGGTGTTGGCCGAGAGGAACCCGATCGACTTGCGGACTTCGGACGGGTGCGTGCCGACATCGAAGCCCGCGACGGACGCGAATCCGGCCGTCGGCTTCAACACCGTGCAGAGCATCCGCAGCGTCGTGGTTTTCCCGGCCCCGTTGGGCCCGAGCAAACCGAAGACTTCCCCCGGCTTCACCGAGAAGGTCACGTCCTCGGCCGCGAAGGCTTCCCGCCCATCCGCCCCGGTGAACGATTTGGTCAGTCCTTCGAGTTGAATCATTTGCGGCTGCACAAGGTAAGGAACGTGAATTCAGGGTACGGAAACAACGACGACACGGTGGCCGGCAGCTCATTCATTCTGCTGACCCGCCGGATTGGCAGAATCGAGATGTGCCCTTGAGCAATTCGTTCGGAGCCCGAGCGCCGGAGACGGGTGCTGCGAACTTCACCGGCCAGCGATGCTCGTAAGCCCCCGTCGCTGATGCGGCGGACTGACCAGACGGATTGTGCGCAAGTCCCGACCCGCAGGGTCGTTCGACGGGTACTCCCACCACCCCTCTGGATGAACTCCGATGATCCGTACTCTGCTCGCTCTGCCGTTGCTCGCGCTCAGCAGTTCCGCCGCCCTCGCCCAGCACCCGTACCCGCCGCGCCACATTCACCAAGTGCCGGTGTACGCGCCGCCGGTGATCGTGCAGCGGCCGATATTCGTTCCCGCGCCGATTCCCATTTACACGCTGGACAGCTTCGCACGGGAATTTCGCCCCAGCGAAGGCCACCATCGGATCCTTATCCTCCACCCCGTGACCTGCCGGCCGGTCGAAGTCTGCTTTACGCTGCCGTGCGGGAAGCTCCGGGAATTGGAAGTGAACCGCCGGTCCATCCAGTTCGATTTCGGCCGTCACGATGTCCACATTCACTTCCGCAGCAACGGTACCGTGGATGTTCACGCGGACTGACTCACCGTCGTCGCGGCGGTTTATTCCCCTGCGGATTCCGCTGGCCCCCGGCTTTCGGCCGAGATCCGCGCGGAGCGGGTGCCGCCACCGGCTTCGGGGCTAACTGTTGGTAATCGAAATCGGGCAGTGTCACCCTCGGGAGGCGCTGCCCGACTTGCCGTTCGATCCGCGCGAGTGACGCTTCTTCATCCGGCGACACCAGAATGAACGCATCACCGGTCGCGCCGGCCCGACCGGTCCGGCCGATGCGATGGACGTAATCTTCGGGTACGTCCGGTACGTCTGTGCTGATGACGTGCGTCACGTGGGCCACGTCCAAACCGCGGGCCGCGATGTTCGTCGCCACCATCACTTGGCAGTCGCCTTTTTTGAAGCCGGCCATCGCGCTCGTCCGCTGCGACGGCGTCCGGTTGCTGTGCAGTTCCGCGACGGTGAAGCCGTCGGTCGCCACCTGTTTGGCCAACTTCCGGGCCGCGTGCTTCGTCCGCGTGAATACCAAAATCGAAGGCATTTCGGTGCTGCGCAACAGATGCCGCAGGAGGGCATTTTTCAAATGCGCCGGCACCGGATACGCGGCCTGCGTGATGCCCACGGCGGTAGCGGTCCGCTTGCCGATCTGTACCGTCGCCGGGTTCTTTAACAACTCGGCCGCGAGGTTCGCAATCGTCGGCGGCATGGTCGCGCTGAAGAGCAGCGTCTGCCGGCGGCCGGGGAGTTTCTTGACGATGCGCTTCACGTCGGGCAGGAAGCCCATGTCGAGCATGCTGTCGGCTTCATCAAGGACGAGCACCGACGCTCCGGCGAATTTCGCCCCGAGGGAATTCATGTGGTCGAGCAACCGGCCGGGTGTGGCGACGACGATATCCGGCCCGGCTTGGATAGCCCGTTCTTGGGCGCCCATCGGCCGACCGCCGACGACGAGCGTCGATTTCAAGTCGGTGTACTGAGCGAAGCCCTTGGCGGCGGTTTCGATCTGCTCGGCGAGTTCGCGCGTCGGCGAGATCACCACGACGCGAATTCCCTTGCGGGGCTGCAAGAGCAGCCGGTGCAGGATGGGCAGCAGGAACGCCGCCGTTTTCCCGGTGCCGGTCTGCGCGGTGGCGAGGACATCGCGCCCCTCGAGCGCGGGCGGGATCGCGCCGGCTTGCACCGGCGTCGGCTCGGTGTAGCCGAGTTCCTTGGTCGCCTTCAACAGCAGGGGATTCAAACCGAGGGCGAGAAACTGCATGGTCACTCCGTCAACCCAAACGGTGATTGTATCCGATGGAGGGGGAAACAAGTGGAGAAAAGAACCGGCACCGGTAAGCCGTCGAGCATCGAAGTCGTGCCTCACTTCGCGCCTTTGATGCGGAGCAATCCGGCCGGCGTCCGCATCCAATCCAAGCTCGCCGGCAGTTTCTGATTGCTCGCCGTCAGATTCTCGGCGTTGCGGTTCAGCGATTCCGATATCGCCAAGCCGAACTCGCTGTGATCCAGGAAGAACTTCTCGATGACGAGGCGGTTCGCGGCAGACGGTTTCACCGCCGCGACGGCGTCTTCGAAGGCTTTGTTCGAATCGGTCGGCACATCGCGGTGGGCGAGCACGATGCCCTTCCCGAATTTCCCGACGGCCAGAGTCAGGTTCGGCCCGTCGCCCGGTCGCGCCATCGGCGGCGGCTTCCAGTTTTCGAACTCGGCGAACACCGACTCGGCATCGTCGAACCGGCGATCCCGTACGAGAATCAACCCGAGTTCCATCCCGGCTCGCAGATTCGCCGGCGTCGCGGGCCGCTGTTTGAATTTGTCTTTGAGTTCGACTTCCCGCGAGGAGACCAGCGGAGCGGGCGGGCGGCCCTCCGGCAAGCCCGCGATCGTCGCCACCGCGACGGGCGCACTGATCGGGTGCGTCTGGGCGAACGCCCACCAACCGGCGAACCCGATGCACGCCAGTGCGGCCACGCCGAGGATTCTCCACGGCCAACGGTGCGAAGTCGCCGGCGCCGCGTACGCGGACATCGATTCCGAGACCCGAACCGAGCCGACGCTGCTGCCGGACAAACTCACGCTGAGGCTCAACGGCGCGGGGTGACCCGGTATCTGCGGGATCGTCGCACTGCTGCCAGCCGAGGCCGGCAGACCGAGCGCCAAACCTTTTTGAACCCGCGCGAGGTCGCGCAGGACTTCCTTCGCGGACTGGTAGCGATCTTCGGGCCGCTTCGCCATCAACTTCGCCACGAGCGCGCACAGGTCGGCCGGCAGGTCGGGGCGGATTTGCTCCAGCGGCTCCGGCGTCGCTTGCACGTGCTGCACGGCGACATCGAACGCGTTCAATCCCGAGTACGGCGGATTCCCCGCGAGGACGTGATAGCAGGTGACGCCGAAGGAATAGAGGTCGCTGCGGTGGTCGACCGGCCGCCCCTGCACCTGCTCGGGCGACATGTACAACGGCGTGCCGAGGGTCATGCCCGATTGCGTCAAGCTCGCGGGCTTGGCGTCCCCCGCGAAGTAGCACGACAAGCCGAAGTCGGTGACTTTGACTTCGACTTTGCGGTTCAACAGGATGTTCTCCGGTTTGATGTCGCGGTGCACCAGCCCGAGTTCCCCGGCACGCTGCAGTGCGGCCGCGACTTGGCGGAGGATCATCAGTGCGACGGGAAGTTCGGGCGGGCCTTTGCGCTCGAGGTATTCGCGGAGGTTGCGGCCTTCCACATATTCCAGCGCCATGAAGTGGAGGCCGTCCTGCACGCCGAAGGCGTAGACCTGCACGATATTCGGATGGCTGATCTTCGCCACGGCCTCGGCTTCCGCTTGGAACCGCTTGAGGGCGACGGTATTCTCGGCGAGATCCTTCCGCAGGATTTTCAGGGCCACTTCGCGTTTGAGCGATTGTTGCCGGGCGAGGTAGACCTGCCCCATACCCCCCTGGCCGATCTTGCGGAGCACGGCGAAATCCGCGAGCGTGCGCCCCGTCAAATCGACGGGCGGTGCGGGGGCTTCGGGCTTCGGCGAGTTGGGCATGCGATCCTGCGCCCGCGGGCATCGCGGTCGGTGGGGTGGGGCTAGTAATAGTGTGCGGATGAAAGCGATCGGCCGCAAGTGCGGAAAAAATGAATCGCACCGGGGATCGGGAGCTACTTGCAGAGCCGGCCGGCCACCAGTTCCCGGATTCGCGCCTCCGCTCCTTCTCGCACTTCGCGACATCGGTTCGTCCCACGACCGCGCTGAAGACTATGGACTCCATCCGAGCGGGCAAACGAAGCATCCCTACAGTTTCAGGTGAAACTGTAGGGAATCGGTATGCCCCGAGTAGGACTCGAACCTACAACCCGCGGATTAAGAGTCGGCTGCTCTGCCAATTGAGCTATCGGGGCGATCGGCCTTCGCCAAGACGGACACGCCCCGGACGCTCGAGTTCGCGCTCACTCGCCCGCGCCGGTGAGTTTGTCGAGGTTCGGGCTTTCTTGCTCGTACTTGAATTCCGCCTTCAGCAGTTCGAGCGCTTCCTCGCGCGCTTGCTTGCGTGCCTCCCCTTCGAACCGGCTCGAGATATCCCCCGAGATGTTCTTCGATTGCACATCCGCGTTGTACACGAGGCTGTAGAAGTTCGAAGCGTTGCGATCCAAGCGGCCGATGACGGTCGCCACGTAATAAATGTTCTCCGGGCGATCGACCATCACGAACGAAGTCGACATCGGCTTCGTGCTGTTGGCGACCATGTCTTCGAGCATTTTCTGACTCGGGTAAACGATGTCGTTCGTCGGCTTCAGGGTGAACGCGCTGCTGGTCGGTCCGTTCGACTCTTGCGTGCCGAACTGGTCGATGACGGTGCGGGAGATCTTGTTCAGTTCGAAATACTTCGTGCGATCTTTCGATGCGGCGTCCGGGAATGCGTTCGCGAACTCGGAGTATTTGTTCAATAGCTTCGGGCCGATTTCGATGACGTTGTTACCGAGGCCGACGGTCTTCGCCGCGAGTTCGTCGGCGGCTTTCTTCGCCAAGTCGCGGGCCTTTTGCCGCTTCCAGATATCGACGCACTTCGCGCGGGATTTATCGAAGTCCTTGGCCGCCTCGGCGGGGACTTCCGCCGTGCGCCATACCAAGAACTGCGATTGGCGCTCGTCCGGCAAGAAGGACTGCTGGAAGCGCTGGGGCGGTTCCGGGTAGGTGAATGGTGCAAACAGGCTCGTCGCCGTGCGGGGTTGGCCGGTCAGCGGATCCATTTCGAAGAAGAAGCGCGGGCCGAAGACGGTCACGGCCGAAGTGCCGGTGTGCTGGCTCGTCAGGCGGGCTTTCAAGGGGGCCAAGCCGGGGTCTTCGCCCATGTTGTGCATGTCGAAGAAGCCGGTGGACGCGCCGAGTTTCAAGCCCCGACCCAATTGCGGTTTGCCATCTTTGTCGTTCCAAGTGGTACCGGTGGCGGCGAACTTGGCGAGGAACGCCTCGGCATCTTTCTGGTTCTTCTCTTTGTCCTCGCCCTTGTTGATTGTGCCGAGTTCGTCTTGCAAGGTCTGGATATCTTTGCGGGCCAGCGTGTAGCGTAGTTCGTCGCGGGCTTCCTCGGCCAGCTTGGTTTTCACGGCCGGCAGCGGCAGCGGGGCCGGGGTCAGGTGGGTCGTCGCGGCGGCGTTGGCGGTGAAGCGATTGAGCACCGTCGGTCCGGCGAGGCTCGGCACCGGCAGCGACGCGAGGCCGGCGAGGAAGCGCTGCCGCCATTCGTATTTCTCGGCGTTCAGCATCGTGCCGTTGGCGACATCGAAGCGATGGGCGAGGGTGCCCAATGGCATGGCGGCGAGGCCGACGGTCGCGGCGGCGATTTGCGGGTTGCCGTAGCTGGTATCGAGGATCGGATTCGTGAACCGCAGCGTGTCCGGGTTCGCTTTGTACCAGCGACTGTCGATGGCGCTGGTGTGCGTTCTACGGTATTCGTCGTAGCCGCCTTGGAGGCCGGGGTTGTCCAACTTTTGAAACGCGATTGACGTTGCCAAGGCGATCTCGCCCGGCAACTTGCCGAGGAGACTGGCGCCGAGCGGCGCAGCCAGGAACGCCGAGATCTTCGCGGCGATTTCGGCCTTCGCGACTCCGTCGGCGGCGGCCGTGGCGTAGAAGGGTTCCTTGCCGGTGATTTCGAACCAGCCGATTTTCAACTCGCGGCCTTTCTTCAAACCGGGTCGCACTTCGGCCGGATCGGCTTCGGCGTTCTTGGCTTTGTTGAAGATTTCGCGCAGCTCGGTTTCGGTCGGTTGCCCTTCGACCCTCGACAAATAATTGTCCACGGGTACCGAGATGACGCCGTATTGGGCGGGGCTGGTTTCGGTGCGGTAGAACTCGTAGAAGTCGAAGGGCGAATGGGCCGTGATGCCGTTGGGCGAACGGATCCCGGTCATGCCCATGACCGCGACTTGGGCCATGCGGACGCGGAATTCATCGGCGATGGCGTCGAGGATTTTGTCTTTCGTCGTGCCGCTCGCCCGGCTCTCTTTGGTCATCTCGATGAGGATCTTCTCGCGCTCGTCCGCCTTCAATTGCTGGAGGAATTCCTGCTCGATCAAGCCGTCCACATCTTCGGTGCGGAACGCGATCTTCAGTTGGTCGGCTTTCTTCAACCAGAGCATGAATTCGAGAGAATCCTTCGCGTTGCGATTCGGTAGATTCTGGAAATAGGTGCGATCCATCGACGCGGTCAAGTCGGTCAGCGCGATCAGTTTCCGCACCGCGTTGGCGGCGGCGAGGTCGTCCGAGTTGGTGTTCGGATTGCCGATCAGGTTCTCGAGTTTCCGCCGGCTCTCTTCGTAGTTCGACAGGAACTGCGGGAGGAACTGCTGCAAACGAGCCCGCTCTTGCGAGTTCATCGCCATCAGCGAGTTGATCATGTTCAGGCCCGAAAGAGCCCCTTGCACCGTGGCCCGGTTCTCCGGGCTGACCTTGCCGGAGTTTTCTTTGGCGTAGTTCGCCAAATTGTTCTTGGCCTGCTGGGCGGCGGTGGTCATGTACTGGTTGGCCAAGTTCCGCTTGGTCCGGATCTGCGTGGTCTCGGAGTCGCGGATTTTCTCGCCATCGATTACGGCCAGCACTTCGCCGCGCGATTTTTTGGCGCCGATCCAGCGGGGGAGCCAATCGAAGAAATCGCCCCGGCCGAACGAGAGCACGAACATGAACATCACGCCGATGACGATGACCGACATGAAGATCTTCTGATTTCGGCGGAAGATGTCGAATGGGCTGAAGGCCATGGTACTACTCGGTTTACGGCGTGACTGGCGGACGATTCCGGCCCGACAGGGCTTGACACTTCGACCCGCACTGTACTAATTCGGGGTGGGGACGGCTGATATCCCCAACGTCTGATTCTAGGAATTTCGCGGGTTGCAACAACCGCAAACATGAGGTTTCTCACGGTGCCTGCACGCAAGAAGTCCCCCGATGATTCGACGGCCCCAAAGGCGAAAAAAGCGCCCGCCCGCAAGGCGGCGCCGAAAGCCAAGGCCGCGGAGCAGACCGGGGTCGAACCGCTGGAACCGCAGGCGAAGCGCGCCCGGGTCGCCGGTCGCAAGTCGGTGTCCACCGACGACGGCGGCACCGCCACGGGGCGGACGTACGACCTCGTCATCGTCGAGTCCCCGGCGAAGGCGAAGACGATCAACAAATACCTCGGATCGGGCTACAAGGTGCTGGCGAGCGTCGGCCACATCCGGGACCTCGCCACGGGGAAGGATCGCAAGATCAAAGAGGAAGTGTCCGGCATCCAGATTAGTAATGGGTGGAAACTGCGCTACACCGTCGATCAAGTGCAGAAGGGCAAGGTGAAGCGCGGCCGCAGCAAGCGGGAAATCCTCGACGAACTCGCCGCTGCCGCGAAAGGTGCCAACCGCGTCCTGCTGGCGAGCGACCCGGACCGCGAAGGGGAGTCGATCGCCTGGCACCTCGCCGACGAACTGCAACTCGACCCGGCCCGGACCTTCCGCATCCGCTTCAACGAGATCACCAAGACCGCGATTCAACTGGCGGTCGCGCAAGCCGGGCAGATCGACATGCTGCGGGTGAAGTCGCAGGAAGCCCGCCGGGCGATGGACCGCGTCGTCGGATTCCCGCTCTCGAACCTGCTCGGGAAGAAGGTGGCCGCGGGGCTGAGTGCCGGTCGCGTGCAGTCGGTGGCCGTGCGCTTGATCGTCGACCGCGAGTTGGAAATCGAGGCGTTCCGCAGCGACGAATTCTGGAAGATCACGGCGCTGCTCGCCCCGCAGAACGCCGGCATCCGGTACACCGCCAACCCGGCCACGGCCAAGATCTTCGCCAAGAAAAAGGGGAAGGAAGCGGAGGTGGAATCACCGGACGCCCCGGTCGAAGATACCGATGCACCGAATGTCGAAGGCGAAGCCGCACCGAAACCGGTGGAGTTCAAGGTCGGCTTGCCGGTGCCACCGAAGGGGTCGTTCCTCGCCGAGTTGGCCAAGTGGAACGGCGCCGATCCGGTGATGACCAACGAAGCCCAAACCGACGCCATCGCCGACGTGCTGCGGAAGGCGATGTTCATCGTCAGCAAGGTCGAGCAGAAGGAACGCCAAGAGAAACCGCAACCGCCATTCACGACTTCGACGCTCCAGCAGCAGTCGAACATCCGCTTGCGTTTCACCACCAAGCGCACGATGGACG
>Ga0105046_10009772_pt1 | contig 14967 bp, 12 predicted proteins | sample MAT03_FD_78385 | JGI IMG/M metagenome (GOLD analysis project Ga0105046, IMG submission 78385) | Freshwater microbial communities from Lake Fryxell liftoff mats and glacier meltwater in Antarctica - MAT-03 (megahit assembly) | ecosystem: Environmental > Aquatic > Freshwater > Ice > Liftoff... | reverse complement strand
GCGATACTAAAAATCATCCTGATATAAATTAAGGTCGAGCGAAGCGATACAAAAAATCATCCTGATATAAATTAAGGTCGAGCGAAGCCGATACTAAAAATCATCCTGATAAAAATTAAGGTCGAGCGAAGCTGATACTAAAAATCATCCTGATAAAAATTAAGGTCGAGCGAAGCGATACAAAAAATCATCCTGATATAAATTAAGGTCGAGCGAAGCGATACAAAAAATCATCCTGATATAAATTAAGGTCGAGCGAAGCGATACAAAAAACCATCCTGATAAAAATTAAGGTCGAGCGAAGCCGAGACCTTTAACCGTCATGGTGAGCGAAGCCGAACCACTCAGCGACAATGCAGTTTCACCACGAACCACCAACCCACTAAACCACTAAACTAAATCCTCACAACAACTGCCCCGCCAAATCCGCCAACTCCGATCTCTCACCTTTCTCCAGAGTAATGTGAGAATACAAAGCGTTATCTTTTAGTTTATCGATAATATGTGACAATCCATTACTGTGAGAATCAAGATAGGGTGTATCGATCTGGTTGACATCACCGGTGAAAATTATTTTGGTATTTTGTCCGGCTCGGGTGATGATTGTTTTTACTTCGTGAGGGGTAAGGTTTTGTGCTTCATCAATAATAAAACAAATGTTTGAAAGACTTCTTCCACGTATATAAGCAAGAGGAGTGATGTGAAGTTTTTCCGATTCCACCATATCTGTAATTTTCTGAAACTCTTTATCTGTCTCCTTATATTGTCCCTGAATAAATTTCAAATTATCCCATAACGGTTCCATATATGGATTGATTTTTGATTTTATATCTCCCGGTAAATAACCAATATCTTTATTGCTTAAGGGAACAATAGGTCGTGCGAGATATATTTGTCGAAACGATTGTTTTATTTGAAGTGCAGAAGCAAGAGCAATCAGCGTTTTTCCTGTTCCAGCAATACCTTGAATAGTTACCAATCGTACATTCGGGTTAATAACAGCATGCATAGCGAAAGTCTGCTCAGCATTTCTTGGGCGAATACCATAGGCTGTTTCTTTCATCACCCTTTCCATCCTTTTCGATTCAGGATTATAAAAAGCAAGAGCTGAATTCGATTCATACTTGCTTCTCAAAATATAGTAATGGTTCGCAATCGGCTTGCCTTTTTTAACAAGATCAGTAAATGCACAATGGCCATCTTTGTAAATCATGTCAATGAATTTTTTATTGACATTTTCCAGCACTGTTTTGCCGGTATATAAGCCTTCAATATCTTTAACCTTACCTGTTTGATAATCTTCAGCCTGCAGATTGAGCGATTTAGCTTTGAGGCGTAAATTGATATCCTTTGAAACAAGAATCACTTTTCTGTTCGGTTGCTCCTCCTTCAGCGAAAGCGCAGCATTCAAAATATTATGATCGGCTTTTTTCTCACCAAAAACACGATTGGCATCCACCTCGGATTTTTCGTGCATCAGCACTTTAAACTTCCCTTTAGTGGGTCCGTTAAGTGGTATCCAGTCTTGCAGTGAAAACTGACCTGAAAGTTTATCGATATTACGAATAAACTCGCGGGCTTCGAAGTTAATTACATCGTTACCTTTCTTAAAACGGTCAATCTCTTCAAGTACTGTTATGGGGATGGCTACATCGTGTTCTTTAAAGTTGTGGATCGCGTTATGATCAAATAAAATGGCTGAAGTATCTATTACAAATATCTTGCGGTCTGTTTTTTTTGCCATCATGGAAATAATTTAAGAACGATAAGGTTAAACATGTATGAATAAAAGGAGTCGAACAAATTTAAGTCCGCCAAAATGGGTTAAACGAAATATATTGCAAATTAAATTGACACCCATTTGTTAATAAAGTACAATTCAAGCCGATTCCGTATCTTTGTCATCGGCACAAGCAAAAAAAGCAGCATATTTTAATGAACATAAGTTTTGTTTTTCCGGGTTTTCTCTTCGCCACTGCGCTCATTGCCATACCTATTATCATTCATCTTTTCAATTTCAGACGTTTCCGGAAGGTCTATTTCACCAACGTCCATTTCCTTAAAGAACTCAAGGAAGAAACCACTTCTCAGTCGCGATTAAAACATTTACTGGTGCTTTTGGCCCGAATTCTGGCTGTAATTTTCCTGGTACTTGCCTTCGCCCAGCCATATATACCAGCCGAAAAAGGGGTAAAAATTGCATCGAACAGAACGGTGAGTATGTATGTCGATAACTCATTTAGTATGGAGGCTGTTACGCGTGAAGGGACCTTGTTGGATGTAGCCAAAAAGAAAGCCGGTGAAATTGCCTCTGCCTATAAGCCGTCCGACCGATTTCAACTGGTTACTAATAGCTTTGATCCTGTAGATCAGCGGTTATTGAGTCGTGAGGAGTTTATTTCCGCCCTTGACCTTATAAAAGTAAGCCCCTCATCAAGAAAATCGGGAGAGGTGATATCGCGTCAAACAGATGTTTTGAATAATGCGGGATCTGAACAAAAAAGTGCCATTATTCTGTCCGACTTCCAGCAATCGATGGTCGATTTCGGGAATATTCGTCAGGATTCATCCATCGCTATAACACTTGTACCCATTACTGCTGAAGGAGTTTCCAATGCCTGGATTGATTCATGTTGGTTTAGTTCTCCCGTTGTTCAGTGGCAGCAGCCGGCCGAACTAAATGTGAGGATCCGTAATAACGGTGATTTGGATTTGGAGGCTGTTCCTGTAAAGTTGGTCATTAACGGAACTCAAAAAGCCGTAGCATCTGCCTCTATTCCCGCCAACAATTACACCGATTTGCTACTCACTTTCACTGCTGTGGAAGATGGCTGGCAAAGAGCTCAGGTAAGTATCATTGACAATCCAATTACCTTTGATGATCACTATTATTTTTCATTTTCTGTTTCACGTTCGGCTAATATCCTTTCTGTAAACAACGAAAAACAAAGTCCGTACCTCACCGCTCTTTTTGGAAATGAACAATATTTTAAACTTACCTCAAACGATGTTCGCCAAATAGATTATGCTGCTTTCGCACAAAACAGGGTAATTATTTTAAATGAACTCCCTAATATTTCAAGTGGAATGGTTTCGGAACTTTCGAAATATGTGGAGAATGGTGGAACACTTGTAATGGTGCCCGATTCGTCGATGGATTTTGTTTCTTTCGGAAATTTATTCAATTCATTTGGAATTCCACCGGTGAGTTCCATGGTGATGAATCAGGAGCGGGTGGAGAAGCTGATGCTGGAAGATCCGGTGTTTCAAGGTGTTTTCAATTCCTCTTCAGGACTGAATGCCTCCACCGATTTACCTATGGTGGAGAAGTATTTTCTTCAAGGAAATGCTGCCGGAGGTTCCGGAGAAAAACTGCTTCAGTTACGAAGTGGTGCACCGTTGTTATCCAGATATTTAAAAGGTAAAGGTGAGATCTATGTTTTCTACACTGCTTTTAGTGGAGGGATGAGCAATTTTGCGCGACATGCTATTTTTGTTCCTGTGATGTATCGCATTGCATTGCTGAGTGAAAGACCGGGAAAGATGGCTCACTTTATAGGGGTCGATGAACAAATTGAATTACCTCCAACGGCTGTCTCAGGCGATGAAGTTTTTCACATCATCAACGAAGATCTTAATTTCGATATCATCCCGGGCCACCGCACCACCGGAAAAGGTACTGTTATTTCAGTGAATAGTCAAATTACTCAAGCAGCTAATTACGATGTTAGTTTGAGCAGTAATCCTGTGTCGGTAATTTCTTACAATTTTAACAGGGATGAGTCGGTGATGAAATTTTTTGATGAAGATGGACTCACAAAAATGATTGAATCGTTACGCATAAAAAATATAAATATCATCAGCGCAACCGAACAAAACCTCACCGGTGAATTTTCTTCCATCAATGAAGGCACCCGGTTGTGGAAATATTGTATACTATTAGTTTTGCTCTTCCTGGCATTTGAAATCCTCTTACTTAAATTCTGGAAAAAATGAACCTTCTCATCAAATCCGTAAAGATTCTTCACTCCGATGGAACAACAGAAAAATCGTTGAATGATATCCTAATTCAAGATGGAATTATTCAAAAAATATCGGTGAAAATAAATCCTGAATCGAACACCGAAGTTTTTGAAGGAAATGGAGCAATGGTTTCGATAGGATGGATGGATATGAAAGCCAATTTCCGTGATCCAGGTCATGAGATGAAAGAAGATTTGGATTCAGGTGTTGAAGCAGCCATAGCAGGTGGATTTACAGAGGTAGTGCTCATGCCATCCACTACGCCTCCCATACAATCAAAAGCCGATGTGGAATATCTTAACAACAGGTCGAAAGGGAGGTTGGTAACGGTTCATGCAACAGGCTCTCTTTCGGTGGGTCGGGATGGGAAAGATATTACTGAAATGTATGATATGAAGAGGGCAGGTGCTGTTGCTTTTACCGATGATAAACGTTCCGTTGCCGATTCAGGATTGTTGCTAAGAGCGATGCAGTATGCGAAGAATATTGGATCAGCGGTAATCACCTTTGCCGATGATAAAAGTATTTCTGGTAAAGGACTTGTCAATGAAGGTATCTCCTCCACCATTGCAGGTTTGAAAGGTATGCCTGCTTTCGCAGAAGAACTTTTTGTTAACCGTGACTTAAAAATATGTGAGTATACAGGAGCAAGACTTCATTTTTCGACCATCTCAACCGCAGCTGCTGTAGAAATGATTCGTGCTGCAAAACAGCAAGGATTACCGGTCACTGCCGAAGTGTGCGCTCATCAGCTATATTTTGATGACACAGTAATTATCGATTATGATACCAATTACAAAGTAAAGCCTCCTTTCCGTTTGCAAAGCGATATCAAGGCTCTTAAGGAAGGACTCAAAGATGGAACCATTGATGTTATTTGTTCCGATCATAGTCCGGAAGATGCCGAATCAAAAGTTGTAGAATTTGATTTCGCTGCTTTTGGTATTGCGGGCATAGAAACAGCCTTCGCAGTAGCTGTAAGTGCCGCTTCCGAAATAGGTATTGAGCGTATTGTGGATGCATTCACAACAGCACCGCGTAGAGTATTAGGATTAACTGTCCCGGAAATCAAAGTAGGTGCAAAAGCCAACCTCACCATTTTTGATCCAACGCAAAAATGGATGCTCACCGAAGATACAATCAGATCGAAATCAAAAAATAATCCTTTCGTCAACACCCAGCTCACCGGCAAACCCATTGCTGTGGTGAATAACAACAAATGGCAGTTGGCGGTCGCAGCGCATTCGCAGCGGAGTTATCCCCAACAGGGTTGACCTTAGCTTTCAACAAGATGTTGTTTTCTGGTTGAAAACCAAAATTCTTTTGGAGTCCGATGACAACCCTGTCGGCGCTTTCGCGGCGGGTTCTCGGCGCTGTTGCGGCGGGTTCGCGGCGAGTTCTCGGCGGGTTCTCGGCGGGTTCTCGGCGGGTTCGCGGCGGGTTCGCGGCGGGTTCGCGGCGGGTTCGCGGCGCTTTCTCGGCGGGTTCGCGGCGGAGTTAGCACCGACAGGGTTGACCTTAGCTTTCAAAAAGATGTTGTTTTCTGGTTGAAAACCAAAATTCTTTTGGAGTCCGATGACAACCCTGTCGGTGCTTTCGCGGCGCTTTCGCGGCGCTTTCGCGGCGCTTTCGCGGCGGGTTTGCGGCGGGTTCGCGGCGCTTTCGCGGCGGTGCCGAACCGCGAATAAGCAGGCTAAAAGCATTTAATTTTGTTCTGATTGCTAATATTAAAAAATAACCCGGTGAAGCTTGCGCAACACCGGGTTCCCCATCTTCATGAACAGAAAAGCTAACCAGTAACTATGACAAGATATTTGGAGGCTTTCCAAAATCTTGTTGGATCGGTAATTTCGAGTTTGAGGATAATGCCTTTAGCGTCTTTTGAAAGAGTATAAGAATCGGATGGGTGGCTGGTGATGATTTTTGCAGACTTATTATTGATATCAAAAGATTGAACTTTGGTGATATCGATCTGATTGAATCCGTCGTTATTAAAATCTTTTTTCAGTACTTGTTCTTTTCCCATTCCCAGGAAGCCCCCTTGTTTATTAAGGATATTACTAGCTTTAAGTTGCTTGTAGTTCCCAATAGCCCAGTATGCAGTATTTATTTGAGTGGTTTTATTAGAAATTACGGTCTCTTTTTCCTGGTTCACCACATTCAATGAATCCATAGAGCGATTCAGATTATCGACCATTGTTCTAAAGTCGGAGAGTTGGAGGTTGAGAGATGCAAGTTCCGCATCTTTGGAAGCGATATCTGAATTTAATTGATCAATCATCTTTTTTAGAGATGCTATATTGATATTCGATTTCCTCAGCTTTTCATTGAGTGATCCGATCATGAGCTTGTTTTTTTCGAGAAGCTCGTTGATGATGCCAATATTTTGATTGATACGTTCTCTTATATCCTTACTGAACTCCACTTTATCACCTGATGCCGTGGCTATTGCCTCCTGGTTTTGGGTAATACTATCAAGATTGATTTCTATTTCGTTCAATGTTTCCAGAAAAGCGTTAATAGACGAGTCTTTGGCTTCGCTCATTATCAACACCGAATCCCTTTCGATGAGTGCTTGTTCCATTTCAGGTTTGTAATCTTTACATCCTGATAGAAGTGCTAACGGAAGGAGAACTTTGAGGCTGATTTTCATTTTAAGAGATACAGTTGTAACTGATGAACCTGAATAATGACATTACTAAACTGTAACGCCAAAATTAATTGTTACTACAGGTTATATAAACCAACCCATTCATATACTTATTCACATTTGAATGTTAGTTTGTTGAAAACAAAAAAGGCGACCATTAACGCCGCCTTTAATGTGTTGCAAGGTTTTTTTATCGTTCTATAACGAATTGTTTACGAACAACTGTTTCGCTCGATTTCAATTCGAGTACATACATACCCTGACGGATCGATGCTGTATTAATAATAAGCTGACCGCTTTGAATTTCTTTAGAAATGGAACGGGAATAAACAACTCTTCCTGTTACATCAGTAATCAAGATCACGTTGAAAAAATCGCCGAGATCCATCAAATTAATGTACAGATTTTCGTTGGCCGGATTCGGATAAACCACTATCGATTCTGAAGGAATTTCATTCAAACCAATGGTGAGCACAGGGAATACCGGTGACAATCTAGTGCAACCGTTTTCGGTAACTGCAACAGTATAATTACCTGTTTGGGTTACGGTGATAGTTTGGGTGGTAGCACCCGGAATAATAGTACCATTTAAAAGCCACTGATTTCCTGTTGGTGAAGAGGATGTTAGAAAATTCCAGTTTTGTGAAATGGTTGGTATGGCAGGGAATGGATTAACCTGTGCAATCACCGGCACTCTTGCACTTCTGCAACCTTCAGCAACCACCCAATCGTAAAGCCACAAATATGCGCCTGTAGAAGTTAAGTTCGGATTGTAATTTCCAACTATTGCAAGGGGACCATTTGGAACTGTATAAGGAAATGTAGCACCGGTAGTATTTTGTGTCAATGTTGGACCACCACTGGCAACTTCCATTTTGTAACCGGTTCCTACCGGAACGGAGAAATTTACAGGGAGGGCAACTTTTCCGCTGAATGCAATTACTGCCTGAGAGTAGGTTGCTAAAACCGGACCTGCAGTACCCTGACGGAGGTTGATTGTTACTGTTCCGCTTTGAGCAGGAAACACATGAACAAATTCAATAGTAACAGGTCTCGAAACATCGAAAGCAATACCATAATTGTTTGTACTTGTAGTAGAGCTCTGATTTCCGAATCCGGCATTGTTGGGTCCAATATTATATGCTGTGCCACCAAATGCATCTACATAAAAGGTATCGGTAACTGTTGCATTGTAAATATAAGTGCTGCCTGTATTAACAACTGTCCCTAAAGTTGGGCTATCATACCAGGATAATAATCCGGTACCGGAAGCAGCGAGGTTAACATTTCCGCTTCCGCAGATGGTATCATTCGTAGTTATGGGATCGGTAATCGACAAAACTTCAATAACAATTTGACCGGAGCTATCAGGAGGACAGCTTCCGCTGGAAAGATAAGCACGGTAATTAGTGTTAATCACAGGTGCAACGTTGTAGGATGCAGTAGCTGAGCCGGGGCCCGTTTCATTTACCCAAGTTGATCCGTTTAACCTCTGCCATTGAATGTCACCTGCAGAACCTGTCAGGATAAGATCTGTATTTTTCCCAAGGCAAATGGAATCCTGAAATGTGGAAGCTATTCCTGCAGCAGTTGGAACACCTACGGATATTGTTACCGTATCCACATTGGAACAGGTTCCATCATCACCAATAACAACATAGGTGAAGTTACCGGGAGCAGGAGGATTACAAGTGACAGATGCGCCGGTAGTTCCACTTAATCCTGTTGAAGGACTCCATGTGTATGTGTAATTAGCATTGTTGCTGGTGGCAGTGAGTGTTGTTGAGCCACTCTGACAAAATGAAGTGGAAGATGCGTTGATATTGATATTATCAGATGCTGAAATAGTAACTGCAACTGGTATTCTTGGGCTGGTGCATCCAAATCCTGTGAAAGGAACTGTCATTGATAAATTGGTTGTTCCAATGGTAAGTGGAGCAACAATGAAATCGGAAAGGTTGTTGTTGTCGGATGTACCTGATCTGCTCAAACCATCCGTAGCAGCTACAGTTGTTGCATTTATTCCATCACCGGTCCAGATTGTTGATGGTGTAACAGGAACGCCATTAACTAAGGGTGCCATAGCTTGTATATTTGCCGAAGGCCATGCCCAAACAACAAAGTCTTTAACATTATTTTGATCATCAACAATAAGTGCCCATCCTGAAAAAGTTGGAAATGCACCCGGATTCCAAAACATATTACTTCCCCAGTAATTGGGACCTGCAGCAGCATCGGTCCAGGTAAGTATGTCACCGGGTTGAAGTAACCCATTTAATGTTTGAACGTTGGCATTAACTGCATCGATAACTGTGTATGAATCGCTGATCACTACTTTCCATCCTGTAACATCTAACGGTGTAGGAGATACGTTTTGAATTTCTAACTGATCGGTTCCACCTAAGTTTATTTCAGTAATCTGAATGGGACTGGCTGTACCGCCACCTCCTAAAACATTATCGGAAACATATAAAGTAGTTGATGAAGGAATAAATGCTGATGTATTGTTTCCGGTTGCAATAGCTGAGCCTCCTGTAGGATCGGTGAACCACTCCAGTGTTCCTGCACCTGTGCCGGTGAGTGATACAACTCCTGGTCCGCAACGGCCGGTCGATGATGCTGATGCCACCGGAATTATTCCAACATTAATCGTGACTTCATTCGATGTGTCGGAAGGACATGCCGCCTCAGTCACAATTGCCCTGAAATTTTTTGTTGCTAAAAGAGTTATACCATAAGAGTCGGTGTTGGATCCTGTTCCGATTTCATTAACCCAATTGGTACCATCAAAACTCTGCCATTGAAATACTGTTCCCAAATAGCCTGAAAGAGATAAGGTGACCGGGACATTGTAGCATACAGAATCTTCAGTAGCACTTGCCAGACCGGCATCTGAACATCCGGCTGGTGAAAATTCCGAGCGATTTGCCGATGTAATTGAAATGCAAGCAAACATTAAAGCTGCCCCTAAAATGGACGATTTTAAAATTGTATGTAAGTGTTTAACCATGGTTTTTTAATTGTTTTTTAAGTTTTTAAAGCCTAAAGTTACTAAAAATGAAAATAATTTACATGGGTTGGGGCTGATAAGAGTTGAAATATAATGTGTTTATTCTATTAACTAGCTTAAATGCAGCATTTTATGATACTTCCAAAAACATTACTTTTTTTGGAGAAAAGGATAAAAATTAAAATTTTGATCGCCATTTTTTAAATTAATGCATACTTTCTGCCAGGTAAATTCTTATCGTCATCATTTGGTAATTAACCCATTGATGTGATATAGATGTGGTAGAAATTTCATAATTTTGGAAAATAAACAATATACCCAGAATGAAAAAAAGTATACTACTGTTGGTGATTACATTAATGTATCATTTTGCCTCAGCACAGATTCCTCAACTTCAAAAACTTAGTCAGATTAATTTTAATACTACCTGTGCAGGAGTTTGGCACTATGTTGACAGTGTTGGAAACGAATATGCACTTCTTGGTAATGGTAATGGTTTAGTGATAGTTAATGTCACCGATCCTGCAAACCCTGCTATTCTTTTTACTGTTCCTGCTGCAAGCAGTTTGTGGCGCGAAGTAAAAACATATGGACACTATGCATATGCAGGTACCGAAGGGGGGGGGGGCATAACTATTATCGATTTATCCGGTCTTCCTAATTCCTATAATTCTAAAATTTATGATGGTGATGGAGCCATCGCCGGACAAATAGGTTCTTCCCATACCGTTCAGGTTTTTGGAGAGTATCTTTATATTTTCGGTTCCAATATTGGAGCAGGAGGAGCCCTCATGTGCAGTCTTGCCGATCCATGGAATCCTGTTTATGAAGGTATTTATGACGACAACTATATTCATGATGGATATGTATTAAACGATACGCTCTATTCGGCCGAAATTTATGCAGGGCAATTTAGTGTGGTGGATGTTACCGACAAAAGCAATCCTACAGTACTTGCCATTCAACCTACTCCCGGGGCTTTTAATCACAACACCTGGTTCTCTGATAATAATCAGTTTTTGTATACTACAGATGAGTTGCCTAATACGCCTGTAGGGGTTTTTGATATAACCGATTTGCAGGATATAAAACTGGTTGAGACCTATTTCAACGACAGTTTGCCTGATGAAGAGGTTCACAATGTTCGTGTTTTCAATGACTTTTTGCTATGCCCATCTTATGGATCACAGTTAACTATTGTTGACGGTGCTCGTCCTGAAAATCTTATCGAAATCGCCCGTCATGCAACAGGTTCTTATTTGTGCTGGGATGCTTCTCCTTATCTACCTTCCGGAAACATTATCGCTACCGATATGGACGGAATATTTTATGTGTTTGCACCTTACTACGTTCGTGCGTGTTACCTCGAAGGAAATGTAACAGATCTTACTTCTGGCTTACCAATTGGTGCAGCGCAAGCACAAATTTTAACCACCGCGGCATTTGCAAATTCAAATTTAATAGGTGATTACAAAACCGGTAACGCTACCGCAGGAACTTTTGATGTGCAGTTTTCCAAAGCAGGTTATATTACAAAAGTGATAAACGGCGTTGTACTCGCAAATGGAGTGCTAACTACATTGGATGTTCAGTTGGAAGCATTGGTTGTTAATATAGAAGTTACCGATTTCACCAACGGTTTGCCTGTACCATTTGCTAAAGTGAAAATTGAAGGCGGGGCAACAAATCTTGAATACACAACCAACATTAATGGAACGTTAACTTTGTCAACGCTCACTTCAGGAAACTTTGATATCACTGCCGCATTGTGGGGATATAAATCTAATTGTGTTTCTGTTAATACAAGTACTCCCGGAACCATTTCGATTGCTATTACACCGGGTATTTATGATGATTTTACTTTTGATTATTTATGGACGGTTTCTTCTACTGCAACCACAGGAGCATGGGTTCGTGGCGAGCCTGTAGGGACAGTGTTTACAACTACTCAGGCAAGCCCCGAATTTGATGTTTCCAACGATTGTTCGTTACAGTGTTTTGTAACCGGTAACGGTGGAGGAGGAGCTAATGATGATGATGTTGACAATGGAACTACTACACTTACCTCACCAACATTCGACCTCTCCGGTTTTACTGATCCTTATGTGAATTATGAATCATGGTTCTTTCAGGTGTTCACTTCCAATCCTGCTGCCAACGACACCATGTTTGTTTTCTTAAACAACGGAACAACAACCACTCAAATTGAATTTTTAACAGGCCCTCTTCCAACCAATTCAACATGGTTAGCATCTAGTCTTAGGGTACTCGATTTCATCACTCCAACAGCTACAATGAACCTGATAGTTTCTATCACCGACAAACCCGGAACCGGCAATCCATTGGAAGGCGGTTTCGACAGGTTTGAAGTTACCGAAGGGCCAGTTTCTGCTGCAGAAATTACGGGTTCTCTGACAGATTTTGATGTTTATCCAAATCCGTTCAATTCTAATTTTGAGATAGCATTAAATGATATTACCCTTGCACCTAACTCAACTGTTACCATAACAGATATAGCAGGTCGAATAGTTTTCACTGAACAAATTTCTGCTGCCAACAAAATTTCTATCTCATCAACAAGCTGGGAAAATGGAATGTATTTCATTAACATCGCCAATGGAGCACAAAAGTTAAAGGTGAAGAAAGTGATAAAGGGATAGTTTCTTAGTTTATTAGTTTATTATGCACCTGCAGGTAGGCGAGTGAGTTAGTGATGTCGAGTGGGTAAGTAGGCGGGTGCTGCTATTCTAATCTCAAGTTGCCGAGAGGGTGCCGCCCACTTTATCTTGAGAGCATGCCTGCAGCAGGCAAAATGCGAAGAGCATTTTGCTATTGGCCCACCAATACATCATCATATCTTAACCACAAGACTAATCATCCTGCGCTCCTAAAAAATTTAAGGAATTAAATAAAATATCTGCAGAGCTTCGGAGGACGCTGTAAACTAAAGCATTTCCTCCGATTCGTAAATCATTTTTGAATCATTCGAATTAGCTGCTAAAATCATTGCTTCAGCGACTTTACCGGCATCAATGGCTTTATACTTTTTAAAGCCACCAACAAACAAAAATCCAAGTGATTTCATAATTACTTTTCCAATTGATTCCAGTGGCCTCGATTCTGAACGTGGACCGAGGAGCATGGAGGGGCGGAAAATGTTCAGAACTTTAAGATTCATCTGCATCAATGCTTTTTCCATTTCTCCTTTTGTTTTGAGATAAAAGTTGGAGCTATTGGCATCTGCGCCAAGCGACGAAACGACTAAAAAGTGATCTATATTTTTTTCCGCAGCAAGTGTGCCTAACATAACAGGCAGTTCAAAATCTACCTTTCTAAATGCTTCTTCGCTTCCTGCCTTTTTAATGGTACTTCCCAAACAACAATAAATCTCGTCACACTCAAGTGATTCTCTTATTTTTTTGAGATCGTGTAAGTCGGTGATAACTTCCTTCACTTTCAAGTGTCTTGTCGACATGCTTTTCCTTAAAAAAATAGTAATATTACTGTAGCGATTATCACGAATCAATGCACTAAGCACATGTGACCCAACCAATCCGGAAGCACCGAAAATAACTGCTTTTTTAGAAACCATAAGAGTGAAAAAATGTGTTAAGCAGCTTTCAAACGTGATCGACGGTAAACCGATTCTACACCGACGAGTAAGAAAACTGTGAGTGAAAGTATGGAGATAATGAGTATTGATAAATTGTTTGCGAGTGCATCAAACCATGATCCGGCTTGCCTCATGTATAGATCGAAAGTGGCTGCGGCAGGTGAGATTGCTTCGCTGGTGGTCCCGAACATTGCCAGCGCAACTATAATAGTAGAGATCACTGAAATGAGTATCCAGCCTGTTTTTGATATAACGGGTTCATAAACCACCTTAGGGGGTGTTAATTCAAGGCCCAGTTTAGCTAAAACACCAGCGGTAAACTGATCTGAAACGGGCTCAAGCATATTGTTGCTCTTGATTAAGGAACTCAAGGCATCATCTTTCTTATTGGGGAGCTGATTCATGGGGGTCAAATTTAATTAATTTACAGTATACTATGAAGTTCGTGTTGTAGATTTTTATGCAACTCATCGTGAAGCTTTTTACGTGCTCTGAAGAGTTTAACTTTTACGTTGGATTGGGTGAGTGAGGTAATTTCTGATATTTCCTCCACCGACTGATCATTCATATAATAAAGCGTAACAAGCAACTGATCGGTTTCATCGAGGGTGGCAATGGCCTCTGATAGATGTTTTTTCTGCTCTTTTTCTTTCATTTTTGCGATGGTGTCGAAGATTTGTTCGCCGGCAGGTTCTACAAAATGTTCTTCATCTGTGGAGCCAGATACAAGACTTTTTTTGCGGATTTTGGTCAAGGCCAAATTATAAACCACCTTAAACAACCAGGTGGTAAATTTTGAATCACCTTTAAATTGAGGCAACGATTGATACACCTTAACAAACGCATCCTGAGCTACTTCCTCGGCATCTTCGCGGCTTTTGGTAATGCGTAAAGCCACGTTAAAGGCCATAGTTTTGTGCTTATTCACCAGTCCGGCAAAGGCATTTTGATCCGCATGTTTAAGAATACGGTCTATATAATAAGTGTCGTCCTGATAAGCCATGGTTACTGATAAGACCACCTTAGTATGCACTCGGTTACAAAAAAAAGTTAATTAAATCTGTAACCGACTCGCTGCTGACGGTGTCATACTGGAAAATTAAACTAAAAATCATTTAAAACAAAAAAATCATGAATAATTCAGAAATTTTGATCCCGATAACAATGTTCCTAAGTGCTTTCGGAGTACTATATGTTTTCTTCACTACACGCCACAAAGAGCGTTTGTCGTTGATTGAAAAAGGGGCCGATCCAAGCCTGTTTCAATCTAAGAAGGTAAATGGCAATAACGCCATGAAATTTGGAATGCTCTTTATTGGTATTGCTTTAGGGATATTGATGGGGAACATCCTCGCCGAATCAACTTCCTTAAAAGAAGAAGTCTCATACTTCTCCATGATCTTTCTCTTTGGAGGATTGAGTTTGGTGGCTTATTATTTGTTTGTTGAGAAGAAGAAAGAGAAATAAAAAAGTCATTAATCTTTTACTTGGCGGAAGGGTCACCGCGTCCTCCGAAGCTCTGGATGAATGCTATTTTGTTAAATAAAATTTTTCGAAAGCGAAGGGGGATTGGGTCATTTGAGTCATTCAAGGTGTCATTTTGCATTTTTAATTCTGGATTTTACATTCTCGAAAACATCTTCATAAATAATATTACCCTATTTTAGTATT
>Ga0105046_10009771_pt1 | contig 14967 bp, 17 predicted proteins | sample MAT03_FD_78385 | JGI IMG/M metagenome (GOLD analysis project Ga0105046, IMG submission 78385) | Freshwater microbial communities from Lake Fryxell liftoff mats and glacier meltwater in Antarctica - MAT-03 (megahit assembly) | ecosystem: Environmental > Aquatic > Freshwater > Ice > Liftoff... | reverse complement strand
GACAGCAGCAACTAGTTTCATACGAGTTTGAAATCAGATGATGGTAAAGGAGGATCAGTCGTTAACGAGATGGGTTACTTCATCGAATGTTCGTACCGTGCCAACAAAGCTGTGGTGAGCTGCGTCGCAGTTTACCGAGTCGTGAAACGCTGCAACATTGAGTCCCATAGGAGAATGAATCATATCGCTCTCGAGGTACCATGCAGACTTGGCCTCGATGAGAGTACCAGGGTTAACGAAGTCTGTAACCCAATACGAATGAATGCCTGATTCCACAACGGTACCACCTTTCACCCACTCGATCATACATTCCGGTGAATCAAACACATGGCTCTTGCCAGTGTTCATTAAAAGTTCGGCGCCGAATTTTTGATCCGTGATACCCATACGACAAGACGTGCATTGATCCTTGCCATATACAATTACTCTCGGTTCAGGCTTAGAACACGACGTAGCGAGAAGTACCGCCAGAATGATCGAAATGAGTGAAAGGTAATTCATGTCAGTACCATAAATGAATCAATGTGTTGTCTTAGGTTGTCTGCTCAGCCACCAGGCTAATCCAGCCAGCAGCGCACCAAGTGCGATAAAGCCGAAGCCAAGTGATGGCCAAGACGAAGCCGAAAAATTCAGTAGCTGCTGAGTTCCAATCAGAGGGGGCTGATAGGACATACCCTCGATCTTGATGATCGCATGTGGATCGAGATTGTGTCCGTAATCATACTCCCATAACCAGAAGTCATAGAGTCCGAGTGCACCTGCCATTGTTAGAAGTGCCAACCAGACGATGATCATCCAACGCTTGCCAACAGATGCAACAAGCAAACCAAGGCCAACGAGTACGAGCACGATTATGGGCATGTATTTGAGTTCAGGAATTGCATCCTGTTCAATACGTTTCATGCCTATGTAGTGGTTGAGATTGTTGATGTTATCCAGGTCATTGGGGCGAGTTCCTTCCACCTTGTTGATATGGATGAGGATTCCGAGCTCAGATCCCTTTGGATATTGAGGAGCCTCTAGGGAGATAGACCACATCGGAAATGCGAATAGGCCAAGTAGGCATAACGCTCCAAGTGCCATTAAGATCCGATGTACGGGATTCATTGTTGGTTCCGTTATTTTTTGTTCCACGTAACAGCACCGCTACCACCATTAGACACGCGAACGTATCCCTGCATTTCTTGGTGAAGTGCTGAACAGAAATCGGTGCAGTAGAATGGGAAGACTCCTGCTTTCTTAGGCTCCCATAACATCGTGCACGTTTCTCCAGGCATGATCAGAAGTTCTGAGTTGTTGGCTCCAATAACTGCGAAGCCGTGCGGTACATCCCAGTCTTGCTCGAGATTGGTTACGTGCCAATAGACTCTGTCGCCAACTTTGACGCCTTCGATATTGTCAGGCGAGAAGTGAGAGCGGATGGAGGTCATATACACGTGAATATCGTTTCCGTTACGAACAACCTTGGTGTCGGCCTCTTTGAGCGTTGCATATGGGTGCTTGTTCTCCTTGAGCTGATACATCTTGCGCGAGTTCTTCATGATAAGATCAGCAGGACAAGCAACAGCGTAGTGCGGTTCGCCAATCGTTGGGAAGTCAAGAAGAAGCTTCATCTTGTCTCCCGAGATATCAAAGAGCTGTGCCGACTGTGTGAGTTCAGGGCCAGTTGGTAGATAGCGATCCTTGGTAATCTTGTTGTATGCGATCACGTATTTACCCCACGGCTTTGTTGAATTTCCGCCCGGGATGTTCAGGTGGCCGATTGAGTAATACGTAGGAACGCGGTCTACCACCTTGAAGTCCTTGAGCGACCATTTAACGATCTCTGACGAGACAAACATGGACGTATAGGCAAAACCCTTACCGTCAAACTCTGTGTGTAGTGGTCCAAGACCTGGGCGAACAACTTCTCCTGCTAGACAGTCTTTGTAGTTCAAAACAGGAATATCCTCGATGATCTTGTCTGACTTTCCACTTTCGATTGCTTTGATCATCTTAGAAAAAGACATAACAGGGATAACTGTTGCAAGTTTTCCGCCACCAACAATGAGTTCGCCGGAGGGATCAACATCGCAACCGTGTGGCGACTTAGGGGTTGGCATGTAGTAGAGTGCGCCTTTGATATCAGCCGTAGTAAGAACGCGGATCGATTTCATCATTGTTGAAGTAGCTGAGTGCGTTGCATCGTTGTAAACGTTGTGTGCGTATTCCACGTTCATAATCGTGCCCTTACCTTGGGCTGCGATTTCCGCACACTTCTTCCAATTGATAGCAAGGATAAAGTCCTTGTCGTTCTGAGATGCGTTGATCTCCTTCATTGTATTGGCTTGTTCCGTGTTATAACAACTCATGAACATCCAATCATGCGACGGGCCCTTACCGGCGCGAGCGAGGTCATAGTCAAAACCAGGAACGAGTAGTTGGAATTCGATATCCATGTTGCCACTGGTCTTATCAACCTTAACAAACGTAAGTGCACCTTTGAATTTTTTTGAGTATTCAGAGATTGCTACATCCTCTTGTGGGATTGGCACCGAGAAACGAGTACCGGAGACAACGTATTCTGAATTTTCCGTTGAGAACGGCGAAGAGTGATTTCCCGCGCTGTTAGGAATCTCAAGGATCTCCTTCGTGCGGAAGTCTGTTAAGTCGATACGTGCGATACGGGGCGTATTGTTCCCATTGATGAAGACCCATTTACCGTCTGCTACGCCACCTGTTTGCGAAAAATCTGGGTGGTGAGAGTCGTCCCATGGTACAAAGCCATGTGATGTATTGAGCATCGGCTTGGTTTCTTCGGTAAAGCCCCATCCTTTTTCTGGATCTACTGAGAAGACTGGAATAACGCGGAAGAGTCTGCCACTTGGTATACCGTAAACGGCCAATTGACCACTAAAGCCGCCTGAGACGAAGCTGTAGAATTCATCTTTTTCACCTGGAGCAACGTATACGCGCTGAGCGGCGTCACTCCCTACTCCTATTGCCGGCTTTGAGCCATCCGAACGGCAGGCGGAAAGTGTTAATACTGCAAAGACTACCAGAGTCAAATGCATCAATATTCGTACGTGGCGTTTCATGAAATGTGTCCCCAAATAGATAGATAGTCGTGAAGAGATGAGTTATTTACCAGTTGCTGCATGTTGGCGTAGGTGCTCTAGAACTGAGCGTGCTTCTTTTTCGTCGACGCTTTGATTTGGCATCTTCATCATAAATTCCTGGAGAAGACACTTCACAGTGTCGTCATTCTCGATCATGGTCTCGGTGTCTAGGATCATGTTCATGATATATTCAGGTGTGCGTCGCTCTGTCACCTTTCCAAGTGCTGGGCCTACATAGCGCTCATCGAACTTGTGACATGCCGTGCACTTCAGCTCGAAGACTTCTTTCCCGGCGGCAGCCATCGTAGGGTTGATCGTTGCGCCCACATCAACCTTTTTGATCTTGAAGTACGTGGCTTTTGGTTGCTGATCTTCGGCAAATGAAGGGGGCTTATCATCTGAAGCCCCGTTTTTTGAACATGCGCCAAACATTGTAGAACCGAGGATGAAACACCCTACGATGAAGGATGTTCTGTAGGCAATGGAGTTCATATTGTTCTCCGATAGTGAATGAAGAGATTAGTGTAGAGTTGTTGATTGAATGGCTACATCGGCCAGCATCTGTGGAAAGAGAATTGCATTCTCTAGGTAGACATGTTGCATCGTGTCTTCATAGAACCGACGCATTGTGTCATAAGCGGCCTGATGAGTTGTGCAAGCACCAGCGGGAGGTGTGAAGTCACACGTAATGGCGCGAAGTCTCTGGAGCTTTCTTCCTACTTCTTCGTGTTCCAGTTCATGCTGTTGTATGATGATCGAGATCTCAGCTTGGGCCCTAGGTGACAATGGAACTGCAAATAGTTCGCGTTCTTCTTCAGCGAGGTGTTCTACAAGTGATGCTTGAAGGTCTTCTAAGAGATCGAGGACCGCCGTGGCGTCTAGAAATCTCTCACCATGTTTCGTCACCACGCGTTGCATTTGTTCAGATGCTAATGGCAGAACGTAACGCACAAAGGCGTGGTGGTTATTGATGATATAGGCAACTAGGAATTCAGTACTCCACAGCTCAATGTGGAGGTTTCCGTGACCGTGGCGCCGTGAGACTGTTATGAGTTCCCGAAGGACAATACCGGCATCGATACCCTTTGCAACACAGGCAGTGGATAGAGATGCTTTTCCTCCACAGCAGTAGTCAAGTCCATGACTATGAAATACACCCACTGAAGCAGGTGATTCGCGAAGTATGTCTGCAAGTGATGAAGACGTTGTAATCATGATGTATAAGTGATAAGAGAGGCGTTAATCTCTATTAGTTCAAAAAAGGGGTTTATGAGATTCTAAGTCCACTTTTGCTAACTCGTTGAGCAACATCAGCCAAGGTTGTTGACGAGAACATGAGTTGAAGTCTGCTTCTTTCGGCTGCCCAAGCATTATGCATGGGACATGGTTTATTGTTCCCACAACCAGGAAGGCCGAGGAGACATTCCGTGAAGAGATCGGGACCATCGAGAAGTACAATGATATCGAGTAGTGAGATACTTCGAGCGTCACGACTCAGAGAAACGCCACCTTTAGTGCTGCGTTGTGAGTTCAGGAGCCCCTTTTGTGAAAGTTCTGCAAGGATCTTTTTGAGAAAGTGATACGGAATCTGAAGCGTTTCAGCAACCTCAGAGATTGGCGTATACACTCTGTCGGCACCCTTAGAAGCGAGGTAGGTGCAGGCTTTGATGGCGTATGTTGATGACTTAGAAAGCATGACTGAAGTAAACTTTATTAAGCGATATACTAGTCTCTTATCACAATACTACGGCTCATTTTCGTTTTCTGCAAGAAAAAAATATGGGTGGTGGTGGTAACCGTCATAGGTTCGTAGCAATGAACGTGTACTCACTGCAACTTCTTGTTCCATGTATATTCCTAGTAAGTGTATGCGTACAAAGTCTTTACGCTTACAAGAAGCCCCGTATAGACACTCTTGAAACGGGTGTTGGAATCTCCGTGGTTCCCATAATTGCCTACCTGCCTGAGACGCGGTTCATGGGTGTTTTGTCTGCCTTCTTACGCCAACGTTCAGAACTTGACGCGTCATTTCGGGCCTCCTCCATGGTTGTAGCCCTTCAGGTAACGCAGAACGGTCAGATCGCATTTGGCATCTACCCAGAAATCTACCTCGATAGCAACCGAATGCGCGTAGACGGTATGGCTGAGTGGTATCTGTACCCATACAAATTTTTTGGTCTAGGGAACAGCAACCCGTCATCCAACGCAGAACTGTACACGCCGTACGGAGCAAAAATGCAACTGCGTTTTCTTCACTCAATAAATGGTGGTAGGGTACAGGAAGGCCTGAGTGTTGGACTTCGCTTTGACGCTCGGTACGATCACATGAAGAGTATTGAAAAACGCGCCGACGGATCGGTTGGACCTCTTGGTGCTGGCGAAGTTGTTGGATCCCAAGGTGGGTGGTTCAATGGAATAGGTCCACTCATATCTCTCGACACGCGAGACAATAACTTCGATGCGCGCAAAGGGGTATATCTGGAAGCAGCAATGATTACATACGGAAAGGTGCTCGGCAGTTGGTACACGGCAACGCATTCTCAACTTGATGTACGTGGATTTGCAACAATCACAGAAGATGTTTCCGTAGCGGGCCGGATTCTGGTGCAGAACGTAGCGGGTACTCCGGTGTTCCAACAGTGGCCAAGTATAGGTGGACAGAACAATCTTCGTGGAGTTATTGATGCGCAACAACGAGAGCGGATGTCACTCCTCACAGGTGCAGAAATCCGATTCCCGCTTATCTGGAGGTTCCGCGGCGCAGCGTTTATTGATGCTGGCCAGGTAGGATCTGCCCCCTCCACCTTTACAGCAAAAGGACTATGGGTGGGATGGGGCGGTGGGATACGCTTCTTACTCGTTCCGGAGGAGCGCATTTCCTTGAGACTAGATGCTGGTGTAGCAAGGGGCGAGCTTCAGTTCTATCTGAGCTTCAATGAAGCGTTCTAGCTTGCTAACACATCTTCTAGGGACTGCAGTAATTCAGAAATGTCTTCTACCTTTAGTGCTCCCACAGAAATCCTAAACCAGTCCGTATCTGCCGCACATCCAAATGAGTTAAACGGAGCAACTGCTAGATGCGACTGCGATAAGAGGTAGTTCTTGACCCCCCCCCCCTTCAGGCCGGATCACGTCAACAGGAAAGCCACGTTGTTTGAGGTCGGTTAGACCGCTATATAATCCATCGAATTGCGCCGACAATTTTCTTCGTAGGTCAGCAAGGTATGCATCCAAGCTCATCTGTATTGTCGAGCATGGCAGCAGTTGCCACCTGCACCGCACGTGGCGCCCAAGCTCCAACCAACTTGCTAATTCCATCAATGTAAACTGTATACGGTTTCATCGCTGCACGCACAGATACGGGATGTACATGATCAATGCCATCAGCAAGCGGCTTGCGTGTAGTACCTCTGTCCTCATTCTCTGCCAGCACAAGATCGCATATTTCCGTAAGCCCATCTTTCGAACAAGTTGTCCCAGTGGGATTAATGGGCCAGCACAACGCCAACAACACTGCATGTTCCAGATGTGGGGCAAGTTCCTCTGCTGTTGGCATAAAGCCATGTTCAGCACGTGTTGGGATGTCGATACCCCGAGCACTAGCGAGATAACAATAATGATTGTTATTCCATGAAGGGGTAGGATAGACTACTACGTCTGCTGGATCTACGATAGTTTGATGCTCTTGAGGTAGAGCGGCATCACAACGGTGCGGCTGCTAGACTTGTGGAGGTAAAGACCTAACGTGCAGATCAAGTTGGGGATATGGAACGCGAATTTTGGCTTCCGCAAAAGCAGCACTAATCGCAAAGTTCACGTCGCTGAGAAGCGAATCAGGAGTGTGTGCAAATTCGCTTGTCCATACCCACAAATAGAATTTCAATGAAGAGTCGCCAAATGCTTCAAAGATGACAACGGGAGCCGGCTCCTTATGTATACCGTCGAACCTACTGGCAAGTTCGAGCAGGACTCGTTCAACTTCCCGCGGATCAGATCCATACGCAGCATTGGCGTAAATTTTCAATCGAACTGACTCATAATCAAGTGAACGATTTATCACGGCCGAACCGATGAAATATGAGTTTGGCACAATCACAGATACGCCTTCGTTTGTACGTAGCGTTGAAGCGCGTATTGCAATATCAACGATGTTACCTTCTACGCCATCTACAACAATTCTATCGCCCAATTTTATTGGCCGCTCCAAAAGGATCACGATTCCGCTAACAAAGTTATTTACGATGTTTTGCAGTCCGAAGCCGATACCTACACTCAATGCACCAAATATTATCGTAAGCGAGCTGAGGTCGAGTCCCGACCACTGAACAACGGCAAACACTGTCAAAATGATAATCACATAACTCGTGATGATGAGAATTGAATTGATAGGGCCAAGGTTAGCCCCCTTCCTACTCCTGCGTTTCTTCATCACCGCACGGCGTACCCACCGAAGTACGAGGATCACAGAAATCATCGTTGCCATCGTTATCACCAGCGCTCGTACGGTTATGCCATGTACGCCTGTTTGAAAGATCGGAGTGTCGAACAGAAATGCCAGCGTTTCATTCATCAAGATCTTTCAATAATTCTTCCCCATTGACACATGCTTACTTCACGGGGGTGGATAGGTTCCTGCAATGTATAGGAAAAGCCGGCCAATCGTGATGGCGGGACGAGTAGATGACGGGTAGCCAGACTCCAATCAAACGAAAAAAGCCCCTTCAAACGAAGGGGCTTTTCTTGTACACCGTACGGGTGTTGGTGAGATCACTGTAAGTCTATGATTATCAAGCGCCTAGTGCAAGTTTGAAACGAGGCACTGGCGTTATTCCTGGCAATTACGAGTTCGGCCTTGAGCTTGAATTTGGTACTCACTATCCCGTGGAAAATAGTGCTCACATTGCGCATATTTTCTATCATGGCCAGCGGCGCTCTTGTAAGCACTGCTACAATATCCGTCTACACATAGATGATTCGGTGTGTGGATAACCTTCACTTGACAAAACGTCCGTTTACACATACACTGTGGTGCAATAAGTGAGTGCCCAAATTCTTATGAGAGTCACCATGACTAAATATTGGTTGAAGCCGGTAGCATTTCTAATGTTGGCCGCGATGATAAGTGCTCAAGTAACGCTTGCAGGGACAGCTACGATTGTTATTGTGTGTGGGGCAGATTGTCCATCCGGTTCCCATCAATCAAAGCCCTCCTCAACCTTACACATAAATGAAAATGGGGACGTGACCCATGTTGAGAATACTGATTGCAGTGGAAAGCGAACGACAGGCCTTCCCTCAGGTTTGAGTCGCTCTGTTCAATGGTACAATTCTTTCCTTAATACTGACAACGTTCCTTCAGTAAGCCTTTCTTATAGTGGCGGCCTAAATGTTACGTTGGAAACTGCTGCGAAGATCGAAGTGCGTGATGCATACACGGGTACACTCTTGGCCACGTTTCCAACGAGTGGCAATTCTGAAGCAACAAACTATTCAGTTCCATCGAGTGCTTTATCGGGGTACAGCGGACACTTGATCGTGGTTGATGTGATCCGCACCAGTGACAGCTCGTATCGCGGTACGAAATCCGTGGTTTACAATCCCTAATTCCTCATCATATCTTAAGCAACGAATAGGAACCATACAATGCGACCAATCATTCTTTTGATCTTCGTCATGTTACTAGGGGCGCTTTTCTCGCCTAACACCAGAGCAGGCACCTCAACTGTGGCTCACACAGGAACTTGCCCGGATGGTACCACGCAGTGGTCAGTCAAGACTACATACGACACAGAAAGTGCAAAAGTGCTTTCTGTCGAAACCAAAAACTGTGCTGGCGTCACAAGGATAGTTACATACCTATATAACCTATCCGTTGGCATATCATTGTCCAGCACGCTTGGTGATTTCACAATTGCAAGTACAAACTTCACCGTGGATCTTGATTCAAAGGTTGAAATTGTTAATGTGTTAACCCTTGCAACCGATTATGCGTACAGTTCTACCGTTACCGCAAACACAACAACAGCTATTCCATCTAGCATTGGATCAGGTATATTCATCTTAGTGGCACGGGATCCAAACAACACTTCCACTGTGTACGCAAGCAAGATCTACGTTCAATGAAATCTTGAAATCAGCGCAAATCAACATCATGACTTGCGCTGATGTTACATTTAGAATATGCGATGTATTACCTTCCTTTGATAGGTCAGGGCTTCATGGAGCCATGCTTCTACGAGGATGGAAACAATCTACTGATCCAACCCTAAATCGAGGTTCAGAAAGTTAAGGGTAGATTCACCCCATACTGAAGGAGTACAAACAATGAGCACAAAGAAGGTCCGGGCACGACAGATCCGGAATTTAAACGAGCGGCATTGAAGCTCGTAGCGGACTATCCGGATCGATCCAAGACGAGTATCGCACGCGAACTTGGCATCGATCCCAATGCATTATACGCGTGGATTGCCGAGGCGAAAAAACATCCCGAGCACGCGTTCCCCGGTAATGGGAACAGTGCCGACGCTGTGGCGACGTTGCGACGAGAGCCCGAGATGGTCACCCAGGAGCGCGATATCTTAAAAAATGCCCTCGGTATCTTCTCTCAACGGCCGAGATGAGATACCAGTTTATCGAGCAACACAGTTCGCAATGAATGTGCTATTGGGAAATCGTGAGAGTAGGGGGCTGTCCTTGGTTGAAGCCAAGAATACTTCGGGATCCGTTTCGTAGAGGAGTGCTTCAACATCTCGACGTCGCACAGTGGGACCAAGTTCATTCATCCAATCATCAACGTTGTTCGAAGCATCTATGCCAGATGGATCGCACGATACAACTGTGCGTTCATGGCGCTATGCAAAGAAGCATGTGCGGAGATCTTCGAGATTGCGAATGGTGCCAGGAGTAAGAAGTATCTGTGCGTCGGCTCTGGTCAGAGACTCACTGCACGACTGTGATGTAACAATCGACATGAAGAGAAGTATGATTGCCACAACGAAGCGCATGTTCTTTGCGTACCTAGAATGTTGTTCAAGACGCCGATGCCGATCCGCTGAATCTCCACAGTGTCGAATGCAAAGAGTGCCATGCCAGCAATGCGACTTCCTGGTATTCTTTGAGCGACATATTCATTCAGGGCTCTGAGCAAATCCGGCATGCCACCGTCAACGCGGATCATATCACCAGCGTTGAAGCGTTTGCTGTCTATCGTGGTGTCTGCAGAAAGCACACGTAGCCCACAGGTATTGTAGTGTAGATGATCCGTGTGGAAGGCCAGTGTGCGTTGTTGCCGGACATGTAGACAGATTGTCTAAATATGGGGTATGCGATATCCAACATCACGGGGTATGCCTCCGCAACAGCAGCCGTAACGTATTGTTTGAACCGGTCCATAGTGGCCACGGCGCTTGTTGTCCATGGGTCTTGGTACGGCTCCATGTTATAGCACATCAGGATGCAACGCTTCACCGGAGAAATTCCTGCTAGTGAAGGATTACGGTATTGTCAGAGTGGGATAGTTGACTCAACAGACGTTGTTGGCAACAGTTCTTGCACATATCGGAGTAGTTGAAAGAACGTAGCGCGCGTGTTTGGCGTCCAATCATAATCCAAAAGAATACGATCAAACTTTGAGCGCATCGGGATGGCTGTAGCTTTCTGAATTGCGGTGTCTACCTCAAGCATATATCGAATGAGTTTGTTCGCAAGGGAACGTACCTGAGAGATATCAGTCACGTTGCCAAGTGCACTCGTTTCGATATACACCGTGGGCACAATGGAAAGCCCCATAATCTTCAATTCTCGTCCGGGCTGAATTGATTGCTCAGGCTATGCATATTCTATAGACCATCCCTTTACATCAAGGTAGCGAACGTAGAGTGTTGATACACCCAGTTCGTTGAGCATAGCCCGTTCGTTGTTATTCACAGAGAACGTAGTGCGCCAATAAAACATCGATCGCTAGTGTTCGGCATCGTCCTGAACAACGCATGTAGATGATGCACAAATCAGTGTACAAAGGAGAGAGAGAATGTTACGTATCGTTGAATATTGGTTGTACGATGAGTACGTTATCAGGCATCACCTAACACTCATCCCGCCTTTGTTGTAAGAGCAGCCCAATCGATCCTCCGACTGTAATACATTGTTGCAGCGAGGATCAAGAACAGGCCGATGCTTCCCAAGAGCAGTGCGTAGTCTTCCAACTGAATGAGGCAGAAGATGAATCCGTAGAGGAGGACCAGTGTTGAACCAATCATGAGAGCAAGATTTCTCGCTCTAAGTACACTGGCAGAATACACGGTGATGAGGCCGATTGTCATGCTCGATGCAATCAAATACGCAATGTTGTAATTCAAGTATTCAGAAATGCTAATGAGCAATGTGTAGAAGAGACACAGTGCAAGTCCAATGAGCAAATACTGAAATGGATGAACGAGCTTGCCGTTGATGAGCTCAAGGAAAAAGAACATGAGGAACGTGAGTCCGATGAAGAGCATCGCATACTTAATACTTCGATCGGCCTTCTGGTATTGATCTACGGGCAGCATGAGACTGAGTCCATAATCGGAATCAGTAAGTGTATGAGCATCATTGAGCCACATTTGAGGATAGCTCCGATTTAGGTGGAGCACCTTCCAATACGCTTCAAAGCCGTTGTTAGAGACCGTGCGTTTTGTTGGAAGAAATGTGCCGTCGAAACTGGGATTTGTCCAGGATGATCGTACCCACGACTCCGTAATCTTCCCAACAGGTGTAAACCGTATGTATTCTGAACCACGCAATTGTAGCTGCAGGAAAAAGTCATACGTGCTATTGCTACTTGAATTGCTGGACAAATCAACGTGCGAACTAATTCCTCTACCAAACACATCCTGAGTAGGGAGTCCAGAATTAAACGACTGGTGAGCCCCATTCCATTTCATCGAAACCTGTTCGCTGATTCCTCGCAGGTCGGTGATGCCAACAGTTACAGTTGCTTCGTTCCATAGGATGTTATTGCGTGGTACTCCAAGGCCATCAATTCCGAGAAGGTCAAACCTACCTTCCAACAGCACCTCAGATGTATACACAGCAACCTCATAGATTGAGCGATACCGCACCTCGGGCTTCAAAACCGAATGTGTTTTCAATACATCGGGAAGAACATAGATATACTTGCGTACCCAATACCCCTTACCAGAAGTATCCCTATACATCTCCTTATACGGGATAGTGAGGAGAGGGCCTGCAAGAGTTTGCCCTCTACCCCATTTGCCGCTGATTTCCTCAATAGTCTCAGCGCGTCGGCTTTGGCGTTCAGAAATTAGAGAGTCGATAAACAGCGTTGGTATACCAAGCAAGCCAATCAAGACCACAAGGATCATCGCTTTGAAATACACCCCCCACCGTCCGCGGTGTTTTGTGTTGTCGGGCATTGGCCTTTCCATCTGTTCCACCGCGAGCTACTCCATGTTGGTATATCTAAAACTAAGGGATAAGGGGCTATTGACGACAAATGACGAATGACGAATTGCGGAATCACGTTGGCTTATGTAGCGCGACCATCACAAGGTCTACGTTCAATTTGAGCACGGCAGCTGTTTGGGTGGTTACTCTTAGCGGAATCTCCAGGCGCTAAGAGTGAAGCGATTTTGATATGTTATCGGTGTGTTTTGTAACGTAGATTGAGATTGAGTGTCTTTTGCTGTATGAAAGCCAATAGTTTGTGATATATCCAGTCACTAATTGTATGTGATACTGAAGATCCTGGTAGTTTAGTTTGATCGTAAGTCTATGTAGCGTTTGAGCAATGAGGGTGTGCTGGGTAACATGCAAACAGGAAATACCAAACATTTTGTGCTATGCATCATTGCTGCGCTTTTGATGAGCGCGGGGTTCGACGTATGTGCTCAGGAGCTGTTCAATGGCGGGAAGGTGATCCTTTCGACCAAGCATTTCTCGCACAACGTGTATGCAATGGCAGATACGGTCTGTGTGTTTGCCAAGCCACCGGGCGATTCGAGGAGGCCTCATCTTTTTCAGCTGAGAAATGGGACGGACACTTGGGATTCCATTGAAGTGTATGGGTATGAAAAATGGGGCGGTGCACCCGGTTCAAGTTCCATGGTTGGATTCGAAAATCGTTTCGATACGACTCTTAAACAGACCGTTGGAAAAATCTGGATTGCGCGGTCGGTGGACGATATTCGATTTATCAACGTAGGACGCCCAGGGGACCCAATACCAAGAGAGTTTATACACAAGGTAACGCCTCATCATTACAACCCCTCGGTTGTGCTGGTGCAGACATATACCCAAAGCTGGCACTACCAGCATGCGTACATCACCACAGACGGCGGTGAGAGCTGGCAAAAGTTCATGCCGGCATATCTGCCACAGGACTACTACCGAGAGTATTACTATGGCTTCGATGCTCGCCATCCTCAGAGGATTCATATCGGAATCAACGGTGAAAACCCTAACAATATGTTTAATCTTGGTTACCGATCTGTGTATACCGATGATTGGGGTAAGACCTTCATCGACACGGTGATCAACATAGATGGGGGTCCGCAGGACTACCGTGTGCCAAATACCGAATACGGCCTAGGAATCTGGAGTGGAATTGGTGGCTTGTCGTATTACGACCCTACCAACACGCCAGGTGCGCCCAAGTACTGGTATCTTACATCGGACTCGCTATTTCTCCAACCCGGACAGGCTCCCGGACGTGTTAGACTTTCTTGGCTAGAGAATGCGCGCAAGAGTCTGCTACCGAACTTTGATTCCACAAAGGAGAATCTTAGATTTCTAGTTGCCTCCGCTGGGCCGATTACGATTGGTTATCATTCCAAGACGCCGAACCTGTTGGTTCTGACGTTGTTTCACAGCTTTCCTGCAGACACCAATAACTCTAATGAGAGCATGCTAGCAATGTCCCAAGATTTCGGTAAAACATGGACATTGCTTGCGCGGCTCCCTAATGGAAATAGTTCGCCCGATAAACCAACTGATTTTAAGGTTTTTGACCGCATCTCTATTGACCCCACGGGACCACATATCTACGTGACGTATCGGCACACGAAATACGCACCCAGTAGTATCTTTATAGGCTCTGCTCATACTGCATGCTGGCGAAACGTTCTCACCAGTGTAAGCAGCGAAGAACCGTCACAAAAAGACGACTCCGACCTAGTTGTCTTTCCAAATCCTGCCTCAGGCAGCGCCACAATTCTTATCCGCAACAGGCAATCGCTTGCTGGCCACGGCAGTGAAACGCTCAGAATCTATCGCGCAAACGGTGAGCACGTATCCACGCGTGTGGTTAACCATACTCCGGAAACCGATTGGGAGATGAAGCTCCCTGGCCTTTCTCCTGGAGTGTATTTTATCGTACTCACGAAATCCTCAGAAACACATACGGCAAAGTTTATTGTTGTGGACTGAGTAAACAGTCAAGGCATATTTTTCACATTACGTTCAAAGGAGGGTCCAATGCGAAAATCTCGTTTCGCCACAATGGGTTCCAGCCGTGGTCGTCATTCCCATCGCAGTCTCTATTATTGCCCTTGGTGTTTCCATTTGGGGTGCCCTCTTACCATCTCATGAGCTCAGATGGAGTTATACGTGGGATGCGCAGGGCAACCTTACTTCCTCGACGAGAACAGAAATTTGGGACCCCGCCCCATTCCAAGTGACGGTAAATGGACAACAGTATACCGTGGATGAAGTACTTAACAAAAGCGAGACAACGTACCCTCCAACCTATCCTGTTGCGCAAGTCATGCAAGAGAAGGCGGTTCAAGTGACTGGCTACAATTTGGGAACGTTCGAAATTCTGACAATCGTTTAACTCCACCTGAAGTCTCACAAGCTCGTAAGTATTCAT
>Ga0105046_10009770_pt1 | contig 14968 bp, 13 predicted proteins | sample MAT03_FD_78385 | JGI IMG/M metagenome (GOLD analysis project Ga0105046, IMG submission 78385) | Freshwater microbial communities from Lake Fryxell liftoff mats and glacier meltwater in Antarctica - MAT-03 (megahit assembly) | ecosystem: Environmental > Aquatic > Freshwater > Ice > Liftoff... | reverse complement strand
CCGGGCTGGCAGGCGGAGGAAACCGGCAGCGCGGATGAATCGAAAATCCGGTTTTTCAGCGGCAGGGATTCACTGTATGTGATTTCGCACGGGTCGTCCTGGCCGTCACTGGATAGGGGGCAGCAGGGAGTTGTCGAACGCGACTTGTTTATGCGGATGCGGATTCTCAATCCGGACGGGTTGTACGGGAATCTCCTCAGTTCGCTCTGGCGGACGATGGAGGGTGCGCCGGCGTTGCAGATGGAGACGAATGTGACGTTGAAGGACGAGGTGACGGCCGTGATGGCGTTGGTGTATCACAAAGATGGACGTTCCCACGCCATTGAGCTGCACATCAGGTCACACGAACGGTATTCCGAGTTGGCGGTCGTGTGGGCGCAGTTTTTGGGATATTTCCATAGTCGCGGCGAGGGCGCGGTCGGCGCGCCGTAACACGATTTAGCGTTGCTGCGGGCGGTGGGCTGCCGTATTCTGCGCGGCGTTATGGACCCGGCCAACGACCTCATCAAACCACGTCTGGAAAAGCGGCAGAAACTGATCGAACGGGGGATTGATCCCTACGGCGGGTTGTTTGAGGTGAGCGAATCCATCGCCGTCGCTCGCGACAATCCGACGGCGGAACGGCCCGTGCAGTTGGCCGGCCGGGTCATGAGTCACCGCGACATGGGCAAGAGCTTGTTTGCGGATTTGAAGGACTGGACCGGCAAGATCCAGATTTATCTCCAGAAAAAACTCGTCGGGGATGAGGTGTTTGATCTCTTCAAGCACTTTGTGGATTTGGGCGATATCGTCGGGGTGACGGGCAAGTTGTTTCTCACGCACGCCGGGGAATTGACGGTGCGGGTGGAACGTTTCCAGATCTTGAGCAAGGCGGTGCAGCCGTTGCCGAAAGAGTATTTTGGCATTGCGGATGTGGAGACCCGGTTGCGGCAGCGGTATCTGGATTTGATTTTGCGGGATGCCACGCGGGAGACCTTTCTGACTCGGAGCAAGATTGTGCGTGAGGTGCGCCGGTACTTGGAAGATCGTGGATACGTCGAAGTCGAGACGCCGATGATGCAGCCACTGGCCGGCGGCGCGGCGGCGAAGCCATTCACCACGCATCATGAAGCGTTGGATTTGGATTTGTTTTTGCGCGTCGCGCCGGAGCTTTATTTGAAGCGGTTGCTCGTCGGCGGGTTTGAAAAAGTGTTCGAGATCAATCGCAACTTCCGCAACGAAGGCATCTCGCGCCGGCATAACCCGGAATTCACAATGCTGGAGGTCTATCAGGCGTACGGTGATTTTGAGACGATGATGGAGTTGGTGCAGGGGATGGTGACGACGGTTGCCGAGAATGTGCTCGATACGTTGACGATCAAACGGTTCGACGGCGAACAGATTGATCTGACGCCCCCGTGGCGCCGCGTGCGGTATCAGGATTTGATCAAGGAACGAGTGGGGGCGGATTGGTTTACCGTCAGCGCCGGGGAACGCCGGGTGCGGGCGCAGAACATGGGCGTCGAATTTCCGCCCGACGCGCCGGACTACGAAGTGACGAATGCGGTGTTTGAGAAGACGATCGAACCGACGCTGTTGAATCCGACGTTCGTGACGCATCTGCCGGCGGAGTTGGTGGTGTTGGCCAAGCAGAATAAAGAGGACGCGAGTGTGGTGGATGTATTTGAGCTGGTGATCAACGGCCAGGAAATCGCGCCCGGCTACAGCGAGTTGAATGATCCCATCGTGCAGCGCGAGCGGCTGGTGCAGCAGGCAGCCGGTCACGCGGAAAAGTTGGATGAGGATTTCCTTGCCGCCCTCGAACACGGCATGCCCCCCGCCGGCGGGATGGGAGTTGGGATTGACCGGCTGGTGGTCATGCTCACCGGCGTCGAAAGCATTCGCGACGTGATCCTGTTCCCCTTACTGCGACCCCAGCCATGAGGCGTGTGCCTTTTGAACTTTTTCTCGGTCTCCGGTATCTCAAGCCGAAACGGACGTTTGTGTCGGTGATTACCCTGATTTCGTTGACGGGGGTGACGTTGGGTGTGTGGGTGTTGATTGCGGTGATCGCGGTGATGAGCGGGTTCGACCGGGAGTTGCGGGAGAAGTTGGTGGGGATGCATGCGCATGTGACGGTGTCCGGGGGGATTGTGTCGCAGGCGGAGGCGGAGCGGTTGACGGAGGTGGGGCGGCAGTTGCCGCATGTGAAGGCGGTTTCGTCGTACGTGTTGGGGTTGGTGTTGGTGGAGTTCGATAAGCGGGTGGCGACGCCGTATGTGAAGGGGATTGATCCGCAGCGGGAGGTGTTGGTGAGCAAGATCGGGGAGTACATCCGGCAGGGGAGTTTGGATCTGGCGGGGGAGAAGGTGGTGATCGGCCGGGAGTTGGCGATACAGTTGGGGGCGTACATTGGCGACAAGATCACGGTGTACTCGCCGCGCAATATCGAGAAGCGGGGCGAGGAGGTGTATCTGCCATTGGAGTTGGAGGTGACCGGGATTTTCGAATCGGGGATGTACGAGTATGACGTGGGGTTGATGTTCACGTCGTTGGAGACGGCGCAGGAGTTGTATGAGTTGGGGACGGGGGTGCATGGGGTGGAGTTGGTGACGGATGACCCGATCACGGGGGCGCGGCTGGTGGCGGAGTCGTTGAGCGGGCAGTTGCGCGCACCGTTGCGGGCGCAAACGTGGGCGCAGATGAATCAGCGTTTGTTGGCGGCGATTCAGGTCGAGAAGTCGGTGATGTTTTTCATTTTGATTTTTATTATCGTGGTGGCGGCGTTCGGGATCATGAGCACGTTGATCACGGTGACGGTGCAGAAGACCCGGGATATTGGGGTGTTGAAAGCGTTGGGGGCGACGCCGGGGCAGATTCTGCGGGTGTTCCTGTTTCAAGGGTTTGTGGTGGGTGTGGTCGGTGTGGCGATGGGCGTGGTGTTGGGGTTGTTGACGGTGGAAAATATCAATCCCATCAACGATCTCCTGTCCCATGTGCTGGGGTTGGAGTTGTTTCCCAAGGAGGTTTATAACTTCCCACGCATCCCGGCGTATTTGACGGGGCGTGATCTGGTGACGATTGCCGGGGCGGCGTTGGTGATTTGCACGTTGGCGGGGCTGATTCCGGCGTTGCGGGCGGCGCGGTTGGAGCCGGTGGAGGCGTTGCATCATGAGTGACGACATTCTGGTTGCGCGGGGGTTGCGCAAGACCTATACGTTGGGCCGGCAGCAGGTGGAGGTGTTGCGGGGGGTGGATCTGACGGTCCGGCGCGGGGAGGTGCTGGTCATTGTGGGGGCCTCCGGTGCGGGCAAGAGCACGCTGTTACATTTGTTGGGTGGCATTGATGCGCCGACGGCGGGGACGGTGATGTTTGAGGGGACGTCACTGTTCGAGCTTTCCAACGTCGCGCGAACCCGGTTGCGGAACCAACGGGTGGGGTTTGTTTTTCAGTCGTACCACTTATTGCCGGAATTGGACGCGCTGGAGAATGTGTGCGTGCCGGCGTGGTTGGCGGGGGTGCGGGAATCGACGCGCGGGTTGGAGTTGTTGCAGACGGTTGGGCTGGGTGACCGGCGCGAACATCGGCCCAATGAATTGAGCGGGGGCGAGCAGCAGCGGGTGGCGATTGCGCGCGCGATGGTGAATCGGCCGGTGTTGTTGCTGGCGGACGAGCCGACGGGGAATCTCGATTCGAAGACGGGCGAGACGATTTTGGAGTTGTTGTTTGGGTTGCGCCAGGAATTGGGGACGACGTTGGTGATGGTGACGCACGATGAACATCTGGCGCGCCGGGGGGATCGGGTATTGACTATTGCGGACGGTAAATTTTTGCAGTAAAGAGCAGGCGGTTTTTATGGGATTACAAATCTTTCTGGATGGTAAATTGGTGCCCGAAAACGAGGCGAAAATCTCAGTTTTTGATCACGGACTTTTGTACGGCGACGGGGTGTTTGAGGGGATTCGGATTTACAATGGCCGGATTTTCCGGCTGGCCGAGCATTTGGACCGGTTGTTCGCCTCGGCGCAGGCGTTGGCGTTGACGGTGCCGATGAGCCGGGAGGAGTTGACGCAGGCGTGCATCGCCACGAGTCAGGCGAACGGATTGCGGGATGGTTATATCCGGTTGGTCGTGACGCGCGGGGTGGGGTATTTGGGGTTGAACCCGTTCAAGTGTCCGAAGGCGTCGGTGTTTATCATCGCGGCGACGATTGAACTGTATCCCGAGGAGGTGTACCGCACGGGCTTGAAGTTGATCACGGCGGCGACGCAACGGATCAACCCGGCGGCGTTAAGCCCGTCCATCAAATCGTTGAACTATCTCAACAACATCCTCGCGAAGATCGAAGCGGTGAATGCCGGGACGCTCGAGGCGATCATGTTGAACAGTCAGGGGTACGTCGCGGAATGCACCGGTGATAACATCTTCATTGTGCGCGGTGGCAAGATCGAGACGCCGCCGATCAGTGCCGGCGCGTTGAACGGGATCACGCGCTCGGTCGTGATCGAGTTGGCCCGGCAACGGGGGATCAGTGTGACGGAACCGAATTTGACGCGGTATGATTTACTGACGGCGGACGAATGTTTTCTGACGGGCACGGCGGCGGAGATCGTGCCGGTCGCGACAATTGATGGGCGCACGATCGGTACGGGTAAGCCGGGGGTGCTCACCTTGCAATTGACGGCAGACTTCCGTAAGTTGGCGCAAACGACAGGAACACCGGTGTAACGCCATGCTCTGTTATATCTGCAAACAAAACGAAGCGACGGTGCATTTGGCCCAGATTGCGGAGGGCAAGATGCAGAAGGTGGATTTGTGCGAAGCGTGTGCCAAGGAAAAAGGGGTGCAGGACGTGACGAGCGTGTCGTTGGCGAGTTTGTTGATGGGCATGGGAAGCGTGGCGGAGGAAACCAAACTCGAGCCGCAGGGCGCGCAGTGCCCAATCTGCGGATTCACGCAGGCGGATTTTAAGAAAACAGGCCGGCTGGGTTGCAGCACGTGTTGGGAGACCTTTGATGCGGCGTTGGCGCCGTTGTTGAAGGCGATGCACAAAGGGGAACGGCATGTCGGCAAGATTCCTAGTCGCGCGGCCAATTCGATAGTGGTGACGCAGAAGGTGAAAGATTTGGCGGAGGAGTTGGAGAAGGCGGTGCGCAGCGAGAAGTATGAAGATGCGGCACAAATCCGCGACCAAATCCGGGAATTGGAATCCAAATTGAAGCTGGTCAAGACCGCTTGAGGTAATTGTGACAATCGTTGAGCTATTCAGCAATCCAACCGAATGGATCCGGACCGAAGGACCCAACGGCAAGATTGTGCTCTCGAGCCGGGTGCGGTTGGCGCGCAACCTCCATCATTATCCGTTCCCGGGCTGGGCGAAGAAGGCGGATCGGCAGAAGGTGTTGGAGGCGATTCAGCCGGTCGTCGAGCGCCTGCCGGAGATGAAGGGCAATTTCAGCGAGTCCATGGATAATATCGCGGCCATTGACAAGCAGGTGTTGGTGGAACGGCATTTGATCAGCCGGGAGCACGCCGCGAAGAACGTGGGTAGCGGGTTGGTGGTCAATGAGCGCGAGACGATCAGCGTGATGATCAATGAAGAGGATCATCTGCGCATGCAAGCGGTCAAGGCCGGGTTGCAGCTCAAGAACGTGTTCAAGTTGATTGATAAAGTGGATACGGAATTGGAGGAGCAGCTCGACTTCGCCTTTTTGCCGCGGCTCGGCTTTTTGACCGCGTGCCCGACGAACGTGGGCACCGGGATGCGGGCTTCTGCGATGTTGCACCTGCCGGCGTTGGTGTTGAGCGAGCAGGTGAACCAAGTGGTGCAGGCGGTGAACAAACTTGGCTTGGCGGTACGCGGATTGTACGGCGAAGGGACGGAAGCGTTGGGCAACGTCTTTCAAGTTTCCAATCAAACGACGCTGGGTGAAAAAGAGGCCGAACTGATTGAGCGATTGAACAAGGTTATCCTGCAAATCGTTGAGCACGAAGAGAACGCGCGGATTACGTTATTGGAGAAGAAACCGCGGTTGGTGTATGACCAAATTGGCCGGGCCTTCGGCATCCTGACCAATGCCCAAACCATCACTTCCAAAGAGGCACTGAATCTGCTAAGCATGTTGCGGATGGGCGTTGATTTGGAGTTGTTGCCGACGACGACGCGAGGGGTGGTGGACGAATTGATGATTCTCGCCCAACCCGCGCACGTCCAGAAAGCCGCCGAGAAGAAGTTGACGGCCGAGGAACGCGATTGTTTGCGCGCCGATTTGATGCGGAACCGATTGATGAATGTGACCAAGCCGGCAATGGAAGAGCGCCGGAAACCAGATGACGGACACACGGAGATGGCATGAGAGAGGACGGCGAAGCGATGAATAATTTTACCCCACGAGCCCAACAGGTGCTGGCGCTGGCCCGCAAGGAAGCGGACCGGTTCAACCACAATTATGTTGGCACCGAACATCTGTTGCTTGGTCTGATCAAGCTGGGTCAAGGGGTGGCGGTCAACGTCCTCCAAAAACTGGGACTCGATCTCGAAACCGTGCGGATGGAAGTCGAGAAGCAGGCGGGCACCGGGCCGGATCAGAAGATGGTCGGCAATATCCCGTACACCCCGCGCGTGAAGAAGGTGCTGGCGTTGGCCCAGAAAGAAGCCAAGCAACTCAATCACAATTACGTCGGCACCGAACATATCCTCCTCGGCTTGCTTCGCGAAGGCGAAGGTGCCGCTGCCCGTATCCTCAAGTCGTTGGATGTGGACATCGAACGCTGCCGCAATGAAATCTTGAAGGAACTCGACCCGAATTTCACCCCGTCGGAAGGCGGCGGTTTGGAAGAAGGCGAAACGCAGAACGCCGGTCAAGGTCAGCAGAAGAAAGATGTGAAGACCCCGGCCTTGCGGATGTTTGGTCGGGATTTGACGGAGTTGGCGAAGAAGGGCGAACTGGATCCCGTCGTGGGCCGGGCCAATGAAATTGAGCGCGTCATTCAGATCCTCTGCCGGCGCACGAAGAACAACCCGGTGCTGCTCGGTGAAGCCGGCGTTGGTAAAACGGCGATTGTGGAAGGACTGGCGCAGGAAATCACTTCAGGCAATGTGCCGGAAATTCTCCGCGATAAAAGGGTCGTCACACTCGACCTCGCGCTCATGGTCGCCGGTACAAAGTATCGCGGTCAATTTGAAGAACGGATCAAAGCGGTGATGGACGAGATCAAGCGCTCGAAGAACGTCCTTTTGTTTGTGGATGAGTTGCACACCATCGTCGGTGCCGGCTCGGCCGAAGGCGCGATGGATGCGAGCAACATCCTCAAGCCGGCGCTTTCGCGTGGCGAGTTGCAGTGCATCGGCGCGACGACGATGAATGAGTTCCGCAAATACATTGAGAAAGACGCGGCGTTGGAACGGCGTTTCCAGACGGTGCTCGTGGAACCGCCCTCGGTGGAGCAAACGGTGGAAATCTTGAAGGGGTTGCGCAGCAAGTACGAGGACCACCACCACGCGAAATTTACGGATGAAGCGCTCGTCGCCGCATCGCGGCTGGCGGATCGTTACATCACGGGCCGGTTCTTGCCGGACAAGGCGATTGATGTGGTGGACGAAGCCGGCTCGCGCGCGCGGATCAAATCCATGACCCGGCCGCCGAACGTGCAGGAGCAGGAAAAAGAAATTGAGCAGCTCAAGCAGCAGAAGGAAGCGGCCATCAAGGCGCAGGATTTCGAGTTGGCGGCCGGCTTGCGCGACAAGGAGAAACACGCGCGCGATCATCTGGAGCAGGTGATGAACGAGTGGCGGCAGTTGCGCGATCAGAAAGAGATTGTCGTCAACGAGGACGACATCACGCAGATCGTCGCCAAGTGGACGGGGATCCCGCTGAATCGGATTGAGCAGAAGGACGCCGAGAAGTTGCTGCACATGGAAGACGAGTTGCGCAAGGCAGTCATCGGCCAGGAAGAAGCGTTGGTGGCGATCAGCAAGGCGCTGCGGCGCAGCCGGGCCGATTTGAAAGATCCAAACCGGCCGATTGGCTCGTTCGTATTCCTCGGACCGACCGGCGTGGGCAAGACGCTGATGGCTCGGGCGCTGGCGGATTTCATGTTTGGTGACACCGATGCTTTGATTCAACTCGACATGAGCGAGTACATGGAGAAGTTCAACGTCTCCCGGCTCGTTGGTTCGCCTCCCGGCTATGTGGGCTACGAGGAAGGTGGTCAGCTGACCGAGAAGGTGCGCCGCCGCGCGTATGCGGTGGTGTTGTTCGATGAAATCGAGAAGGCGCATCCGGACGTGATGAACATGCTGTTGCAGATTCTCGAAGAAGGACATCTCACCGATTCGCTCGGGCGCAAGGTGGACTTCCGCAATTGCATCATCATCATGACGTCGAACTTGGGCGCGGCGGAAATTCGGAAGTCGGGCGGTTTGGGGTTTGCGCCGACCAAGGAGCAGAACACCTACGACGACATGAAGGGCAAGTTGCTCGACGAGGCGAAGCGCGCGTTCAAGCCGGAGTTTATCAATCGGTTGGATGACGTGATTGTATTCCGCAACCTCAACAAGCCGGACATGACGCAGATCGTCGAGTTGGAAGTGGCCAAGGTCAAAGGCCGGCTGAAGTTCAAGGATGTGGAAATCATCTTGACGCCGGCGGCGACGGATTTCTTGATTGAGAAGGGGTATGATCCGCAGTTGGGCGCGCGGCCGTTACGCCGGGCGGTGGAGCGGTATTTGCAGGATCCGCTGGCGGAAGAATTGTTGCGCGGCGGGATCAAACCCAACGAGGTCATTGAGGTGACCGTCGCCGAAGGGAAGTTGGCGTTCAATCAGATGGCGGCGAGCGCAAGCTAGTCACGGTTCATTCGCAATTCACGCGGCATCGCTTTCCGGCGGTGTCGCGTTTTTCTTGGGTGCTGGCAAAGCTTGCATGACTCCGGCTCCTCTTTTACTGTGGCGCACGCATGGCAGGATTGGTTTCAAGGTTGGGGGGGTATTGTTTGGCGCAACTGTCGCAGTTGGGACAGTTGGTCATCTTGTTTGGTGACCTGATTCGACTCACGTTTACGCGCCGGCCACGCTGGTCTGAGACGATTGAACAGATCTACAAGATCGGCTGGCAATCACAGGTGGTCGTCCTGATCACCGGCGCGTTTACGGGGATGGTGTTTGCGGTGCAGACCTATCACCAGTTTCACAAGGTGAAGATGGACACGGCAGTCGGTCCCGTGATTGCGGTGGCAATGGCGCGTGAGTTGGCGCCGGTCTTGACGGCGTTGATGGTGGCCGGGCGGGTGGGGGCGGCGATTGCGGCGGAGTTGGGTACGATGAAGGTGACGGAGCAGTTGGACGCGTTGCGTTCCATGGGCACGTCGCCGGTTGATTATCTGGCGATCCCGCGGTTTTTGGCTTTGCTGCTGGCGCTGCCGTTGCTGACGGCGGAGGCGATGGCGTTTGGGATTTTCAGCGGTTATCTGGTCGGAGTGCGGATGTTGGGGATTGATGAAGCGTATTTCCTGACCAACATGTTCAAGTTTACCGATATCAAAGATGTCGGGAGCGGGCTGGTGAAGGCCGTGTTTTTTGCCATCTTCATCGCGCTGATTTCGTGTCACAAAGGTTTCACGGCTGGCGAGGGCGCGGAAGGTGTGGGTCGGGCGACGACGCAGGCGGTGGTGGTGTCTTCGTTGACGGTGTTGATCGCCAATTTTTTCATCGCGGTACTGTTTAACGCCGTCATTCCGCCATGATCAAAATTGAAGGGTTGCAAAAATCTTTTGGTGAGACGGATGTGCTGCGGGGTGTGGATTTTGAAATTCCCGACGGCGAAACGGTGGTAATCATCGGTCGTAGCGGCGGCGGCAAAAGCGTCTTGTTGAAGCATATTTGCGGCTTGTTGAAGCCGGACGCGGGCCGGGTGCTGGTGGATGGCGTGGATGTCGTTCCGCTGTCGGAGTCGGAGTTGCGGCCCATTCGCAAGCAATTCGGGTTTCTGTTTCAGGGCGCGGCGTTGTTCGATTCCATGACGCTGTTCGACAATGTCGCGTTTCCGCTGCGCGAAGATCGCCTGGCGGAAAGTGACGTGGAGCAGCGCGTCATGGAGATGTTGACGCTGGTGGATCTGACGAAGGCGCGCGACAAGAAGCCGTCGGAGTTGAGCGGGGGGATGCGCAAGCGCGCCGGGTTGGCGCGGGCGTGCGTGGCGCACCCCAAATATTTGTTGTACGACGAGCCAACGACCGGCCTGGATCCGATTCGCGCGGACAACATCAATGACTTGATATTGCGCTTGCGGGATCACTTGCATGTGACTGGGGTGGCGGTGACGCACGATATGAAGAGCGCGTTCAAGATTGCTGATCGGATTGCCTTGTTGCATGAAGGGCGAATTCACGCGGTGGGGACGCCTCTGGAAATTCAGCAAACCACCGATCCGCTGGTGAAACAGTTTATCGCCGGCGTGAGCGATTTGAATCAGGAGACACTTTATGGCGCAACCAAGAACAATTGAACTGCGGGTGGGGATTTTTGTGCTGGTCAGTCTCGTCGTTGTTGCGGGACTGGTGCTCAAGTTCAGTAAATCAACGTGGGGCACGAAATCGTCGTATGACATCACGGTGATCTTTCCCAACGTCAGCGGGATCGTGCGTGATGCCAGCGTCCTCTACGCCGGTATTCCGGTGGGCAGGGTGAAGGATATTCGGCTGAAAGAAGAGGAGACGTTGACGGTGCATTTGACGTTGGCGATTTTCGAGGGGGTTGTGATTCGCCGGGACGCGCGGATTGTGGTGAACACCTCCGGGTTGCTCGGTGACCGGTATGTAGACATTTTACCAGGCAGTTCGACGTCGGAGCCGTTACGGCCGGGGGACACGATCACGGGAGCACCCAGCGTGGATCTGACCGAAGCCATCCGACAAGTGGTGGATGTTTTGAAGGCGGCGGCGAGCGCCATTCAACGAGTGGACAAGGCGATCCAGCGGATTGACGAGACGGTTTTCAGTCAGGGGACGCTCGACCATGTTAGTGGCGCGTTGGCGAACATTGATGCGGCGAGCACCAATGCCGTGGGGTTGATTGCCAGTTTGCGCGATGTGGTGTCGGAGAACCGCACGAACATCACAGCCGCGCTGACAAATTTCGAGCGCGCATCGCAAAATTTGACCACCACGACCAAACGGCTGGATGAGTTGGTGTTGAGCAACCAAGACGAGGTGGGGCTGGTGTTGAGTAATCTCGTGGCGTCAACCGAACGCGTGGAAGCGGTCTTGAGCAAAATGGAAAAAGGGGAGGGAACCGTCGGGAAACTCATGACGGATCCGACGCTTTACAACGAAGTGGTGCAACTTGTCCAAAATTGGCGCCGGTTTGGGTTGCTGTACAAAGAAGGTCGGGCTGGCAAGCCCGCGGCACCAGCGACATCGGACGCTCCACGTGGGAAACCCGTGGTTCCAGCGCGACCGGCAAAAGCTCCGTAAGTTGTCAGAAGTCGTTGATGGAGTGGTTGTTTGCTGGCCTTGGAAATGCTTGTAAGGCCGGTATGACGCTGGCAGTCTTACGTATTATTTTTCTCTTTCTTTGCGGGTTGGGAGGCTGGTCTATTTCTCAACTGCATGAGCAGTGGGCGGATTATCCTTGGCTGGCGTTTGCCCTGAGCATGCTGGGTGGTGGCGCGGTCATTTTCGTGGATAAGTTGCTGAAAGGTTTTTCGCTCCGGGGACTTTCGGCAGCGACGTTTGGGTTGTTCATCGGATTCGCCGCCAGCTATTTAGTGGGGAACTCCGTTTTGTTCCGGTTCGCGGATGAACAGACTCGGTTGGTTGCGCAAATCGTCATGTATGTGGTTTGCGCGTATCTGGCGATGGTGATCGCGATTCGGGGCAAAGATGAGTTCAGTCTCGTCATTCCGTACGTGAAATTCCGCCGGGAAGAAAAACCCGAGCGCCTCGTCTTGTTGGATACAAATATCATCATGGATGGCCGGATTGTGGATGTCTGCGGCACGGGGTTTTTGGATGCGGTTTTTGTGGTACCGCAGTTTGTGTTGGGTGAATTGCAGTACATTGCCGACTCCTCTGAGCCGGTGCGTCGCGACCGCGGCCGGCGGGGGCTGGAGGTGTTGCACCGGCTGCAGCAGCGGTCGAACGTTGAGGTGAAGTTCCACGACAACGAAGTGGCTGATGTCAAAGAGGTGGATGCCAAGCTGGTGCGGTTGGCGAAAATGTTGGCCGCCGAAATTTTGTCCAATGACACCAATTTGTGCCGGATCGCCGAACTGCAACATGTGAAGGTCCTGAACCTGAACGAGCTGGCGAAAACGTTGCGGCCGCTGTTGGCCCCCGGCGAGAAAATCAGCATCCGCCTCGCAAAGGAAGGCCGCGAACTCGATCAAGCCGTTGCCTATCTGGATGACGGCACAATGGTGGTGGTCAACCACGCCCGGTCACAGATCGGCCGGGAAGTCGAAGTTGAAATCTCCAGCGTCCTCCAAACCGGCGCCGGCCGCATGGCCTTTGCTGAGTTGGCCTACGAGACCACCGCGCCCGCCGTTTCCGCCTGAAGTTGTGCTTGACCTGAGACTGCGCCGGCCTTTTTAAGCGAGCCGTTCCGGTGCAACAAATAACTCGGGAGCGGAGGGCCTTATGAAGCAGCGCAATGGTTCGAGTCTGCCAACCAGTCTCTTTTTGGCTGGGTTTATTTTCTGCACCACCGCTACTCGCGGCGTGGAAGATGTCCAAACCGGCGCGAGTGGTTCGGCAGGCAGCGATGGTCAATCAGTCACCGCCACCGCCGTCAGTGCCGACCCGAATAACAGTGCCACCGCGACCGGCGGTCAAGGCGGTTTAGCCAACGCTGGCACCGGCAACGCCACCGCCACCGGGACCGGCAGCAATGTGGGCAATGCCGCGATGTTTGTCTTGGTGGGTACCGGCGGTGGCAATGGCGTCAACGGTGGCAACGCCGTCGCGACGGGGACGGCCAATGGCACCACCGGCAACGCGAGCGCTCAAGTCAGTGCGCGCGGCGGCAATGTGGAGTTCGGCATCCCGTCCGGCGGTTTGGTCGGGACAGCGGACGCGACCGCGACAGCGACGGGCGGCAAAGCGTTCGCCAGTGCGAGCGCGAACGGTCGGAGCGGCACGGCGGCGGCCACCGCGAATTCCAGCGGCGGACTCGTCACGCATGTTGAAGCACACGGCGTGGCCCCGGTCAAAGGCGAAGGCACGACCGGTGTCGAGGCCACGGTGAACCAAACAGCAAAAAGCCGAAACGATTCGTTCGGCAACGTGTGGTCTTTTGCCACAGGCTTGCCGACCGGGAGCGACGTGGCTAATTTCACGGCCAGCACGCCGAACGTGGCGGCCGCAATCAACACGGCTGGCGGCGATGAAGTGCTCGGGGTCGTGGCGATGGGCGCGGTGTATAATCCGACTCTCGACGGACTGCTGGATGAGGCCACCGCTGCGTTCTCGGTGGATTTGTCGCAACTGACTCAACTGCGCAGCTTGAAGGTTGGGTTGTTGGGCGCATTTGCCCTGAACAATGTATTCGATCAAGTCCACTTCACACTGTCGCGCGAGGGAAGTGACGTGTTGATTGACGTGACGTTTACGGATGGCGCGACGGCGGTGGCGTATTTCACGGATCACGTCCTCGATTTCGGCGCGATCAACACGGGCGTGACGGGCGACCTTGATCTCGCATTCACAATGGAGGTCGCCACGCCCGCCAATTCCGGTGGTTTGGGTTTCGATCTGCTGTTCGGCAACTTCGGCCCGGCGGTTGCCATCCCGGAACCGAGCACCGTTGGCTTGGTATTGCTGGCCGGTTTGCTGGCGGTGCGGTTGCGGCGGGGGCGAGATTGAGCCGCGCCGCTTGCGTCCCGCCGGGCGATTCTGGTAGGCTGCCAGCCGGCAGCCGCGATGATTCTGTATCTTGAATTCAATAAGATAGTGCGCGCACTGATCGCCACGAAAGCGAAATTTGCGGTGGCCGGTGGCTTGGCGGTTGGTTTGCATGGTCACCTGCGGAGCACGAAGGACATTGATCTGCTCTCGCGCACCGAAGACCTCGACCTGATCCGTGGGGTGTTGAAAGCGGCCGGTTATCGCGAGAGTGGGAATGGGGTAAGTTTTCCAAAATCGGGGCTGGGACTGCGGCGGTTTTATCGCCGGCCACCTCAGGCGCAAGAGTTGTTGATGATTGATATTTTGTTGGTGGAGTCGCCACGAATGGCGAAGATTCTACAAGGCGCGGTGCGAATCAGTTATGGTGGATTCAAGTTGCCGGTGGTGGCAATTGACGATTTGATCACCATGAAAAAAATGCGCGGTTCAACGCAAGACAAGGCGGACATTGAAAAACTTAAACCGAAACGTCGGTAGAGTGGTGCATCGGCCGACGCGCGCCGAGCGGGTGATTCGCGAAATTAGTGAACTGCGCGAGCTGGGGCGCCGTCTTTTCTTGGCGGGGTATCGCGCTCGATTGCACCGCGAGCGCTGGACGGCGTTGCCGCCACTGCCAACGGAAGGAAAGCGCGCCGGTTCATGATCGCGGCTATCGTGCTCGCCGCCGGACGCTCGTCGCGCATGGGTGGCGGCGAGAATAAACAATTCCTGCAATTGCGCGGGCGGCCGCTCATCTGGTATGCGCTCACCGCGTTTGAACAGTGTGCGCTGGTGGATGCGGTGGTGGTGGTGCGGCGGCCGGATTACGCCGCGCCAGCCCAAGAGATCGCCCGCGAGTTCAAGAAGGTGGTCGCGTTGGCCGACGGGGGGACAGAGCGTCAAGATTCCGTGTGGAACGGTTTGGAAAGGTGCGCCCCGGCGACGGAGATCGTGGCCGTCCACGATGGTGCCCGGCCCTTGGTGACGCCGGCCTTGATCGAGGCCACGATTCAAAGCGCGCGCGCACACGGCACCGGCATCGCGGCGACCAAAGTGGTGGACACGATCAAAGAAGTCACACCGGAACGAGTGGTAGAGCGGACGGTG
>Ga0105046_10009765_pt1 | contig 14972 bp, 13 predicted proteins | sample MAT03_FD_78385 | JGI IMG/M metagenome (GOLD analysis project Ga0105046, IMG submission 78385) | Freshwater microbial communities from Lake Fryxell liftoff mats and glacier meltwater in Antarctica - MAT-03 (megahit assembly) | ecosystem: Environmental > Aquatic > Freshwater > Ice > Liftoff... | reverse complement strand
TTCCGCCGAATCTTGATCTGAAGAAGCCGGCGCCAGCGATCCTCTTCGTCTCGGCCGGGGACGAACCGCAGGGCTGGAAGGCGTTCGAAGGGCCTTGCAAGCAACTCGGTTTTGTCTTCATCGGCGTGCGCGGAGCGGGCAACGCCGTGGCATTTCCCAAACGCGTCCGGATCATCCTCGATTGCTTCGACGACGTGCGCCGGCAAGTGCCGCTTGACCCGGATCGCACGTACATCACCGGACTCTCCGGCGGCGGGCGGATGGCAGTGGCTGTCTCGTTCGCCTTGCCCGAGTACTTCGGCGGTTGCATCCCGCTCGTCGCGGCCGGTAATCTGCGTGATGAAAGTTATCTGCGGCATCGCGCGATTGAACGGCTCAGCACGGCGTTGATCACAGGGACGACCGATTTCAATCGCGGAGAAGTTGAACGCTGGCGCGGGCCGTTCTGGAAGGAAATCGGCATCCGCTCGAAGGTCTGGGTGCAGCCGAATATGGGCCACGCGATCCCGCCCTCGGCCACGCTTAGCGAGGCGATCAAGTTCATGGAGGAGGGCAAGGACGCTCGGGCCGCCCTGGCCAAGAAATACCCCGCGACCCGCGCCGCCGCCAGCGAAGTTGCTTCACGGGAAGATGTCGCCAAGGCGTTGCTCGCGGAAGGCAAAGTGAAACTGGCCGGCAAGGGATCCGGCTACCCCGGCTTGATGCTGCTGAAAGGCGTCATGGAACGCTGGCCCGACCTCGAAGCTGCGAAAGAAGCCAAGAAGATCTTGGTGGAATTCGAGGCAAAAAAAGAGAAACCCTGGGAAGCCGACGACATCGCCGAGCAACGGAAGTACCTTGTTGCCGAAGCGCGTTCGCTCACTGACTATATCTTGAACGGGATCCCGCCGGCGTCGCAGTACGCGAAATCCCGACCCGACATGGCCCGGAAAGCGATGGAACTTTGGACCCAGATCGTCAGCGATGCCCCGGATTCCGACGAGGCCAAGGAAGGGAAAAAGAACCTCCTGGAACTTGATAAGTTGGCTCAAAAGAAGTGAGGACTCGTCACCGATGATTCTTCGAAAATTTGGCTTATGCTTGCTCGTGATGGCGATTGCCGCTCCCGCCACTTCCCACGCGGATCCGGAGACCGAATTGCTGAAGATGCGCGTCGCGCAACTGGAAGCGGAAGTCAAACTGCTCAAGGAGCGACTGGCGAAGCTCGAAGGCGAGAAGAAGGTTGTCGCCGCTCCCGCGAAGACGCCCAAATTCGTTGTGATCCCCGGCGATTGGGGCGGCGCCGGACCGGACGATATATTGGCGGTCTGCCGGTCGGCCGCTCAGGAACTCACGGTGCTCTTCCCGGATCGCGAACTCGAACCCATTTCCATCAAATACGACGCGAAACAAGGCCCCATGGTCATCTACGGCAAGGGCGCCGATGGCGAACGGCGCGTCCTGTTGAACACGAAGGACACCTATTGGTCGCAGTATAGCTATCAGTTTGCTCATGAGGTTTGCCATATCCTCTGCAACTATCGCGACTCGAACCGCGCCAATCTCTGGTTCGAAGAGACACTCTGCGAAACTGCGTCGCTCTTCGTCCTGAGGAAGATGTCGGAAACATGGAAGACCAAGCCACCCTACGCGAACTGGAAATCATACGCGCAGAAACACAACGACTATGCCGAGGATCGCTTGAAGAAAACCGAAAAGCTCGAAGGGCTCACTCTTGCCCAATGGTTTCAACGAAATGAAGCGGAACTGCGGAAAACGGGCACGAATCGTCAAAAGAACGAAGTCGTGGCCGTCGCCTTGCTCCCCTTGTTCGAAAAGAACCCAAAGAACTGGCAAGCGGTGAGCTATCTGAATCAGTGGGACCCCAAGAAGGAATTGACGTTCAACGAGTATCTCCAAGACTGGCACGAGCGGGTGCCGAAGGATCTGAAACCGTTCGTGGCCGAGGTGGCGACCCTGTTCGACCTGAAAGTGAAAGAGTGACGCCGCTCGGCTCGCCGATCAAACGCAAAAGAAGTAAAGTGGTTGTCATGAACGTGCAGCCACCCACCCCTCCCTCCTCTCAACTTCCCCGTGTTCTTGGCCCCTGGATGGCGACCGCTCTCGTCATCGGGACCGTGATCGGTTCGGGGGTCTTCAAAAAAGCGGCGAGCGTTGCCCAGATTCCCGATTTCGGGTTAGTCATGTCCGCCTGGGTGCTCGCCGGCATCTTGACGCTATTCGGGGCGCTCGCCCTGGCCGAGGTGGCGGTCCTCCTTCCTCGCGCAGGCGGCAACTACGTCTATCTCAAAGAGAGTTATGGCCGGGTCGCCGGCTTCCTCTGGGGCTGGGTTGAATTTTGGATGATCCGCGCCGGCTCGATCGCGGCCCTGGCGACCGTTTTCACCATGTCGATCCACGATGTGTTGCGACAGACCAAGGGCGGCGATGTCCTCACTTTCTGGCAAAAACAGGCGATGACGATGACCGTCATCTTCGCCCTGTCACTCCTCAACGCCCGCGGCACGCGCCTGGGCGGCATCCTGCAAGTCGTCGTCACCACGGTGAAAGTCGCGTCCCTGTTGCTGGTGGCCCTACTGCCATTCTTGGTGATCGCTTTGGTCAGCGATCCGCGTGCGACGCCGACGACAGCCAACATGTCTCCCACCTGGCCGAGCGCCTGGTTGAAGGTCGACTGGAGCGTCTTTGGCGGCGCGCTCGTCGGCATCTTCTTCGCCTACCATGGCTGGATGAACATTGCCCCCGTCGCCGAGGAAGTGACGAACCCGCAACGCAACTTGCCGCTCGCCCTGCTCGTCGGCGTTTGCACGTGCATCGTGCTCTACGTCTCGGCCAACGCCGCCTATTATTTGATCATCCCTCGCAATGATCTGCTCAACCTGACCGAACGCACGGTCGTGGGAGAGTTTTCCTTCCGCCTGCTCGGCTCGTTCGGATTGATGGTCGCATCATGCGCGGTCATGATCTCCGTCTTCGGAGCCCTCAACGGCAATTTGCTCGTTGGCCCGCGCCTGCTCTTCGCCATGGGCCGCGACGGCCTCGCCCCGCGCTCGCTGGCGCAACTTCATCCCCGCTACCTGACTCCCGCTCGGGCCACGTTCGTGCTGGCGGGGTGGTCAATTCTTCTCGTGTTCCTCGCCAGCCTGCTAATACAAAATCGCTTGCCGACATTCTCGCTATCGGGTTGGACGATCGACCCGAACTTGCCTCCCAAGAAAGAGTTGTTCGACGTGGTGACCGACTTCGCGATGTTTGGGGCAATCAGCTTCGAGACGCTCGCGGTCGCCTCGCTCTTCGTCCTGCGCCCGCGGACGCGCAATGAACAGGTGCCCTACCGTTGTCCCTTCTATCCCTGGCTGCCGATCGTCTACGTCACGTGCATGACGGCCGTGCTCATCAACATGTTCTGGACACAACGCACCGAATCGCTCGTGGGCCTCGGCTTCATGGTCGTCGGCTTGGTCGTTTATGCGTTGTTCCTGCGGAAGGCTCATTGATCCGCCACGACCTCGCCGCCTGAACGCGTCGCCATGCCTTGATAGAAGGCGGGATTGATAGAATCGCTGAAGCGGCGTACGGAACCATCGCCCATGAGGAAGTTGACGCCGAGCGTGTGGAAGCTGGAGTAGTCGTCAACGTGCCCGGTTTTGCCGTTGGGGCCATGACCCGGTTCGTCGCTGCAATGGCCCAGAACAAGTACGCCCGATCCCTCTCCGTCCCAGGACGTGGGACTGCCGGTCAACGGAGGTTTCGGAGCGCCGCTGCCGGGGATAACGCCCGCCCAGGTAATGAAGGCATGCTTGGTGCTTCGTTCGCCGACGAAAAACGTGTTGCTCAGACCGTCGCTGACATCAATAACCGTGGTTTGGCTATTTCGATAAAATACCCCGTCGGCCTTCTCGGGCGGATCCTCGCCGCATTCGACGGTGCCCATGACAGCCGCGTAGTTGGCTCGACCGACCTGGGTGAGAACCGATCCACTAAAGGCGTCGTCAGTAAAGGCATAGATCGGGATTGTCGGAGTGCTCGGGTCCGATGGGCATAAAAAGAGATTCAGCGAACTCGTGCGCACGGTGTTATGCATCGGGTCCAGGATCGATTTGCTGAAGTCGATCTGTCGATGGAGATTCCCTTGCTCGACGTCGTCAAGCAAATGGGCAGCCCAACCCCAGCCGGGGCCGTTCGGAGAATTCGTGTCGTCCGCTTGGACCGCGGACGAGAAGCCGGGTGGGTAGTGCCCCATCCGCGTTTCGTAGTTGTGCAGCGCCAGTCCGATTTGTCGAAGATTGCTTTCGCACTTGATCCGAGATGCCGCTGCCCGAACTTTTTGAACCGCTGGCAGGAGCAAGCCGATGAGTACCGCGATGATTGCGATGACGACCAATAATTCGACCAGCGTGAACGCTTTACGGCGGGAATGGCGCATGAATCGACTTCTGAATCACCGTATATGATTAGGTATAACCGGTTTTTATATAACGACGTTTAACGATTCAAGATGTCGTTTAACTTTGCAGGAAAATTCTGGAAGTGCGCGTGCTGAATGACCCGTGACGAACTGGCAAACCTTTATCTCGAACAGCTTCCCTACCCGCCGTACCCCGTGCAGGAAGAAGCGCTGCTCGCCTGGTTCATGGAGGAGCAGGGCGTGCTCGTCTGCGCCCCGACCGGGACCGGCAAGACGCTGATCGCGCAGGCCGCCCTCTTCGAAGCCCTGCACATGGGCCGATCCGCTTACTACACGACGCCGTTGATCGCCCTGACCGAGCAGAAGTTCAAGGAGATGCAGGAACTGGCCGTGCGCTGGGGTTTCTCGCCTGACGACGTCGGCCTCGTCACCGGCAATCGACGCGTGAACCCAGACGCCCGCATCTTGGTCGTCGTTGCCGAGATTCTCCTCAACCGGTTGTTGCATCCGGAAGGATTCGATTTCAGCCAGGTCGAAGCCGTGGTGATGGACGAGTTCCACAGTTTTGCCGATCCCGAGCGCGGCATCGTCTGGGAACTCTCGCTTTCGCTGCTCCCCAAGACGATCCGCCTGCTCCTGCTCTCCGCGACCGTCGGCAACGCCGCCGAGTTCCTCAACTGGCTCGACCGCTGCCATGGCCGCAAGGTGGCTCTCGTCGAGGGGACCGAGCGCAAGGTCCCGCTCACGTATCACTGGGTTCCCGATCAGTTCCTTGGCGAACTGCTGGTCGAGATGGCCAAGGGCACGGACGAGACGCGGAAGACGCCGGCATTGGTTTTCTGCTTTAATCGCGATGAATGCTGGTCGACGGCCGAGATGCTCAAGGGCCTGGATGTGCAGAACCCGGCCCAGCGTGCGCCGTTGAACGCGATCATCGACAAGCTGGAGTGGCCGAACGGCGTCGGGCCCAAGTTGAAGCAGATGCTCCGCCGCGGCGTGGGCGTCCACCACGCGGGGCTCCTGCCGCTCTACCGTCGAACAGTGGAAGATCTCTTTCAAAAGAAATTGCTGAGCGTCGCCATCTGCACGGAGACACTGGCCGCGGGCATCAACCTGCCTGCTCGTTCCGTCGTCGTCACCAGCCTGATGAAAGGGCCTTTCGGCAAGGAGAAGCTGATCGATCCGAGTTCCGCGCACCAGATCTTCGGCCGGGCCGGCCGGCCGCAGTTTGATACGCAGGGCCATGTGTATGTCGTCGCCCACGAGGACGACGTCCGCATTTTGCGCTGGAAAGCGAAGTACGACCAGATCCCCGAGGACACGAAAGATCCAGGCCTGCTCAAGAAGAAGAAGGAACTGAAAAAGAAGAAGCCCGACCGGAACTCGCAACGGCAATACTGGGCCGAGGCCCACTTCGAAAAGCTCAAGGCATCGCCGCCCGCGAAGCTCTACAGCAAGGGGCCGCTCCCCTGGCGGCTTCTCGCGTACCTGCTCGAAATCTCGCCCGACGCCGACCGCATTCGCGGCGTCATCCGCAAGAGATTGCTCGACGAGCCGCGCATCGTTGCCGGGGAGAAGGTCCTGGAACAGATGTTGCTCATCATGCATGAAGCGGGTTACGTCACGCTCGACCCGGCGCCGATGAAGAACGAGGAAGGGAAGTACAATCCTGAATTCCGTGCCCATCTCGCGAAACCGACGGCAACGATGCCAAAGCTCTTGGGTTTCCGCAGCGTCCATCCCCTTTATGGAGCGTTCCTGGTCGATCATCTCGGTTTGGCTAGTTGGGAGGAACGCGTGCAGGCACTCGAAAGCGTTCTTGAGATTCCACGGCCGATCTTGAAGTATTTGCGGGTGCCGAACGAACTGGCGCCCGGACCGCTCGAAACGACCAAGATTCGACCCGAGCTCGAACAACGCGGTCTGCTGCAAGTCAAACTGCCGCCGAACCCCGACGAGGACGAGGAATTCGAAGAGGAGGAAGAACCGGAGTTCGAGCCGCGTTTTGCCGAGAAGCTATTGATGTATTTCAACGTCCTGCGGCCTGAAGTGCTCGACGTTAACGTTCAATCAGTCTGGGGGGCGGGCGAGATCTTGAAAGGCTTCGGCGGCAACTTCAACCTTTTCATCCGCCAGCGCGATCTGACGAAGCAAGAGGGCATCGTCTTCAGGCACCTGCTTCGTTTGATCCTGATGTGCGAAGAGTTCGCGACCCTGACGCCGGCCGACACCACGCCCGAGGAGTGGGGCGGGTTCCTCCAGGATCTCTCGCAACGCCTGACCGAAACCTGCCGGGTCGTCGACCCGACCAGTACGGAAGAAATCATCCAGCGCGCCCACGCCGCCGCGGATGTCGTGGAAGGCGAAACGAAGAAAGCGATTACGGAACCGCCTTCGCCACCGCCGGAACCGGAGTTTGGCGCGGGAGTGTTTGAGGGTTGATGGAAAACGTGAAGCCGCGACGCGAAGGCTTTGCGCAGCGGAGTGCTCCGGGCGCTTAAAGCGTTCCGCTGCGTAAAGCCTTCGCGTCGCGGCTTCACGTCATAAGATGTTTCTGTTGTGTCATCATCCCCTAAAACACGCCTGATCTATCTCCCCGGCATCGACGGAACTGGCCGTCTTCTGCATCGGCAACCGCGCCTATTCGAGCAGTACGACGTCCGTTGCATCAGCTATCCGCAAGATCGACCGAACACGTACGCGGAACTGGTCGCTCTCGGGGCAAGCCAACTGGAACCGGATGGCGGCATCGTGCTGTCGGAATCGTTTGGCGGCGGGGTGGCTCTCCAACTCGCACTCGAACGGCCCGACCTGGTGAAGCAACTGGTTCTCGTCAACACCTTCGCGTATTTTCCCCGGCGGCCGTTAATCCAACTTCTAGCTGGACTCGGCCGTCTGCTGCCGTCCCGTCCGGTCGTGACCTGGAGCCGCCCGCTTCGCGCTCGGTTCTTCTTTCCGCCAGACACGCCGCCGGTGGAATTCGATACTTGGTGGGAAAAAACGGCAGACGTTCCCATGAGCGCGTACGGACAACGGTTTCGCTTGATTACCCGACTCGATCTGCGAGCGGAACTGTCCCGGATCGCGATTCCAGCAATCGTCTTCACGGCGCCGAACGATCCGATCGTGCCTCCTCCGGCCGGTCGCTTGTTGGCGAAGTTGTTGCCGAACGCACGGTTGATCGAACGTCCAGCCGGCCACGCGGCCATGATCCACCCGAGCATCGATGTGGCGGCGTGGTTATGTCAACCGCCGCTTGCCGGTTAATCTCTCGGGTGAGTCGCTATAAAGAGTAAACTCGTGAAGCCGCGACCCGAAGGGTTTCCGGAGGGGAGCCCTCAAGAGGAGGCGTCAACATGCCACCGAAAATCCGTGTCGGCGCGGTGAACTACCTGAACACCAAGCCGTTGATCGAAAACTTGTCGACGTTCGCGCCGAACTCGGTGCTATCGCTAGATCTGCCAAGCCGACTGGCCGATCAGTTGCGTGCCGGGGAGCTCGACGTCGCCCTGATTCCGGTCATCGAGTATTTTCGGGCGGGCGACTACACGATCGTGCCTGATATCGCCATCGCCTCGCGCGGGCCGGTGCTCAGCGTCACTCTTTTTAGCCGGCAACCGTGGGACCGTATCCGTTCGATCGCTCTTGATGTCGGGTCACGCACGAGTTCGGCCCTGGCCCAGGTGCTGTTGCGACAACGCGGCGGCATCGTGCCGAATGTCATCCCCTGGCCGCTCGATGCCGACCCCGAGAAGGCCGACGCCGATGCCGTGTTGTTGATCGGCGATCGGGCGATGCGAGCTTGTTTGCCCGGCTTCGCCCATGCCTACGATCTCGGCCAGGAATGGCATGACTGGACGGGCCTGCCGTTCGTCTACGCCTTCTGGGCCGTCCGCGCGGGCGTCGATCTAGCCGGGGTTGACGTCGCTCTTCAACGAGCCAAGCGACACGGCATCGAGCGAGTCGGGATGATCGCCCAGCGCGAAGCGCCGAAGTTGCAACTCGACGCGGGCTTCTGCCGTCGCTACCTGAGCAATATCTTATCCTTCGATCTCGGCCCGCGCGAGCAGGCCGGATTGAACCGCTTTTATGAACTGGCCCGCGACATCGGCCTTGCCCCGGAAGGAGCGTCCCTTGAATTCCACCATCCCGCGAATCTTGTCGAAAGCCGTTGAGGGCCAACGCCTCACGTTCGAAGAGGGCGTCGCCCTGTTCGACTGCAAGGATTTGAACGCGCTCGGGCGGGCCGCGCATGCGGTCACGACCCGGCTGCATCCAGAGCCGTATCGCACGTTCAACATTGATCGCAACATCAACTACACGAACGTCTGCGCTGCCGTCTGCGACTTCTGCGCCTTCTATCGCAAGAGCAACGACCCGGAAGCGTATGTCCTCTCGCGTCAGGAGCTCTACCAGAAGTTCGAAGAGACCATTGCCCTGGGCGGCGATCAGGTGCTGATGCAGGGCGGCATGCATCCTTCGTTGAAACTCGAATGGTACGAGGAACTACTCCGCGATCTCAAACAGCGATTCCCGAGTGTGAACCTGCACGCCTTCAGCCCTCCCGAGATCTGGCACTTCCACAAGTTGAATAAACTGCCGCTCCGCGAGGTGCTCGAACGACTGAAGGCGGCCGGTTTAGGCAGTATCCCGGGCGGCGGCGGCGAGATCCTTGTCGATCGCGTTCGCAAGGCCCTGACCAAGAACAAGGCCCTGACGGACGAATGGCTGGAGGTGAACCGCGTCTGGCATCAACTCGGCGGCCGCTCGACCTGCACCATGATGTTCGGCCACATCGAGACCGAGGCCGAGCGGATCGAGCATCTCGATCGCCTGCGCCAGTTGCAGGATGAAACGGGCGGCTTCACGGCCTTCATCTGCTGGACGATGCAGCCGGGCCACAAGATGGCTGACGCACCCGCCGCCGGCTCTTTCGAGTACCTGCGCACCCAGGCGATCGCTCGTCTCTATCTCGACAACATCCCTAACATCCAGTCGTCATGGGTGACGCAAGGGGCGAAGATCGGCCAGGTCGCCTTGCTCTACGGCGCCAACGACATGGGCAGCCTGATGATCGAAGAAAACGTCGTCGCTTCTGCGGGCACGGTGCACTATCTCACGCTGGAACAGATCAAAAACGCCATCCGCGAGGTGGGGTACATTCCCCGGCAGCGGAATGTGTTTTACGAGTACATTGATGAGGGGCCGGGGGTGGAACGTATTGGGGCCTCGGTTGGCACTCGATAAAAGCGATGCTCTTGTATTCACGGGGCTCGAACGACAAAATGCACTTTGAAGAAGATTTGTTCATTCCAGACAGTGCGGATTGAGTGGTTCAATCATGCCGCGAAAGATTCGTGAACTGATCCGGGATTTAGAACGGGCGGGGTTTGCGGATCGTGGAGGCCGGGGCAGCCATCGGAACTACGTACACCCTACGGGCGGTCGGGTGACGATCTCTGGTCGACAAGGCGACGATGTTAAGCCGTACCAGGAACGTGAAGTGCGACGCGCGATCGAGGTGAGCGAGCAGGAAGAGGATAGCGAGGAGTCAGAATCATGACGGAAGCGGCTCGGTATATCAAGATCGTTGAGTGGTCGGAGGAGGACGGCGCATTCGTCGGCCAATGTCCAGGATTGATCGGTCCATGCTGCCACGGGACAGATGAGGCTGAAGTTTACCGTGATTTGTGCCGGATCGTGGAAGATTGGGTCGAGCTGCTCCACAAAGAAGGCCGATCGCTCCCCCCGGCGACAGCCGGCCGTAATGTTGCTGGCATCATCGCTGAGCCATTTTCATGTTCCTGAAAGGTGCCTGTCGCAAAGCGAGGAACGTATGATGATTAGGGTCAGCGTCTGTCAGTGCATTATGATCATTCTGGCTGCCGCCAACCTCGTTGGATCAAGTTTTGCGGAGGAGCCTGCTCAGAAAAAACCGAACCTGAACCAACGGATGATCCTAATCGATGGGTATCCAAAGGGGCTTATTCTGTATGAAATTCGCCTCTTCCCTGGCGGACAACTCATGTATCTTGATGGAGTAACTGTCACAGACAAAAACATTAAGAACGTGCTGTTCGACAGCAAGTCAGACAAGATTGGCCACTACGTCATGCTGAGCATCGCTGACTAAACGCGTTACGAGAAGGTAGCGGAGACAATCCGGCGATTAATGGAATCTGCCGGTCCAAACGTGACGGTCACAATCTTCTTGATTGAAGACAAACCGAAAAAGAAATAGTCAGCCTCTCATGCTCAGAGGCTAATCAACAAACCAATTCTTGGATCGATTCACTCGACCATCACGCCGCCTTCGCGTGCCCGGTTTCCGGCATCTCGCTCGGGAACGGTCGTTCGTACAGGTCGTTCCGGGCGGAGGGGAGGATCGGGCCGCCCTTGGCGCGTTGTTTCACGGCCACGATTTGGAAGAGGCGTGTCGAACCTTTGGCGAAGGTCGAGGCGAAGCCGGCCAGGTAGGCCGCCCACATGCGGACGATTTCCTCTCCCACCAATTCGGCCGCTTTGACTCGGTTGGCGTAGAGATTCTTGCACCATTGCGTACATGTCAACACGTAGTGTTCACGCCATCCTTCGACATCGTGAACCATGAAGTGGTTCTGTTCCATCATTTCCAGAACATGGCCGATATGGCCCAACTCGCCGCCCGGGAAGATATATTTCTGGATGAACTTGTGCTCGGGACGGCTCTTGAAGAACTTCTTGGTCGTCCTCTTGGCGCCGCGCAGGATGCCATGGTTGACCAGAATGCCGCGATCCTTCAGCAGCGAGTGCAATTTCTGGAAGTAGGTGGCATAGTTGCGAACGCCGACGTGCTCCATCATGCCGATCGACGCGACCTTGTCGAATTGGCCTTCCACGTCGTTGACGTCTTTGCAGTCCACGGTGACCTGGCCGGTCAGGCCTTCACGCTCGATTCGCTCACGACAGTAAGCGACCTGTTGGGCGGACAAAGTGGCGCCGTATCCGCGTACCCCGTAGTGCTTGGCCGCATGGCACAGCAACGCCCCCCAGCCACAGCCCGCGTCGAAAAGGGTGTCACCCGGTTTCAGCCGCAGTTTCCGGCAAACCATCTCAAGCTTGTCAACCTGGGCCTGAGCCAGGGTGTTATTCCAGTCCGTGAAGTAAGCGCAGGTGTAGACCATCTCCGGGTCGAGGAACAGTTGATAGAACTCGTTGCTGACGTCGTAATGGAACTGCAGCATCTGCTTGTAGTTGTGCTTGATGGGTTCCCAGCCCGAGGAGTCTTTGATCACGTGGCGCACGGCGGAGCGATCGGCGCGATGGAATAGGAAAGGCAACGCCTTGCCCGCTAGTTTCCAGACGCTCAGGCCATGGCGAAACTTCTTGATTCCTTCTCCGCGCGCCATTTCGGTGAAGGTGCACAGGTCAGCGCCGGCGCATTCGAGTCGCCCCATGGCGTAATGGCGGACGAAATTATCGAGCGAAGGCCAGCGCAGCAGCGAGCTGATGACACCCGCGCCATGAATGATAAAGCGCACATCGGGATCGGCGTTGGGTCCGAGCGGCAGCACAGAGCCGTCCCATAGCTGGACGCTCACACGCGAGTTCATGATGGGGGCGAAATGTTCGACCAGGCTACGGGCGGCAGCGAGTCGTGCTCGATCAGAGAACGGCCAGGTGAACATGGGATTTCATCCATTAACTATGGCTTGGGAACACTGGGAATACCGGGGCGACGAACAATCGAATAATTGATTCTTCGCAATAGGAATGATCGGATATATGGGCAGTCTACTTGCCCGAATTCACCAATTTGACGTCATGAAAACATTCGGTCGCGGTAAAATCGTCATTTCGTGACGGAATGACCTCTATTTCTCAAGTTGTCGCGCGAACTTCACGTCCATTGCCGTCATCGCTTCCAAATTGCCATTCTTGAGGTGAAATCGCAACGGGGTATCGCCCAGCATCTCATCCAGCACACGGAATGTGTCATTCTCGAAGTGTTCGAGTTGGCAGTTAAAGCTGCTCCAATGAAGAAAGAGGTGGTCGTCTTTGAGTGAGATCTTGGCCGTGCCGTAGGCGGGTTCTTCGAACGTGCCCACGTACGCTTCGAGCGGAAGCGTCGGCTTGGTGCCCCGTTTGCGATTTCGCTCGATCTGAGTAGCACGCACTTTGGCAGCGAACTCTTCGGCGTCGGCTTGCTTGCGATAGAGGTCATGCCAATCGTGCGCGGGAGCTTTCAGCATCGTGTCGACAATCTCGTTGCTTAGCGCGAGGTTGAAGCGGGTGCGATCGAGATTCGCGAGAACTCCAATGGCCAGACCGCGTCTAGGCAACAGTGTGAAATGGGCGCGGAAGCCCTCGCTCAACCCCGCATGCGAGACGAGAAGTTCGCCTCGGTAATCCTGAATCACCCAGGCCATGCCGTAACACATCTGCTCGGTGAAAGGATGTATGGCTCGCGTTTCCTCGTCCATCGAGATGACGATCTGGGGCGCACGCGTTTCTTTCAACGACTTCTCGGAAACAAGACGTGCTTCACCATGAGTTCCCTCATTTAGATGCAACTGAAGCCAAGGAGCCAGATCACGGGCGCTCAGGTGGATTGAACCGGCTGGGTTGGGATCAGGCATCGGATAAGAGGGCATCGCCTCCGGCCCCTTTTTCCCAATGCGATGTGGTAGGGCGAGGTCGGCGTTCTTGTGAGCTTTGGTTGACGTCACGCCGGCCGACTTCATCTCGAGCGGCTTGAAAATGCGATCCTCGACGAGCTCGGCCCAGGGTTTGCCGCTGGCATTTCCCGCAAACTTGCCGGCCGCGGTGAACATGATGCTCTGGTACTGCATCTTCGTGCGGAACGGTTGGCTGAGCGGCAGAATGCCCACTCGGCGGATCATTTCATCGGTATCCCACGCGGCGCGATACCAGAGAAGGTCATGTCCGGCGACGCCCGTGCGATGGCTGACGAGATCGCGCAGACGAACATCGCCATCGGCCAGGGGATCGGCAAGATGAAATTCTTTGAGATGTTTGCGAACCGGGTCGTCCCAGTCTACTTTCTTGTCATCAACCAACATGGCCAAAAGGGTAGTGGTAAACGCCTTGCTACACGAAGCGATGGGGAAAATGGTATCCGGAGTCATACGTTCAGGCTTGCCTGCTGCCCGGACGCCTCGACCGCCGAGATAGAGAACACGATCATGGGTGACAACAACGACAGCGGCACCCGGCACCTGCCAGCGATCAAGGGCTCGATCGATCACGGCATCCCAGGCAGGAACCGCCCACTTCGGATCGCTCGGAGGAGCGGCTAGACAGAGCACGATCGCGCCGAGCCAGCAAGAGATCATCGGAAGCTCGCCAAGAAAAGAAACGACTCGGCTCCAGTATATCAGAGACCTGTACCACCATTCAGGCCGATGATGCCGCCTTTGTAGCCGTTGGAGTTGCCTCGGAAGTTGTTGGGAAAGGCAGGATTGCCCGAGAACGCTGGGTTGCCGTACATGTTAGAAAAGGGCATTGGTCCGCTGAACGACCCGAGCGGGGGATTCGGGTTGATCGGGACCCACGGCGTATTCCAACCTGGGTTCGGGATCGGCTGATTGAAGGTGGGCGCGTTGGTCGAGACATTGGGACTTAATCGATTGCCAACGTAGCCGGAACTGATCTGTGGGAGGGACCGAACTTGCGGCGGTGTTGCCTCTGACTTAGGCATGACGACGGGCACGACGGGATAGGTCGGTCGGAACTGCTTGGGCGCCGGCTGGGCCATCAAGCGATCACTGAGAGCGACAACTGAGATAAGGATCAGAAGGCAAGTGAAAATCGATATCAGGCGCACGAAGTGACTCATAAGTTTCTCCCGGAAATAGAGGAAAGGGAGAGAGGGTTCGATAACCAATGCGCGAAGAAGAAGAACTTGCGCAAAAAAGAACCCGCACTGATAGCAGTACGGGCTCCGTTGATTTTGATCAGGAAGGCGGGCTACAGACCGATGTTGCCGTTGAAGCCGCCGAGTTTGCCGCCACCGAAGCCGCCACCGAAGCCGCCGCCTTGACCCCCGCCGCCGCCGAAGTTGAAGCCGCCACCGCCTCCGAAATTGAAGCCTCCGCCTCCGCCGAACTGGCCTCCCCCACCGCCAAACTGGCCTCCGCCGAAGCCACCCTGACCACCACCAAACCCACCTTGACCGCCGCCGAAGCCCCCTTGACCACCACCAAAACCGCCGCCTTGACCGCCGCCTTGACCACCGGCGTTCATGAGGAATTGAGGAATAATCTGTTGGAATTGGCGAACGCCTGGGATGCCTAATCCACCGCCGCCGCCGAACCCTCCGCCACCGCCGCCGAACCCTCCACCACCGCCGCCAAACCCACCTTGGCCGCCACCGAAGCCGCCTTGACCGCCGCCGAACCCACCTTGGCCGCCACCGAAGCCGCCTTGACCACCACCGCCCCCACCGCGGCCGCCACCTTTGAGACCGCCACCGCCGAACTGGCCACCGCCGCCGCCGAACTGGCCACCGCCGCCGAACTGACCGCCACCACCGCCGAACTGACCGCCACCACCGCCGAACTGA
>Ga0105046_10009760_pt1 | contig 14976 bp, 6 predicted proteins | sample MAT03_FD_78385 | JGI IMG/M metagenome (GOLD analysis project Ga0105046, IMG submission 78385) | Freshwater microbial communities from Lake Fryxell liftoff mats and glacier meltwater in Antarctica - MAT-03 (megahit assembly) | ecosystem: Environmental > Aquatic > Freshwater > Ice > Liftoff... | reverse complement strand
GCACGCATCGACCAACTCGCGCTGTTCGCTCACGGTTCGGCTGGCCGCGTGAACATCGGTGGCGGCGACATCTGGGGAGCGGCCGGCTGGAAAACCGACGTCACGCAGTGGGATCGCCTGCGCGGACTGCTAAGCCCAGATGCCCGCCTGGAGCTGTTCAGTTGTTCCACCGGCTTTGGCAGGGCGGGACAAGCTCTCGTGTCCGATCTGGCACGTCTGACTGGTGCGGACGTATTTGCCAGTACGGATGCGGTCGGTAGTGGATTGACCGCGGACTTTGAGTGGGAAGTTGGCTCATTGCTCGGTAGGCCTGGCAATGATTTATTCGATTTCGATCAACTGGAACAAATCGATGGCTTGCGTCTAGATGATAGCTATGAACCCAATGACTCGGCTGCTGAAGTAGACCCGGCCACGCCCGGTGGGGCTAACTCGCCGAACCTTGGGTCGCTTACGGCAGAACTTCAGATCCCGAGTCTGGTTCTCCAAGACGTGGGCGACTGGTTCAAGTTCGTGACGACCACCACCGGAACAAGCCACGACTTTGTTCTCGTGAACTTCATCGATGCCCAAGGCGACGTGGACTTGGAACTTCGGGGAAGCGACGGCATCTCAGTGTTGCGATCGGATACGTTTGGCGCAGGGGCCACTGCGGAAGTCTCGCTAGCAGCCCTGCCAGCCGGAACCTATTATGCCCGCGTTTTTGACGGTGCTGCTTCCCCGAACGTGAATTACACCCTCACCATCGATCCGCCTGGCGATGAGGCCGATGACCCCTATGAGCAGAACGATTCGCAGGCTCAAGTGGACGCGGCTACACCGGGTGCCGCCAACTCGCCAAGTCTCGGCACGTTGACGGTCGAGAAGGTACTCAGCAACCTGAAGCTGGAAGATAGTGCCGACTGGTTCAAGTTCGTCACCACCGAGACTGGCACGAGCCACGATTTTGCGAATATCGCCTTCTTGACTAACAGCTTCCCACGCGATGGCGACCTCGATCTGGAACTGCGGGCCAACGACGGCGTCACCGTTTTGCGCTTCGACACCTTCAACGCCGGCACATCGGCGGAAGTCTCATTGGCTGCGTTGCCGGCCGGAACCTATTACTTGCGCGTCTTCGACGTCTCCGGAATCGCTGGCAACGCCAACTCGAACTACACCTTGACCATCGATCCGCCGGGCGACGAGGCCGATGACGCGTATGAAGCAAATGATTCGCGAGTCGAAGTGGATGCTCGGACACCAGGTCAAGCGAATTCGCCCAATTTCGGCGTGATCAACAATCTGAAGCAACTGCCTGCCTTGAAGTTGGAAGATAGCGACGATTGGTTCCGCTTTGAGACCACGGCCACTGCAACCGGATCGCATTTGGCCCGGGTCGCATTTAATCCAACTGGCGCACCTCGCGATGGCGATATCGACCTTCAGGTTGTCCGTCCCGATGGGACTGTATTTGGCTCCGATTTAACAAATGCCGGAGTGACCGCCGAGGTTTCGCTCTCCGGCCTGGCCCCTGGAGTCTACTACGTCCGAGTCTTCGATATTTCCGGATTTGGTGGCAACGCGAACAGCAGCTACACGCTCACGATCAACCCGCCGACGGGTGGCCCAGCCCTGACACTTTCCGCTGGCCCCTCCACGTTCCTTGAGACAGCAGGACCGGGAGCCGCCATCGGCACCGTGACGCGAACGGGTTCGACCGCCAGTAATCTGATCGTCACTCTCGAAAGCTCGCGTCCCAGCGAGGCCACTGTGCCAGCCACGGTTACGATTCTCGCCGGGCAATCGTCCGCGACGTTTCCGATTGATGCGGTCGATGACCTGGTCGTCGATGGACTTCAACCGGTTGATCTCACCGCTTTTGCAACCGGCTTCGCCAGTGGCATCTTCCTCGTCACCGTGGCAGACAACGACTCTGAGCCCGAAGTCACGATTACGCCGACAGGCGGCAGCACCAACGTCACCGAAGGCGGACCCGGCGACAGTTACAGCCTCGTTCTCTCGACTCAGCCGATCGCCGATGTGACTGTGACGTTGACACCTGGCAGCCAGTTGACCACCTCGATTGCGACCCTGACGTTCACGAGCATCAACTGGAACTCGGCCCAGTTTGTTACGGTTGGAGCCGTGGATGACACGCTCGCCGAAGGAACGCACGGGGCCGCGGTCACCCACACTGCTGCAAGCTCCGATCCCCGGTTTAACGGACTGGCGGTAGATAATCTCCCCGTGACGGTGACGGACAATGACACAGTGGGGACCTTGATCGTCCAGAGCGGTGGAAATTCGGCCGTGAGCGAGAATGGCGGAAGTGATTCGTACACATTCGAACTCACCAGCCGCCCCACGGCCGATGTCACGGTGCTGCTGGATTCCGGCTCGCAACTCGATGCCTCGCCCGCCGTGCTGACGTTTACCAGTGCGAACTGGAATGTGCCCCAGACGGTTTCGATTGCTGCCGTCGATGATCTGATCGTTGAAGGAACTCCTCATACGGCGATTCTGACCCACACATTGAACAGTGCAGACACGGCCTACAGCGCACTTGCTCCGGTCAATCTCTCGGTCGCAGTCACGGACAACGATTCCATCCCTGGGGTGACCATCGTTCCATCGGGAGGCAGCACCATCGTGGCCGAAGGAGGCCCCGGCGACAACTACTCGGTCGTGCTCACCACGCAGCCGATCGCCGATGTGGTCATCGACATTACCGCGGGAAGCCAGGTCACAACCTCGGTCTCGTCGCTCACGTTCACCAGTCTGAACTGGAACATCGCTCAGAATGTAAGCGTCAACGCGGTCGATGACGCCCTGACGGAAGGCACACATGGCACGGTCATCACGCACACGTCCACGAGCGGCGACGCGCGTTTCAATGGCCTGGCCGTGCCAACTGCTCCCGTAACGGTGCTGGATAATGATGCGGCTGGAGTGCTCGTAGTTGAGAGTGGCGGCACCACTTCCGTCAGCGAGGGTGGGCCCAACGACACGTACACGATCAAGCTGACCAGTCGGCCGACTTCGGATGTCATCGTGGTTCTGGCAACGAGCACTCAACTCAACGTCAACCCGGCATTCCTCACATTTACTCCGGCGAATTGGAACACGGCACAAATAGTCGATGTCAGTGCCGTGAACGACTCGGTGGGCGAAGGAACTCACTTCGCGACGATCACAAACACCGTTTCCAGTGCCGATGGCAACTACAACGGAATCGCTGCGAATGATGTCGATGTAACAATCACGGACAACGATGTCGTGCCCGCCATTCTGATTGCTCAGAGTGCTGGCTCGACCGACGTTGTCGAAGGCGGAGCCGACGACACCTATGCCGTCACACTCAGCACGCAACCCACCGCGAGCGTCGTCGTCACAATCAGCTTCGGCTCGCAACTCGATGTGAATCCCACCACACTCCTGTTCACGACCGCCGACTGGAATAACCCGCAAGTCGTCTTCGTCGATGCGATCAACGACACGGTCGTGGAGGGGGATCACGAAGCGACCATCACCCACACCGTGGCCAGTGCCGACTTGAACTACGACGGCATTCCGGTCGGCGGCCTGGTGGTGAGCATCAGCGACAATGACATCACGCTCCTGGCCGCGATCGACGTGGTCGGCGTCGCGGAGGATAGCGGACCAACGCCGTTGACCGTGCTCTCGAACGACACCGGGGCCGGCATCATCATCAGCGGTGTCACGCAAGGTACCTTCGGAACCGTGGTGATCACGGGCGGCGGCACCGGACTGACTTATCAACCAACTCCGAATTTCCACGGCACGGACGTCTTTACTTACACGATCACGGACGCCAACGGAGCGACGGCCACCGCCGGCGTGCTGGTGAATGTTGCCGCCAGCAACGATGCACCCGTGTTGAACCTCCCCGGGCCGCAAACGATTCGCGCTAACACAGTCACGACCATCAACGGCATCTTTGTGAATGACTCGGATGCCTTGCAAGGCGATGGGCTGCTTGAGATTACTCTGGCGGTACAGAACGGAACCCTGACGCTCTCGACACTGGCCGGTGTGTTCTTCGCAGTAGGCGATGGCGTTTCGGATCGCACCATGCAATTCACCGGCTCGCTGCCCAGCGTCACGGCTGCACTTTCCGGTCTGATCTACAAGCCGAATGCGGACACGCTCGAGCCCGATTTGATCAGCGTGAATGTGAGCGATCTCGGCAACACCGGTGCCGGCGGCGTACTCACCGCATCGGGCAACTTGGCTCTCAATCCGCTTGAAAACCAGATTGTGGTGCAGCCGAATCCATTGTCTTCCAAGCTCCAGGATCTCGTGATTTATGGGAAGAGTTCGAGCGATGACAAAATCCTGATCAAGGGGGGCGGGACCACGTTCAAGGTTTCGCTGGATGGTGGGGCAACCTTTCTTCCGAGCTTTAAGAAAGTCTCCGGACGAATTCTGGTCTTCGGACTGTCGGGCAATGACGAAATCAAAATGCCCAAGGTTGGACGCATCGGCATCCTGAGTGGTGGCGTGGGTAACGACACACTCGAGGGCGGCTCCAAGAACGATCGCCTTTCGGGCGGGGCCGATCAAGATTCGCTCATTGGCGGCAAGGGGATCGATCGGCTGGTCGAATCCGCAAACGGCGATTTCACGCTCATCGATGGCAGCCTGAGCGGCGCACTCGGCAACGACACGCTGTCTCTGATCGAGGAAGCCGAACTGACGGGCGGCGACGGTGACAACACGATCAACGCCAGCACTTTCAGTGGGAAGACCTTCCTCTTTGGAGGTGATGGGAACGACACATTGACCGGTGGCAAAGGCGGCGGCCTCATCGTCGGCGGTGCCGGCAATGACTCCATGATTGGAGGCATTGGCCGCGATGTGTTGATCGGCGGTCTCGGTGCTGACATTCTCAAGGGTGGTGCAGGCGAGGATCTGCTCATCGGCGGAACGACCATTCACGACGGGAACAAAGTCGCCCTCGACGCGATCGTTGCCGAGTGGCACCACAAGAGCCGCAAGTATGCCGACCGCATTAGCCGACTTGAAGGTGCCAAACCTAAAGGCCTGAACAAGACGTTCTTCCTGACCACGACAACGGTGATCAACGACGGCAGTATTAACGACCTGAAGGGAGAAGCGGACCTCGACTACTTCTTCGCGAACGGCCTCGACACGACCGACGTGGGAACGGGAGAAACGAAGCGGACGATCTGAGAGTTTTCTCCACCTTCTCCGCCTCGGCGAGAAGCCGGGGGGAGAGAAGGAGGGGGTCGGCGTCGTAACATCTTTTGTTTTGTGTTGCAAATTGTTGCAAATGGTGGCGAGCCCGTGTTTCGGCACGGGATTGAAGCGGAATCGCGTCCGCGCAGAACCGCAATTCCGTGCCAAAACCTTCGGGACCTCGAAGTAACCTTTTTCCGTATTCCAATCGGATCGATTTTGTTTCTCGAACATGTCAAAACCCTCCTCGAGCACAATCGCCCATATGACCTGTATTGCGGAGAGGGTCAAAACGTAACTCGACTTTGGTGGAATTTTCGTTTTTTTTGGATGCTCGACCGACATGAATCGGGAGTCAGGCTCTTCGACGAGCCTCCGGCGGCTCACTCCATTCGCTCTCGTACACGCTCTGTCCTATCCTGAACGATAGACGCGAGGCAGACGACATGATCGGCGAAAAGGTCGGCGACTGGATCATCGACTTGGAACTCGGCTCCGACCACCGGGGCCGATCCTTTCGCGCGCACGCGCCCGACGATGCGACCAAACTGGCGACCATCAAAATTCTGGTTGGCAGCCCCGACCTGCTCGAACTTTTTCGCGGTCGGCTGAACTTGTTGCGCAAACTGTCTCATCCACATCTGGTCGCCTACCTAGGTGGCGGCATCGTTCACGATCAGCCCTACTATGTTGCCGAGCACGTCGAGGGCCCCGATTACCAAATGCTCTTGCGCGATGGCAAGAAGCCGGGCTGGCCCGACGTGCTGTCGGTCGCCTTGCAAGCGATTTCCGCCTTGCGACACGCGCACCATCGTAGCGTGTTGCACGGCGATCTCAAACCAGCCAATGTACTCGTGAGCGGAACGGGAACGATCAAGCTGGCCGAATGTGGCATTTCCCGATTGTTTGGCGCGGAAGTTCCGCCGCTGGGCGATAATCCGCTGGCGTCCGCGGCGTTTATTTCGCCCGAACAAGCGGCCGGGAAAACGCCGACGAAGCGCAGCGATTTCTATTCGCTCGGCTGTTTGCTGTATGCCTTGCTCACGGGGCGGGCTCCGTTCACGGCCGCAAATCCGGTGGAATTGATTCACAAGCACTGCTTCGTCATGCCCGAGCGGCCGACACATTTCCTGCCCGATCTTCCTGAAGAATTCGACATGATGGTGATGAAGCTCTTGTCGAAAGACCCAGCTCTGCGGCCCGGAAGCGGCACGATGCTGTTAGCGGAATTCGAACGACTTTGGGCGAGCCTGGAATCGCGGGGCAAGCTGAAGAAGCGGCCATCGCTCCCAAACGACGACGCGATGCCAGCACAGGCTGAAGCAGCAAGGACGCCGGTCAAGCTGCCGCCCATGGTGTTGCCGGTGCGTCCACCGCGACCGCTGATGAGCAGGCCATTGGTCGTCGTGCCGTTGTTTCTGCTAGTGCTTTCGCTGTTGGCTGGTGGTTTTTTCTTAGTCCGAACCGACCCCGATGATTTGTGGTTGCGAGCACAACCACTGATGAAATCGGATGACCCAGCCGATTGGGAACAGGCGTGGGTGGATTACCTGGAGCCTCTTTCACGCTCGCACCCGGATAAATACACGGAAGAGATCAAAGCCTTCCGCGCACGTTCCCAGCCCACGGCGGAATTGCGTCGTGCCCAGGCCAGCGGCCGAGCGTTGAAGCACGGTTCCGAAGCGGAGCGGTTTTATCTGGAAGGCATGAAGCGGTGCGAGGCAGGGGACTTCACGGGAGCACGCCGGCATTGGGATCGCGTGGTGACGGCTTACACGGGCGTGGAATCCGAAGCTCGCTGGGTGGAGTTGTCTCGCCTGGCAGCCTCCAAAATGCCCGGCCAGGAAGGGGCATTGCATCGCCCGGCAGCCCGAGCGACACTCGACACGGCCTTGGCAAATGCCCGCACTTCTCGCAAGAACGGCAAGACAGCGGAGGCAGACGCGGTGTTAGATGCGCTTGAAAACCTGTATCGCGACGATCCCGATGGCCACGAAATCCGCGAGATCATTCGCAAAGAACGCGAGGCAAAATAGATGCCGACCGTACCCAGCACCGTCAAGGAATTCTCCGATCTCGTCGTTCGTTCGCGGTTGATGACCGCGGATGAATTGCAAGCGGCCTCCCTGCCGACCAACGACCTGGATGCATTTCGCCGAGCACTGATATCGGGTAAACGGCTCACGGAGTATCAGGCCGCACTCTTGCTGAGAGGTCACGCGGATGGCTTTTTTCTCGGACCCTATCGCATCCTGGACTTGATCTCCAAGGGACGCCTGGCCGGCGTCTACAAGGCGGTTCATGAATCGGGTCAGATCGTGGCCATCAAGGTTCTGCCTGCATCCAAGGCGAAAGATGCAGAAGTGCTGGCCCGCTTTCGCCGCGAGGCGAAGTTGCTGACGCGACTCGATCACCCAAACGTCGTGCGAGCGTTTCAGGTCGCCGAGGCAGGCAACCGAAATTATTTCGTTCTCGAATATCTCGATGGCGAGACGCTCGAGGAAGTGCTCGAACAATCGAAGGGCCTACCGCCAGTCGAAGCGGTTCGCATCGTTCATCAGGCCCTCCTTGGCTTGCAGCACATTCACGAACGAGGCATGATTCACCGGGATCTGAATCCCGGAAATCTGATGCTCGTTGGAGATGGCACCTCGGATCGAGCCGTAAAGATTCTTGATATTGGCCTGGGAAAATCGGTGTTCGACGAGACACTAGCTTCGCCTGTCGGCGATCCATCGCAACTCACGAGCGATGGCGTGCTGATCGGCACAGCGGAGTATCTAGCTCCGGAACAGGCACGCAGCGCCCGCACGGCGGACATTCGCTGCGACATCTATTCGCTGGGTTGCGTGCTCTATCATGCACTCACGGGCCAACCGCCATTCCCGGACAAGAGCGTGTTGAATCAGGTCATGCGCCATGCGACTGCACCGCCCCGGCCGTTGACGGACTTCCTCTCCTCCGTGCCGGACGGCTTGCAACACGTCGTCAACTCGATGCTCGCGAAGGATCCGGCTCATCGCTATGCCACGCCGCTGAAGGCAGCCCAGGCGTTGAACCTGCTGTTGAAGATCTCGCCGGCTCCGCGATCGGCCCCTGCTGCATCGCCCGCCTACCAGCAATACTTGAGCAAGGAAGAACCCGTCGTAGCGGCGAAGCCGGAGCCCGGCACACCGGCGATCCCGGTGGGGAAATTTCAAACGGCGGGAAAGAAGGCCGATTCGAAAACCCAGGAGCCTGTGCGGCCAGCGTCTGCCGTTCCGAATATCGACGTGGAACTCGTGTCCGTCTCAGTGCCCGATGCGGCCAAGACAAAGCGGGGCGACGACCCGAAAGGGTTCTTCGATTTCAATCGTCGCGATGCCCTGATGGCGACGATCGGCGGGCTGCTAGTCGTGGCCGCGATTATTGCGGGTTGGGGCCTGTCGAAAGCACTGCGCCGCAGCCCGCCTGCCGAACCCATTCCAGAAGCCAGCGTTCCGAAGGAGGGCTAATGCGACTTTCTCTTGCCGACGATCTTCGACGATTTGATGCCACCAAGACGCTCGCCATTGCCCGCACGATTCCGAATACCTGGTACAGCTCACAAGACGTGGCCGACCTCGAACGCTCGGCCATTTTCGGTGCAAGCTGGCAAATGGTGGGCCGGGTGGAACAGGTCGCGAAGCCGGGCTCGTTCCTGACGGCGGACATCGCGGGTGAGCCGGTCCTCGTCGTTCGCGGCGAAGACGACGTGCTGCGGGCGTTCTTCAACGTTTGCCGGCATCGGGCGGCCCCGTTGTTGAACGAGCCATGCGGAACAGCGACCAAGCTACGATGCCGCTACCACGGATGGACCTACGACCTGGCCGGCAACCTGCGAGGCACGCCGGAGTTCGACGGAGTGGCCGAGTTTCAAAAAGAAGACAACGGATTGGTGCCCATGGCCGTTGCAACTTGGGGCCCGTTCGTTTGGGTACATCTCGATTCGCCAACACAGACGCTCGAAGAGTTTCTCGCGCCGTTGCCCGCTTGGTCAGCAGGGAAGTTGGACAGTTTCCGTTTCGCCCGCCGAGTCGAATATGAACTCGCATGCAACTGGAAGGTGTACGTCGATAACTATCTCGACGGCGGCTACCACGTGAACTCGGTGCATCCGGCCCTGGCGGGCGTCTTGGACTACAGCGGCTACAAGACCACGTTGCACGCGAACAGTAGTGTCCAAACCAGCCCGATGAAACCAGGCGATCCAAACGACCCGGCCACGCGAACGCGGACTGGCACCGAGGCGGCATACTGGTGGGTGTTTCCGAACTTCATGCTGAATGCCTATTCAGGAGTGATGGACACGAACCTCGTGATGCCCCTAGGCCCCAATCGATGCAAGGTGATCTTCGACTATTTCTTTGCAGAGGGCACGCCGGAAGATTTCATCGATCAAAGTGTGTCAGTCGCAAATCAGGTGCAGATCGAAGACGTGGGCATTTGCGAGGAAGTGCAACACGGGTTGAACAGCCGGTCGTACACGGTGGGCCGTTTCAGCGTCAAGCGCGAGGCAGGCGGGTATCACTTTCACCAGATGCTGGCTGGACGATTGGTGAAGGGAAGCAGTTAGTTTGGGATGCGATCTAGCAAGTGCGCTACTTCGGGCTGGGCTGAAAGAACGAGCCCTTCAGACTGAAATGAAGGTGTCGAAAAAGAAAGAGGCACGACGATATCGTCGTGCCTCTTCGGTTTCAACAGTCAGCACACGGAGTGTGCCGACTACTATGGTTTAGTTCCCCGCACCCACGATATTCAATTTCACCGCGGCCGGCTTGTTGAGATCAACCAAGATCGGGTCTTGTGTGATAGCTTCGGCGATATTCCCGGCCAGATCGCGGGCGGAAACTTTCAGGTAGACCTTCGGGTTTGGAAAGTTGGAAGGCAGCTTCCAGCCGTACGATCCAGTGTTCGCCAAACGCTTGGCCACTCCGGTGGTGCCGATCGAATCCGACATGACGACTGGGAGCCATGGACCCTTGGGACCATCGGAGTATTCCAGCGTGATGGGATCGTTGGCCAGGTTTCGATCAACCGCTTGCCAGCGCAGGACCATCGTGTCCTTCTGCGTCGCGTCCGGAACCGGTAGATAGATCTTGACGATTGGCGGCGTCACATCGACATCGACGCGGAGGTCCGGAGCTTCGCCCCCCTTGGGCACTTCACGGCTCAGACCGGCACCACTGTGGAGCAGTACCTTGAAACCATACACCCCTTCGATCTGGGTGTTGTTGTTCTTGGCCAGATCGACCACGAGTGGCGACTCCGGTTTCTCAATTGCCGTCCACTGTTTCCAAGTTCGGCCATCGTCCCGAGTCAGATACACTTCGGCCTTCGACACTCCGGAAGCACCCTTGTCTTCCACTTCGTAGGCCATCTTGAAACTGGTCACGTTGATGACCTGCGGGGCCGGCAAGTTCGAGGCGGCCGAGGTGTTCACGTTAACCGGGTCGTTTTTGGGAGCCCCCACTGGCGGAGCAGCAACCACTGGGTCAATCGGAGTAATCATCGGCGCGCCCTCTGTTCCGGGCCGTGGCGGAAATTCGGGTTGGGGAATAGTGTCCGATCCCTTGTTCTCGGTGGGCACACGTGGATCCTTGAGTCGATCGGTCGGGACGCCTGGTGTGGGCGGCATCGGCGTCATCGGTGGAACGATCACGTTTGAAGCCGAACCCGGACCTGTCAACGTCGGAACAGGCAATTCCGATTGGCCGCTGGTTGTGACAAGTTCCGGCATTGGCTTGGCCACAACGGCAGTGCCGGCGACCGGCGAAGACGCATCGGCCATGTGGCCGGCCATGTCTGTTAAAGCGACGCGAACCGTCAGCGGCGCACCGCCAGTGACTTTGAACTGAGCGGTACCATCCGCTTCCGGCCGAGTGGATACCGGGGTCCAGTTGGCCCCGTTGGTGCTGTATTCCAGCTTGAATTTGCTCCAATCCGGATTCTTCTCGATCACCTTCCAGGCGACCGTGACGTCCTCGCCCACGCGTTGAGCGCTGGCAATATTCACAGTCGGCTTCTTGGTGTCGAACATGACTTTCAGTGCCGGGGCGGCCTTGAAGATGTCCGCCGGCTCACGCTTGCCGCCTTTATCGACGACGACCATGTTGAACCAATAGGTGCCATCGGCCGGCGCTGCATAGGTGAAGAACGCATCCTTGTCCGGCACGCCGACGGCATGTTGCTGCCAGGTTTGGCCCTGATCGGACGAGACATACAGAAGTAATTCCCGAATTTCAGCCCGCTTGCCGGGATGATAATCGATCGGAATCTTCATGCTGGAGTTGTTCCAGACGGTGACGTCTGCCGGCACCTGGCCCGGCGTACACAACATTCCCAACAGAGTGATAGTGCCAAGGCCCATGAGACTCCCCCCGCGTTTTCCGGACCCCGTGCCACACACATCCCCCGATGTTGTGGCGCGGATTTCCCAGACGATGTTTGATGCGGCGAGAGCGATACCGAAAAAGTCCTCTGGAAGCAAGAGGACTTTTAGGCCCCCTAGACAGGATGCAATTAAAAACATGTTCGCCACGGATTACTTAGCGCAGCCTCGCCGCAACAAAAACATTTTTAACCACGGATTGCACGGGTTTTCACGGATAAAACCCAGAACTTCTCCTGTCTTTATCCGTGAAATCCGTGGTGCTCTTTGCTTTCATGCTTCCGACCAGAATTTGCGAGGGATGCGAAGATTTCGATTGTTAGTAGCACGGATTTTCACGGATAAGAAATGCCTGGGCATTCCGGTTTTATCCGTGAAAACCCGTGCAATCCGTGGTAAAAATCTTTGATTGCATTCTTCCGATTTAGGCGAATCTCGCCTTGACAGTGGCTGGACGATCGGGGATTGGGCGAACTAGGAAATTTCTCGCCGATCGGAGATGCTTGCCATGGCTTGGCTCGAATGGATGTTTCGTCTGCTTGTCTCGACTCCCGGCCATCGAACCGTTCGCTGGCCAGGCCTCGGCGTTCATCCGCTTGAAGAGCGAACGGTCCCACATTCCGGCCACGATCATGTCGAGCCGCCGACTGTCGAAATCGAGATTGCGGCGGTTCCACGCGCGCCGTTCCCACAAATTGGCGATCGAATTTGGGTCGATCGCAATGGCAATGGTTTTCAGGATCCGTTGGAACCGGGCGTTGGCTTTGTGAAAGTCCAACTTTTCCAGGGTGACGTTTTGGTCGGTAGCACTCTCTCCGATCCGAATGGAAAGTATGCCTTCAACGACTGGAACGTCGATAACGGGACACGGGACGCCAGCGACGATGGCCTGAAGCCAAACACGATCTATCAGATTCGGGTCGAGAATCATCAACAGGCTCTGACCGCCCTGCGGCTGACGCTGTCGAATCAGGGCTCAGGATACTCCGACGAGCAACGAGACTCCGATGCCGTGCTTGGCGACGACCGCGTGGCCATCGAATTGAAGACGGGGCCGGACGAAATCTACAGGCACCTAGACATCGGATATGTTCCGGCCTGGTCGATCGGCAACCTCGTTTGGCACGACGCCAATAACAATGGTAAGCGCGATTCGAAAGAAGCAGGCATCGGCAATGTGGTCTTGCGGCTTCTCGACGCGACAGGCACGCAAGAAATCGCGACGACCACCAGCAAATTCGATGGCAGCTATGCCTTCATGGGCATTTTGGCCGGATCGTACATCGTCGAGATTGCAGGAAATCAGTTCGAGCCGGGCGGCACACTCTTCGGTTTTGCAAGCAGCACCGGCAAGCCTGGCCTGACAAGTTCCGGCGCATTCGAAGGTGCAAATGTTCCCGACGCCGACCTGTCGCTCGTGGATGGCGATGACAACGGCACTTGGACGAACGGAGCCGTGCGCTCGTTGCCTGTGACGGTCGGTAGCCGCGGAGCAATTGAAAACAAAGTCGATTTCGGCCTGTTCCGCTCGACGCAACTGACTGGCCGGGTCTTTGTCGATCGCAATGGCAATGGAAAGATCGATGCTGAAGACACGGCAGGATTGGCAAACATGCGAATCCGAGCGATTGGCCCCGTCGGTGTGTTTACCACTCAGACCGATGCCAACGGGCGTTATGAATTCAGCTCGATGCCGGCCGGCACCTATACGATCACCCAACTCCATCAACCGGCGGGCTATCGCAGTTCGACGGCGAACTGGTTCACGAAGAGCACGGTCCTTGGCACGGCGAGTGCCACCGATTTCGGCGAATCCCCAATCGTGGACTTACGAGTGCGACAATCGGCCAGCCTCTCCGTGGTGAGTGCCGGCGGCACGCTTCTGTTGACTTATCGAGTGTCGAATTTGGGAGCGCGGGACGCCACCAACGTGGTCCTTGCCCTGCCGATTCCGAGTGGTTACCGATACCTGCGAACCGATGGCACCGGTGCCACCTTCGACGAAGCGACAAAGAGCGTCACTCTCGGGACCGTTGCGGCCGGCACGGAAACGATCGTCCGAATTCGCGTCCGGGCCAGTCGCCCTGGGGCATTCTTGCTACGAGCATCCGTCGCAGGATCGGAGCCCGAGGAGAACGTTCGCAACAATTTATCCAGCATGATTCTCTGGACAAATCCGTAGGCCTCGCCCAACGGCGATTTTCCGAATTGCGAGTTTTTCCTTCGCTTACGCGTCAGGCACCGCCGTCTGAAGCTAATTCTGAAACAGACTGTAAGCTACAAGGAGCACAAATCGCGAGTACACCATGATCCTGCTGATCGACAATTACGATTCGTTCACTTACAACCTCGTCCAGCGATTCGGAGAGATCGACTCCAGCGTGCCGATGACCGTGGTGCGAAACGATCGGATCACAATTGACGAAATCGCGGCCATGAAGCCGACACACATCATCATTTCGCCGGGGCCTTGCACGCCGAATGAGGCCGGCATATCGAACGACGTTTTGAAGAAGTTCGCTCCGAACACGCCGATCTTTGGCGTGTGTCTCGGCCATCAATGCATCGGCCACACATTCGGGGGCGAAGTTATTCGCAACTGGCGGATCATGCATGGCAAGGTTTCTCCCATTCACCACGACGGCAAAGGCGTTTTTGCTGGCCTGTCCAACCCGTTCGATGCCACTCGTTATCACAGCCTGGTGATCAAGAAAGAATCCTGGAACAACCCGGACTTCGACATCACCGCCTGGACTGCCGAAGGCGAAATCATGGGCGTCCGTCACAAAACCTGGCCACTGCACGGCGTTCAGTTTCACCCCGAAAGCTTTTTAACCGTGGAAGGGCCGAGGATTTTGAAGAACTTTTTGGATCTGGCGAACTGGCGGTGATCTGTTTTTCTCCCCCTCTCCGCTTCGGAGAGGGGGGCCGGGGGGAGAGGTTTCTTCGGGACGCGACGACGCAAACTCCTCCCTCCCCAACCCCCTCCCCGAAACGGCGAGGGGGAACTTTGCCTAATTCCCCTTGCTTACGCAGCTGCAATCATGGTAGGTTCTCCCTTTCTTGCCGAGCCTGCGCGCGGTTGCCGGTCTTTCACGGATGAATTCGATGATGGCCACGATGGTCCCCTTCAACGATTTGCGTCCTCGCTTCGAGGCCGACGAGGCTGTGTATCGCACGGCCATTGATCGCGTTTTCGCTCGTGGCTGGTATGTCCTCGGTCCGGAAGTTGAAGCATTCGAGAACGAGTTCGCTGAATATCTCGGTATCGATCATGCCGTCGGTGTCGCCAACGGCACCGACGCAATTGAACTTTCACTGCGGGCAGCCGGGATCGGGCGAGGCGACGAAGTCATCACGGTTGC
>Ga0105046_10009759_pt1 | contig 14976 bp, 12 predicted proteins | sample MAT03_FD_78385 | JGI IMG/M metagenome (GOLD analysis project Ga0105046, IMG submission 78385) | Freshwater microbial communities from Lake Fryxell liftoff mats and glacier meltwater in Antarctica - MAT-03 (megahit assembly) | ecosystem: Environmental > Aquatic > Freshwater > Ice > Liftoff... | reverse complement strand
TGGACCGGCTAATCGGGGGGAGCAGATGAAGCCTGAACACCAGCGCTGGTGTGAAGCCTTTTGGTGCTCCCCCGCTTCTGACCTTCCAAACCAAGTGACAATATCTGCGCAATGCTATTACTGACACAACCCCAAACTTTTACCACCCCAGGGCAACGCTGTGAAGCAATTTCAAGTCTTGATTCTAGTCAATTGCAAGCGTTTCAATTGCACTGCTTGATTTCGCTTCAATCTTATACTGCTAATTTATCGGGTGGCATAACGCGAGCCCAGATGGGGCTCGCGTAGAGAATAAAAATAGGGCTGACAGGAATCGAACCTGCACTCCTCTCGGAACTAGATCCTAAGTCTAGCGCGTCTGCCAGTTCCGCCACAGCCCCATCTTCGCGACTTAGCATACGCTAAAACGCGAATATGTTGGATTAAAAATTCTTAGTGAGCGCCTTCAGCAACTGCAGTTGGAATTACCCACACCTTGAGGTCGGTAATAATGTCCGCATGTAGTTGAACTTTGACTGTATAAAGCCCGAGTTCTCGCAAGGGACCAGCCAAGCGTACTTGATCATCAGTGACAGCAAAACCAGCTTCCTTTAGGTTTGCAGCAATCTCAACGGCTCCTACGCTACCATAAAGGTGACCTTCTTTGTTCGCATTGGCTTCGATGCTAATCGATTGCTTGCCAATTCGTTCTGCAAGACCACGAAGATCGGAGAGTCGAACCTTTTCGATCTCGACAAGTTTAGCCTTATGCTTATCGATCATTCGCTTGTGGTGATCAGTGGAAATAATCGCCAAGCCCTCAGGCAATAGATAGTTGTTAGCGAAGCCAGGCTTCACTTCGACGACGTCTCCGGCCTTACCCAAGTGCTCCACGTTTTGGACCAGCATTAACTGGATACCGCCATTGGGGCCTTTAGGCAGACGACTAAAGTGGCGAATTGTCGGCTTATTTTTCGTTGCAAACATGACTTCTTACCTGAAACTTTGATTCACAAAACTAATAATCGATTAAAAATACTAACAAGGGATTAAAAAGGAAGTGGGCTTTCCTCTTCAAATGCCTCATGATGTTCGTGTGCAGCATCCATTTGCATATTCGCTTCTGGATACCGGTTGTTGGTTGACCCCGAGGACTGTGACTTGGGTCTCGCCGAACCCTCTGGACCGCGACCGCCGATCAATTGCATTTTGTCGCAAACGACCCGCATCTTACTTCTCTTTTGACCGTCTTTCTCCCATGTGTCAAGCTTCAATCGACCTTCCAAGAAGATCGGTGAACCTTTTGAGAGATATTCTCCTGCGATTTCTGCTGTACGACCAAACAGTGTGCAGTCGACGAAGGTGACTTCCTCAACCCATTCACCAGAAGCTGTCTTTCGTTTGTCGTTAACTGCAACAGAAATCTCGGTAACAGCTAATCCAGACGCAATGTACTTCAATTCGACATCGCGACAAAGATTACCCATCAAAATAACACGATTGTAGCTTGCCATTGGACTCTCCTGCAAAACCCCTTAAACAGTGAACAACTGTCTCCAAGTGTACCGGTGACAACCAAGCAAGGCAACAACCCAAACTAATTTATCGATCGAATTCGTTAGCATCCAAGTCGCCAACGCCGGCACCAACGGATACAGCGTCATCTTCATCATCTTCGATAATGATTTCAGGACGCGGCAGAGCAACCTTACCCTTGGCATGTTCAACAAGCGGTTCGACCAATCGTGGGTCGATTCGAGTGAACAACCAACGAATCAGGTTTTCGTTCAGCTGACAATGACGATTAAGTTCAGTAAGACGGAGCGAATCAAACGCGAAGTAGATCAACCAATAGGTACCTTTTTGATGACCATCGATTGGGTAGGCCAATTTTTGCTCGGCCCAGAGTCGACTCACCAAAATTTCACCACCAAAGGAAGTGATAGCGTCCTGAATCGAATCGGAACATCCGCTAGCATCACGCGCATAGCGATTGGAATCGAACAAAAACAAACACTCGTATGTGACCGTTGCCAAAGCAAATTCTCCTGAGACTTTTCTCAATGATTCGATTGACTTGAATTGTACTTGTTCATGCACGCAGCAATACCATTGGCCACCCAATGTTCTACTGCATCGCACGCGGAAAAGATCGCACTGTCAATCACGCTACGATCATCCGCGGTAAATCTACTTAAAACATAATCGGCGACATCCCAATTCGCCGGTGCAGGATCAATCCCGACACGAAGTCGAGCGATTTCCTGGGTCCCAAGCGACTTTAAAATGTCAGCCAACCCTTTTTGCCCCCCACTGGACCCCTGCGGTCTTATTCGCAGTTTCCCCAACGGAAGACTTAAATCATCGCACAAAACAATGGTTCGGTCATTAGGAATTTTAAAAAAACTCGCTAATTGACTTACACACCGTCCGCTCGCATTCATATAAGTTAGCGGCCATAACAAAATGACCGGCAACCCCTTCAGCGAACCTTTAGTGAACTGGCCTTCGAACTTTGTCGACAATGCTGTCGAACCAATCCGATGGTGCAGTTCTGATAAACAATCAAATCCAACATTATGCCGGGTCTTGTCGTACTTGGCTCCAGGATTCCCGAGACCAACAATCAGTGATAATGACTGATCCACATTAAAACCCAACTGCACAACCTAATCGCACAATCTATTCAGGCAAACTCCATCCAAACACATCTGGCTTGCCTACTACGACTTCGCAGCAGCGTCAGCTTTTTCCTTACGAATCAATTCTGGTTCGGCACCCGCTCCTGCAGCATCATCTACTGCACCAGCCGGAGCAACTACTTGAACGATCACCACGGAACCAGCTGTGACGACTTTCGCGCCCGCCGGAAGTGTTACTTCGCTAGCATGTATCGAAGCACCCAATTGCAGGCCACCGACTTCGACCGTCAAATGGTCTGGAATCGATGCCGCTGGGCAGCTAATAGTAATTTCGTGAGTCACAAACCGAAGTTGCCCGCCACCGGCCGATGCAATTTCGCCATGCAACTGAATCGGAAGGGTGATGTCCACTGTTTCAGTCTGAGAAACGCGAGCCAAATCCAAATGAATTACTCTGCTACCGAACGTATCCCACTGAACTTCGCGAACTAACGCTGTATCTTTGATGGAACCGGTAAGCGAAACAAGCTTGCTACCGTGCTTGATCAAGGCCGCTACGGCCTCTTTCTTGATTGACAGGCACACATTCTCCTCGCCGTGGCCGTACAAAATCGCTGGCACAAAGCCGGTCGCGCGTAGTTTTCCTACGTTCCAGGAGCCTTGGGCTTCTCGTTTTACTACTTCAATTGTCTCAATCATCGCGAAAACCGCAGTCGAACCGGAGGGGGAAGCAAAATTTGGAAGGCAGCTAGTATCGCGATCGCCCGCTAGACTGCAAGTGCAAAACTAAACCGTAGTGCTTTGGCCTTAATCGTGGAGGCGAATGACAATGCAAATATTTTTCTGGTCCCTGGCTGTTCCTGGAATCCTAAGAAGTTGAGGCTCCTGCCTATGCATTGCTGGAAGCTCTAAGATAGCTAAGCAAAGCCTGAACGAGGGGGCTCACATCCGGCCACAATCGCTCAGTCAAACGACTTGGCGAACGGTTCCCATTGCGTTCCAAGTTCCATTCTGATGTCCGAGATAGCCTTTTCGGACAGATCCACAGCAAAATCATAAGCCATTTTATGCTTTGAAACTCCTTTCACTATCATCTTGGATTCTGCGTTTTTCTTCGCATTATCCTTGGAAAACGCATCGTGGCCAAAATCATCTCCAGGAGGTTCTCCAGGAGTCGGCGACTTCACATCATAGCCAGTAAGTTTCAATTCACTCGGCACCAGCTTGGTTTCATCCCAAATCGCAGAGGTGACTTCAACGCGATGGGAGGCTGTGATATCGATAAGATTCGAGTGGCTTACCAAATCTTGAATCGCATGCAGCATACGCCCCAGCGATGCCAATGCTGCGTCCGAATTACCAGACTTTGCAAAAGCAATAACCTTTCCGCGTTCTGTTCGAACGAAGAAAGCGGCCTCATTAAACGCCTGCTCGCTGGTCTTAGTAGAAGGCCGATCAAAGTGATTTGACGCTTGGTATAAGTCATTGGGACGCAACTGGAGACGCTTCACCGACGTTTGCTCCCAGTCTGGAAAGCGAACCGCATCTTGCAATTCGTCGCAGTCGTCTATCCCTATCCTCTTCGTAGCATCAGAAGTGATCTGCCCGTGAATTGGACCTGCAACGACCCCAGTAACCCCGAAGGAATCAAAGCCAATTACGCTTGATGGCATCAATAGGATTAGCAACGAGATTGCTCTGAATCTTAAAGCGAATCGCATTATTTCGCCTCCTTACGCTCAACCAAGAAATTTGTATGGAACTTAATATAGCAGCATTTTCAAAGTCGCTCATAGCCAGGCCGGGAAGGGAAAGATGTTGTGAGCTCAAACAAATTTTTTGTAGTCAAATCTTGCACTCCCCGAAAAACTCGCTTTGTGGCTCGTTTGTCGACCCTCCCAAGTTTGTCGGGAAGGTAACTGCGGCGGCGATCGTCGACATGTTTGAAAATTTTCTCCTTGACCGAAAAACACCCTATGTGTACTATCGTTCTATTACACCGATTTTTGGTTGTAATTTGGAATTTGAGGTGTCGCAATGTTTTTCTCGATTGATCCTAATAATGGGGTCCCGATTTTCGACCAGATCGTGCGGCAAGTGAAATACGCGATCGCCGAAGAATCGCTCATCGCCGGGCAACTTATCCCAAGTGTTCGGCAGCTTAGCCAACAACTGGCACTCAACCCCAACACGATCGCGCGAGCCTATATCCAGCTTCAATCGGAGAGCCTTGTCGAAGCTCTTCGAGGTCGAGGTTTGATAGTGACTCAAGAAGCAACCGAACGTTGCAAGAACATTCGACGCGACCTGATCGCCGAGCGGCTAGAGTCGGTCCTCTCGGAAGCCCTTCATGCGGGATTGACTGCTGACGCGATCCATACGTTGGTCGCCTCAAAATTGAAATCTATGAAAGGCCGCATCGCTACGGTCTCGTCACCACCCAACGAATTACCCAAAGATTCACCCAAAGAATAACGGCTAGTTAGTCATACCTCTATAGTCATTCTCTAAAGCCCACTAAAAACTACCATGCAATCTTCATCAGTGATCTCAGCTCAAGGCCTTACGATGCGATTCCGCAGTTGTGAAGCTTTGAACAACATCAACCTCGACGTTGCTCCCGGAACAGTCTTTGCCATTCTGGGTGAGAACGGAGCCGGGAAGACAACGCTGATTAAAATCTTGACTGGTTTTTTGAAGCCAACGTCAGGAGCTTGTCAAGTTCTCGGACTCGACCCGCGTCGCGACGCACTCGAGATACGCCGTCGGATCGGTTACGTCTCAGACTCGCCCGCGTTGTACGATTGGATGCGAGTCGATGAGATCGGTTGGTTCGCCTCCTCTTTTTACGAATGCAACTATCTCGAACAGTATCGTCAACTGGTCAAGGACTTTGAGCTCCCTAGCGATCGCAAGATTCGGCAGCTCAGCAAAGGGGGCCGAGCGAAGGTTGCTTTGGCACTCGCCCTGGCGCATGATCCCGAGCTATTGATTCTAGACGAACCCACTTCGGGGCTGGATCCCTTGGTCCGCCGAGAGTTTCTTGAAAGCATGGTAGCTCGAGCTGCTGCGGGTCGTACTGTTTTTCTCTCGAGTCATCAGATTGCTGAAATCGAACGCGTTGCAGATACGGTCGGGATCATTCATCGCGGTTCGTTTGCGATTGTTGATTCGCTTGCCGATCTCAAAGAATCCGTTCATGAAGTCACAGTCTCGCTGTCGGATCCATTGGTAACGCTTCCCATCATTGAGCCACCCGCACGATTGTTGCGAGAGGAGATCGACGGCCGTCAACGACGATGGGTTGTACAAGGCTGGACACCGGATTTGCTGGCTACATTTCAGCGGCTACCAGGAGTCGTAAGTGTTCGCGATCACCAGGCAACGTTGGATGAGATTTTCATTGCTTGTGTCCGCGGGACTTCGGATATCCAACCACCACTTGTCGAAGCTGGCAAGGAGTAAAACGACTATGCAACTTTCACTTCCAATGAAGCGATTGCTATGGAAAGACGTGCGACTAATCCTGCCCTTGGTGCTGGCACTCATCGGCGTATCACTGTTCATACATGTGCTGTTCGTTTTTTCGCCGCTGAACCCTAGCGAGCTGGACGGACTTATTTCTGTCATGTTGCTGGTTATTCCGATTTGCTACTCGATCGGAGCAGCAGCGATTTTGATCTCGATGGAAAAAGAGAGCGGGCAGATGATTTGGCTCAATGGTCTGCCAATCGAAGCCTATCGAGTCACCGCATCTAAACTGGTCGTTGCCATCGCAGCCTGGATGGTTGTTTGGCTCGCATCTATCGTAATTTACCAATCGATTCACGTCTTATACTTAAAGCTACCATTCGAATTTCCTTTGTATCGTGACTTTATTTTTCGCGGATTTTTGTGGATCAATGTCTTCCAATCGCTATTGCTTCTCTCGATAGGAATTATGCTCGCGTGGCGATTGCAATCCACTTGGGTCGCAGTCACCGGTATTTTTGTGGTTCTACTGATTGCTTTCCATATACAGGCATTGGTTTGGAATTTGGTACCAGATAGGCCCACGATAGAACTTGACTTCGCCCGAGATATTTCCTTCGTTCTTGTCGCGATCGTGTGCAGTTGCCTTTTCGCCTGGCTAGGCTGGCGATACGCCAACCAATATTGGTCTCATGAACTACCGAAGGTGGACTTCGGAAAGAAATGGACGGAGATAGCTCAAGTATGGATTCCGACTCGGGAGCGAAGTCCACTCACGAAGACAAACGTTGCGAGATTGAGCCCTGTTTCGGCACTCGTTTGGCAATCCGCAAGGCAGCATGGCGCGATCCTCATAGCGTTACTAGGTTTGGTATTTGCTGCAGCTATGATGTTTGTTTTTTTAATTGCCCCAGCGTCGGTAATATCTACGGTGTTCACCGCGTGTGCAGTCTCGTCTTGGGTGGGATGGTTAGTCTTTCGCAACGATATCTCACGTAGCGCAGTTCGCTTTCAAGCTGAACGCGGTTTGAGACCGAGTAGACTTTGGTGGACGCTGCATTGTGTCCCGATTTCCTTTCTTTGCGTCATGGCATTGCTAACCGTCGCAGTCATTCGCATTGAGTATCCGGAAATCTATCAATGGTCCTGGCTTTCGATCGGCATCTTGCGACAGTTTCAGTTTCTCTTGTTGATCTATGCACTGTCGCAATGGATATCGTTCGTGATTCCAAAGCCCGTATTTGCTGCAGTGATCGCACCGCTGGCAGCGACCAGTCTTGCTCTCTATCTTTATTCCGAGTCAGGGCCGGTTTATGCGAATGTACTGATCGTTAGTCTTTTGATTGCGTTGCCTTTGGTTGTGACTCGAATTTTCATTCGATCATGGATGGATGGTCAGCGAAACTGGCGATTCTGGGCTTCACAAGCTGGTTGCTTTTGCTTGCTACTTGCCATACCGCAACTTCCACAGCTAGCCCTTCTTTGGGGGCCAAGCATGCCTGCTAGCGCTCGTGTAAATCTGACCGCCGAGGCATTGGCACTCGCGAGTCAGCCGCAGACTTCGATTAGTTTTACTCGCCGAGAAATGCCGGCAATTGCAGGTCAAATTTTAAGGAGCGAATCTATTTTAGCGGACCTGCGAAAAATTCTGGTCGACGATAGCAAGCGTACGAATTGGGAATTTAGGGTCGCCACGTTAACATCCCTAATAGGTGAAATCGTAAGTTCTCGAATTCAGTTGCTAGACCAAGATAAGCCGACTCGTTTTCAAAATCTTGACGGTACCGAAACATCGGTTTCGAGTGCAATGCTTAAAGATCGCTATAACGAATCGATGGGGTTCTTGTCAAAGATCGTTGGAATAATGCGAACGAGTCCGAAGATTTCGGCACAGGACCGGAGCGATTGGCTTGAAATATTTTTGCTTCGAGAATGTTTACAGGCTGATTCGAAGGAATTGCTTGTACCGTCAACCTACAATCAGATAATTAACCATCTAACTGATCAGGCAGGTCGATATCAAGCGAGACGACAAGCCATCTTGTTAAGCTGGAATCGGCTGCGAAAGAACCCTACCAGTTTGGGTGAAGGAATCGATGGTCTGAAGAACGATTTCAATATGAGTAAGAGAATCACGATACACCTCGGCGGTTACGAGCTCTTTCCCAATGATTATAGACCACTGCAGAACTGGCTATTCGATCCTGCAATGCGCAAAGCGGACTTGGTGACTTACGTGATGCTGGAGTGTCTTGAGCAAGGAAGAAAGAGCAATTTTGATCGCGATGCGATGCAAAAAAGAATCGAAACGGCTTGGAGCAATTCAAAGTATTCTCATCGTGACGGATTTGAGAACGATACGCAGACGGTCGACAAAGCCGAATTTTATCTACCCCAAAACCCGATGACACGATACTTCAACGGTCGTAACTCCAATATTCCATGCGACCAATGGTACGGCGATTGGGAACGCGTGGCCGCCGGCTTGCAGAAACGATGAGTACGTGGACGACCACTTTTAGATGGCTCAACAGATTTACTTATAAGGACGACCTATGTTGAATAACTTAAGTCACAAGGCCGTAAGGCAATCTTGGATTGCTGCTAACAAGCCGTTGCTGTGGGCTTGTATGCCTATGCTCGCGATTTTACTGTTGGTGATCGGAGTTGCCTTTTTCGAGTCGTCTGAAGAGGGTCGATTTCAAGATCGAATCCTTCAAATGCAAGCCGACGGCGTTCCCGTTGATAAAGAAAGTTGGACCGCATGGACAAAAGAACGGACAAGCGTCGAGGGAACTTTCGCATGGAGCGAAATCGCGGTGATGCATGAGGCTCTGACCATGTCAAACCTGACCTATTCGTTCCAAAGTGATTTAAACCGCTCAGTTTTTCTCGGAACTGTCCCGCCAGATAATTCAGATTATAAGCATTACTTAGAAATGCTTCGACCGCTATTCAAACGTGTTGAACAAGCCGTTGATTATTCGAAGCCAGTCCTGAAATATGATCGATCAATTTACAGGGGATTCGAACAACTCATGTTGGATTTGAGACTGGAATTGCTGGACGCTCAGTGTCGTCACCAAGTCGAACGCTCAACAGCAGCCATGGAATTGCTTTTTCGTGTAAATGACATCCAAAGAACGAGTAACCAATCCGATGGCTTTACGGGTGAGGTTTCCTATTGGGGGTCTGAGATGGAATACACCGCAATTAATAACGGTCTCTCTGCGGATATTTGGGACGAGCCATACATCCGAAAGTTGATCTTGAGACTACAACCCGATCAGTTGCTAACTGCGCCTAAATGGCGGTCCATCGTGATTCGCGAGCGAGCTATGGGTTTAGATAAAATTTCAAAATGGGCCGATCAGTTTGAGTCGGAAGTCTATGGTTCCGTGGACAAGGTGAATCGATGGATTTATCTTTTCCCTGGGTCGCCGAGATACCTGACGGGTTCAGTGAAAAACCGCCTCCTCGATGGTTGCGAAGCATTTGCCGATGCAGCCAACTACGTCGCAGGGACGCCCGACCCAGCAGATAGATTGGGGGTCGGAATGTGGAATAACATCTATGCTATTCAAGAAAACTATTTTCCAAGGTGGGAGCAACAAAGACATCTATTCACTCCTCTCGTACCAGCTGAGTTTCATTCTGTTGCAAACTCGCTACAAATGATATTAAAAGCTGAAAGTTATACAAAATTGACACGGACAGCTCTTGCTGTGAAGCTTTTCAAGATAACCAAAGGGCGTTGGCCTGACGAGCTCGAAGAACTTGCAGAGGTCGGTTTATCGAAAGCTGACACGCATAACCTTTATTACCCGAAGACAGCATACCAAGTTGATGGCGAATCAGCCTTTGTTTGGTTTTATCTCGTTCCGTCAAAGACGAAGATAGCCCCCAATTTAAAGTCGTTTCAAATACCGCTTGAAAATGTGGAACGGTCTGAATTGGTTAGAATCCGATAGACTCTGAATTGAGATGTCCATAGCAACAGGCCGGGCAAGCTAGTGTCTTGAGCCATGGGAAATACTGCTAGCTTGCGCCTGTTGATGTTGTGCAATTTAACCGAGAGTCAACCGCCTTTTCTCAATATATCTAGGGGCAACGCATAGCCTGATAAAAATGTTCAAACTCCGAACGTTGCATCGTTACAAAGTATCTTCTCCCCCTCAACCCGGTAACCCGTCTCGTTGTACCACATAAGTCATTTTTTGTTAGCAATTCTCCCAGCCCCTCATCCCCAGCCCTTCTCCCCTGCGTACAGGAGAGAAGGGAGCCAGGATCACTTCGTATATTCTGGTTCCAGGCGGAGCCTGGAACGAGGGGATTCTGGAATCCCAAGCATCCCTCTCTGAACCAGCAAAATTAGTCGGCAGCATCCGGATGGCCAACTATGAAATGGACATTGCTGCAGTTGCGAAAGACTATCGTCGTACGGCAAAATATAAACTGCCGAAGGATGTTTGGAAGTATAACTGGCAGGATGAGGACTATTTGGAGAAGCCCTTTCAGTTGCCTGCCGAAACCATACCCAACTACAAAGCTTGTCAGTACATCAAACCAACTCGTCAACGACTTTGATTGAAAATCCATCTGCCAGCAATTCTGTACCGATTGGAAAAGCACTTCGGCGGACGTACCCAAGTGCTATCCAAGAGCCAGTCAAAGATTTTTCGACGGTTGTTAACCAACCAACTTCTTTATCGGCCAAGTGGAGCTTAAGCCCGATAGGCGGAACGCGAGTCTCGTCACCCAAGGGAATGATAGAGAGCTTCGTCAATTTCTTCTGCACTTGGCCAAGCGCATCCAACCTCGCAATCGTTTCTTGACCAAGATAGCATCCCTTCTGAAACGAAATCGCTCTGGAATCGCGGGCGAGTTCTTGCGGAAGTATTTTTTCGTCAAAGTCTATTCCGACCATTGGCAGGAGATGTCGGATTCTCAGTTGATGAAACATGTGGTGAGAAATAAGAGCCGGTTGCGTTGATCCGTTTGAACTTGAATCGCTTGAAGTTTTGTCGCCAACCAAAACTCGATCGCGGCCGAGAATGTCGTTTGTAAGTACAACTTGCATCGGTGTCGCTAGATCATCGTTAACAATGGATACATGATTCTCGATATTGTCCTTGAGTCCCTTATGGGCCTTGACGTCTGCTTTAGCTACAAAGCCCCACTTCCACTCAGAACTAATATCTGTCAATCTCACGTCTTCACGAATGATGTAGCGATCCCAATGCGTTAGTAATGACTTTGCTTGGCCTTCGCCCAGAGAAACATAAAAGAGAGCCTCTTGAGCTTCGAAAACCCAACCATGTGCGAGCACGCGACCTTTTACATCGACTACAAAGGATTCAACTGCGACTTGGTTAGACGTTAGCTTGACGTCATTGGTGACCATTCCCTGAAGCCATTTGATACGGTCTTTCCCTGCAATCTCAATGGTCGTTGAAGGGCAATTTGAGACATCAAGCATGGGATTGACTTTGCAAAATCTGAGTACGAGTAAATAGACAAAATTGCGACAATTCTCACTGGTCGCTACCCAGCTAAAACCATCAACCAATCAATCATCCAAGTATAACATACAGCGAAAGTCATCAAAACTTTCGGCTTTTGCTAAGCAAAACGAAACTCTTGACGAGTTTCGGTAGTCTAAAAATAAGATGTAAGAAAGCACTAGATCGATATCAAGGATAGCCGCTTGCTGATTCTCAAGTACTGCTGAGCCAATCGAAGATCGTCAGAATTGATTTTTCGATCCTTATTCAAGTCCTCAGGGCGATTAACAGTAACGTCGCGAGCGGACGAAGCGTATCGGATGGCCAGCAAATCGTTTGCGTCCAGGCGGAAGATACCAGCCCGGTTCTTGATATTCCCGGTCGAGTGACCGAAATAAGAGACGTCAGGACTCGACAGATTCGTTCGAACGTTAGCTAGGACTGTGAGTTGAAGCCAAGTATCCCGAATCGAATTATCTGGGAATTCAATTTTGACTCGAGTCGATCCGAATAAGCCCATTCCGGGGAGTACTTGAATTGTCGGCGTCGCACCTAACGAGGCCCAGGAAACTGGCATATTCGTCGTACCGGTTCTGAATTGGAAATCGGCGACAGTCAATGCGGCTGGGTTAGCACCGTTTACGTCGATGATCACTCCATTGATTCCCTTGGCCGCACCCGAAATATTCCTATCGGTTCCTCTACCGGAAAGGAGTGCTTGCTTCGACGTGTCGATGGCTCCCTGCGAGTTGGCGGTGGTATCGAATGCCGAACCACGGTAGTAAATGTTGCGAGCGATTACTCGAGGGTTCGTTGTGACATTAATGGTAAACTGACGATCCAGGGTTCCACCTGCTCTGTCGGTCACGCGTACATTTATTTGACGAGTTGGACCGTTGTCGAAGTCGATGCCTGCGGTACCAACACGTAGCTCTGCTCCAAGTATCGTAAACTGCGCTCCGTCAAATCCAGGTAGAATGGAAAACGTTGCGGTATCCAAGTCGTCGATATCAATCGAGGCAAAGTCCCCGACCTTTGCACTAGGAATTCGCTCCAATACCGAGCTATTGGAAAGCGTAATATTTAACGGAGCATCATTTTCTTCGACTCCAGGCGTACCGTCGATGATGAAACTCGGCCGCCAATTTGTCCCAATGTTGTAGTCACTACTGGTACGTAGAATCGTCAATGAAGGACCTCCTCCGTCAGTTGTGGGATGCCAACCTGCTTCGGTGTCGTCGTAAGTAAAGTCTTGAATGGTGACATTGTTCGCGTCGACTAATAGAACTCGATCGCCGCCATTGCTAAGTCTCTTTAATGGATAAATACCGGCAACGTTGATGCCTGTCCCGTAACGAGCTTCGAACGCTTGGAGGTTCTTAGCTACAACAACCAATTCGCCGGACCTCAACCAAGGGACTGAACCCAAAGTAAAGTCGAAGTCGATTCCCTGGGTGAATTTGACTCCCGCCAACGAGATAATATCAGTGCTAATGTTTCGTAGCTCGATGAATTCGTAGTTGGTGTCAACATTCAATGGCGGAGCTAGACCCACCACCGGGTTACGGGGATTGTACTGGACTTCGGTAACTCTAAGATTTGCGGCGGAAGCAGGTACCAAAGCGTTGGTAAAAGTTCCTGTTTCAATGGGGGACCAATTTCCGCTTGAGTCTCGGGCACGGGCAGCATATTGAACCGGAGTTGGTATCACAATCGGCGGGCTAGACTGGCGTGTCATCACTAATTCTGCATCAAAACTGACGTCGCTACTACTAGCAGCAACTTGATGCACTTCCACAGCAATCAAATTGCTACCGTTTCGAAGCATGCCCGGGTTGATAGTAAAGTCGTAGAATTGTGATTCTTCAGCTCCGCCAACGGTCGAAGCAGCCAGCGTACTACCGGTGATCACGCCCTCAGGCATATTGCTTCTAATTGCTTCAACACCATTGATGTATACAACGGCTCCATCATCTCTTTTGAGTCGAAGAGTAAGGGCAGTGATACCGCTCGTGCTGCTGATCATAAACGTCTTCCTAAAGTAGGCAGTGATAATCTGCGCATTGGCCGTGTTGATCCGCGTTGCTTCGTCGTTGTCACCGAAGCCCAATTCGGCATTTCCTGAGGCCCAATTGCTATCGTCGAAGGCATTGGCTCTCCATGCTGACCCAAGATCTGCTCCATTGTCCCGATACTTCCAAGCAGTCTCTCTTGCAACTAGGTTCGACGCCGAAGAGGCAGGATCAAATATCTGGGCAGCTGGACGAATGCTGCCATCTGGTAGTCGCGGATCGGTACCGTCTTGCGTGTAATAAACTAAACCTCCGTTAGTCGAGAATCGCAACTGACTGTTGGGCGGGACGACACCACCGGAATTTGCAGTGCCGTTGACAACGAATTGCGGCGCTTGCAACGTTGGGAATAGAGGGGCAAGAGTTCCATTAGCCAGTACCGTGTTTTGGAACTGAGCTAATACAACGTCATCACGATTCGGTAAAAAGTTACCGGTGATCTGATTGATCGCATTCAACCAATTTTGGCGAGTTAACGGAGTTGCAACTTTAGCGTCTCCCCACCGAGCCGATTCGGCAATGATGGCTTGATCAATCTTATTTGCTTCCCCCCGAACTCTGGCAATAGCCGTTGGAAGCGATAGGGCTCCATCGTCGAAGAATGCTTTCTGGACCGTGTCGGCAAATCGCAAACGATACTCGGCATTGGCCATGAGTTGTTGATGAAGCCATTGCGGATTGAAGTAAGCAACAGAGTTGTCAAAGTCTTGGTGGGTCCACGGACCATTTCTATTTTCATTGACATTGCGAAGGGTATGCTCCGAATCGTGGAGAAAGAACTTAAATCCACTTCGGCCTGTACGGTCTCTGATTGCATAATAATTGTTGACACGATTGTTACCGATGAAGTTTGAAATCGGTGCATCTAAGTTCCCGCTATAGAGAATGTTGATCATGTAAACAATCACGTTGTCTACATCTAAAAGCACTTCGTAGTTAGGGTTGTTGGATCCATTGGGATTCTTCCCTTGGACTCTGAGATAGTTAGCGTTGTCACCGAATGCCGGAACGGTCGGGGCTGTGGGTAGTTTTGCCCGTGCCTCTTCCCACAGCCTCGTATACGCGTCCATGTTGCCATCTGTCGCAAAGTTAGCATAAGGGCCAGCTTCGGCCTTTATCACGTCGTAGTTGGTGACGACTCCACCAAAGTAGCTTTGAGCAAACTCGGCCTCGGCCCGTTCTTGAGTTTGATAGAGTCCCCAATACTGTCCATTCAAATAGAGATGTACCCAACTACTCCGAGTGTAGGGTTGCCCCATGTCTCGCTGTGTCAATCGATTGACGTAGTCCGTAACAAAGTTGTTACTC
>Ga0105046_10009757_pt1 | contig 14977 bp, 9 predicted proteins | sample MAT03_FD_78385 | JGI IMG/M metagenome (GOLD analysis project Ga0105046, IMG submission 78385) | Freshwater microbial communities from Lake Fryxell liftoff mats and glacier meltwater in Antarctica - MAT-03 (megahit assembly) | ecosystem: Environmental > Aquatic > Freshwater > Ice > Liftoff... | reverse complement strand
TCTATGACCTCCCAAGGCTTGAGAATATCCGAAAGCGAAATCGCACAAAAATCGTGGCCCAGCGGTGCTCCGATCGCAGCAGCGGCCGCCTGCATGGCTGAAATGCCCGGTGCTACCCGAATATCGATGCCTTGCCATTCGGGTTTAGCGTCAAAGTCGATCGCCTCAAACACCGCCGCAGCCATCGCAAAAATCCCCGGATCTCCCGAGGAGACAACGGCGACAGATTTGCCGGATGCTGCTAAATCTAGGGCAAAACGGGCGCGATCGATCTCTTCGCGGTTGTCGGAATCGTGGCGCTTTTGCCCTTCTCTCCGTGTTCCGGCTAAGTCGAGATAGAACTTGTAACCTACCCAATCCGTGGCTTCGCGCAGAATTTCCTTGACTTCCGGGGACATCCACGCAGCGCCACCGGGCCCAGTACCGACGATCGCCAGTTTGCCGCGACTAATGCCGATCGCGCTGGGATCGATCGGTTCGGTAGCAATGGCGATCGCACAATTGAGCGCTAAAGTGCGATCGTGTCCGACTATTTGACTGTTTGCACCGGCGGCTATCAGCGCGATTTTGGCTGCCAGATTTTCGCTTGATTCTTCTATTGGACATCTCCTAAAAAGCTGATTTTGAACAGGCAAGATGTCTGTTTCACGAGAATTATGGGAGATGTCTATTGAGTCTAATTCTACAAGTTCGGATCGATCTAAAAAACGGACTGGGACTTGAAAATATTCTGAAACTGCTGCTAATAGCTGATTTCCTATGTCATCTTTTAAGGCAAAAAATCCGGCAATTGAAGCTGCTGCTAAATTAGTTTTTGCTAGTAATTGCTGCACGCAAGACACGGCTGATTCTGGCTCGATATTCGATGGGTTTATGAGGGAAATTGCTACAGTTGCTGGATGGTAAACTAAGCAATCGGCTGTTGGTATAATTGCTTTTTCGGTAATACGGATGGTTAATTTGGCGTCGGGGGCGATCCTCTCCGTTGGCGCAGCCCCCGTAGGGGCGGGCTGCGCTAACGGCAAATTGCTCTCGGAAAGCCAGCTAGCTTTGCCTTCTAGGCGTACTTTCGCCCCGGCGATTAACAAATTTGAAATAAAAGTTTTCGCATCATCTGGATTGGCTAAATAATAGCCTTGGGGAGGACTCAGCAGCGCGGTGCGAAAGCGGATATCTCCGGTAGTTGTGATTGCAGGTTGGACGCCGAGGGCTGCTGCAATCTGTCTCGCCAAGTCGTTGACTCCGTGCAAACCGCCCAGCAGCGGTACAACAGCGCTTCCGTCTTCTGCTACTGCTAAAACTGCTGGTTCGGCGCGTTTGTCTGATAGCAGCGGGGCGAGGGTGCGGATCAGGATTCCGGCGGCGCAGATGCCGATAATTGGGGTTTCTGTTGCGAATAATTCCCGCAATGTTTCGCCGAAGTTGCTAAATGTAATGTTTGTGTCGGAAGTGCGATCGATTAAACCGTAAATCTGGGAACCTGGGAAGACTGCGGAGATTGTTTTGGCGATCGGTAGACTGTTTTGACCTAAGATAATTATTGCGGGAGGAAGTGGATTCACGGTTATAATTCTGGCTGTGTTTGGATTGGTTTGATTATTTTAATCTGTTCTTACTTCAATAAGCTGAAGTGCATTTGAATTGTAGAGTTAAGTTTGGTAAAATGCTTGTGGGGTAGGCCCGAAAGCCCGCACAAAAAATACAATTTAGATGCCGAACAGCTTAAGGCTTTTTTGATGAACCGCTTTCGTCGTGCATCACGTAAATGAAGAAGTTTATTTCTATGATTTTAGGTACTCATTTATTTTGTCGATCGCCCAATTGCGACTACAAACTTGATAAACTGGGGCTTGTATGGTAGATCAGGCAGTCCTGGACGCAAATTTTGATTTTTTACACTACCAATAGTCTAAGGTGCGCAGTGCACACCCTACAAATAGAGTTTGCGCGTCCAGGACTGTAAGATTTACGGCTAATCCTCGGAAACCCGGTTTTTTAGGGCAAATTATAGTATACAGAATAAACAGACTCTCAATTTACTGCAATTTAGAATGATCAAATTTTTAGGATTAGTTGTGTTTGGGATGATAATTGCGATCGCCTCTGTGGCTGTGGCGGCTCAACCTTTGTTTGTCGCTTATCCTCCGGCTAACCACAAAACTATAGCCGATCGCATTTTTTTGATCGGTACAGCCCCCCCAACGGGACAAGTATCGGTAAATGGCAACCAAATTTCACGCACCGCAGCAGGCCATTTTGCCCCGACTTTTCCGCTGCAAATTGGCGAAAATGCCTTTACCTTGCGCTACGAAAATCAGTTGGTCAAAATTAAGGTGACGCGCGAGTCAAATCAGCCGGAAGTCCCGGTAGGCTTGGCTTTTGCGAAGGATTCTCTGACTCCAAAAGTGGATGTGGCGAGTTTACCGGGGGAATATATCTGCTTTGGGGCGATCGCACCTGCGAATGCTACAGTTTTGGTAAAATTGGCTGGGGCCACTATTCCTTTGAAAGCTCGATCGCAAGTCGAACTCCCCGACAACAAATCTGTACTGTTAGGTGAAAATTCCCCGATCGCAAAAAGCGGCATGGAACAGTATCAAGGCTGTGCTAAAACCCCGACTAATTCCGCGTTAGAAAACAGCAAAAAAGTAGATTTGGGCGTACCCTTGTTTGAGCTAACCATCAATAATCAAACGATCGGTCAACCAGGGACTGGCAAGATTTCGATTCTATCTCCCGCCGAGTTGGAAGTAGCAGAAGTGACAGCAGAAGCGGGTGTTGCTCGCACCGGGGCGAGTACAGATTTCTCTCGGATGACGCCGCTGCCGAAGGGAACACGAGCCACAATTATCGGGCGGGAAGGTGAATGGATTCGACTCGATTACGGTGCTTGGATCAAAGCATCGGAGGTGCGAATTGTCAAGGATGCAGTGCCTCCGCGCTCGATTATTCGCAGCGCGCGATCTCGTCAAGTTTCTGGTTGGACAGAGGTCTTATTTCCTTTAGAAATACCAGTCCCTGTTACCGTCCAGGAAGGAGAAAAAACTTTCACTCTAACACTGTACAATACTACTGCTCAAACTGACATTATTCGGCTCGATGATGACCCAGTAATTTCGCGTTTGGCATGGCAACAAGTAGCGCCGCTGCAAGTACAATACACTTTCAATCTCAAATCTGCCCAGCATTGGGGTTATAAGTTGAGATACGATGGCACAACTTTAGTGCTGTCTTTGAAACACCCGCCAGTTCGATCGGACAAAATGCCCAATTCCCAAAAACAACCGCTATCAGGAATTAAGATTTTGATCGATGCGGGACATGGTGGGCCGCAGGATTCGGGGGGTATTGGGCCGACTGGCTATCGCGAGAAAACAGTGGCTTTAATTGTGTCGAAATTGGTGCGAACGGAATTGGTAAATCGGGGCGCAAATGTGGTAATGACGCGGGTGGAAGATGTCGATTTGGATTTGCCACCGAGGGTGGAAATGATTCAAAAAGAGGAACCGGCGATCGCAATTTCGATACACTACAATGCTTTACCCGATAACGGCGATGCGATTAATACTAAAGGGGTTGGCGCTTTTTGGTTTCACCCGCAAGCGCACAGTTTGGGAATGTTTTTGCACAATTATTTAGTTGCAAAATTGAACCGTCCATCTTATGGTGTATTCTGGAACAATCTAGCAATGACTCGTCCTACGGTTGCTCCGTCTGTTTTAATGGAATTGGGATTTATGATTAATCCTGAAGAGTTTGAATGGATTGTGAATCCGACACAACAGCAGAAGTTAGCAGAGGCGATCGCCCAAGGTATCGTGGAATGGTTTGCTTCTGTTGAATAATAGTTATTTTAACCCAAGGAGATTAATGTAGATGCTGAGTTTGAGTCAATCAAAAGCTTTCTTTATTGCGGCTGCATTTGCCACCTTAACTTTTTCACTTTACAGCTTTCCGGTTTTCGGCAAGCAGCAAACTCTCGCACCGGAAAAAGTAAAGGCTTTGGAGGAGAAAACTAAATGTTCTTTTATCAACGTCAAAAGTGGTACTGTTAACATTCGCAAAGGCCCTGGGAATAAGTACGCAGTTGTTGTTAAACTGAAAAGAGGAGATGGAGTTAGGGCTGTTAGCAGAGAGGGAAAATGGGTGAAAATTGCGGCCAGAAGTTATGGTAATCCTCCTAATCAAACTTTTGAAATTCTTGACGGTTGGGTGAACAATCAATATATTAACGGTTGTTCGGAAGACCAATTTGATATGTGGCGGAAATAGCAGGAGACGGCAGGAAATAGCAGGAGACGGCAGTGCCGTGTCCCTACCCAAAATAACATTGTAGGGACAAAGGCCAAGCCCATTAGTGTCAACTTAAGGTCAAACGTAGTTACAGACTGCTGTTTACCGCAGAGGCCAGATCCCCCCTAACCCCCCTTAAGAAGGGGGGGACAAGAGCATTCTCAAAGTCCCCCTTCTTAAGGGGGATTTAGGGGGATCGGGCCTCGGATAGAAGCGAGATTTATCAACGGTTATAGGCTTAAGTTGACACTAATGGGCACGTGCAGTCTCCTCTATGATTTCGGTGCAACCGGAATTCATATTAGATATTGTTTGTTAATAAAAGAAACCCCGACAATCGATCGCACATATATCAATTCTAGCTGCGCCGGCATGATATAGAAGAGACGGCATTGCTGTTTCCCGACAAGGATTAATCCCAGCCGAAGTCTCGATCGCACATTTGGGCTAATCTCTGATTGGGCGATCGATAATATGCCTTTAATTGCTCGTATACTTTCTCGCCCACGGGGGGATATTGGTTGGAATTGTACTTTTCGTAGGTTTCTAGTTGCTGTGGCGGCAAGTTTAGAAATTCTAATACGGTGTGGTATGTGCCGCAGGGATTTGTGTACAAGTCTTCGCTTTTGAGGATTAGAAGTTGTGATTTGGGAAATAGCTGCATCCACGCTGGAAGTTGCTCGGCGTATATGCCACGACTGATATAGGTGTGGTGTTGGTGCTCGTAACTGTAGTAATTTGGGCTCGCTAGGATTTTGGCGATTTCGCCTTTGAGTCTTTCGGGCTCGGAGGCGATCGCACTTTCGAGAGATAATGATTCGTATCCGATTTTTATATAGTAATGATAGTGGGAAATTGCGCGTTCTACTGGGTTTCTGAGTAGGGCGATTATTTTAACTTTGGGACTAAAATCGTGGATGCGCTGGGCGACGTGGGGATGAAAAATATAGTAGGGGCTGGCTTCTCCGGTTAGCTGGAATTCGCCGCTTTCGGGTTGGGGAAATTGGGAATAATACCAGTCGGGGGTTTTGTCGAAGTTGAGGTCGAAATAATGGATTTCTTTTTGGGCGGCGCGGGCGATTTGGGGATGTTGAATTAGGTAGTTGTACAGGGATGTTGTGCCGCCTTTTTGGACGCCGATGATGATGAATTCGGGGGGTTTGGAGGGTTGTTTCATGGGTGGGTGATGATATTTGGCGCTTCGTTGGTGTCGGTTTGGGCGTCGAACTGTTGATAAATATAGCTTACAGTCGAGTTGCGATCGCGCGATCGTCCAATTAAGTCGGCGGGGTTGTCGTTTTTTAGCATTGGTGTCAATTTAATGTCTTATGTAGTACCGGTCTACTGTCTGATCCCACAATCATCTCGATCCCCCCTAACCCCCCTTAAGAAGGGGGGGACAAGAGCAGCATCGGTCTGCTGTCTGATCCCACAATCATCTCGATCGCCCTTAACCCCCTTTTAACAAGGGGGACTTTGAACACTCCGGTTCCCCCCTTCTTAAGGGGGGCTAGGGGGGATCTAGACTCGGCTATAAGCGAGAGATACAAACGTAACCGGGAGAGCCTATTACACTTGTGATGAGAAAAGAGGGAAAAACTCATGACCGAATATCGATTAACACCCGCAAAGTACCGCCAGGTTCAGGTAGTGGTTTGTCTCAACCGCGTTCGATTAGACGGCTATGCCAATTCTGATGAGGCTTTGGCAAAGCTGAGCGAACTTGGTTACAGTCCACAATTGCGTTATGAATGGAATCCAGAGCGAGATGAATTTGATTTGTATGCCCTGATTCATGATTTGCCGCTAGATGAGTCGCTAATGACTGACGAAAAGTGTCAGGAGTTTTTTAGGTATTTTAGGCACAGTCAGATATATTCGATCGGCTGCGGACACGCTGACCCCGATTGGTTATTTGCTTGGGGCTTTAATGACCCGCGCCGTCACGCTACAGCGGAGGAAATTGAGCCTCTGCAAGCAAATGCTACCGCCGCTGCTTGATATTTGAGGAGACAAATAATGATGACTAACTTGAATTACCGACTGCTACCCCCGAAAGATGAGTACGTCCAAGTGTCTATCTATCTGAATCGGGTGCACTTGGATGGATATACGCCCGATCGCGCGATCGCACAATTGATCGAAATGGGTTATGCTCCTAGTTTGCAATATCAGTGGAATCCAAAACGCAACGAGTTTGATTTGTTTGCTCTGATTCACGATCGCCCGATCGCAGATTCACTGATGGATAAACAGGCTTGTGATGCTCTCTGGGCTGCTTTTAACGAATCTTCGCTTTACGTGATTGGTTGCGAGGCGGCCCAAAATCCTAATTGGCTGGCGGCACGCAGCTTCAACGATCCGCGCCGTCACGCTACAGCGGAGGAAATCGAGCCTCTGCCAGCAAATGCTACGGCGGCTGCTTGATAAGCACACAGGAGGATACTGCACGTGCTGTGTCCCTACGGGCGATCGCGCGATGGGGTGGGATGAGGATACTGCACGTGCCGTGTCCCTACGGGCGATCGCGCAACAACGGAAATTCGATCGCATTTTTATTGCCATTTTTGGGTAGGGAAACGGCACTGCCGTGTCCTAATTTCTCGATCGCACGTGGGGTATCAATTCGGGTTGTACCGGATTTGAGAGAGGAGACGGCAATGCCGTGTCCCTACCGCGATTGTAGGGAAACGGCAATGCCGTATCCTAATTTCTGCCGTGTCCTAATTTCTCGATCGCACGTGCGGTATCAATTCCGGTTGTACCGGATTTGATGTGACTTTGCCACTGGACACTGACATCTCGATCGAACTAGACTAGAGTGGAGTTCCCGAACCAACATCCTTGCAGGTCAAATCTTTCGGGGAAAATATATCGGCGATGAGTTCGATCGCGGGTTTGTCGGTTTTATTTTTCAGCGAAAATACACATTTTGTAAATTTGTGCAAGGGGTTGATATGAAAGTTGGGGAAAAGGGGAATGATAAATGTGGGATCGTACTGTCGAGCAGTAACTACCTGCAATACCATCTCTGAAACTATTCAGGAAGGCATAAATGTATAAAAGCAAATTATCTAAAGTTATCGTAGCGCTGTTGCGGCGGATTGCTGGTGTGACGCGATCGGGCGCAAACCGATTAATGAGAGCAATGTTACGATCGCTGATGGCAATGGGCCGACGGGCAAATTTGCCTGTGGCGGGGTTTGTGTTGCCGACGGTGACGATGGTGTTGCTGGTGGTGATTTTGCTGACGGTGGCGATTACTCTGCGATCGTTCGATCGGGCGAATATGGCTCGTAACGTGCGCGTGAACCAGCAAGTGCTGGCGGCCGCTACCCCGGCGCTCGATCGGGCTAAAGCGAAAATTCAGTTTATGCTGGATCAAAGCCAGGGTAGGGGTACTCCTTCCGATGCAGATTTGTACCTGCTGATAGCAAACCCAATTCCAACAAGTGGGACTGTAACCGATTATTATACCTTCGGGGACGAAAAACGCCTGAAACTTCAGTATAACCTAGACGGTACCGGCGGCATAACTCCCGATCTTCGCGTTAACGATCCTAATTTTAATCTCGAAACCAATGAATCTATAAACACTGCTTGGAGATATCCCGTCGATACGAACAACGACGGCAAATTTGACACTTTTACGCTCTACGGCATATTCTTCCGCACCCCCCCAAGGGACGACGCTAACCCTAGCCCTACTCTGGGTGAGTTCTTAAGACCAAGAAAACCGCTGGAAGCAAGAACGCCGCCGATGTCGGTGGCAGGACTTAATCCTAAATGCTTGCAGGGTGGAGGTACTGCTGCTAGTTTAGCGGGCGACTCAGGCTGGTATAGGCTAGACGGCAAACTTAAAAAAAGTTTTTTTGTTTATACAGTTAACGTACCCATAACAGATACCGAAGCGACCGCATTGGGTAATGATTATCTAAAATTCACAGGCACTTCCAGCATTTCAGCCTTGGAATATCAGCAAGACCAAATCCGCATTCCTATCGCCAACAACGCGGTGGTTTATGAAGACGATTTAGAAATATCGCCAGGACCTCCGCTGAATCTAAACGGGCGGGTATTTACAAACAGTAATTTGCTGGTATCAGGGGCGGGTAGCGCTAACAGCATCAAACTGTATCAGGTCAGCAGCCCAGAGTCTTGTTTCTACGAGCAAGAAAACAGCAAAATTGTTGTGGCAGGCAATGTAGTAAATGGTGTGTCAACTGACAATACGACCAAAAATGCAGTGGACGTACACCTTTACAAAAAAGCTAGCCTGCCTGCGGTCGGCGGAAGAACCACATTCATAGCTACTACTAAAAAATTAGAAATTAAGACCTCAGAGGAATCAGCTAGCAATCCTACCTTAGATGTTCTTTACAACAACGAAGCCTATACAAAGCGCCTATCTTTGCTAGTAGAAGCGCAGATGGGAGACCCCGCCAGCCCCAACCCCGAGACTAACGATCCGTTGTCAGTGCAGCAGCGACCACCGGACACCCAAGATCGCAAACAAGCGCTGACAGAATATTTTAAACAGCTCACCCGCAAGGTTCCTTTTGCGGAAGTGCCTCTTGTTGGAGGAGACGCAACGGCAGGGTACGGTCTTTCCTGGTCAACACCGTCCGGAACCCCGCCCATTCTAGAAACCAAAGACACCCTAAGACCTATAGAAAAATGGAGCCTTCCAAACCCTGGCGACACCAAAATCAACCTAAACCTGGTTAAGTTACCAGCAACAAACCCCATACCAGAACCTCCTACTGAAGAAGAATTTTTGGGCGATCGCGTTGTGGCTGGCAACAACTTGCCAGCCCTCAGATGGGACGGCGCCAAATTTATCAAAACGCCGGAAACAGTAGCAGCCAAATGGAATCCGAGCGACGGTGGCACTACACGCACACGATCGCCACAGGTGACGAAGCTCGCTGATGTGGGAGCGACAGAGCGCGACGGTTTCTGGGAAGGAGAAGCGGCGAGATACCCGGAAAATCCATTAGACGGCAATGGCGGCTTGCGCGTCATTACTGGTGCAGGGGTTTACGAGCGCAGAAATTCTTTCCTGCCACCACCCAGTTGGATAAATTCTGCTGGGGCTACCGTAACTGGGGACACGGCAACTTACGACGACCCGGCAACTCCCGCTACAGAAACGTTCCCCGTCGTCTGGCCGGACTCTATGCCGATGTCGCCACTGGGACAAGGGTCTCAAGTTTACAACAACAGTGCTGGCGGCAATTGGATTGATTGGCCCGGAACCGTTCTCCCAACAACCCCTCCTCAACCTCCCGGAGGGCTAACGCCATCGGGGCTGACAGGCCCAAGTAGCCCGCTCGACCCCAACACTCCCCAGTATGCCAAGGGCGATTTGCGGATGCGGGCGACAGTAGTTTATCACTATGCAGAGGCTCCCTTTACGAAGGGAGAGTTAAATGACAAACCGCTGGCCTGCGTCAGCAGCTATTACGACCCCAGCACGGCTTCGACGGCAAGAAATTTAAGTACACTTCCAGCAGGAACAGATGTCAGCGGTCAGCCTGTAGGAGATCCTTTTGGAGAACTAGGGGTTCGAGGCGCTCAAATTGGCTCTAATAATGGGATAGTCTACGCCTTCCCAACAGGCACAATACCGGGTGCTTCCACTCTGGGGGCTAGCGGGTTGTTGAGCGGTGGCGATCCAGTTTTGGATAATCAAGCCAACTTAATCTTTCCCGACGGTCGGTTTGCCAACGGGCCTTTGAGAGAGGCTCTCCAAGTGGCTGACACTAATCGTACTTTGGCACAAAAAGCTGCTATTGACTCAACAAATTGTGCACTCCACATTCTAACGGCTCCCACTCCCAATCCGGCATTGATACCTCACGGGGCAATTAAAGAAGTAGCATTTTTGAACGGTCGAGAAATCAAGGCGATCGATCGGGATGACTGGACAACCACCAACGTTAACGAAGCCTTTACTCTGAGTAGCCCCACTACAGTAGCCCAAGCAGCAAAATTAACAGGGAACTACAATCTGCCTTTAGAAGAACGGGAACCCCTAGAAATTCGCGCCACTAGGATAGACCTCGATGTACTGCGACGCCATACACCATCTGGAATCGGCGAGCCTTTACTGCCAAACAGCGGGATCATTTATGCCAGTCGCGACGATGCGCTGCCCGATCTCAGTTTTCGCCCAGCTCTTACCGCAGGCGGCATAGATGAAAGTAGAAGCGAAACAGTCAGCCCCACAGATTCCCTACTAGATCCTACTCGCAAGCCCAACGGAATTCTACTTGTTAATGGTAAAGAGCTAGCGAGAGTTCCCAGCCCCACCACTCCTACTGTGGCGGATGTAGTCCTAGAAAAGGGGCTGACTTTGGCATCTAATTTGCCGGTTTATATCCAAGGTGATTTTAACCTTCACTCCCACCAAGAGTTTGATCCGCCCGGTGATTTGAGTAGCTTTTACGATCGTACAAACCTCGATAAGAACTTTGCCTGTCGCCCACAAGACCCCCGATTAGCCGGTAATTGTACAACAGGCGATACTTGGCGTCCCGCAAACGTACTATCAGATGCTGTCAGTCTGCTTTCACAAAATTACCGTTTTGGCTTCCGCAACGAGGGAGATTTTGACCTGAGAAATAATGCCGGTGCTGCTGCTGTAATGCCTCGCAAACAGCAAGGATTTTACAGCAACAACTTTGTCACAAACGGACTTTCCAGCGGGGCCTTCACAGCTACAAGCGGCACTGGCACTTTAGTTAACACAGGAGGCACAGCAGTTACAGACGACAACTACGCAAACAACACGAATCCTGTTGACAGTTCTTACTTCAACAACTTTGTTACCCCAGTGCAGCGGCGCGGGGCTTTCCCAGAGTATTTAATGGAGGTTTGTAACAAAATCCCGGTTTCTGCGTGTACGGATGCCGACTGGTATGTAAGTCTGACAGTTCCTAAAAAGGCAGATACTGACATTACCAGTGCAGACTTTATAGCCGGAGCTGGAACAACAGCTATCCCGCCAGCACCCGAACTGCAACGCTTCCCCCGCCGTGTTGCTTTTTTGAGAGGGGTAGCTCCTCGTACATCTGACGCACTGGATACGCCAACTACTCCTGTGCCATTGGGGATTAGTGGCACAGCAGTTGTTAGTGGGCCTGGCGCAAATCTAACAACAGCTAATTCTCTGTGGTTTGGGACGACTGCTGTGTCTGGCGATACTACCGTGAGTTACGGCTCAGAGAATTTTCCCTATGTGTTTAACCAGGCGCAGAAGGACGGGAGCGGTGCAGATTTACCAGCATTAGTATCAACAGCAACATCAGCAGACCTAACTAAAAGCTCGCAGCCGCTACTAATGCCCGTTTTGCAGATCCAAACTGTGACGGCCGCGCCAGCCCGTGCTTCATCGACCAGCTTGCCAGCAGGTACAGGTGTCGTGGCCGCCACCGGGTGGATACCGAAGGCTGTAAAGACAACATCTAATATGGTCGTAGGCTCGAATGATACTCCTTCCCGATCGCTCGGTAGTGGCGTCGGTGACTCTAACGGCGGTGTGCAAAATTTGACCCGATTCTTGGAAAGCTGGAGTGGGATGGGATCAGTAATCCAGGGTTCCTTTATCCAGTTCAACCGGAGTGCCTACAGCACCGCGCCCTATATCCCGATTCTGAATCCGGTGGCTCCGCAGCAGACTGCTCCACTTACTAAATTGCGAAGTCTTTTCGATTCATCGCCAAACCCACCCTCAACTACTATCACTTACAATGGCGGCGCTCCATTGCCTTATTACAGAACCAGTAACGCCAGCGTCACCATTAGTGGCACTGAGGTAGGTCGCCTTCCCTTCTTCACCCCGCCCCTGCGGGATTGGGGTTTTGACGTGGGTCTGCTATCTCAGCCGCCCGACTTGTTTACCCGAAAGTTCACAACTCCTCCCTCAACACCCAACCCGGCTGAGTATTTCCGGGAAGTAGCTCGGGATGACGACTGGGTACAAAATTTGATGTGCGGAGTTGTAGAAAATACCACCACGAAGGCCACCGAAACCCTCACAATTGCCGAGCGAAATAAATGCTCCACTTAACCCTCTAATTTTCCGCCGCGCAATTACTGGAGTCCTACTTATGACTAAGCAAAAACAACACCAAAATTTATCCCAGCCGCGAGATGGTGGCTACACGATTATCGAGTCGTTGGTAGCGATGATTGTAGTTTCGGTGCTGATGATTGCGATCGCCCCGGTGATGGCTTTCTCAGTAGCAACTCGCGTCCAAGCGCGGCGGATGGAACTGGCCACGCAGGCGGGGAAAGCTTACATTGACGGTTTGCGATCGGAGTCAATTAAGTTTAATGACACCACAATAAAAGGGTTTCCCGCTAGATACACAGCGACAACTCAGGCAGATTTGTTGGCTAACGCACCAGTTCCGGGAAATAAAGACAATTTATACTGCGTTGACTTGGATGGAACAGGAGTTTGTGAGACGAGTAGCACTAAAGACTTTTACGTTCAGGGCGCTTGGCTAAATAAAGATGTTACTGGTACCGATCCGACATTAAAAGGCTACCAGCTCTTAGTTCGGGTTTACAGAGCTGATTCCTTTGCTGGGGGCGTAACTTTGAGGGTTCCCAAGGATGCGAAGCAATCTGTTGTGGGTTCTGGTTTGGGCGACAAGACAATCCCAGTAGTAGAAATGTCTACAGAGATTCCCGCCACCGGAACTCCCTCGTATAGCTCAATCTCCGATCGCCTCAAAAAACCCTAAACTACTGTATGCCCATAATTACAGTAAGTGTTATTAGATTAAAATCTCTCCCAACCACTCGGCAAAGGAAGAAGTAAAAATGAAAAGTTTACTCAGGTTGCTTCTCAAAACTCAGCACCAGCAAAACCGCTATCGGCAAGCTCAAACAGAAAAGGGCATGACTCTAGTCGAGCTATTGGTCGGCTCGATTATGGCGTTTTTAATCATCACTCCGATGCTCGCCTTTGTAGTCGATATGCTGAATACCGACAGGAAGGAACAAGTCAAAGCAAACACCGAGCAAGACATTCAGGCGGCCGTTGATTTCATTAGTCAAGATTTGAGTCAAGCCATTTATATCTACGATCAGAAAGGAATCAATGCTGTTAATAATAGCACTATTCCTACGAGTGGAAAATTACCTGCTCCTGCTAACGGAACTCCGATCCTTGTATTTTGGAAGCGACAACAGATTAAAAATTCTGTTCCTATTAACCCGACTGTTACTGCAAAACCAAACACCTGCGACGCTACTCAATGCAACGACACTTACGTACTTGCATTAGTTGCTTACTACCAGTTGAAAGATAATGATTCTACTTGGTGTCAGCCTTCAGGTGGCCCTTGTCCTACCCGCATTGCCCGCTATGAAATTAGGGATGGAGTAAAAAACCCGTCTACTTTGGCTTACTACACTGACGCTGAGACAACAACTGGTCAAAGAAAAGATCCAGCTTTTAACTCACTGTTCGACCTCAGCAAGCCAACAGAAAATGTGACTGTTGTGGGACAGCCAGCAAATCGGGAAGTTCTGGTTAATTACATCGACCACAGTACAGCCAACGTTCCAGCTCCACCACAGTGCAAAACTACTCTTGGCGTCACAGATCTACCAGCACCAGCACCAGCATTAACTCAAGGAGATTTATTAACAGCCGACGGCTCAACCAATAGCTTCTACGCTTGTGTAGATACAGCTAAAAATATAGCCAGAGTTACGATTAGAGGAAACAGTCTCCGCCGCCTTCAAACCAACGATGCTGATTTCAAAACAACCAGTTCGGCATTTTTCCCAACAGCAACCATTCAAGTAAAGGGTCTAGGCGCGCGAGGAAAGTAACTTATGCCTGAAACATATTTCCGCATCGCCCCCCGCCGATCGCAAAAACAGGAGAAAACCATGAAAACCCCACCAATATTATTAAAACTTTTGCATAACTCAACCGCCAAAGCCCGCCCGAATTTCCACAAAACTGCATCCAAAAAGAACGATGCAGGGTTCACTATGATAGAATTGATGATCATAGTCCTGATTGTAGGTATATTTGCTTCGATCGCCGCTCCCGGCTGGCTGGGATTCATCAACAGACAAAGAGTCCGCACAGTCAACGATCGCGTTTTCCAATCATTACGACTCGCACAAAGCGAAGCAAAGCGAACTAAGAGCGATCGAGTAGTTACATTCAATCCTGGTACGGCTACTGACCCTCCAACAGCTACAGTTAACACAGTTCCACTCCTAACTCCTCCGCTACAAACAGTGACTTTCGACGGAGGAGGCGAAATCAAGCCCGGCACTATTGCACTTGTCCCTAATGCAACCTCAATCACTTTTGACTACCTGGGAAACGTGAGGGATGGACTTCCCATAGTAGCTCCAAATATTAGTCGATTTGTGGTATCAGTTTCTCCTGCTAATTCTCCTGCTAACGGCGGCGGTAGGCAGTGTGCAATAGTCGAAACTATCATAGGAGGAATGAGAACTGGTGAAGGGTCTCAGTGCGATTTCTAGTTTTCAATAAATTTAGTTTTAATCCATAACATCGATTCCGTATAAGTGCAGAATTGCTAAGATATATTAATTTAAATTATTATATATTTAAAATTAAATTAAAACAGGCAGACACGACAGTGCCGTTTCCCGAAATTAGGAGACTGCACGTGCCGTT
>Ga0105046_10009756_pt1 | contig 14978 bp, 13 predicted proteins | sample MAT03_FD_78385 | JGI IMG/M metagenome (GOLD analysis project Ga0105046, IMG submission 78385) | Freshwater microbial communities from Lake Fryxell liftoff mats and glacier meltwater in Antarctica - MAT-03 (megahit assembly) | ecosystem: Environmental > Aquatic > Freshwater > Ice > Liftoff... | reverse complement strand
AGATTCTAATTGTCGATGACGATCCAAGCATTCTTGCGCTACTCCGTCGAATCTTTGAGTCTTACTTTCTAGACTCGATCTTGCTGACTAGCTGTACTGAACCAGAACGTGCGGCCGGCCTTTGTATTTCGGAGGAGATCGACATTCTCTTCACCGACCTAAATATGCCGAATCTTAACGGATTTACGTTGCTCAAACACGTTAAGGCCAGGAACGTTCTGACACAGGTCGTAATCCTCTCGGCACAACCGACCAGCAATGCGTTGCAGTCCGCATTCTACCTTGGCGCTAATGAGTACCTTACGAAGCCTATCGTTCATGACGAATTGATCGCCGTAACTCGCTACCTCATTGGTCAGTCCAAGCGTTGGCGACAATACATGAGTGCCGATTTGGCAAGTAATTTAAGCTGATTTATTTTTGGCTCGTAGATTAACTCGATCAACCAAAAATTCCGGTTTCAGCTGGGGCAACACACATGTACCAGCCCATACCGACTAGCGCGCTGAACAGAAGTGTCGAGATCATCCCTCGCCTGAAACGAATCAACGCGATCAGCGCCGCAGCGGCGATCAATAATGCTGCGTAGTCGATCGTGGACCAGATGGGAACGAGAACTCGTACCGCTCCGATCGAACGCTCTGACACTTCGCCAAAAATGGTCTGCAAAGCAAACCACAGTGATAGATTCAAGATCACGCCAACCACCGCTGCAGTGATTGCCGAGAGCGCGGCGTTTAACGAATCACGGCCACGTAAGGCCTCGATGTAAGGTGCCCCGACGAATATCCAGAGGAAGCAAGGTGCGAACGTCACCCAAGTTGTGACCACCGAGCCGATCACGCCCGCTAACATAGGATGAAGTGAGCCCGGATTGCGATACGCGCCCATAAACCCAACGAACTGGACGACTTGAATCAATGGGCCAGGGGTCGATTCAGCCATCCCCATTCCGTCCAGCATCTCGCCGGGCCGCAGCCAATGATGCGTTGCAACGGCTTCCTGGGCGACATAGGCCAACACTGAGTAAGCACCTCCAAATGTGACGACGGCTGCTTTGCTGAAGAACATCGCTTGCTCGGAATAAACACTGTCGCGCCCAGTGAACGCAATTAGGCCGATGATGGGTAGGAACCAGATCACTAACCAAATCGCAAGCACACGGAGCGACCTCGCGCGGCTTGGTTGTTCGAGTATAGAAAACTCATCCGCCGTTGTCGGTGCGGACTCAGACGAGTTCTGCGGTCCGTGTCCCTTGATGACCACAAATTTTTCTGGCCAAATGCGTCCGCCGCAATATCCAATGGTTCCGGCAATCAGCACGATCCATGGGAACGGCACCTGCAAAAAATAGATCGATACGAATGCGGCGATTGCGATGGCAAACATCATCGAGTTTTTGATCGAGCGTTTGCCGATACGAATCACGGCTTGGATCACGATCGCAATAATCGCCGGCTTAATGCCATAAAAAATCCCCTGGACGATCGTCAAATCGTGGTAGCCGGCATAAAGCACGCTGAGCCCGAGAATGCTCAAGAAGCCCGGCAACACGAACAATAACCCAGCGATCAAACCGCCGAGCGTGCGATTCAGTAGCCAACCAATGTAAGTGGCGAGTTGTTGGGCTTCGGGTCCCGGCAGCAACATGCAGAAGTTCAAAGCATGCAAAAACCGGCTTTCGCTGACCCAGCGTTTTTCCTCGACCAAGATGCGATGCATGACTGCAATTTGCCCAGCCGGCCCACCGAAGCTGAGCATCGCCACGCGGCACCAAACCCAAAACGCTTCGCGAAGGCTGGGCTTCGTTTCCAACTCACTGAGCCCCGAACCATCCCCAGACATACATCTACCGCTCATAGCGAACCGCTAACCGAGGCGATCTCACAATAGTCGGGACGATCGGCGGCCGTTTTATTGCGATAGGCGTAGATGATCTTGTCGTCGCGTATCAGAAAAGTACCGGGCATCTGAAAGCCATCGCCGCCGAGTGTCCCAACTCCGTGACCATTGACCACGCCAGCCAGAAAACCGCGCCACCAGACTGATGGCCCAAGCAGTTGAGAGATCAGACCTCTGGACAATTCGTAAGCACCATAAAGCGAGCATGCTGGGTCACTGATACGAGATATGTCTTCAAGGCCGTAGGTTGACATCATCGACTTACCTGCCACTTCGTCTCCCATGTGGACGACAACGATCTGGATGCCCTTCGCTTCGATGGCAGCGCGTTGGCTTTTCAGGTCTGCTAACGCTTCTCGACAAAACGTACAACCGCTATGTCGAAGAAAAACGAGCAGCAGAGTTTGGCCGGCTGACAACTCGGCCAGCGACCGTCCGTTCTGATCCGCGAAAACTTTGTTGGCTTCGGTAAGTGTCATTTTATCGGAGACCTTCGGTGCGATGGAGACTTTTGCGGCATGATAAAGGATGGCGGCGAAAGGTATCCACCAAATCAAGTCATTCGTCACGATCGTCCAGCCCCACGACAACGGCAATCGTCCTGGTTCACCTTCGGTAGTCGTTGCCAACATCCATACAAATCCGATTGGCCCAAGTAGCTTTCCGAGCAACCCAACGAACGTGATCGGCCAGTGTCGCACCGGATCGCTCGCCGCGATCCCGTAGCCGATTCCATAGACACCGACAATCATTCCGACACACTGCCAAATCGAAGGATAGTTTGGCAATGCAGCGCCGGTCCAAACGAACAGGTCATTCGGACGAAGGATGACCCAGGCTCCCCAAATCAAATTGTATGCGGCCGCAGCGAGAAGCACGCGACTCATCCAGCGAGGATTATTCATAAGAAATGCCGGTGATCGAAAGGTTCCAAGATGCATCACCGTCGCAAAACGGGGAAATAAGTGTCCGGTACCATTTGCCAGGAATGGCCCTTCGGGTGCTTCGCACAAATGGTACCGGACACTTATTTCCCCCTCATCGCTAAGCCGCGTAAATCTGATAGAGCATGACGTAAACAAGCACTCCGGTCACGGACACATACATCCAGATCGGATAGGCCCACCGAACCAATTTTTTGTGGGCGATTATGCGCCCTTTCATCGCCAGATAAACGGCGCGAAGTGCCAAAAAGGGAACCGTGATCGCCAAAGGAAGGTGCGTAAATAGGATCGCAAAATAGGTGATCTGAGCCCCCTGTGAGGCGATTGCGGGATCCCGGGGAAACCGTTTGTTAAACGATCCGGTGGTTTCATACAGCGCGACCTTGTGCAGTAAGTAGCAGGCCAAAAAGACCATGCTGACGGCGAGTGCTCTGACCATCATTGTCTTGTGCTTACGAGCTTGCCCTTGCTTGATTCGATAAAGCCCCAAGCCAAGCAGGACGGCTGCGATTGCGTTAAGCGAAGCGGTCACGTGGGGCAGGTTGTCTGCCAAAAATTGCCAACTCAAGATTTTACGTCCAGTAGGTCGCGAATATCCGCTTGAAGTTTCTCATACTGTCGCTTCTCGGGCCAAGCATAGAAGCCAATGATCTGACCGTCCGCGCCGACGAGTACGAATTTCTCGGTGTGAAACTTCTCATCTACTGCCAGCCGAAATACTTCAGCTCCTACTCGGCGAATGTAGGTCAGGTCTCCGGTCATGAACAGCCATTGGTCCTTGTCTGCATTGAATCTCGCCGCATACTCTCGCAAGGTCGCAGGATCGTCTGTCGCGGGATCGACCGAGATCGAGACAAAGCGAACTCCTTTGCCTGAGAACATTGTCTGCAATTCTTGAATCTTTTGGTTCTGTTGGACACAGATACTGGGGCAGGTGCTAAAGAAAAAGCTGACGACGTAGGGCGTCCCTTTTAACTCGGCACTGGTTACCTTCTCACCACTTCGCTCCGTTAGTTCGAACTCGCTCATCCAACCTTCGGGCGCAAGGGACGGTTCGTCCTCGCGAACAGTAGCAGGATCAACGCCGGGCGTATCATTGGTAAAGACAACGGCGTTCGGAGGCAGATTGCTTGCCACGCGAGTTTTCGTCGATCGAATTACAAGCCCCAAGCCGACGCCGATCGCGAGGATAAGGGCAACTTGCAAAGCAGTTTTCATCGTTTCACCTCAAGAATCAAAAATGGTCTCATCTGTCTCACCATCCTAAACAGTCAAATCGGCTCGACGACTACCACGCATCAACCGCCATGCAATGGCGGTCGTTAGGATTGCAAACGCGACCGAAACGATCCAGCAAACCGATGACGCAGGGGAAAAACCAGCAGCACCCATGTCAATCGTTGGATAGAGCAGGCGGCGTAGTTCACACATCGAATAACTTAAAGGATTGGCCCGCATCATGCCTCCCAAGATCAATTGACCAATCGTTGCACTGGAGTCAAACGCCGGGATCGGAAAAAACGAGCCACTGAGCAACCACATCGGCATCAATCCGAGCATCATGATGGCATGAAAACCTTGAGTGCTGTCCATCGGCCACGCGACGATCATCCCGAGTGAACACATCGCGATTCCCATCAATGCGAGTAACGCAAGGACGCCAACGATACTTGAAGAGAACGGCGCGGCACCAAACAAATAGACCAAGCTCAAGAAGATCACTGCCTGCACCCAGGCGATAGCGGCTCCGCCGAGAACCTTTCCGGCCAGCACGGGCCAGCGTCCCACGGGGGCAACGAGTACCGATTGCATGAACCCTTCGCGACGATCTTCGATCACGGAAATCGTTGAAAAAATCGCGGTGAACAACACGATCAACGCAATCGTTCCGGGCAAGAAAAACTCCATGAAGTTCTGGTCGCCGGCGCCCACGAACGAACCACGCAGGCCGGTGCCGAACAACAGCCAAAACAACAAAGGTTGCACGACTGCGGAAACGACGCGGTTCTTTTGCCTGAAAAATCGAACCCATTCCCGTTTGGCAAGCATCCAAGCCGCAGCCATTCCCGCAGGTGCCGAGGCGATGCGAATGGGTTCAAGTTCGCGAGCACTCGCAGACTCATTCCCAGAACTACCACGGGCGATAGGCGGATCGGTTAGCAGCGAGGACATAATGAACAGTGAAGGAGTGGTTCAAGGCGGGGAGGAAACGGCAAACAGAGACTACGAAAAACGGTTGCCAGTCTTTTCGATGAAGACATCTTCTAAACTAGGCCGACCGATCGTGATTGACTGAGCTTGATCACCTAAACGCTTCGCAAGCGCCGGGACCAGCGAAGCAGCATCGTTGCTTTGAATACGGACTTGATGATGAACAATCTGAACCGAATAACCCAGCTCTTCGCGAATGATTCGCTCGACCGCGTTGACATCGCTTGCCGAAACCGTGACAAGTCCATCGCCCATTGCGGCTCGAAGTTCCGCTGGCGAGCCGTTGGCGATCACGTTGCCGTCGGCGAGGATCGCGAGTCGATCGGCCTTGTCGGCTTCTTCGAGAAGGTGAGTGGTAAGCAGCACCGCGATACCCGAATCCGCCATCGATCGAAGGGACTGCCACAGGTCGAGCCGCGCCGAAGGGTCCAGGCCCGTACTCGGTTCATCGAGCAGCATGACGGGTGGACGATGAAGCATTCCCTTGGCGAGTTCCACGCGTCGCTTTAGTCCGCCAGAAAGTTTTTCGCAAAAGTCACGGCGCCGATCGGTAAGTTTCATCATTTCGAGAACTTCGTCTCGTCTCCGGCGCATCTCCGCGCCTGCTAGCCCGTAAAGTGCGGCTTGGCATGCGATGTTCTCATCAACGGTCAGCTTCTTATCGAGACTTGGAGATTGAAACACGATCCCGATTTGCTGTCGCACGCCAAGCGGGTTCTTCGACACGTCGATCCCAGCGACTTCGATCGTTCCCTTTTGAAGCGGTACCAGCGTACTGATCACGCGGAAAAGAGTTGACTTGCCGCTGCCGTTTGGGCCAAGCAATGCGAATATCTCGCCCGCATTGACCTGCAAGTCAACGCCGCAAAGTGCTTCTCGATCGCCGTAGCGATGATGCACTTGGGAGCACGTCACCCGCGCGTGCGGGGAGGGAGCATGGGAGGTTGAGGTCATTGAAATCGCAACTAATGCAGAACTGCTGCGATGGTTACGAGCAACAGCGAAACAGGAAGCTGAAGAAGTGAAGCACGGAGGAGTTTACGGGCCGTACCATCGTTGCGGTCTTTCGCAAACAACCATGCGGCTTTTGTCATCGGAAAGCTGACCGCTACCAAACCAACGATCCACAAGCCTGCGATGATCGCATTCGATTCGCTGCTGCCGATCGCGAGTCCAGTGAGGCATGCGACTAGCGCAACCATTCCGACCACACTTTGCCATCCGGCGCTACGTCCGGTTGGCTCGACGGTCGTTGTCATCTGAAAACCTGCTTCACCATATTGTCGGCGATACAACCAAGCGATCGCCATGAAGTGCGGATATTGCCACGCCGCAAGCACTCCGAACAGCAACCAACCTCGCACGTCGAGTAACGAACCGCCGGCCGCCGTGTAACCGATCAACGTTGGCAACGCGCCCGAGACCGCTCCGACCGTGGTATTCCATGCCGAACGGGTTTTTAGAGGGGTATAAATGGGAACGTAGGTGATCCACGTCACAACGCCTACGATCGCGGGGATCGGTCCACAAGCGATCGCCAGGTAAACCGTTCCTCCGACGCCCAACAATGTGGAAAACCATGCGGCGGTCGCGACCGACATTCGGCCACCGGGAAGCGGACGGCGACGAGTTCGTTCCATCTCGGAATCGATCTTGCGTTCCCAAACTTGGTTCATCGCTCCGGCGCTTCCCGCAACCATGGCGACACCGACGAACAAATGCAACAACAACAGACCGCTGACCGCACCCCCCGCCGCAACGACGGCGGCGATCAACGTGGTGACAAGGATCATGGTGACGATTCGGGGCTTCGTCAGTTCCAGGAGATCGGCTGCGAACGACGGGGTGACGACTACCGAAGGCTTAACCGACTCAGACGATTCGACTGAGTTGATAGGCATGCACGACTGAGAGCCGTTCGCGGCAAGCGACGGAGTTGCGAGCATCGCGTTCGGTTTTGCAGCCCCCAACAATGCCCTTGTCGCGGGCACTGGATCGGCGACCATCACGTCGAAACTCATGTGACTTGTAACCTTTGCTTTCTTTCGATCTTCGTAGCGGGCGAGGGCATTGTCTCAACTTTCTCGGGCTTATTACCGTTCGAAAGTATGGCGGATGTTTGTCTGACTCGACTCAAACGCAACCAAATCATGACTGCCATTGCGAGGATCAGCGATCCGGTCGCAACGTGCGACGTCGTGATCAACGACTCCGTAAATGCTTTGCTTTTGACCAAGTAACCAGCTGAAAACGGTCCCATTTGGGCGATTCGTGGCCAGCCATAATTTGCGATCCAGGTCCCAAGCCCAAGCGCAATCTGCAGACCCACGAATCCTACCAGTAGGTAACAGGGGCGTAACAGGGTCAAATCGCCGCACCCGGGATTTTGTGGCTCGCTGCTGTCATCCGATCGACTTGATCGGCAGGACTTCACGATGCTCCAGGCCAAAAATCCGGTCAGGATCCAAAGCAAGACGGCTCCAGAAATATGGGTGGAGACCAAATGGGTGAAACCGCCGGGCGACGAAGTGACTTGAACGTGTCGAAGCTGAGCTCCCAGAAGCAATTGTGCGTAGGCTAGAAGCGAGACAAAAACCGCGAGGCGAACCCCTCCGCGAGTCGGAATCGTGGTGATTTCGGAGGAGCGATTCCACCACCATCGGCTTGTGACGACCGCAAGCGAAACGCAGATGACAAAAAACAACGGTCCTGTGCAGCCGTGAACCATCGCCAGCGTTCGATCGCTCAAGACCACCCGCATGCCGCCCAGGACGCCTTGTCCGATCACGGCGACCAACAGGCCGACAGAGAGCCACTTTACCCAACGCCGAGGCTCGGTCGTCCAGGCGACCGCAACCGCGATGATGGCGATGATTCCCACCACGGCACCAAGCAAACGATGGCCATGTTCGATGAACAGGTCAAACGGGCCAAACAGCCAAGTTTCGTAGGGATAAAGAAAAAGATTCTTGCCGTAGGTTCCCGGCCAGTCGGGAACGGCCATCCCGGCATCGTAAGTCGTCACCAATCCGCCGACCCAAATCAATGGCCAGACAAGGCAAACGATCAGCACCGCCAGACGATGCAGCCATCGTGCTGGGTAAGCGAATTCAATTGTTTTCGTTAGGTTCAAATCAGTCATTTGAAGATCGATGCTTTCGTCTCACGTTGCGTTCCATCGCTCGCCGATCATTCCGCCGGCGACGGCACCGGTGGTTCCGAAGATAAACGCATAAACCAACCCGCCAAGGCCCAACGACCACATTGTCGCGATGCAAATCGACAGTCCGATGATTGCACCGACTGATCTGCGAGTGTCACGTTTCATAGTGTTAGTCGATTCACGGATTTCTTGCCACCAACGCCGTTGAACTGAGAGAACGGATGTAAGCGATGATCGCCCACACGTCTGCAGGCTCGGCGCCGACGCCATCCGGCTTATCCTTAAGGAGCAATCCCGGCATCGGTGTACCTGCGACACCGACCACCAATCGTCGGTACAACGCTTCATCGGAATCATCACCATGAAAGATGCCCCACTGTAGCTTGCGAGGCAATGATTGACGCGGCGTCAGGGCTCCAGCTGCCTTCATCGTCTTTATCGACGCTGCGTCACTCGGGCTGATGCCAAGTTTCGTCGTGTACTCTTTGGTCCAATCGTCAAAGTCAAGCGTTGTCGCGTTCCCGTTACCAGCTTCGCCATGGCAGGACGCGCAATTCGCAAGCGGGCCATGAAACAACGCTTTGCCTTTCGCGATCAGCGTTTCGTCGTCGTACCAAGCTCGGTCGTCTGACATTGCCAAGTTGGTTTTCGCCTCGTTTGCGGCAACGGGAATCATATTGATCGACGCGTTTTTCCAATGGGATGCGATCTCGGCGACGCTCGCTTGTGCGGCGGACAAGAGCGATTCGGCAGACATGTCTTCAACCATTATTTGGTCGATCAATCTTCGCTCGGTCTCACCACGACAAGAAAGGTAAATCACATACTGAATCAGAGCTTCCAAGTCTTCGTCGTTCACGGTCGCAAAAGAGGGCATTGCGGTGCCTGGAATGCCATGCTGAAGCAATCCAAGCAGGTCATCGTGAGTTGGTTTATCAGCGCGGCCCGTGCTCTTAAACTTAAACACACCAGGACGCAAATCGCGAGGGTAAGGCGTAAGCAGCGCGGCCGCCGGACCTTTGCCGCTACCATCGACGCCGTGGCAAGTTGCGCAGTGTTCGCGAAACAAGCCGAAGTGAACGCCCGCTTGGTCACTGGATTGAGGCCCGGCCGATCGTTTTAAAAGCTCGACGTCGACGATCGCCGCGAGCGGTTCAGGAATCTGAGGATCGTTCGGGGTACCAAACAAACTTTCCAAGGTTGAATCGATCGCGGTCAGATCAACAGGCTTGTCATCCGCTTCACGTTTTGCAGCAACAAGTGCGTAAAGATCGTTGCCTGGAAACTTTTCAATGGACGTATCGCAACCAGAAAGGAAGCACACGGCAACGCACGTTAGCAACGAGCAGGAAAAAGGTGTCCGGTACCCAGTCGATCGAGACCGCTGACTGCCTCGTGTGGCATCGAATGATTGTTCAACGTCCTTGGAGGAAGAAAACGGAAAGCTTCTGAACACTCTTTCTCTTCCTCTCCCAGGCCCTTAAAGCCCGGGCTCTCCCACTTGGAGGAGAGGTAAATTTAAAAAGCCGAATTGCCTCACGCTAAAGCTATGGCGTCAACGTGTCAGCCGGAATGATGATTTTACCTAGATCGTTCATACCCGGCTTGATCTCGATTTCGATCAGGTTCTTCTTCAGCGTCTCTGTCTTGCCACCCATGGTCACGGCTTTGATTCCGCTATTGGCAGCTTCATGATTGATTCGAAAGACAAGTTTCTCGCCGACTGGAAGATCCTTGATCTCGACCATGCCATCTTCATCACTGATAGCCGCATATGGATGGTCGAGCGCAACCACTTGGGCGAGCATCCAAGGATGAATGTTACAAGCAACCGGAACAACGCCCAGTTCTGGCTTCTCGATCTTGACCTTTACCGATCCGCCGGGCGGAATCATCGGATTTTGCGACTGGTTTGCGAAGAAGTTGATATTTGCGTTGTGCCCCACCGTATCTGGGTTGGTAATTTCGAGCGTATCACCCACTTGAAGAACAACGACGTGTGGTTCGAAACGGCACTTGTCGTTCGCGAGAATCACAGTCTTGGGCTCTGACTTAGGTGGATTAACTTTCGAGCCGCCGCGTCCCGTGTAAACGAAAAACGCTACGTTCTTTATTCCGTTGTTTGTTTTGTTGACTAGCAAACGTTCGTTAACAAGCGGATGTTTGCCACAGAACTCGGCATCTTTATTGGGGTCGATTGCGGCCGGGTCAAATGCTGAACCTGCGAAGACAAATTGAGCCTTCACGGTACCGGTCTCCGCCGTCGCAAAGGACGCACAGGGAACAGCGAAAGCGACGGCGATGATCGGTAATACAACGCGAAGTGACATCTTCAACTCTCGTCAATGGATGGAGGGGTGGTGCAAAAATCGGGGGTGTTTGTTCAAAAAAACGAGCATAACTGGAATTCAGCGAAACCAAAGGTCATCACCAAAAGAATAACAAGTCAGCTTTTCAGATTTCATCATCAGATTAATTCGTACTGATGGTGCCGCGTCAATGGACTAAAAAAAATGGAGGCGGTAGCAATTGAAGATAAGAACCCTCGCTACCGCCTCCACTTCTCTCAATGAGTTGCAGCCGATGTGTCATCTCAGGTGGGATCGAGACAGATGACAGATTCATTCAGCCGGAAGGTAGGGGCATATCTTAGGCTCCGACGGTCGCTTCGTCTACCACTAATCTTGTTTTAAGGGGAAATATTTTTTCGCACGGAAACGGTTTATACGTCGAGCGATCGCGTTCATCTATTCGCCGCCCCCTTCGATGGATTGCGATCGACGCCTACCATGAGGCTCCTTCAACGGGGACGAGGAAATTCGTCCCTTTTTTTGGTTTGGCCTTCGGACAGGCCCTCGGATAGGCCCTCGGATAGGCCCTTAAAAAAGGCCCCTAAGCGAAGACATGAAAATTCTGATCGTAGGCTCTGGTGGCCGTGAACACGCACTTTGCTGGAAAATCTCGCAAAGCCCTCGAGTTACCGAAGTTTTCTGTGCTCCTGGCAATGCCGGAACAGCGATGGAGGCAACCAATGTGCCGATTTCTGCGACAGACAACGCGGCCCTTGTCAAGTTCTCCAAAGAGAAAGGGATCGATCTTGTCGTCGTTGGTCCCGAAGCACCCTTGGTGGGTGGCCTGGTCGATGCTTTGCAGGCGAACGGCATTCGTGCGTTTGGACCGTCGGCTGCCGCCGCCGAGTTGGAAGGCAGTAAGGTATTTTGCAAGAATTTGCTGCATACCGCGAATGTTCCAACGGCCAATTACCAGACATTTCGGCGTCCGGATGACGCAGCTCGATACATCAAGGACCGCTATCCAGACGCATATGACAGTGTTCCCGTGGTCGTGAAGGCCGACGGCTTGGCGTCAGGAAAAGGAGTCATTGTTTGCGATACCCAGCGAGATGCGTTGGAAGCGATCGATCGAATTGGCGGCAAACGAGAGTTCGGTGACGCAGGCAACTACATCGTGATCGAAGAGCGTCTTTTTGGACAAGAAGCAAGTGTGCTCGCGATTACCGATGGAACGACCATCCTGACGCTTCCTGCGGCTCAGGATCACAAGCCTGCTTATGACGGCGACAAGGGACCCAATACCGGAGGCATGGGAGCGTATTGTCCAACGCCGCTAGTGGATGACGCCATGATGGCGAAAATCGAGTCTGACATTCTCGTCCCGGTCGTGCATGCGATGAAGCGAGCACGTCGACCCTTTCGAGGCGTTTTGTACGCTGGCTTGATGATTACTTCCGCGGGCCCCAAGGTTCTTGAGTTCAACACGCGGTTTGGAGATCCCGAATGCCAGCCCCTGTTGATGCGACTAGAAAGTGACCTGGTTGATATTCTTGAAGCGGTTGCGATGGGACGCCTTGGCGATATCGACGCACCGATGTGGAATGACTCGCCCAGCATTTGCGTCGTGATGGCAAGCGAAGGCTATCCCGGCAACTATCAAAATGGAAGGATCATCACCGGTCTTGATCGTGCCGCTCAGGTCGAAAGCGTCAAGGTGTTTCATAGCGGAACCAAGATGGTCGATGGCCAAGTGGTCACTGATGGCGGACGCGTGCTGGGCGTGACTGCGATGGGCTCAACGATCAGCGGCGCGAAGCTGAAGGCATACCAAGCGGTCAAAGAGATCCGCTGGCCGGGTGCGTGGTGCCGCAAAGACATCAGCGACAAGGCGCTTGCAAGGATTTAGAACCTATCCGAAAACCGTTAGCCGCATGGCGTTAGCCGCGGTTTCCTCCGGTTTTCGGATAGGTTCTTAGATCCAAGTTTTTTGGTTTCCCAAGAATACTCGCGTAAACTATCCTTAAACGGATACGGATCCGAATTGCCTTCTGACTTTTGGGCGAGCCATGAGTATCGCGAACGTCTCTGAACAAATCGACTATCCCGAATCGGACGGCAAACCCATGGGTGAAACGGACTTGCATCGAGATTGGATGTTTCGGATCCTGGAAATTATTCGCTATCGATACCGTGGCAAGTCGGTCTACACCGCCAGCGATCTTTTGGTTTACTACAAGGAAGGCGAACCAACGAAGTTCATCGTGCCTGATAACTTTGTGGTGTTGGATTGTGAGCCCGGGCGTCGACGAATTTTCAAGACATGGGAAGAGCAGCGAGTTCCCGATGTGGTCTTTGAAGTGACCTCGCGCGGCACCAGCTCAACCGATATCGTCGACAAACCGGTCATCTATGAGCAAATGGGTGTGAAGGAATACTTTCTTTATGACCCGACAGGTTCGTACCTGGAAACGCCGCTGATTGGGTTTCGCCTGTTCAACAAATCATATCACGAGATCAATCGACTACACGGACGATTGACCTGCGAGACGCTTGGTATTGACTTGCGTTTGAACGATGGCGACTTGGAAATGCGAGATAGTGAAACAGGCGCAATGCTTCTTACCGAAGCGGAAGCGGAACATCGGGCGAAAGAAGCCGAGCGAGCGTCAAAGGAAATCGAGCAAAAGGCTCGTCTTTCCGCCGAAGCTCAGGTACGTGAACTTCAGGCGGAGATTGAACGACTGAAGCGAGGCGAACGGTAACGCCGCTAGCCCAGCTAAATTGATTTTGAACCGGCGCCCAAAGATTTTCAGGATGAGATCGGTCGCACGACCGACGTACTGCGGTAGTAGTCCATCAACGTTTCGATCGAAAGCACGCCGCCGCCCATGCCGCTTTTATTGATGCCGCCGTAAGGGACACCATGAGCGAAGACGTTATGAGCATTGATCCAACTGTTGCCGGCCACCATCGCTTCTCCGACCCGCGCGGCTCGTTTTAGGTCCGATGTCCACACACTGTTGGCCAACCCATAGTCGGTATTGTTTGCCATCTCAATCGCCTCCGCTTCGGTGCTGAACTTCGCAAGGAATGCGACCGGACCGAAGATCTCTTCTCGTGCTGCCACATTGTCGAGCGAACCAGCAAGCAATGCAGGCTTTACATAGTTTCCTGCATAACCTTCAACTGTCGCAGGGCCTCCTTCAAGAAGCACTTCGGCTCCATCGGCTTTGCCCTTGTCCAGATAACCAAGCACTCGCTTGCATTGCTTTGGATTCACAACCGGCCCCATTTGACTGGAAGGATCAAGCGGATGCCCGATGCGAATCTTCTTTAGCCGGTCAACACAATAGCCAACAAATTCGTCATAGATATCGCGATGAATAATCCAACGCGTGGCATCACAGCACACCTGTCCGGTGTGAAAGGTAATCGCACCGACAAGTTTTTCTGCCGTCGCCGCAACATCCACATCATCGAATACGACTGCAGCCCCTTTACCGCCCAGTTCCAGCTTCACCGGCACGAGATTTCGACCACACGCCTCCGCTACCATTCGTCCCACTTCCGGCGAACCGGTGAAGGACATCCGTTTGATCTTTGCATTACTCGACAGCGCCGCACCAGCGGTTGCACCGCGACCGGTAACCACGTTGATCACTCCGTCGGGCACACCCACTTCTTTGGCAAGGTGAGCCAAATAAAGCGCTGATAGAGACGTGTCTTCGGCAGGCTTGATGACGACGGTGTTCCCTGCCGCAAGCGCCGGTGTGACTCCCCAGCCGATCAACAAAAACGGAAAATTCCACGGGAAGATGAAAGCACACGCACCCCAAGGCTGGCGATATTTCCAAGCATCATGGCCAGGAACATCAAGTTTGGTTCTGGTCTCAACCCCTTGCGAAAGTTTGACAAAGTAGCGCAATGTGTCAACGAAGTTTTGAATGTCACCCTGCGCTTGAACTTCGATCTTGCCAGCGTCGAGCGCTTCGATCTGAGCAATGATCGGCTTGTGCTTTTCCACCGCATCGGCAAGACGCAGCAGAATGGTACTTCGTTGGTCAACTGTTAATTGAGACCATGCAGGAAATGCAGCCGATGCAATCTCGACGGCCTGGTCGATCTCAGTCGCATTCAAATCATGAACATCCGCCAGCTTGTCGCCGGAACCGGGATCGTAAGTAGGAACGACAGCACCCGTTGCTGATTCGAATTCCTTTCCTCCGACAAAGCTTGGAAAAGTGTTGCGACAGAGGAAAGCTTCCACTTCGGGAAGCAACTTTGTTTGGGTGGCGGTGCTCATGCGATGGTCCTACTGCGGGGGTTGAAAGATAGATCGCGATCGGTCAAGAGTTCTGGCCGGTGGGAGTGGCAAGGATCATTTCCTTGCTTTGACAAATTCTAACAGAACGCCATCCGAAAAGCATTCACTCCGCCAAACCTGCGACGTTGTTGGTAGTTGTT
>Ga0105046_10009755_pt1 | contig 14978 bp, 16 predicted proteins | sample MAT03_FD_78385 | JGI IMG/M metagenome (GOLD analysis project Ga0105046, IMG submission 78385) | Freshwater microbial communities from Lake Fryxell liftoff mats and glacier meltwater in Antarctica - MAT-03 (megahit assembly) | ecosystem: Environmental > Aquatic > Freshwater > Ice > Liftoff... | reverse complement strand
GCCCCATTAATAAAATTTCTTGTCTTGCCGTATTGAGCCGGATTAATTTGGTTTATCCTTTCAATAATCTGCCGGTAAGCAGTGGGGAAATCAACGGCAATATCATCCGGCGTTTCAGAGAATAAATTCAAATTCATATTACCGCTTGCTGATTTTATTATGGGTAATCATTCGCTGACGGCTACATTTAAACCTTTCTATATCGTCGCCCCGTAAGCCTTCATGTTTGGTTGTACGCCCATTGGTGCGTTCCCGCCAAAGTTTAAAACTACTCGCCTTCAATTCCTTTCGCATCAGTTTTATTACGTCCTGCTGCTTTAAACCAAACTGCATTTCAATGGCTTCAAAGGTTGTGCGGTCTTCCCAGGCCATTTCTATGATACGGTCAATTTCTATCACACTTAAATTAGCTGCTATTGTCATTTTAATTTTTTATTTACTTTTATTCATCCTGCATTTATCGCTGCAATATTTTACCTCTTCCCAAACTCTTTCCCATTTCTTTCGCCAGCTAAATGGCCTGTTACAGGCAACACATATTTTTACAGGCAGGTTTTCTTTTCTTATTTGTTTCATTAAATTCGAATCATTTTTTTTTATCTTAATGTATCCAGCGTTAATATATTTCCTCCATTTAAATTTTTATATGCCAGCACATCGCATAAAAAACCTTTATGGTCTCCGCCTTCAAAACTGCTGATTACTTTTAGCTGCATAACCGCCAAACAGTTTTTTAAAACATAAAAATTATTCCAGTCTATCAACTCATTTCTTTTTTGCAGGCGGTTTATTTTATCAATATTCTTTCCAGATTTTTTGCCCAGCAAATCAACCAGCCGGTATTGGGTATCTGCAAGCAATTGCAATACAAATTCACCCGATGCTTCTATATTTGATAAGGTTTGTGTGCCATGATAAATGCCGCAGATAAAACGCTTTGGCTGCATACTTATCTGCGAAGCATAGGTGATGATGTGCATGTTGCAGTTATCAGCCGTTTTACTGCTAACGCTGTACACCGGAAGGTTTACCCGATTCCAGGGTTTCTTTCGTATCATAAACTGCTTAAATATTTTTCCGCATTTACTAAATGGGTATTCCTTTTTTCTTCACTCATTTTATCAAATGTTCCCACCAGCATTCCCAGCCTTGGGTTTTGCAAAAAGAAACTACGGTGTACATGCATAAACCGCCAGAACAATCCATCCCATACCTGCTGCCAGTCTCCTTTTTCGTAGTCGCTCATCTTCATTAAATAATTACTACCGCTGATGTATGGCTTGGTTGCCATCAATCCGCCATCGGCAAACTGCGTCATACCATATACATTGGGTACCATCACCCAATCGTAGGCATCAATAAATAATTCCATAAACCATTTATACACCTCGTCGGGGTCAAACTCACAGAGCAACATAAAATTACCCAACACCATCAGCCTTTCTATATGATGGCAGTAGCCGGTTTGTAAAACTTTACTGATGGTAATATCAATGGGAGCAATACCGGTAGTTCCTGTCCAGAAACTGTCAGGAATTTTTCGTTTGAATTTCCAATAATTAGTAGTGCGTTGTTTGCTGCCTTCTCTTTCGTACACAATACGTATAAACTCCCTCCAGCCAATAATCTGACGGATAAATCCTTCCACTGAATTTAGCGGTGTACGATACTCTTCCGCATGTTTTAGTACTGCATCTAAAATTTGCTGAGGTGTAAGCAAACCCGTGTTAAGCATTGGTGTAAGTACCGAATGCTGCAGGATCTTTTCTTTGGCAACAATCGCATCTTCATACATCCCAAATTTTTCAAACCTATTTTTCACAAAATCATTCAGCCACTCTTCTGCTTCTTCAAAAGTAGACACAAAAAAATGAGGGGCATCTGCAGTTCCATAATTTTGAGAAAAATGTTGCTGCACATATTCTGTTGCTTCTGCGATGTAGCTGTTTTCAGCCGGGAAATGAACGGCAGGTACTACTTCTTTTTTTGGAAACTTCATCCGGTTATCTGCATCAAAAGTCCATTTGCCACCGGTTGGTTTGCCGTCAGCTTCCAATAATAGTTTGCGCTGCTTTCGCTGCTGAATATAAAAATCTGTTTGAAAATATGTTTTCTTTTTGCTGAAATAATCAACTACTTCCTCCATTGTATTCAAAAAGGCTGGCGAGGCATGGACAGTTAACGCTATTGAATATTTTTTACAAGCTGCCCTGATGCGTTTAGTCAACCAGTAATCTACTACATCTGCAATTTGAATACTCGTAATCTTTTGTTGAAATAAATATTCAATCAATTTACTTACATCATTTCTTTCATCGGTTGTATCAATATACTGCACTGAAAAATTTTGTTCCTGAAGGTAAGCCTCATAAAACTTCATACCGGAGCGGTGCAGCATGATTTTCTGTTGATGGAAATTATATTGGCGAAAGAAAAGCCATTCTTCTACGAGGTATACCTGCCTGTTTTTTTGCAGGGCAGGGTGATGTTTAAACAACTGATGGGGGAAAATCAACGCCACTTCACTCATAGAATTATAAAACAATTTGCTCCGTGTAATGTTTAACAAGTAAATAATTTATCCTCATGGCATCTTACAGCATTTCAGACATAGAATCATGGGAACGTTTTTACAGGGCAAATTTAATCAACAGCCTTACCGGCTTTAAATCTGTAAGCCTTATTGGCACTATAAATACAGCAGGCCAGGCTAATCTTGGCATATTCAGCAGCATTGTTCACCTTGGCTCCAACCCGCCGCTGATTGGATATATTAACAGGCCGGTAAAAGCAGCGCCACATACACTGGCTAATATTGAGGCAACAGGAGTTTACACCATCAATCATATTCATCCTTCCTTTGTGCAAATGGCGCATCAAACCAGTGCAAAGTATGAAGCCGGAATAAGTGAGTTTGAAGAAGTGGGATTGACACCTGAATTTCAGGAGAATATTGCAGCCCCATTTGTAAAAGAAAGCAGCATTAAATATGCACTATCCCTGCAGGAAATTATCCCTATTCAATTAAATGATACTTTTCTTGTAATTGGGAAAGTGATATCCATACAAATTGAACACGACATTGTATCAGAAGATGGATTTCTTCATCTGGATAAAGTAAATTCTATTTGCAGCAATGGTATTGATGGTTATTATACGACTGAACTTATTCAGCGTTATCAATATGCCAAACCCGGCATTCAACCACAAAAAATAATTTAGTATGGCTTCCGGAACATTTTTATCTGCCCGTTGGGAATACCTCGCCTTGTTTAATTTCGAAGTAGATGAGGCTGTACTTCAACCGCATTTACCACCCTATACCAAATTAGATTTGTATAAGGGCAAGGCAATTGTGAGTGTGGTGGGTTTTCTGTTTAACAATACCAGCGTAATGGGTATCAAATGGCCGGGTTTTGTAAATTTTGAAGAAGTAAACCTGCGGTACTACATCAAATATTTTAATGGCAAAGAATGGAAGAGAGGTGTTGGATTTATTTCTGAAATAGTGCCCCAGTTTTTAGTAGCAGGCATAGCTAACTTATTTTACAATGAACATTACAGTACGGCTAAAATGAATCATAACATAAGCCTTAACAACCATGATCTGCAAGTAACCTACAACTGGAAAAAGAAAAATCAGGATTGGAATTTGATGTGGGTAAAGGCCAATCCTGTGTTAAAGGATATTGTACCCGGATCTGAAGAAGAATTTATTTTTGAACATTACTATGGCTACAATAAATTAAACAGCAAAACTACTATTGAGTATTCATTACAGCATCCCCGCTGGCAGGTGTACCCGGTTACAGATTACAGGCTTGACTGTGATGTTGAAAAACTATACGGAGCCTCCTTTGTTCCTTTTATACAAAATGTACAACCAGTTTCTATATTTCTTGCCAAAGGGTCAGATGTACATGTGAAGATGCCTAAGAAACTTTCTAAGTAATTTCAAATTACTTTTATAAGTATAAAAGCCTCCTGTATTCTATGAAGCTTTTTAGTGACCCTGCCAGAATTAAAACCACGGACAAAATAAAAAATTTAAATATGTCTTACAGCTGGAAACAATTTACCAAACGTATTCCCATTAAAGCATCGGCAAAAGCTATCTATGCCGCCTGGACAACACAACAGGGACTCGAAAGCTGGTTTCTCCGTTTAGCACAGTTTACCAAAGCAGATGGAAGCCCCAGGCTGAAAAACAACCATTTTGCAGCAGGTGATAAATTTAAATGTCTTTGGTATGGTTATGATGAAACGGTGGTGGAAGAAAAAGAAATATTGTCGGCCAATGGATGGGATCAATTGAAATTTAGTTTTTCCGGCGGATGTATCGTCACCGTCTCTATTAAGCAAGAAGTCGGGGAAACGATTTGTGAACTGGTTCAGGATATGCCGATGGAGGATCCGGTTGAACAGCAACACTTTTTTATTGAATTTGGCAAGGGCTGGGGCTTTTATATGGCCAACCTGAAATCTGTACTGGAAGGCGGTTTTGACCTGCGGAATAAGAATATAAATCTTAAAGAAGTTATTAATGCCTGACACGGTTTGTTGAACTTTTATCAGCCAATTTTCACCACTCATCAAAACATAATTAGGTGTAAGTAGAAAACATCGTAACTTTTACTTCTAAAATATCAGCTATGAAGAAGAAAATAGTAGTCGCTACCGTGTTATTAGCCAGTGTTACTGCTGTTGCGTTTGCCAGTTTTAGCAGCAACAAGAAAAAAGACGGTATTGAAAAAAAAATGGAGAAAAAGAAAAAACAGTGCAGCCGCACTTGCCTTTTTAGTTAGCCTGTTTTTTAAAATTTTATACCTCTTCCGGTTTGTAGTCAAACTTGCAGGAGGTATTTTTATTGCCGCCTGTACCATTTCCTTTGCTGCCGGCCATGCGTACAATCAATTTCAGAAAATGAAAAGAACTATTGCCCTGCTGCTTCTTACTATTCTCTCAATAAATATTTCTTTTGCCTGCACTACATTCTTTATCAATAAAAATGGGCAAATGGTATTTGGCCGCAATTATGACTGGATAACCGGTAAAGGAATGCTGTGTACTAATCAAAAGGGATTGGCTAAAACATCTGACGATACGAAGGATGGAGCAAAAATCAGTTGGGTATCACAATATGGCAGCATCACTTTTAACCAATATGGAAAAGAATTTCCAACAGGTGGTATGAATGAGAAAGGACTGGTAGTGGAAATGATGTGGCTGGATGTTACTAAATATCCGGATGCCGACGAAAGACCCACCATTGGTGAATTGCAATGGATACAATACCAATTAGACAATTGCAGCGACATTGACGAATTAATTTCAACTGATAAAAAGCTCCGCATTGCTTCTAAAGGAACAACTCCTTTACATTTTTTAGTGGCGGATGCAAAAGGCAATGCCGCCACTATTGAATTTTTTGAGGGAAAAATGAAAGTGCATAAAGGCAACAACCTTTCTTTTCCTGTTCTTACAAACGACAACTATGCATCCTCTGTCGAACAGACAAAATCAGCCATTTCTTTAACCGGTGGGAGCAGTAAGTCGTTTACAAATAATTCGATTGACCGTTTTGCAAAAGCCTGTAGTATGGTAACACAGTTTCTGCAAGCCCCCGTTAACACTTCCGCTATTGATTATTCATTCAATATTCTTGATCAGGTGGCTCAGGGTTCTCACACCAAATGGAGTATTGTATATGACATAAAAAATAAAAAGATACACTTCAAGACACTAAACTATTTACAAGTAAAAAATGTTGCTTTTGCTTCCTTCAATTTCAACTGTTCGGCTGCTTCAAAAGCATTGAACATAAACCAGCCAATTGAAGGTGATATATCCGGCTTGTTCAAGGATTTTTCATTAGAAATGAACAGCAAGGTTGTCAATAAATCCTTTGATGAAAGTATCAGTGAGTTTATTGTTGGCGAGGAAGGCAGAAAACAGACCTGGCAATACCCGGGTACTATTTCCTGCTATAAAGCCTTCAATTAAACCCGGCTTTACAATTTTCAACATTTCTTATAAACATTTAAAATTCATTCGATTAGAAACAAATTAAAATTCACGCAGCGTATCCAATAATAAATTTTACAGTGAGAAAGTTTCCCAAACCCCTAATTTTACCTCTAATAATAACCCATCCGATTCCTCCAACCCAATTGCCTGATACCCATTAAATAGCTGGCTTATTAACCCGTGATGTAAGAGATTAAAAGAAAAGAAAAAGGAGGTCTTTATGTACACTTATGATTTGCTCGAAACCGGCTGCTACTACCTGGTAAAAGAAAAAGAGGATTCAGCCATTACCATGATAAAAGTGGCGGTGGAATCAGACCATTGCCTGTTCATTCAGCGGTTTGATGAACCAATGGAAACTGAATGGAAATTAAAGAAAGACATCCTTCATGATATTATTGAATGCCTGAGCGATGAAGCGGTAAAAGCCTGGGAAGAACATTACCAAAGTAACCAGGATGCTTTTTACGAAGGTGATGGTGAGGAGTAAAGAGTTTCGGGTTTCAGGTTTAGTGTTGTCGTAAAATTGATTCTTATCGGATTGATCAATAAAAATTACAGAGCCAGGAGTTTTGGCAAAGCAAACTTTACTTTAAAAATAACGGGCTGTCCGTTCATAAAAGATTCCAGTAACCAAGTGATTAAATAAACTATTTTAGCCTGCCTGCGGTAGGCAGGTTTACTTAACCATTTTTTTATGCTTAAAAATGTAAGAACAAAAGCCCTGTCAGCCGCCATTGCCTTCTTAATCACTGCAACTGCTTATTCGCAACCGGCACCTGCTCAGCAGGATGATAATCTGCCAACAGACTACCTTACCAAAGACTTTCATGCCGGCCGCCGGGATGCTTTGCGGCGCATAATGCCCGACAATTCTGTTATGGTGGTATTTGCCTTCCCCACCCGTACCTTCTCCAATGATGTGGAATATTTCTATCACCAGAATCCTGACCTCTACTATTTCAGTGGTTATAAGGAACCACATTCATTGTTATTGGTTTTTAAAGAACCTCAAAAAGATTCGCTGGGTAATCAATACACAGAACTTCTTTTTGTACAAAAGAAAAATGCACAGGCAGAGCAGTGGACCGGCAAAAGATTAGGTACTGAAGGAGTGAAAGAAAAACTGGGAATTAATAGCGTCTTCAACGGAGCTGATTTTAAAAAATTCAATATAGATTTTTCAAAATTTAATAAGATCATCTTTGATAAATTTCCGGTGGATGTGCCAAATGGCTTTGATAATGCTGACCTCTATGACCTGATACAACAGTTCAAACAAAAATCAGGTGCGCCGGAACAAATGACAAAGCAAAACAAATTTGATACAAAGCTTTACCATGATCTGACAGCCACTTTGCGGCAGATAAAAACACCGGAAGAAATGAGTTTGATCCGTAAAGCGGTGGAAATTTCCTGCCAGGGGCAAAATGAAGTGATGAAAGCCCTGCACCCTAATATGTCTGAGCTGGAAATTCAGGGATTGCATGAGTATGTTCATAAAAAAAATGGTGCAGAAGGAGTTGGTTATGGCTCCATCGTTGGTTCCGGAGAAAATGGCTGCATCCTCCATTACATGGAAAATGCTAAAACAAAAATCGGTACCCAGATGATACTGATGGATGTAGGTGCAGAGTACCACGGTTACACGGCGGATGTGACAAGGACTGTTCCGGCAGATGGAAAATTTTCCGGGGAAGAAAAAATCATTTATCAATTAGTGTATGATGCACAGGAAGCTGCTTTCAAAACACTGAAAAACGGATCTAAATGGGCCGATGCCAATGCTGCAGCCAAAAACACAATTGCCGATGGCTTGCTAAAGCTTGGCATCATCAGCGATAAGAAAGAAGTTAGCAAATATTATCCGCATGGGCTCGGTCATCATATTGGATTAGATGTGCATGACCGTGGCTTTTACGACTCTCTGCAAAAAGATATGGTGATTACCATTGAGCCCGGCATTTACATACCCGAAGGCAGTAAGTGTGATAAGAAATGGTGGAGCATTGCTGTACGTATTGAAGACGACTTGCTCATAACACAAGATGGCTATGAACTCCTCTCCCGTTTTGCCCCCCGTAAAATTGAAGAGATTGAGAAAATGATAGCACAGAAAAGTGCAGTGGATGATTTTAAACTGCCGGCATTGGAATCAGGAAAGAAAAAGGGATTTTAGTATAAAAAACATATAGAAATAAAAAGAAAGGCTGCTCGTAAAGAACAGCCTTTCTTTTTATTTTTTAAAGTATGATATACTTTAGAATACCCGGGAACGTCGCAATTCAAAAAAAGTATCCGCTGCGCCAGTGTTATCAAAAGTTTCAAACTTTATTAACCCAATTCCCCTTGCATAATAACTTTTAAAAGACCCTACTAAGGAAGTAAGATCTTGCCAAACTCCGGGAGTAATTTCTCTTTCAAACTTCTCTTCTACTACAATCACATTGGTATAGTTAACTGTGCCTAAAGAAGTGGTAATAGAAACGGCTATATCTTTTTGAATGACTTGATACTTAAATCTTAAAACAAGGGCTGTAGGTGGTGGTCCAGGTACTGTTCCGGCAAAGCTCTGTGAATTCCAGGCTGGGGAACCTGCTGCCACATTATCTTTCAAAAAAGTATATTCTGCCCAAATTGCAGGTGGATCATAACCAATAAACCTTCCCGCATCAAACCTCTCAAAATAATCGCCTCCGTTCTTACGATAATAACCAGATGAATCTAATGAAGGCAAAGGAGGAGCTCCATCATTAGACATAAAGATATTATAGACATTACCGCCAGCCGATAATGTTTGAGGAATAACTATCCTGTAAAGGGAATCTGTTGCATCGTCATCAAACTCATAACTCCAGTTGCTTCCGGTTGTCCGTGGGAAATAATCCATTGACGGTGCCGGAGTACATACGATAGGTATTGAGCAAACCGGTGCTCCTACTGATAAATTAAATGTGCCGGCAGTTGTTGGGGTACCAGTGCCATTAAGTGTGATAGTGGTGGTAGCAAGGGTTAATGTACCAGCGTTGGTAAACGTCATACCATTAATAGTACCGGTAAGTGTATAAGCACCGGCAGTACTAACTGTTATAGGCAGAGTAATTGTATTGCCAGCCCCCAGAGCAGTACCCACCTGGTAAGTGCCATTAGCTGTAGCACCGGCGCAATTAATATTATAAACCGCATTGCTGCCAGTTACATTAATTACAAAACTGCAATTGGATGTTCCCGTATTTATAGGAATGGTAGTATTTCCTCCTGTTGTTGGGACTCCCGATCCCGTTAAAACAATTGTTTGAGGGCCGACAGCAAGAGTGCCGCTGCCACTAAATACCATACCACCCACTGCAGGTGCTGTTGAAATAACATAAGCTCCGGCAGTTGTTACATTCACATTTAATGTTACTGTGTTGGCGGCGCTTAATGCTACCCCAAGTGCATAAGTACCGGCAATGACAGGAGTAGTACAAGTTGTCGGGCTACCTGCCAGGCTATAAACTGCGGGGCTTGTAACAGTAACAGCAAAACTACAGGTAGTTGTTCCCACCGTTAGTGGCACTGTGTTCACTCCGCCAGTAGTAGGAGTTCCAGACCCAACAAGGGTAACAGTATTAGGACCCGTTGCAGTAAAAGCACCACTGGCAGCGAATGTCATACCCTGAAAGGTGGTAGTGATAGTGTAAGTACCGATAGTTGTAACGTTCACACTAATAGCAGCAGTATTTGCTGCAGTAAGTGCTGTGCCGGTAGCATATACACCACTAACTACTGCACCAGTGCAAGCCGCCGGTGCGCCACTTAAAGTAAACACTGCCGCCCCTGTTCCTGCTGGTAACACTGTTACCGCTATATCACAAACCGTACTGTCAAAGCTTACAATAAAGTTATTTACTCCCGAAGCAAATGGTGTTCCATTACCACGGAGTGTAACATCAACGTTGCCGAGAGTGGTAAAAACACCGTTAGTCCTGAAATAATATCCGTTTACAGTATCAGTTGTAATAATATAATTACCGGTATTGAGCACATTTACCTGTACTGTAATAGTGTTGGTAGTTGGTGTAAGTGCCGTGGTAGCCACATAAGCTCCGTTCACTGTTTTTGGAAGGCAGTCACCTGTAGCATCACTCTGCAAACTTCCCTGTGCCGGTGTATTGCCATTTTCAAAACTCACTTCTTTCTGGCAACTGATGAAGACAATTAATATCACCGCAAGCCAATAAAAAACATGTTTTTTCATAAAAAGGGAATTATTTTAACCGTTAAAAATAAGACTATTTTGCTTACCAGCCTCTAAGCCAAATGAATAAGAATCCTCTGGAAAATCAACAATTTGGGCAGGAAGTACAATGTCCTAATTTTGAAAAAAACCAGCTATATGAAAAACGTTTATTTCCTGTTTTTATTTTTCGCCTCTGCATCCTGCCATGCCCAGCCCGCCACTATCACAAAAATGAAGCCGGATGAGTTTGAAAAAGCGATTGCCGGAAATAATATGCAGGTACTTGACGTACGAACAGCCGCAGAGTTTAATGCCGGTCATATAAAAAGTTCTTTACAGGCCGACTGGACAAATCAGCAGCAATTTTTAGATAGAATACAGCATGTGGATAAAGACAAACCGGTTTACATTTACTGTCTTGTAGGTGGAAGAAGTGCCGCTGCTGCGGAATGGATGCGGAATAATGGATTTAAAAATGTGGTAGAACTGATGGGTGGCATTAATGCCTGGAAAACTGCCGCCAGGCCATTAGAAGGAAATAGGAATGTGCCGCAAATGACAATGGAGCAATATACAGCCAGCATTCCTACAGATAAAACAACATTGGTTGACTTTGGTGCCACCTGGTGCCCGCCTTGTGTAAAGATGAACCCCATTCTTGATGAACTGGAAGGCACCAAAGACCTGAACTTCCTGCTGCTCAGGATGGATGCTGGTGTGCATACTGATGTGATGAAGGCATTGGGTATTGAACCTATCCCGGTTTTTATTATTTATAAAAAAGGCAAGGAAGTGTGGCGCAAACAGGGCATCGTAAGTAAAGATGAATTGATGGCACAGTTGAACTGATACTGTATTTAAAGTTTCAATAATAAGTAGTGTCTTTGTTTTAAATTTTTTGAACCACAGAGACAGGGAGTGCACAAAGTAGCACAGAGAACCCCGTGAATCTCTGTGTTCCCTGTCTCTCTTTGGTTTATTTTATACATTATAACAATTCAAACTCATACACTACTCAATAATATCATAAGGGTCGCTTATTAATAATAAACACATGAAACGGAAAACATTTTTACAAACCACTGCTGCGGTTATTGGCAGCGGACTCCTTCCCTCTTTATCGTTTGCCTCCGACAGTAAAAAGAAACCAATTCGCTTTGCACATCTCACCGATATACATATGAAGCCCGGTGCTATTCCTGAAGCAGGGATGGCAAAAGCATTTCAGCATGTGCAGCAGCTGGATAGCAAAGTTGATTTTATCATCAATGGCGGAGATGCCATTATGGATTCGCTGGAAGCAGATAAACAAAAAACACAGGTACAATGGGACCTTTTCAAAAATATTTTACAGAAAGAAAACAGCCTTCCTATTTATCACACCATCGGCAACCATGATGTGTGGGGCTGGTTTATTAAGGAACAGAAGCCTGAAAATGATAGACTGTATGGCAAAGTATGGGTGGTGGAAACATTGGCAATGAAGAACAGGTTTTACAGTTTTACCCACCGCCACTGGCATTTTATTGTATTGGATAGTACCCAACTAAACCCCGCCGGTGGTTATATTGGTAAAATAGACGACAGCCAGTTAGAATGGCTGCAGCAGGAACTGCAAAATGTTCCGCCCTCTACATTCATCTGCTTCGTTTCTCATATTCCTATCTTATCCATCTGTGCCGGTTTGTTTTTTGATAAGACGGAAGCCAACGGCGACCTGAAGATTCAACGCAACCTGATGCACAGCGATTTTTTGACATTGAAAAAGCTGTTCGGCAAATACCCCAATATCAAAGTCTGCATCAGCGGCCATATTCATTTACAGGATGAACTTACTTATCTCGGTATTAAATATTATTGCAATGGTGCCATATCCGGCAATTGGTGGAAAGGAGCCTTCCAGGAATTTGCCCCTGCATACGCCGTGATGGAATTATTTGATGACGGTTCTTCTAAAAGAACTATGATGAAATATGAATAGAACTGGTTATTTTACCGTACCATAAAAAAAATCATGAAGAAACCTTTCGGCATTTTATTCAGCCTTGTTTTAGTAAGTGTTCAATTTCTTTTTGCTCAAAAACCAACGGTAGAAGTATTGACTACTGGTAATAAAGCCAGCCTCCGGGGTCTAAGTGTTGTTAATGACAATGTGATATGGGTAAGCGGCAGTGCCGGCATCGTTGGCAAATCAAGCAATGGCGGTAAGAACTGGAAATGGATGACCGTAAAAGGATTTGAAAAAACGGAGTTCCGCGACATTGAAGCCTTTGATGGCAGCACCGCTATCATTATGGCCATTGCCGAACCAGCTTATATTTTAAAAACAACCGATGGCGGCGAAAACTGGAAAGTGGTGTATGAAAACAAAACCAAGGGAATGTTCCTCGATGCGATGGATTTTTTTAACGATGAACATGGAATTGTGGTGGGAGACCCCATCAACAGCAACATATTTTTGGCTGCAACTGCTGATGGTGGTGAAACATGGAAAGAGATAGAAGAAAAAAGACCTGTGGCTGATTCCGGTGAAGCCTTTTTTGCAGCCAGCGGCAGCAATATCCGGTTGTTTGGCAGCGAAAAAACCTTTTTTGTGAGTGGTGGCACAAAGTCCCGGTTGTTTACCAGCTCAGGTGTAATTGATCTCCCTATATTACAAGGAAAAGAAACAACAGGTGCCAATTCAATTGATGTATATCATACTATAAACATGAAGGCCACCAAACAGATGGTGGTGGTAGGCGGTGATTTTAATGCAGATTCTTCAACTGAAAAAAATTGCTTTATTACTACCAATGGCGGTAAAACATGGAAAGCCCCAAAAGTACCACCGCATGGCTACCGCAGTTGCGTAGAATATTTATCGAAAGATGATTTATTGAGTTGCGGTTTGAATGGCGTTGACTATTCCTTCAATGGGGGCAAAAACTGGCAATGGATAAGTAAAGAAGGCTTTCATGTTTGCAGGATTGCAAAAACAGGTACGGCTATTTTCCTGGCAGGCAACAATGGCAAAATAGGTAAGGTTGTTTGGCGATAGTTTTTCAGCCTATAACTATTCAATATGTTTAAAAAATTCTTTCAGCGGCTTAAGTTTAAGATGATGGCCAAACAGCTTCGCCGCCCCAGCGGAATGATGGGTGGCAAAGTTGGCAGCATGATGAATAAGGCCAACGAATTTTTGTATGATTTTACATTAGATGTAATGCAGCCCGCAAACAATGATGCAATCCTTGAAATTGGTTTTGGCAATGGTAAATTCTTCGATAAAATATTTTCCAAAGCAGAAGGATTAAAAGTAACGGGGCTTGATTTTTCTGAAACCATGCTCAATGCAGCAAAAGAAAATAACAAAGAAGCTGTTACAAACGGGAAACTAAGTCTCCAATTCGGGAGTAGTGATAAACTCCCCTTCCCGGATGATAGTTTTGATAAAATTTTTTGTATCAACGTTGTTTACTTCTGGGATGAACCAATAGTACATTTGAAAGAAATGTACCGGGTGCTGAAACCCGGTGGCAGGTTTTATGCTACCGTTCGCACCAAAAAAAGCATGTTGAAAATGCCGTTCACCAAGTATGGATTCTCTTTCTATGAAAGCGATAACTGGAAAAGATTATTGGATGAAGCAGATTTAATATTCATTGAAGAGAAACCAGTTAACGAGCCAGTTGTTGACCCGATAGCTATCGGGTTTGAAGGCAATAAAGTATCTGTACAATCTTTATGTGTAGTGGCAGAAAAGAAATTATGAAAATGGCAGGCCGGGAAAAACACCCTTCAACTTTATAAATGGCTCAATATTTCCAGCACACTTGGCCGCTTCTTATAATCAGGTTCAAAAAAACGATAGATAACCGTTGATTCCTTATCTATAATATAAATAGCCGGTACCGGCAGGTATTTTCCATTATCACCATTAATTTTTTCAATATCCAATCCAGAGTTTCGGTAACGGGTGACCACATTCTCCTGCATTTCGTATTCTACATCATAAGCTTTCATAATCTTCATTCCTTCATCATACAAGATGGAATAGTCTGCTTTTGTTTTCTCAATTGTTTTAGAAATATTCTCCGGCTTTTCAGGAGATACAGCAATCAGCGTTGCCCCTTTATCTTTTATCAACTGTAGTGAGTCCTGCAACCTGGACAATTCCTTATTACAATAAGGACACCAATAGCCACGGTAAAAAACCAGAACTACCTTTCCCTGTTTTAGCAGGTCTTTTAATTTTATGTCTTTCCCGTTCTGATCTTTTGCTTTAAAATCAGGTGCTTTAGAAGCAAGGAATAATCCTTCCGGTGCTTGCTGGGCACTTAGAAAACCGGTACTTAACAATAAAAAGGCTGCAATAAGTATTTTTCGCATAGTAAAATTTGATATTCAAAAGTAAAATATACAATATAACCAAAAGTCAGGGAGGTGACGATTAACATAAGATTATTTTTTACCTTACTTTTGTCAGCTATTAATTCCATAATCCAATAAAACTAGAACAGATGTCTAACAGCAGTCACAAAGAAAGGTATTTTACCAAGCTCCTCATCGGATTCGCTTCTCTCATCGGATGTATTTTAATAATCTTTTATGCCATTTTTGAAATCAAGAAAGAAAGCGATACTAACTGGTATTACTGGGCCATATTTGCTGCATTTCTGCTTTGCAGCGGTATTTATTTTTGCTTAGCTGCTTTTGTACATAAGGTAAAATCCGAGTTCAGCAGAAG
>Ga0105046_10009754_pt1 | contig 14978 bp, 13 predicted proteins | sample MAT03_FD_78385 | JGI IMG/M metagenome (GOLD analysis project Ga0105046, IMG submission 78385) | Freshwater microbial communities from Lake Fryxell liftoff mats and glacier meltwater in Antarctica - MAT-03 (megahit assembly) | ecosystem: Environmental > Aquatic > Freshwater > Ice > Liftoff... | reverse complement strand
GGCCGAAAAACTCACCCCGCTCGATGTTGAAACTGACGCCATCGAGGGCACGAAACAGGCCACCCGGCCCGACGAAGGTCTTTTCGACCTGTTGGAAGCTGACTGCTGGCATAGGGGCGCGATTGTAGGGAGAGCGATGAAGCCCGACCGGTGGGCAAGGTGCTAGATTGGCGCAGGCTTCCAACCGCGCCATGCCCACCTTGAATCCCCCACCCGAAACACCGCCGCCCAAAGCGTCCAGCGCGTCCAGAACGCCCGCCAAAAAGCCGCGCCGCACGGCCGAGCGCATCCTTGAAGTGACGCTCGAGCTGTTCAACCGCTTCGGCGAGCCCAACGTCAGCACCACGCTGATCTCGGCCGAGCTGGGCATCAGCCCGGGCAACCTGTACTACCACTATCCCGCCAAGGACGAGCTGATCAACTCGTTGTTCGACCGCTACGAGCGCGGCCTGAACGACCTGCTGCAGGCCGCCGATGGCGTGCGCAACGTCGAGGATGCCTGGCTGTTCTTCCACATGCTGTTCGAGCTGATCTGGCAGTACCGCTTTCTCTACCGCGACCTGAATGACCTGCTCAGCAAGAACCGCCGGCTGGAAACGCACTTCCAGTTTGTGCTGAAGAACAAATCGCGTGCGGTGGCCCAGGTGCTGGATGGCCTGACCCGCGGCAGCAACATGCGCATCGACCGGCGCGAAAGTGAGCCCGTCGCCAGCGCGATGGTGGTGGTGCTCACCTACTGGCTGAGCTACGAGTACGTGCGTGACCCACGCCGCGCACTCGAGCCCGAAAGCGCCGCGGCCGCCCTGTCGCGCGGCGCCTACCATGTGCTGAGCCTGCTGATGCCCTACCTGGAGGCACCCTCTCGCGAGCACCTGTTCCAGATCGCCGGCGCCTATCGCAGCGGCGACTGACGCAGCGGCGACTGACGCAGCGGCGACTGATTCACCGATCACCCCACACCGACAACCCCGCCCCGAGGAGACAAAAAGCATGGCCAAGTGGACCGCCTTTCCGTACGACGACACCGACTACACCGTGAGCGCCGCCGCGCTGAAAAAAGACTGGGGCCGATTGCACATCGGCGACGCCGAGCCGCTGCCCAAAGAGGCCGCGGTGCTGGCCGCCTGGGCGCTGTTCCATGCCGGTGAGTTCGAGAAGGCCCAGGCCGCCGGTTTGAAGGCCGGTGGCGCCGGCATCACCGTGGCCAACAAGTCGCAGTCGATCTACGCCACCTACCTGGAGAAAAGCGAGAAGACGCGGCTGGCGATGTTTCAGGAAGTGGCCGCCCGGGCTGAGGCCCAGGCCGCCGAAGACCCGAAAAACGCCAATGCCCATTACTGGATGGCCTACGCGCTGGGCCGCTACAGCCAGGGCATCAGCGTGGTCAAAGCGCTGTCGCAGGGCCTGGGCGCCAAGGTCAAGGCCGCGCTGGAAACCACCATCAAGCTGCAGCCCAAACATGCCGATGCGCACATCGCGCTGGGCGCCTTCCACGCCGAGGTGATCGACAAGGTGGGCAAGCTGCTGGGCCGCACTCAGGGCGCCGACCAGGCCACCGGCCTGAAGATGTACCAGCAGGCGCTGAAACTGAACCCCGGCTCGGCCGTCGGCATGGTGGAGTACGCCAACGGCTTGGTGATGCTGGAAGGCGACAAGCGCATGAAAGAAGCCGAAAAGCTGTACGCCCAGGCCGCCGCCTGCAAGGCCGCCGACGCGATGGAGCGGCTGGACATCGAGATGGCGAAGGCTGAGCTGGAAGAGTAGGCGGCGCCCCATTCCGCACCGGCTTCATCCATTCGGACGACTGCAAACCGGGCTTGCCGGGCACTATGCTGCGCCGATGCCCAACGCCCAGCCGCCGCTGAAGATCCTGCTGATCGACGACCACGCGCTGTTTCGTGAAGGCGTGGCGCTGTTGTTGCAGGGGCTGAACGCCCGGGTGCACATCGCCGAGGCAGCCGGCTGCTTGCAGGCGCTGCAGTGGCTGGCCGACCACGGCGCGGCCAACCTGGCGCTGATCGACCTGCACATGCCCGGCATGGATGGCCTGGCCGGGCTGGACCGGTTGCGCCAGCAGTGGCCGCAGATGCCCGCGGTGGTGATGTCGGCCGACGACGCGCCGGCCACCGTGCGTGCCGCGCTGGACCACGGTGCGATGGGCTTCATCCCCAAAAGCAGCACCGCCGACGCCATGCTGGGCGCGCTGCGCGTGGTGCTGGCCCAGGGCGTCTATCTGCCGCCCGCAGCCGCGGGCCTGGATGCCCCCCTGGGCCCGACGCCGGCCAGCGGCAGCGGCAGCGGCACTACGCCGGCCAGCCTGGGGCTGACGCCCCGGCAGGCTGACGTGATGCGGTTGATCCTGCAGGGCAAGCCTGCCAAGCTGATCTGCCGGGAGCTCGGGCTGTCAGAGGGCACGGTGAAGACCCACACCACCGCGGTGTTGCGCACGCTGAACGTCACCACCCGCACCCAGGCGGTGATCGTGGTCAGCCGGCTGGGGCTGCGTTTCGACGACCCAGCGCTGGATTAGGCGCCGGCCGGTTCACCCGCGGTTGCTTCGCCCAGGCACAAAGAAAGCGCCCGCACCAGGTTTTCCGGTGTCACCGGCTTGGCCAGCAGCAGCACGTCCTGCCGGCCTTCGGAGGCACGCCGGGCCGCCGGCAATTCGGCGGTCATCAGCAGAGCGGGCACGGCCTCACCCACCGCTTGGCGCAACCCATCGATGGCCCGCAGGCCATCGGGCCCGTTGCCTAGATGAAAGTCGCACAGCAGCAGATCGGGGCTGCGCAAATGGCCCTGCAAATCGGTCAGCGCCTGCGCTGCCGATGCCGCCGCCAGCACATGGCAGCCCCATTGGCGCAACAGCAGGCCGAGCGCCTCGCGCGCCGGCGCGTCGTCTTCCACCACCACCACGAAGCTGCCCGCGATGCGGCGGTGATCGGCCTCGGTGCCTGATGCCACGCCCCCGCTGGCCCAGGCCTGGTCGGGCTCGGCCAGCGGCAGCTCAATCTGCATCAACGTGCCGCGCCCGGGCACCGAGCGCATCGTCAGCCGGTGGCCCAGCGCTTCGGCCGATCGCTTGATGATCGCCAGGCCCAGGCCGGCACCCGGCGCGTGATCAGCGTCGGCGGCGCTGCCACGGTAGAACTCGTTGAACACCTGGGCCTGTTCGGCCGGCTCGATGCCCAAGCCGGTGTCGATCACCTGCAGGCAGGCAGTGGCGCCGTGCCGGCGCACACCCACCAGCACCGTGCCCTTCGGCGTGTAGCGAATGGCATTGCCCACCAGGTTGCAAAGCATGCCGGCCAGCAGGGCCCGATCGGTGCGAACCACCGCCCGGGTGCGGGCAAACCGCAGGCGCAGGCCGCGCTGCTGGGCCAGTGGCTCCAGCCCCAGGCGAATCGCCTCCAGCAGACCGGCCAGCGGCACATCCTCCACGTGCGCAGGCGCATTGCCGGCATCCAGGCGCGACAGGTCGAGCAAGCTTTGCAGCAGCGCCGCCATGCCGTCCACGCTGGCCTGGATCTTGTCGACCAGGGCTCGCACCTCGGGGAACCGGATGCGTTCGCGCAGCGTGCCCACCAGCAGCCCGACCGCGTTGAGCGGCTGGCGCAAATCGTGGCTGGCCACGGCGATGAAACGGTTCTTGGCTTCGTTGGCGGCCGCCAACTCACGGGTGCGCTGGGCCACCCGCTGCTCCAGCGCCTGGGTCAACTGCTCGGCAGTGTCCATCGCCCTGAGCATGCGGCCCAGCATCTGCATGCTGAAAATACCCAGCAGCAGCGGCGTCAGGTAGGGCATCCAGTAGGTGGATTCCATCGCCAGGCGGCCGGCGAGAAACGCAAAGTCGTGCACGCCGCCGACAACGATCAGCGCCAGGCCGACCGCGATCCACAGGTCTGCGCCCAGGCGGCTGCGCCAGGCCGACAGGCACGCCACCCCGGTGGCCAGCACGGTCAACCCCAACGCTGCGGGGTAGACCACCAGGCGCAGCCCGAGCATCCCGGCGGGGTAGGCCAACACCAGCCCGGCCGCCAGCAGCAGCAGCCCGGCCCTGGCCCACAGCAGTTGCCGCTCCAGCCGCGGGTGCGGCTGGCCGCCATGGCGCCAAACAAACGGCAACAGCAGCAGGCTGCCGCAGAGCACACCACCAAACTGCATCCAGTCGGCCAGCGCGGCCGGGATCAGCAACTCTGCAAAGTAGGCGACATTGCGGAATGAGGTGATCAGGAACAGCGCGCCGAACTGGCCCAACGCCACCTCGCTGCGCCGCAGCCACCAGATCGCCAACAGCACGGCCGACACCGCCATCGCCAGCAGGTTGACGACCTGCGGCACGTCCATCCGCCACAGCAGGTGGCGCTGGTGTGCCTGGGCCAGCAGATCGTGGTCACCGAAGCTCACCCCGGCCAGGCCAGCGCGTTGCCAATGCCCGTGCTGAACCCGCAACTCAAGCAGGTTGCGCCCAGGCACCAGCAGAGCCGGTGGCACCTCGACCAATAGCGGCAGCGTGCGGATCGCGTGTGCGTTGGCCAGGGCCGCGCCACGCTCGTAGAGCAATCGTCCGTTCAGGTACATCAGCACCCGTGCGCTGATGTGGGTGAACTGCAACGCCTGCATGCGCGCGGGCACACCCTCGGGCAGGGGCAACTCGATCCCGTAGGCGGCCATTGCCATCTGCCCGAGGCCGCGCGTGCGCCAGGCGTCGGGCAGGCTGACAGCCCGGGCCGACGCCACATTGGCGGACCAGGCTGCCAGTGGCGCCCTCTCAGCCTGCGTGATGGGCAACACACGGGGTGGTGGCTCAGCGGCGGCCGCCGCGGCAACCAGGATCATGGCGGTGGCCAACCAACGCCCAAGCGCCCACGGCCACGACCACGGCCACGACCACGGCCGGTCGCGACGGCGCCATGGCAGTCCATGCGCACGCCGTGGCGCTGCGGCGTCAAACGTCCCACGGATCACGCTGGCTCCATCGGCAGGCATCCCCAACATTGACGATCCGGCCCGGCACAACTCATCCAAACGGATGAATTGCGCCAGAGCGGCCGCACTTTCACACGCCAGCCCTGGCGGTGCAGTGCCTTGCCGCCTGACACTGGAAATTGCCCAAATGCTACCCGCGCCACCCGCCGATTGGCCATTGAACCCAGCCGCACCAACCGACATGCATGAGCGGATCCTGCATTGCCTGCCGCAACCCGCGCTGGTGGTCGACCTGAACATGACGCTGCACGCCGCCAATCCGCCAGCGTGGCGGATGCTGGCGTCGGGCCAACCACTGCAGTGGCGCGACGGCCAGCTGATCGGCCAGTCAGCCGGCCCGTACCGGCGGCTACGGGATGCGCTGACCAACTTGCTGAGCCCTGGTCTGTCCGAGCGCACTGCCCCAGTGATCACGCCCAATCACGCGCCGCCACGCAGCGTGCTGCGCCTGGACTCGGCCACCGGCAGCCTGTCAAGCCAGGTGCTGCAACTCTTTGCGCTGCGGATGCCTCTGCGCGACGGCCACAACACCAAACCCGGGCTGGCGCTGTTGGTGGTGCACGACCTGGCAGCCCGCCTGGCCCCCGACCCAGCCGCGCTGGCCGCGGTCTTCAAGCTGACGCCATCGGAAACCCGGGTGGCCAATCACATTGCAGCCGGCGCTAGCGCGCGCCAGATCGCCAGCCACCACGGCGTGGCCATGACCACGGTACGCAGCCAGATCCGGACCGTTTTCGACAAAATGGGTGTGCGCCGGCAAAGTGAGCTGGTGGCGCTGATGGCGGCACTGCCGGTGGGCGGATGAGTCCCCCACAAACGAGGGGCGCTGTCCATCAGAACAGACGATGCCGGCCGCTGGCCGGCCCGCCAGACTGCGGGGCAGGTGGCAGCTCGGGCATGACCGCTGCGACGTCCAGCTCGATGGCCCAAGCCACACTGCCCAATCACCGACGCAGCCTGAACCCCCAAACGAAGGACCCTCCGATGAAAAAAGTATCGCTCCGCCTACGTCACGGCTCTGCCGCCCTGGTGGTGTTTGCCGCCGGCGCCGCCTCGGCGGCGGGTAATCTGGTCGTCAACGGCAGTTTTGAAGTGCCCGACATATCTGTATCGCAGGGCTACAGCTGCTTCACCAACGTCACTAGCGCGAATTGGACCAATTCGCAGGGCACGGGCGGCCACGGTAGTTGTTACATTCAGCAGAACACCGACGTGTTCGGTGCGGCCTACAGAGGCGAGCAACTGATGTATCTCAACGACTACGGCGCAGCGGGCACAGGCATTGCGCAAAGCCTTACGCTGACCGTCGGCACGACCTATCAGCTCACTTTCCTGGTCTCGGGCGTCAAGGACCGCGCCAACGCCGGTGGCCTGCAAGTGCAGTTCGGCAGTTTTTCAGCCATCGTCGCAGCGTCCGCCAGTGCGGGCACCTGGCACGGCTATGTCTACCAGTACACGCCCCTGGCCAGCGGCGCAGCACAGCTGAAATTCACGTCCACCAGCAACGCGCCTGTCAACATCGACGCGGTATCGCTGGTGGCTCTGCCGCCGGTGCCTGAGCCTACAACCTGGGCCTTGATGCTGTCGGGCCTGCTGGCCCTGGGCGCGCTGCGGCGCCGGCAGGTTTGAGCCGGGCCGCAGGCGCAACGGATCAGCATTCAGACCACTGTTGAAAGTCGTCAATGGCCGATCCGGCGTTCAACCCGCAGTACGTCATCCACAGTGATCAGGAACCGTTGCGCCTGGAACGCCAGGCGCGCGCCTATGGCGTTGACGATGACCTGCGCCATTTGGCGCTGCAGCCGGGCGACCGAGTGCTGGACGCCGGTTGCGGCGCCGGCACCATCAGCCGGTCGATCGCCCGGGCGGTACCGCGCGGCAACGTGGTGGGGCTGGATCGTGAACCGCGCTACCTTGACTTTGCCCGGCGCCAGGCAGCGGCCGAGGGCCTGTCGAACCTGCGGTTCGAAGCCGGCGATCTGCTCAAACTGCCATTCGACGACCATTGCTTCGACCTGACCTGGTCCAAGCACGTGCTGCAGTGGGTGCCCGAGCGCGAACGGGCGCTGGCTGAGTTGTGCCGGGTCACCCGACCTGGGGGCCGAGTGGTGTGCTGCAACTTTGACCGCTTTGCGCTGGCGCACTGGCCTGTCAACGTCCGTGTGCAGGCTGAGCTGGAACAGTGGTTCGGCGCAGCGCAGCGGGAGCTGGGCTTCGACAACGACCTGGGCCGCAAACTGCCGTCGATGTTCAAGGCCGCCGGCTTGACCGACCTGCGCGTCGACTTCATCCCCGACCGCAGCTTCTGTGGCTTTGGCGGTGATGCCGAACGCCATTGGAACTGGGAAACCCAGTTCAACAGCGTGATGCCGTTCACCACCCGGGTGTTTGGCGGCGAGCAGGCCGCGCGTGATTTCACCTCGCGCGCCTTGCAGCTGCTCAATGACCCCGAGGTGTTTGTCTACTGCACACTGTTCTACGTCGCCGGCACGGTGCCCTGAACCAGTCTGGCCTTCAGCGTCAGCCCGGGCGCAAGCTCACACCAGCACCAGGTTGTGGCTACGGCCCGCTGCCTTCGGCAGCACCATGCCGGCTGCGCCGCCATGGCGCCCCGAGGGCGCGGCCGGCGCCGCAATCTTGTGCTCAGGTGAGGACAAGATTGTCCCGGTGGATCAGCTCCGATTCATTGACGAAGCCCAGCAGCCCGGCAATCTGCGACGACGGCTTGCGGGCGATCAGCCGCGCCTCGGTGGCGGCATAGTTGGCCAGGCCGCGGGCGATTTCCAGCCCGGCGGCGCTGCGCACCGCGATCACGTCACCGCGGCGGAAGTCACCTTCCACGCCGGTCACGCCGATCGGCAGTAGGCTCTTGCCCTCGTCGCGCAGCTTGCAAACCGCGCCGTCGTCCACCGTCACCGCGCCGCGCAATTGCAGGTGGTCGGCCATCCACTGCTTGCGCGCTGCCAGCTTGGGCGTGCCGGCCCGCAGCGCGGTGCCGATGGCCTCGCCGGCGGCCAGGCGCAGCAGCACGTCGGGCTCACGGCCCCAGGCGATCACCGTGCTGGCGCCGCTGCCGGCCGCCCGCTTGGCGGCCAGGATCTTGGTCAGCATGCCGCCGCGGCCGATGGCTGAGCCAGCGCCGCCAGCCATCAACTCCAGCGACGGGTCACCGGCGGTGGCTTCATCGATGAAGCGTGCATCGGCCACCTTGCGCGGGTCGGCCGAGTACAGCCCGCGCTGGTCGGTCAGGATCACCAGCGCATCGGCTTCCACCAGGTTGGCCACCAACGCGCCCAGCGTGTCGTTGTCACCGACCTTGATCTCGTCGTTGACCACGGTGTCGTTTTCGTTGATCACCGGGATCACCTGCAACTGCAGCAGCGTCAGCAGCGTAGAGCGGGCGTTGAGGTAGCGCTCGCGGTCGGCCAGGTCGGCGTGCGTCAGCAGCACCTGGGCGCTGCCCAGGCCGTGCTTGGACAGCTGGGTTTCGTAGGCCTGCGCCAGGCCCATCTGGCCCACTGCCGCTGCCGCCTGCAGCTCATGCAGTTCGGTCGGCCGGGTGCGCCAGCCCAGGCGCTTCATGCCCTCGGCAATGGCGCCCGAGCTGACCATCACCACTTCACGCCCTTGCAGCGACAGCGCGGCCAGTTGCCGGCACCAATTGCCCACCGCATCAACATCGATGCCGCGGCCCTCGTTGGTGACCAGGCTGGAGCCCACTTTCACCACGATGCGGCGGGCAGACTTCAAAACGCTGCCCGCCGGGGTGCCGGCCAGTTCAGTCATCGAGCATGTCCATCGGGGCATGCACGACCAGCGGCGCCTCGAAGCGCGGGTCGACCTCGGGCGGCGCCTGCACCTTGTGCGCGGCCACATGCTCGTAGATTGCCTGCACCATCGGATCCAGCCCTTCGCGTGCCAGCGCCGACACCTGAAACACCGGGCCCTTCCAGCGCATGCGCTTGACGAAGTCTTTCACCCGCGCCTCGCGCTCTTCGGTGGGCACCATGTCGAGCTTGTTCAGCACGATCCAGCGCGGCTTCTGGTACAGCGATTCGTCGTACTTGCGCAGTTCCTTGATGATGGCCTTGGCCTGCGCCACCGGGTCCACGTCGTCGAACGGCGCCATGTCCACCACGTGCAGCAGCAGCCGCGTGCGTTGCAGGTGGCGCAGAAACAAATGCCCCAGCCCGGCGCCATCGGCCGCGCCCTCGATCAGGCCCGGCAGGTCGGCCACCACGAAGCTGCGCTCGGGCCCGGCGCGCACCACACCCAGGTTGGGATGCAGCGTGGTGAAAGGGTAGTCGGCAATCTTGGGCCGGGCGTTGGAAATGGCCGCAATCAGCGTGGACTTGCCGGCGTTGGGCATGCCCAGCAGGCCCACGTCGGCCAGTACGCGCAGCTCCAGCTTGACCTTCTTGCCCTCGCCGGGCCAGCCGGGCGTTTTTTGCCTCGGCGCGCGGTTGGTGCTGCTCTTGAAGTGCATGTTGCCAAAGCCACCGTCGCCGCCCTTGGCCAGCAGCACCCGCACGTCCGGGTCGAGCAGTTCGGCCAGCACCTCGCCGGATTCAAAATCACGCACGATGGTGCCCACCGGCATGCGCAGCACGATGTCATCGGCCGCCGCGCCGAACTGGTCCGAGCCGCGGCCGGCCTCGCCGTTGCGCGCCTCGTGGCGGCGGGCGTAGCGGTAGTCGATCAGCGTGTTCAGGTTGCGGTCTGCCACCGCGAAGACATTGCCGCCGCGGCCGCCGTCGCCGCCGTTGGGGCCGCCGAAGGGGATGAACTTTTCGCGCCGAAAGCTCATGCAGCCCGCTCCACCATCACCCGCGGCAATGTCGATGGTGGCTTCGTCGACGAATTTCATGCGGGGCTCCCCCTGGGCGCAAGGCCTGATAAAACACAAAAGCCCCGGCAGGCCGGGGCTTGGGACAAGCTACCGGCAAACCGGCAACCTGCTGGGCCGTTGCCGCGGGCCTGGAAACCAGGGCCCGTGGCGCCAGCCTGACGCTCAGGCCGCCGCGGCGACCGGCGTGACAAACACCGTCTGGCGGTTCAACGCACCCTTGATGGCATACGACACCGTGCCGTCAACCAGCGCGAACAGGGTGTGGTCCTTGCCCATGCCGACATTGGTGCCGGCATGGAAACGGGTGCCGCGCTGGCGCACGATGATCGAGCCGGCCGGGATGAGCTGGCCGCCATAGACCTTCACGCCCAGCATCTTGGGTTGGGAGTCGCGGCCGTTGCGGGTTGAGCCGCCGCCCTTTTTCTGTGCCATGGTTCAAATACTCCTGATGACTTGGGGCGGGATCAGACGCCGATGGCGCCGATTTCCAGCTCGGTGTAGTTCTGACGGTGGCCGCCGTGCTTCATGTAGTGCTTGCGGCGGCGCAGCTTGAAGATGCGTACCTTGTCATGCCGGCCGTGCGACAGCACGGTGGCTGTCACCGTGGCGCCAGCCACCAAGGGGGTCCCGATCGTCAGATCAGCGCCGTTGCCGACAGCCAACACCTGGTCGATCACGATCTCTTGGCCCACGTCCGCTGCTATCTGTTCTACCTTGATCTTTTCGCCGGCAGCAACCTTGAATTGCTTGCCACCGGTTTTTATGAGCGCGTACATAAGTGCCTCTTTCAAAAGCGATGTTTCTCGATCTGTCATGTGCCTGGCGGCCGCCCTGAAACACCCCGGGTGGTGCCCGGGGCGCGCTTCAATCCAGCACGCCAGATCCACCGGCTTCCGCCGAAGGAACCTTAGAGTGTAGCGCAGATCCAGGGAATACCCCTTGCCGCAAGCTACGGCCTGGCCGAGCGGCCGGCGGCGCAGCGCCTCCTCCCTATAATTTGCGGCAACTCCGCGCCCAGCATCCACGTGACCGACCTTTCCGCACCCGCCTTGGCCGCCGCCGACCCGATGGCCGCCGACATGCACCAGGTCGACCTGGTGATCGGCCAGCGATTGGCGTCGGAGGTGGCGCTGATCAACCAGATTTCGCACTACATCGTCAGCGCCGGCGGCAAGCGCATCCGGCCGCGCCTGGTGCTGTTGTTCGCCGACGCGCTGGGTTTTGCCGGCCCTGAACGGTTCGAGCTGGCCGCCACGGTGGAATTCATCCACACCGCCACGCTGCTGCACGACGACGTGGTCGATGAATCGTCGCTGCGGCGCGGCCGCGAAACCGCCAACGCGCTGTTCGGCAACGCCGCCAGCGTGCTGGTGGGCGATTTTCTCTACTCGCGCGCCTTTCAGATGATGGTCAGCGTCAACCAATTGCGCGTGCTGGAAGTGCTGGCCGACGCCACCAACGTGATCGCCGAGGGCGAGGTGCTGCAGTTGATGAACATGCACGACCCCGACCTGGCGGTGGACGACTACCTGCGCGTGATCCGCTTCAAGACTGCCAAGCTGTTTGAAGCCAGCGCCCGCCTGGGCGCGGTGCTGGCCCATGCCAGCCGCGAGGTTGAAGAAGCCTGCGCCGACTACGGCCGCTCGCTGGGCACCGCGTTTCAGCTGGTCGACGACCTGCTCGACTATGAAGGCGACACCCACGCGCTGGGCAAAAACGTGGGCGATGACCTGCGCGAGGGCAAGCCCACCTTGCCGCTGCTGGTGGCGATGTCACGCAGCAACGCCGACGAGCGGCTGCTGATGCGCCACGCCATCGAGCACGGCGAGCCCGACCGGCTGGACGAGATCTTGGCGATCGTGCGCCGCACCGGCGCGTTGGACGCCACCCGCGATGCCGCGCGTGCCGAATCCGACAAGGCGCGCGAAGCGCTTTCCGCGCTGCCCGATTCAGTGGCCCGCCGGGCTCTGCTAGACTTATGTGCTCGGTCGGTGGAGCGATCTTCCTGACCGAAACCTGATGCCCCCCCCACCGGCCACGGTGTGCGGCGGCACCATCGGGGTGTAGCTTAGCCTGGTAGAGCGCTACGTTCGGGACGTAGAGGCCGGAGGTTCGAATCCTCTCACCCCGACCAGTTTTCCCGCCGCTTCCACTGCGCCACCCGCAGCCTGCTGCCCGCTCTTCGAGCCTGGCGCAATTCGTTACATGCGCCGGCCGCGCCCCCGGCGATCAGGCACCGATTCAGGCCGCTTGCAGCGGTTACAGTCTGCATTTTGTCGGTGATCATGCCGTGATGGCCTTGCCGCGAGCGCACTGAAGCTGCCTTGGAAACCCTGATCGAAACATCACTGTCCAGCCTCTCCGGCGTGGCGAGGGTCTTGGTGCACGCCGGCAAGCTCAGCAGCAAGGCGGCCGAGGATCTGGCCAAGTCGGCCCGCGAGCGGCGGATCAGCTTCGTCGGCGCGGTGATCGCCTCGGGCGCCGTGTCGGCATTCGACCTGGCGCACACGCTGTCCAACGCGCTGGCGCTGCCGCTGCTGGATCTGTCGGCAGTTGATCTGGAGCGCCTGCCACGCGACATCGTCGACGCCAAGCTGGCCGTGCAGTACCAGCTGGTGATGCTGGGCCGGCGCGGCAACCGGCTGTTCATCGGCGGCGCCGACCCCACCGACCAGGAGGCGGTGGAGCGCATCAAATTCGCCACCCAGCTGTCGCCCGAGTGGGTGATCGTCGAGTACGACAAGCTGGCGCGGCTGATGGAAGCGCGGGGCACCTCGGCCAACGAGACGCTGGAAGCGCTCACCGCCGACGACTTCGAATTCGACGTCACCGACGACGCCAGCGCGCCCGAGGCCGCCGAGGTGGCCACCGAGGTGGAAGACGCGCCGGTGGTGCGCTTCCTGCAAAAGATGCTGATCGACGCGATCAACCTGCGCGCCTCCGACCTGCATTTCGAGCCCTACGAGTACAACTACCGGGTGCGCTTCCGGGTGGACGGCGAACTGCGCGAGATCACCCAGCCGCCGATCGCCATCAAGGAAAAACTCGCCTCGCGCATCAAGGTCATCAGCCGGCTCGACATCGCTGAAAAGCGCGTGCCTCAAGACGGCCGCATGAAGATGAAGTTCGGCAGCAAGGCGATCGACTTCCGGGTGTCCACGCTGCCTACGCTGTATGGCGAGAAGATCGTGATCCGGATCCTCGACCCGTCGTCGGCCAAGGTCGGCATCGAGGCGCTGGGCTACGAGAAGATCGAGAAAGAGCGGCTGATGACCGCCATCGTGCGGCCCTACGGCATGGTGCTGGTCACCGGCCCCACCGGCTCGGGCAAGACGGTGTCGCTGTACTCGTGCCTGAACATCCTGAACCAGCCGGGCGTGAACATCTCCACCGTGGAAGACCCGGCCGAAATCAACCTGCCCGGGGTCAACCAGGTCAATGTGAACGAGCGCGCCGGCATGACGTTCTCGGTCGCGCTGAAATCCTTCCTGCGGCAGGACCCGGACATCATCATGGTGGGCGAAATCCGTGACCTGGAAACCGCCGACATCGCCATCAAGGCCGCCCAGACCGGCCACATGGTGATGAGCACGCTGCACACCAACGATGCGCCCACCACGCTGACGCGGCTGCTCAACATGGGCGTGGCGCCATTCAATATCGCCAGCAGCGTGATCCTGATCACCGCCCAGCGGCTGGCGCGGCGGCTGTGCGAAAACTGCAAGACACCCGCCGATTACCCGCGCGAGGCCCTGCTGCGGGCCGGCTTTGTGGCAGAGGACCTGGACGGCTCGTGGAAGCCCTTCCGCGCCGTGGGCTGCTCGGCCTGCAACAGTGGCTACAAGGGCCGGGTCGGCCTGTACCAGGTGATGCCCATCACCGACGCCATCCAGCGCATCATCCTGTCCGAGGGCACCGCCGTCGACATCGCCGACCAGGCCCGCAAGGAAGGCGTGCGTGATCTGCGCCAGTCCGGCCTGATCAAGGTGCGGGCCGGCGTGACCACGCTGGAAGAAGTGATCTCCTGCACGAACCAATGACCGCCGCGCTCATGTTGTCGACAGCCGTGCCGATCTGCCTTGTCAAGACCGGTGCGCAGCCTGGGGCTTGAGCCCGAGCGCACTCTTTTCAGTCCGGAGCCCCCATGGCGACTGCAGCAGCCGCAAGAAACGTCAAGGAACTGGTCTTCGAGTGGGAGGGCCGGGACAAGAACGGCAAGATCGTGCGTGGCGAGATCCGCGCCGGCGGCGAGGCCCAGGTCAACGCCAACCTGCGCCGCCAGGGCATCCTGCTGACCAAGCTGAAAAAACGCCGCACCAGCGGTGGCAGCTCGGTCAAGCAAAAAGACATCGCGATGTTCACCCGGCAGCTCGCCACCATGATGAAGGCCGGCGTGCCGCTGCTGCAGGCCTTCGACATCGTGGGCCGCGGCGCCGTCAACCCGCGGCTGACCAAGCTTCTCAGCGACATCCGTTCGGACGTGGAAACCGGCACCAGCCTGTCGGCCGCCTTCCGCAAGCACCCGATGCACTTCGACGCGCTGTACTGCAACCTGGTCGAGGCCGGTGAGGCCGGCGGCATCCTGGAACAATTGCTGGAGCGGCTGGCCATCTACCAGGAAAAGACGATCGCGCTGAAGAACAAGATCAAGGCGGCGCTGATGTACCCGATCGCCGTGCTGACAGTGGCCTTCGTGGTGGTGGTGGTGATCATGATCAAAGTGATCCCGGCCTTCAAGGAGGTGTTCAGCTCCTTCGGCGCCGACCTGCCCGGCCCCACGCTGGTGGTGATCGCGATGTCGGAGTTTTTCGTCTCGTACTGGCTGGTCATCTTCGGCGTGATGATCGGCGGCGGCTACATGTTCATGCAGACCTGGAAGCGCTCGGTGAAGATGCAGATGGTGATGGACCGGCTGCTGCTGCGCATCCCGATCTTCGGCGCGCTGATCAACAAGTCGGTGATCGCGCGCTGGACGCGCACCCTGTACACCATGTTTGCCGCTGGTGTGCCGCTGGTCGAGGCGCTCGATTCGGTGGCGGGCGCGGCGGGCAACGCGGTGTATGCGGAGGCCACGCAAAAGATCCAGCGTGACGTGTCCACCGGCAGCGCGCTCACCACCTCGATGCAAAGCACTGGCGTGTTT
>Ga0105046_10009753_pt1 | contig 14979 bp, 9 predicted proteins | sample MAT03_FD_78385 | JGI IMG/M metagenome (GOLD analysis project Ga0105046, IMG submission 78385) | Freshwater microbial communities from Lake Fryxell liftoff mats and glacier meltwater in Antarctica - MAT-03 (megahit assembly) | ecosystem: Environmental > Aquatic > Freshwater > Ice > Liftoff... | reverse complement strand
CGTGGCTTGAGGAAGTCGTTTGCGACTCGCTGGCATTCGGCTTTCGTAATCTTCGGCCAAGCGTAGGTTTCGGTTGCGTCAGAAAGCCTTCAACACCGTGACTTGTGTGGTACAGTGAGGGCGGTGGTTTGGCTTCCGACCTGGATTGAATTCGCTCCATATTGCAGCAGACGACGTTCGGCGTCAGCCTGGCTCAGACCGTTCGGTGAAGAACTCAACTCGCTCAGAATCTGCTCGGTCACAGTACTCCAGTAAGCGACCAATGCAGTTTGCGTGTCATTGGGCTGTGTGGTGCGCAGATTTCTCGTGAACAGCCTGGCCCAGAAATTCATTTGCCATCTCCGTTTACGGTTGTGACGACTGAACGTCCCACAGTCTGCCCACAATTTTTGTTTCCCACAACAATGAATTCAAGGGGCGACTCGTCATCCGCTTGAACTCTGCTGCATTCATCGCGACACACTTTCATTCAGAGTTTGTCCAGCGAAATCCTGAGACACCTGATGGCTAATTCGCAAACGGTCGGCCACTGGTTTTTTCTGCGGTCGGGAAGTCGGCTGGGATCGGGATTGTCACTTTGCCCGTCGCAGCCCATTCGGTGCCACGGAGGAGTGTCGTGATGAACCCCACGCATTCCACAGAATACTCCGCGTGACCCATTGGCGTGTGAAAGACGCGGCCTTTGCCGTAGCCGATCGTGAAGATCATCGGTTCGTTTCGACCGGTGACGGTCGATTCTGCCGTGGCCAGAATCTGCATGCTCTTCGCCGGTCCACGAAGCTGGTCGTACAATTCGTCCCTGGCATGCAACCATTCCGTCGGCATGCCTTTCGTAATCGGATGTTCAGCGTCGCGAATGATCACAGGGAATTCCCACTGCGCTCCATGATTGCCGCCTTTGCCAGGAGTTTCATCGCGAACGACTTTACCCTCTTTATTCACGTACACATACGGGCCGTCTTTCTCCGTGCGGCCACCCCAACCACCCAGTCCGATCATCTTGTTATACGCAGGCCACTGAGGGAATGCATTGTCCGCCGCGTGAACCACGACAAATCCACCACCGCCACTCACGAATGCCTCGAACGCCTTTTGAGTCTCTTCCGACCATGCTGCCGCACCGTGGCCAAAATTGGAGATCACGACGGCGTACTTACTGAAGTCGGGTTTGAAGTTCGGGTCAGTGCCTTCCGGTGCAGCCGTGGCAACATCAACGGTGAACAGCTTTGTCTCTTCGAGATATTTCTTCATCATCTTCGTGGTCGTCGGCCACACGGCATGATTGTTCTGCCCATCCACAATCAACGCCTTGATCGGTTCAGCAGCCTGCGCCTGATGTGGTAACACCGGCACGGCGGCCGCGACAATGAGAAATCCAAGACACAATCGAGCGAGACGACGTAGCATAGCGGGAGACTTCCGGAAAGATGCGAATGGGACGAGATAGGGTTCATCAAACCTTCAGTTTGCTGCGTGTTGCTTTCAGGAAGCCTTGCTGGAGGGCAGTGTCATGGCTCGTATTGCGAAAATCTGGTATCAGAAAGAACGGAGGACATCATGCGTGACGATTCGCGGATCGCGATACAACCTGGCGTGCAACGACCCTGCGTTTGAGCAGGATGGCCTGCTGTCGTCAGCATTTGTGTGACGATTTCCACCACGTTGTATGACATTCTCAATCGGACAGTGGCAGGTATTGACCCGCTGGGAAAACGATCGACGACCGTGTAGGCCACCGCAGGACGCACGGTGTCCAGCGTGAATGCACTCAATCAGCGATCCTGCACCGTCTACAACGTCGCCAGTCAGCCGGTCGCCAGCATCAAGGCCCTCAATGCAGGATCGCTCTCGCAGGACGAAAACCGACGTGCGTGGGCGGCAAATCTCCCGCTGCATATTCGTGTCTGGCTGCACAGCGGACATTGGGAAGGCTGTAGGTGCAGGAGCCACCTCGCATGGCACGTCCATCAGTCGCCGCGACAGGAGAAGTGTTGAAGGGATCAAAGGCATGCGGATTTGTGGTGGAGAGTCCAGCTGCATCGTCTTGGAAAATCTCAAAATGATCCTGGCAGCATTCCAGTACGTTTCCCAGCATATCGAACATTCCTGCGTCATTTGGCTTGAGCAACCCCACAGGCATCGTATGGTTCTCGCTGTTGTTCAGAAACCAGGCGTAATTGCTGAGCATTGTGTCGGAGCCGCCGTAGTATCGGGAACTCAGGGCTCCTGCGCGGCACGCGAGTTCCCATTCGGCTTCGGTTGGAAGCCGGTACCCGGTCAGTTCAGCCGCTCCGGTCCTGACTTTCATACCGGCTGCATATTCACCGTCTGCATTGGGCTCATAAATCCATTGATCGGGCGCGATTCCTTCCTGCCCGCTCAACCAGTTGCAGTAGTGCGCCGCAGCGAACCAGGTCATTTTTGACTGGGGAGCGCCAGGCAACTCGGGGGCTCCAGGCATGCTGTTGACAAGGGCCGCCGGTTCGTCTTCAAGAAATTCTGCAAATTCTGCCGTGGTGACTTCATGAGAGGCGACCGCAAAGCGATGAGAGATGTGTTGAACGTGCTGAAACTCAAAGTTATTCGTCGTCCGGCCAAGTTCGGAATTCGGAGAACCCATGAGTACATCAGCTGCGTCAAACAGCACGAATGTCTGGCGCTGCGAGTTCACGTACCATCGCTGAGGATCATTCTTAAGCTTTGCCAGGAGTTCCCGCTCTCTGACCTGAAGCGTGGTGAGTCCCTCAGAAATTATCTCTTCCCGCCCCCAGCGTCTCAACAGCCATTCGGCGGCGGAATGCAGACCTGCATCCGGGTCCTGAAGGAACCAGCGCTGCAGTGATTCGAGGAGAACCCCACGTTCTGCGACAGGCAATGATTCAAGGCGGAATTCACCAAGCGCGAGCAGCAGGGCACGACGAGTGGAATTGTCCGGCTCCCGATCCAAATGTCGCAGAATTGTCAAAGGATCCACGTTCAGTGGCGCAAGGCTATGAATCAAGGACGTTCTGACCTGCGGATTTGGCGCGTGTTTCAGCATCGGCCAGACGTGGTCCGGAGCATCCAGCCGCAATAGCGCGACGGCGGCATTCGCTCGGCGTCGCGCAGACGCCTCCTCCACGGCGACGATACTGGCCGGCCGGACCCACACGGAACTCACCAGCGGCAGCAGACTGGTCAGATCTTCAGCGGCAACCTCAGATACGGAAACGGCCGAGGGACGATAACCTTCCTCCAGCATTTTCTGACACATCATTGCATGTTCGGTCCAGGTCAGCCCGACCTTTGCCGCACTCTCCATTTCAGATTCGGAAGTCGCTGTCCAGACCGCTGCCAGTGACAGCTTGTCGGCCGGCGGGTTAAGCAAACGGCGAAAATCGTCTCGTCCACGGAGTGCTTCCAGATCCGGATCCGTCGGCAATCTGTCAGCGTAGGTTCCCTGGGCTGCGACACGGCGCAGCAGGTCCATCGCTTGTCCGGCAGCCGTTTCCGCGAGATCCGGATCTGTCCGGCTGAATGCCTCCGATGCCAGAGCGTAGGCACAGGCCGTATTCCACAACCAATACGGGTCCTCCGCACGAGTCTGCAGTGCAGCCGCAAGTCGTTCCAGGCCAGCCGCATCATTCAACCAGGAAGACACGACCGCGTCCAGATAGGCCCGGTGGGCAGGGGGTATGCCGGACCCTGCCTGCGTACAGAAGTCCAGATCGCTCAGAGCCGCCTCGCGTTCGCCCAGCCGCGCGTGGGAAACCGCTCTTGCAAAGTTGTACCATGCTTCGCCCGCATTTGCCGCAATCAGCTCGGTCCAGGCGACAACCGCATTTCTGTCGTCGCCGAGTTCTGTCAGGGCGGCCGCGCGAGCCCACTGGGCGGTTTTACGCGCCGACGCATCCAGCGAAACGTCTGCCAGAACCTGTTCGGCCTGCCGAAGGTTCTCCTGCGGTGATTGCGCAGGGGGGCTGACCGGGAGGTTCGCCGACATCCCGTTCCCGGTGGGAGTCGTGGACGAAGACAGATCGAGCAGAAATTGTCCGCTGGCAGCCTGTTTGAGAATCTCCCGATGGTTTTGGCGAAGGAGGCAGCGGGCATTCCATCTTGGGAACGGCCGGACGTAACTGAAATGCAACTCGCCGTTCGAGCTGACCATCTGTTGAATTGAGGAAAACCCACTTCCGGAATCCCCGGAATTCAACTCCCTGGTCAGGATCCGTTCCGAAACGCCGACGGAGAGTTTCGCAGTCTGTTCACTACCGATCCGTTGGACCCAGACGCCAATGTATCGATCCGAACTCTCAGGTTCGCTCCCAGCCCAGGCCGCCACATCCACGGGCACAAAATTCTCGGACTGCAGGCTGGCGTCGTGCGAACGCATCTCCTCAGCAGTCGCGTTGGTCATGATCTGAAACTCAAGCCCATCTCGAAGCCAGACGGCGGCGATCTGGACCAGGGCTCCCTGACGCCATGGTCTGACTCGCGTGGGGCGATAACCGCATTCCGCAAGCGGTTTCAGGATCCTCAGAAAGTCGGGCAGCGGCATCGACGCGCAGCAGGCAAAACGTTCACACAGCATCCCCCGAGCGTTTTCAAGGGTTGCGATGTCGACCTGGCTGACCGACTTCCAGCGCTTGTTCAGCGGTGGGTCGTTCCAGCGCGCAGGTGTCGTCAAGTTACGCTCCAGCAAGGCGATCGCCTCTGCCCGGTGCCTTGCCAGTCCTGGAAATACGATCTTGAACTGCTCGGCAGTCGCCGATTCGGTCAGAAAGACAAGTCGATCCACATCGTCCTCGACATAGACCGACAGAACATCGGCCGAGAGAGATCTTTCCGCGGAATCCCGCTGCTCGTCCGCATAGATCCGAATGAGCTCGGGCACCAGTGTGTTGCTGACCGGCTGCAGGGCATCGATCCAGCGTCTCGCAACAAGGGAATTCTGACGGACCAGCAGCGAGGCCACTCTGTCTGCGGCAGGCTCCCAACGATGATCCAGCGGCGCAAACTCCGCCAGCGCACAGACCGCTCGAAACCGCTTCTCCGGACCGTTTGATACATCCTGCCAGACACCCCACATTCGATTCACGAGTGTTCTCTCGTGCGGGACAAGTGCGTCTCGTATGACGGAGAATGCCTCAGGTTCCGCAGTGAGGAGTCGCGTCGCCAGATATTCGGCGTGGCGTCCATCGACCGGCAGGAGAGACAGACTGGCATTCAGTTTTTCGGGCGAATCTTCTGGTGCATTAACGAACGCAGCCTGGAACATTGGATTGGCGAGATCACGGAAAGGTTCAATCTCTGGAATGCGACTGAGAATTCCGTCAAGTTTTCCATTCACTAGGCCGGCCGCCATCACTTCCGCCTGCGTCTGGTGCTGGCGACTCCTGAATGACTGCCGCGCATATTCACCGGTCGCTCCGGCAACGACGAGCACAGTTCCCCAGATCGCTGCCCACAGCAGATGCCGCCTTCGCGCAACTCGCATCATGCGGCGCTGGGGTTCGGTCCAATCCTCGCGTGCCGTCAGAAGTCGAATCCGCAGATGCTCGAGTACCGATGGCAGATGGCGAGTCTCTCGTCGGGGATTCCACGCGGCCGCTCGTTCTGCAAGGCGGATCTCCGCTCGGCCTCTGGCGGTCTCACTTTGCTTCAGGTTGAGCCAGCGACGAAGAGGCGGAACGAGATAATCGTGTGTCAACTGATAGTAACGTCGATCGCAATCCGTATCTGAAGTCGTGTTGCTGTCGTATTCATAATCACCGTCCGGTGCCGTCGGCGTGATCAGACGCAGCTGCTCAATCAAAATCCGCAGGAGATCATCAAAGAGCTGCGGCCGTTCCGCATAACCGCAGGCTTCGAGCAATCTCTGGCGAGACTGCATACTGCCCTTGATATCACTGTTTCCTTCCGGCAATAAAGTCAGAAACAGTTTCCTCGCTGCCAGTTCATGACGACGGTGCGCTTCCGGAGCTGACTTTGCCGCAAAGGTATTCTCAAGGAACGTGACGCCAAGACCTTCGGCTCCGCCCGCCTGAATCAGTGTCTCCGGGGTCCACGGTTTGCCTTTGATCAGATCGGCAAATAGTGCCAGGCGAACACAAATTACTCTCCCGTCTTCACTCAACTGCTCAACGGCTGCGGCAAGGAACTCCTTCTGGAGGGATGTCATTTCGCTGGCTCGTTTCGGCAATCGTCCGAACGCCCGGCCGAACTCCAGCAGTACGTGTTCAGCATGCAGCAAATCAAAACGATCCACGAGCCCCGCATTTCTCTCTTCCTGGATCGGGATTTCCAGACGCTGCATAAAGCGATTGATGCCCGTCCAGAAATCCTCGCGAACCAGCAGCAGACACTGCAGGTGCTCGCCGTCGCAGTGCCGCAGTGCGTCAACTAACTGTGCTGGATCGGAGAGATTCCCGGCATGCAGCCATTGTTCAAACTGATCGAGGACGATCAGGACTTTGCTTCCCGACGGATTCCAATGACCTTCGCGGAGGCCTGCAAGAATCTCCGCGAGCGGCAGGTCCCGGGGAATGTCAGGAAGCGCGCGCCGCAATCCGGATAACAGGCGAACCTCGGTGTCGATGGCTGTGGCCTCGACAAACACGGATTTCACGTGGCTGGACAGCCGCGGAATGAGACCAGCTTTCAAAAAAGACGATTTTCCGCATCCACTGGGCCCATGGAGCAATCCCACTTTGAATGTGAGGGCTGGGTCGGTCTCTTCAACCCGCATTTTCCAGAATCGTACACTTTCCGGCAATCCCTCGCGATCTCGTGGGCCAGACAGAAGAGTCAGAAAGAACTCACTGTCTCTCACATCAAAGGACCGCAGTCCTTTGGGAACTACTTGCGGCGAAATCAACTCCGCAACGGAAGTCAAAACCCCCGTGCCAGTGGCGGCGGACTGTTGCCAGCTGCAAAGATCCTGAGCCAAATCGCGCGCCGACGAATAGCGCAGCGCGACAGGGCGCGCGAGGCACCGCAGACAGATTCGTTCAAGCTCCGGTGGCAAATCCGGTTTCAGTTCCCGTGGTGGACGCGGGTCATGGTATTTGATCTGCTCGAAGAGTTCTTCTTCCGTCCCCCGAAATGGCCTCCGCCCGGTCAACAATTCGTAAAAGATCACGCCCAGACTCCAGGTGTCAGAGCGCCCGTCCAGGCGATGAGGCTCACGACGCACCTGCTCGGGAGACATATAGGGCACAGTTCCCGCGAGTTCGTGTTTATGCTGCAGCCGCTCACTTTCATGCAGGGCCAGGCCGAAGTCCGCCACTCGCGGTTCATTGTGCTCATTCAGCAGAATGTTGGCGGGCTTGAGATCTCGATGAAAGATGTCCTTCTGATGGGCAAAGGCGATCGCTTTCGCCACGGGAATCATCCATGCGACCGCCTGATCCCAAGGAACTCCACCAGCCTTCAGCCGGTGTTTAAGATCCCCTCCGGACATGTATTCCTGAACAATAAAGACACTGTCTCCATCCGTTTCCACACTGTGAACGGTCACAATTCCGGCGTCCTTCAGACGGGCCGCATACTCGGCGTCGCGGACAAACGCCTGTCGATCCCGTGCGGATTGAAATCGCTCGGGACGCGGGACCTTAAGCGCCACCTCGCGATTGCCGAGTTTGGGATCAGTCGCCAGATACACGACGGCAAAGGACCCTTTCCCGAGCAACGTGACGATCTGAAAACGTCCAAGCGTCTTCGGAAGTCCGACGTCGGAACTCTCTGTCAACTGCAGAACACCCGTTTCCGATGGCATCGGTGCACCAAAGACAGTCGGTGCTTCCTCCTGCCGAGGATTGTCCGCTCGCCACCGGTCGGCGATAAGGCAAGCCGCCTGAATGATGGCTTCCTGCCCCGGGAATCGGCTGAAGTAAACCGCCGCGTCAGGACTTTCCCCCGCCTCTCGTCGCAACTCAATTTCAAGGGCAACGAGTTCCGTCAATCCCGTGTCGCGCCCCTCACGCGGAATCTGATCAACGTACTGCTCAATTCGCGGGGATTGTCCGGCTCGCCAGAGACGTTCAAACTCGCTGCACACGGCATCAATCTTCCGAGGAAGATCCTGGGGAGAAGGCCGCGGCACATCGTTTTCAGCTGCCGACATCTCAGTCATTGTCACGCATCGCTTGTTCCAGCACCTGACGGATGATGGCCAGTTTACGTTCCACGGTCCGCAAGGCGACTCCTCGACGCTTGGCAATCTCTTCTGTCGAATAGCCTGAGATGCGGTCCAGGGCAATTTCCTGCAACTCTGTGTCAGCGAGTTCCGGGAAGCTGCGCTGAATCACTCGGATCAGTGCGTCGGCACAGTCCGGAGTCACCGGCGGTCCGGCGATGTTGTCGAATCCTGCCCTACCAGCACCAGAAGTGTCCCCGTCCTGTGACACCACGGAGTCGCCGCGAACCCGTCCTTCACCCCGTCGCTCGGCCAATTCGCGGCGGAGAGCATCTGTTGCCCGTCGATCGGCCAACGTGATCAGCAGTTGCCAGAGGTCACAGCGGTCATCCAGTTTTACAAAGCTGTTTTCCCGGACACCGCGAAAAAATCCGGCAAACGCCTCCTGGGCAATGTCATCTCCTTCAATCATGCGGCGCGGTAAATGCTTCAACCGCTGTTCGGCCACGCGAATCAGTTGCTCCACATAGCGGAGCCAGATCTTTCCGGAGGCATCGACTCTGCCAGCCTTCAGACCATGCAGCCACTCCGTGACGGAGGAAGCAGAAGACGGCGAAAAATCCTGACTCATGACAGTCCGGCTCCTCGGGATCGAGCAATTTCACAATTGCAGAACAATTCCTGGCGGGCGGCCAACATGTACTGCGAGTTGTCAATCAGTGGCCTCGACATTTATCTCCCCCGAAGTGTGAACTTTCGAAGAATAAGGAACACGCCCATGCCCATTCTAACCAACTCCACGGAAAAACAGTATCGGTTTTCGATTGACGAAGTCCGCACGGAAGTCACCACTCGGCTGCGGCTGCTTCTGCCTCGACTTGGCAGTCGCTCGTTCGCCATCGCGGAACTGAATGACATCCGGGACATATTGAACTCGCTGCCGCTCGACAGTGAAGACTTTGGAGTCGCCGTCAACCGGCTGAGGAATTGCTACCGCTATCTTTGCAGCAACGAAAGCGGTGCAGCCCGCTATGAGTTGAAGCTGCTTCTGGGTAACGTGTGATTCTTCACAGCAATTCCGGGTGGCTTTGCCGGCCCCACCCTTCACGCTCAAAGACCGGCATCCGCGCGAACGTTGGATCTTCAATCTCTGCTGCGAGCAGGCCGACTCCCAGCGAGCCCTTATACAGACTGTCCGGCAGCTGCGAATTTCTGGTTGAAGAGATGGCTCTGTCTGTAAGATTCTCGGCCCGGTCCAGCCAATGCTGATCTCCTGTCGCTCGAAACACATTCAGAAGTGCATACGCGCTCCCGGCCAGACCACAGCAGAGGCTGTCGAACTCCTGGTCATCCTGCCATACGTCTTCGGCGGCCATTTCCGCGAGCTTCAGAAATCCCGATGTGTTCAGAGTCCGATGCACCATTGTCCACAGGAACACATACCCAGCACTCCCGTTGCACCATCCCGACATTGAGTTCTCTGAAGCCGCAAGTCCTCTCGACGAGAGACGGATCGGCCATCGTTGACGCTGGCCAGACTGCACCCCGCATGCTGCCAGTTCAGCGAGTCGCGGGCCGACACTCTCCGGAATGGCCTTGCCACTCGCTTCACACCACAACAGAATGGCGTACAGCACTCCGGCCCAGCCATGAGCGATCCCCAGATACTGCAACTCTCGACAGTTTTGGACTACTGAATACGCGTCAAGGCGGTCGCAGAGTTCCTGCATCATGCGGTCGCCGACGGCGCGCACACCCGCGTTCTGACGATATTTGTCCTCCGGAGTGGCATCCAGAAGTAAAGTGCATCCCAGAAGCGTGCCCGAAAGTCCCAAGGTGAGATCTGGATTCTCACAGCGGATTTCGGCAGCGGCGACGAACGAGTCGACCGCAGCCTGATGCGATGCCACATCATGCATGGCGTGGCTGATCAGCGCCTGAACCGCGTACACGCCACTCGCAGAGTGATAAAGCGCAGTCCTGCCGACGGTCTCCGGAGTAATCTGCAGGGCTTCGCTGTAAAACGACTGGGCATCACTCAACGCGCGGCCGGCCTTGCTGGCCCAGACGTCAGCGAGTGACAACAACTCCGCATCTCCTCTCAGCAGCGACAGGCGATAACACGCGTACGCAATCCCGGCGGCACCATAATTCACCGAGTTTCGAGGGGCCGTTGGCAGTGGCTGTTCGATCAGCGGACCAGTGAAGCCCATCCGGTCAAATGTGGTCTGAATGAAGCGATCGCGTTCCGGCCGAGGAAGCCGGACCACTGATCTCGGTTGTGGCAGCTCAAGTGACTCGAGCACATCAGCAAATTCGGCCAGTGAAGTGAAACGCTCTGACGGAAATTTCCTGAGCGATCGCGACAATGCAGCTTCCAGACCGGGAAGCTCCCGAGCCGGATGAAGAAGTCTGCGTGGAGGATCGTTTGCGATTTGGCGCGAGAGCCCTGCTTTTTCAGCCGAGAAATCAAGGTAATGTCGGCCGGAGTACAGCAAATACAGTAATGCACCGATCGCATACTGCTCACTCAGTTCCGTGGCATCTGGAAGAATATGACTATCCAGCTTTGCTCGGACCAGTTCGGGCTCATAGAAGTAACTAATCCCCCCACGCCGTACGACACCATCGCCCTGAACGCTGTCTGTCCTGCGGCTCAAGCCAAAATCAACGATCCGGACGTTTCCGTGTTTGTCCACCAGCAGATTGCGGGGATGCACATCTCCGTGAATGACGTTCTGCTTGTGGAGACGGGAATAGGTCCTCGCCACTGAAACCAGAAGCTCACGCATGCGAGGCAGGAAATCGTGCGACAGCTCTCCTCGAAGCGCTTCGGCCGCATCGGCAACGGAAACGCCATGACACCATTCCATCACGGCAAAAGGCTGGTCTTCAAACACGTCCGACGTCACCAACTGTGGACCGACGTTATGTTTCAGGTGCTGCAGGATCCTGATTTCGTGGTCGAGGTGGCCTGTGAACTCCCCGGGGGAGCCTTGCCGCTGCAACTTGATGGCCACTTGCTTTCCCTCTGCAGCAGTGGCCTCATAAAGGTCCGTGTCAGGCAGGGACTGCACGCATCGCACGATGACGAAATTGCCGACTGTCTGACCGACCTTGAGTCGCGGTGAAAGTCGCTCGGCGAGTGCAGAATCGCCAGGCACCAGAATTTGACTCTTCAGGAGTTGCTGGAGGACAGGAAACACATCTTCCAGAGTCTGTTCGGCCGGAAGGCCTCGTCGCTGGCAGAATCGCATTAACGCCTGGACAATGGTGCTCTGCGTTCGAAACACTTCCAGCAGTTCGGCAGTGTCCGCATCGACAATTCGTGAGGGCGTGCGGGAGTTTTGTCGAGTCACGGCCACGTCCGTCTCGTCCGCTTGAAACTGCCGTCTCTGCTCCGCACTGAGATCCCTGACGGGGATCAACAGGACATCCTCCGGAAGGATCAGCCGATCATCGATAGCCATCGTCACCTGCCCAGATTGAGGCCGCGGGGCTCCACGTTTCAGGATCGACGCCAAGGTGCCGGAGCCGATGAATGGCGAAGTCTGCGGCCGTCATGGAAGTGGAACTCATTTCCCTGGCAGCCAGGAGACCCATCGCCAGTTGATTTGTTACCCAAAGACGCCAGCTGAGACGCTCCTGCCAACTCAGGATCTGAGACTCTGACGGTGGGTCCATGCCCCAGGAAAGCAGGCCACACTCGGTGAGCTCCGCCGTAAAAGGTACAGCCTGCGCGGGGCAGCCGCTCAGTTCCGTCTTCAGCCGTCCGGCTGTTTCCTGCAGATGATCAACGGCACTGAAATAGACGACGATCTTGTCAGGTCGCAGAATGCCGGCGGCATCGACTCCAAATTTAAAGTGTGGAGCACGCGTCTCCGTCAGGGTCTTCACGATCACGGGAAACGTGGATTTCAATTCGTCCACATGAGGACTCACGTACAGTTTGTATTTAAAGCGAGGTGCTGCAGTTTTGTCAGCACACTCGCGGAATTGCCAGACTCGCCAGCCCTCGGTCTGTCGGGTTTCAGAAGCAGCCATCCAGTCGCGGGCCAGTGTCCTTGCGACAGCGGACCCATCGCGAAGGCCGAGGAAATCTGCGACCGCATCGGGATCCGGGAATCGTTGAGCATACTTCGGTGTGATGGGAATGCGGTTGAAGAAGTACATGCGAGCCGACAATTTTGTGATGTCGGTGTGATCCAGCAACGACGCGTATCTGATCGCGGCCGAGGACAGCTGAGCGATTCGGCCAACGACCTGAGTTTTCGGTCGGGGTTTGCAGACAACGTCGTACGCGTCGGCACCGGCGACAAAATGGTCTTCGCGGCTGATTTCCAGAATGGAATCCAGCACCATTGTTCCAGCGATCTGCTCAATCTCACCGGACCGCGCGGCAGACGACGGAATCGTCCCCGGCTGCTGCATGGAATAAAACAACAGCGCGGTCTCTCGACACACAGATTTGTACGAGAGACCACTGCCAGGCTGAGGGATCAGAATTCCAAAAAGATCGGAGTCCTTCTGCAGTTCAGAAAACAACAACTGCTGCTCAGGTCGCAACCGATCAAACGCGACGAGTTCGTATCGTGGATTAGCGCGAAATATACCCGAACGAATCCGTTCGACGTCGAACTGGGGGGAATGTGCTGACATACTTATTGCCGCTCAGCTTCATCGCCGCTATTTCTGTTTGCTGATGTTCTGCAGTTCCGTCTTCCTTGCGTGCAGTTCCGCCAGCGCTTCCTTCAACTTCACTTCAAGCTGCTCGACTTCTTCCAGAGTCTTCGGCTTCAGCGATTCTTCGAGCACGCGCTCATGAACCTCCACTTGTTCGAGCGCTTTCCGCAATTGCTGCTTCAGGATGCCCAGGTCCTCGATGGTGGGCACCCCCGGCATTTCAGGCGGTCGACCCGGATCAAACCATCCGGGATCAAGCGATGCCGGACCACTGCAGGCACCGCTGCAGCCGCGGGAACAATACGCCGTGCAGACGCAGCGGGGGATTGGTGGTACCGGAGGTCTTGGGATAACGGGAGTCAACAATATCGCAGTCGTCAAGGTCAGTACTGAACAACCGCACTCGGCACCGGCACCATATCCCTGGGGAACTACGGAAATCATCAGATCTTTGATTTTGAATGGCATCGCACAAATCCTTCTTCGAAAATCTCTGCCTGAAGCTGCTCTACACGGAAGCATTGTCAACTTTATGGGCGTTCGCAGAAAGCCTGGACCGCGACTTTTTCCGGAATTGAAGAAGGTTTCTGAAAACGGCCGTCACCTTTATGGCTGCGTCATCTCGGCAGCGTCATCTCGGCATTGTCATCCACCCTGCTTCACATTGTGCGGTTGGGTCGTCATACTCACACGCACTGAAATTCTGTTCGTCGCTTGGTTTGATCGGCATAATAATTGTGCCACCCACTCATAATAATTGTGCTACTAATTGTGCCACCCACTTGGTTTGCTCTTCACAGTTTTATTTACACGTGGTCAGCTCGGAAAGCCCGATAGCTACTCCGCGCCGTCCGTCCGCACGCGCGAAGTCAAATCCTTATCTGTTCGGCATCTGATGATTTCTCCAATTGGGCAGGCTCCGCGCCTTCGAGCACGGGCGGTGAGAAAGCCCACGGCAGCGGATCGGCTCCGTCGCACAATGGCAGGGGGAAGTACAGCGGGTGGTAGTTTACGCCGGCCATAGGGAGCCCAAGCCTGAGGGAGATAGATGGGCATTGCGACATCGGCTTCCAGGCAGAATTGAGCGTCTGGAGGTGCTCTACCAGGACGTCCTCCAGCCGGTCGAGCCAGTCGCACAGGCTCGCGAGGATGTCACGGAGCAACCTGAAGAAGTCGCCGTCGATCGCGTGCTTCTGGTACGCGGAGATCAAGTTGGCCTTGGCCTCCATCGGCTCGCCTGGAGATTGGGCTCCGTGGAAGGTGACGACGTAGTGGTTGTGGATCAAGAGCTGGCGTGCCCCGTGATGCGGCTTGAATGCGAGTTCCCACCCAGTGCCCAGATTATTCAGTTCGTTGAGCAGAGGATGAACAGGGGCCAGAGCCGGAAGGCCGATGACGGCGGGGTGCTTCAGATCCCCCATGCTCTCCGTCCGCTGCTTCGGGTGTGTCACCCCAGTGACGAGGACGATCACCTGGGCAATGTCATCGACAATCGTGTTCAGGTAGGTCAGGACGTGGTCAGCCTGACATCCTGCTTCCCGGTAAATCTGTTGCGAGTCGAGGCCGCGGGACTCGCGTTCGAAATTGGCCGCCATCCGCTGCATTAGTCTGTTGAGATGCTGGAGGCTGTAAATGAACCGATGGCACACCTCCCCGAAGTGCTGTTGAAGGTTGGCCGGCTTGCCGCGATCGGACATCAGCAGGAACGGGCCGGCGAGCAGGGCCTCGAACACCTGCCAAATCCCGTAGCGGAAAACCGGAACTTGGTCGATGGTAAGCCTCGTTCCCTTCGGGAGCCCGGCCGGGATGCTCTTGAAGATTCCGTGTCGCTTTGGCATGACTGTTTTGCCTCCCCAAGAAAGACGCCGAACGCCCGAAGCCGGTTCGCTCTGTCAGAACATAATAATTGTGCGAACATAATAATTGTGCCACCCACCTTGTTTGCTCCAGCAAACTGAAAGACACTTCTTTCAAAACCGTTTTTGCAGTCCTGGCTCAGGCAGTTGCGGCTTGAGCCCGGCGTGCTCAACGTTTGGAACGGAAGGCGCGGACAGATGGCAGAGATCCCGCCTCGTTGCGGAAGCGTTTGCGGAAATTCTTCACCAGATCGAACCACGTGTCTTCGCTGCAATCCAGGCGATCCAGAATCGGAGCACACGCCGCTGGAATCGCTCCACGTT
>Ga0105046_10009747_pt1 | contig 14987 bp, 14 predicted proteins | sample MAT03_FD_78385 | JGI IMG/M metagenome (GOLD analysis project Ga0105046, IMG submission 78385) | Freshwater microbial communities from Lake Fryxell liftoff mats and glacier meltwater in Antarctica - MAT-03 (megahit assembly) | ecosystem: Environmental > Aquatic > Freshwater > Ice > Liftoff... | reverse complement strand
TCAACCGGTTGATTTCGCCCGCGGGACGCATCGCTTTCGCGATGTCCGCCGGCGGATAAGTCATGACCGTCATTTTGGATTGTTCGACCTGAATCGCCAGTCGTTTGCCCTTGTCGGCCGGTAGCAAGAACAGGGTCAGGGTGTTGGTGGCACGGGTCACGAATTCGCAGTTCAACGTAAAAGCGCCGCGCGGATCGAGCGGGATCTCCACCGAACCGGTCTTATCACCGGACAACTCAAGGCCGGGTTGGGTCCAGATGCCTAATCGAGCTTCCGCGGTCGATTGAACATTGATGCTGGCGGCCTTGTAGTTATCGGGAACCTTGCCCAATTCCACGGTCCAGAAATCATGAGAGATCAACCTGCCGGGGAAGGGCTTCGCGGTGGGGAGTTCGCCGATGGCCGCGACTCGAACACTGTGCAATTTGCCGAGACTAATGCCGCCCGGCCCGGCGGAGAATCCCAGTAAGAGTCGATCGAAATCCATCCGCTCGGGCAGCTTGAAATCGGTCTCGGGAATCGAATTGCAAACGAAGTGATAAATGTCGCCTCGGCGGATCAAGCGGAGCGTGTTGATCTTATCGCGTTGAAATGCACTCAGTTTCTGAGTTTTCATCCCGGCGATCAGGACCTCGCCTCGGTAGTTGACGACAGCGTTAAAAGGAATGGTATTGGGGCCTTCAAAGCGGATAGGGTGCGATCTCTCCGGCGTGCCCGAAACCAACGGAATGGCCACGTGATTTTGTATTTACCCCGAAGGGGTTGTATGCCACAGCCCAGGGTCGCGTTTCGCGCACCCCATAGGAATCAAGTTAGGGAGACTGCGTCTTGATTTAGCCCCGAATGGGGCGGTAGCCCGTAGCCAGGGGCGTAAGCCCCTGGAACTCTCGTCAAGGATTCTAAGCCCTGAAGGGGCGACAGCGGCTGCCGCCCCTTCAGGGCTCAGGGCTATCCGGCTGGATTCCAGGGGCTTACGCCCCTGGCTACGGGCTAACGTCCCTTCGGGACTGATACCGATCGAAAAAAGAGAGCCATTTTCGATCTTGAAGGCAGGGCCAGTTGTCACGGGGAACTAGACGGCGAAGTAGACCTTCTTCGAGAATATCAGGGGAAGAATACGATGAAATGCTCCCTACGAGTGGCTCTCCTCGGACGATCGCAACTAGCTCTCTTTTTTCGATCGGTGTCACACGACCCGTGCGCCGGAGTTGGCCCGCGACAGCATCAGGTTCGACGGCTTGATGTCGCGATGCACAAGACCGCGTTCATGGGCGGCTTGAAGTCCGATGGCCGCTTGCCGCATCATCTCGCAGGCTTCCGCAACGGGCAATTGCCCGCGGTTGTCCAGCAACTGACTGAGGGATTCGCCTTCGATGTACTCCATAACGAGGTAAGGACCTTCATCGTCCACGCCCGCATCGTGCGCGCGGATGATGTGATCGTGATTCAACGTGCCGACGGCCTGCACTTCGCGGCGAAAACGTGCGAGTAGTGATTCGTTTTCCGACTCGCCCTTCAGAAGAGGCCGTTTAATCGCGCGAAAATTGCCCAGCACCGGATGGCGAGCCCGTTAATGGATCGCGACACTCATGATACGGTTCCCACCAGAACGGTCCTATTCTCTCTAACCGGCGGGTGTGACACCCGGAGGCATTCTCAACCGAGCAATTCCGTGAATTCAACCTGGAGCCGATCACGCAAATGCCTGATCCAAAGGCTTTTATGCTGTCGCACCGTCGCCTGCTCCATTCCCAATTCTGCCGCGACTTCGGTCGAAGTCAACCCATCAACTGCCGTCCGGTAGAACGCCTTGAAGCCGTTGTCGTCCTTGCACTGGGCAGTCACACTTTGAAGGAGTAGGAGGATCGCTCGCTGTTGCAAGTCAGCCGCTTCCGACGGCTCGCACTCGGTGGGAAGGGTAATGTCAACCATCGTGTGCCAGCCGTCGGAACGCTGTTTGGCGAACAAATTTCGACATTCATTCCGCGTGATCGTGTAGACCCAGGCCCGGAAGGAATCGCCTGGTTTCTCTTTGTGAAAGCTGCTGAATGAAGCCCAGATCTTCTTGAGAACGCTTTGGGCGATATCGTCGCAGTCGGAACCCTGAAAGTGGGCACGCTGACACCAGCGCAGGATGAACGGGCTGATCCATTCCACAAGAAGCCGCCAACCCTCCCGGTCTTGCTTACGCACGCGCAAGAGCAAACTGGAACTGGTGTCGGCCTCGAGCATGGGCGGCGACTTGCTCACAATAAACCCTGGAATTCCGTGGGGGAGAACGATTTCCGAAGGCCGACCGGTATTGTCTATGATTCAAGATATTTTTTGATCAACCCGGCGTCCATGAACCGATGACAGCGGCCGTCCCGGTGGGTTCACAAAAGGTCGTAGAATTGGTCGACAGTTAATCCAGCGAGTGCGATTTGACTCAGAAGCAGCCCATTACCAATATCTTCATTTCCATGAACCGGAATGCTCAATCGGCCAGGGTGTCCATCCCTCTTCATGACGTGATGGCTGCCCTTGATGCGGACAACACAAAAGCCGGCCCGCTCGAAAGCACGCACGGCTTCTTTCCCCTTGACCTGCCTACGCTTGGACATGAACTGTAATCCATCTAGCTTCTGGTGGTATCTCCGAAGGGGCGACAACCTTCCACGGAATTTCCTCGCCGTCCTGTCGATACGATTCGATGACGCCAGCGGCCGCTTCGTTGAATCGTTCCAATGCTTCCTCTTTGGTTGAGCCACAGCTCCCGGTTCCAGGTAGATTGAGGGCGACGGCCGAATAAACTCCATCTTCGTCGGGGGTGGTCAGCACCAGAAACCGGTAGAGTTCAGGCTTGCTCGACTCGGTTTGGATGCTGAACGGGACTGGCCCGCTCGCGAGTTCTTGTATGGCTCCCATTAATTCAATCTCCCTGAGCGTTATTCTTGAACTGATACAGTCATTCGGTGTGATCCGAGAATCTCACCCTTGCAAACTAGATCAAACGAGAAGACTCCAACCTCTTTGGCCAAACTGCTTGCGGACGGCAAAGGCGCGACGATCTCGACGGTTCCGAGCCTCACGTTCGACAATCTCTCAATTACGACCGCGTGTGGTATAGCACTTATCCGCCAGGGGATAATCTCCCTTGAGGATAAGTGCGCAGTCCTCATTTTACAACGCAGTTCTGAGAGAATTCCCAGCCCAAACTACCAAGCGAAGTGTTCGTCCAGTAAGTCTAGGGTCGTACAATAGGGTGGAAAAACAGACACTATTTGTGGCTTTCGTTTCTTGAATGCCTTCGCTCTGTCTACGGTGTAACGAACTACGCGGGTGGACAGCCCCGCTTGCCTATTTTGACCTCCGCCTTTCCTCTTGCCTTTCCTGTGCGGGTTGTTATTCTCCCGCCGTTCTTGGTCCAGCCCGCGCGGGCGAGGAAATTATGTCGATCCATGCTTGGATGTTGACCGGTCTGCTGCTAGGGGCTTCGCCCGCGGCTGATCCTGCGCCCGTCCCGAAGTTGGATAAAGGGATCGAACTCACCTGGCGCGGCCAATTCAGCGAGGCGGTCCTGCGGCCCAATGTGCGCGCCTTCCGCAACTACGACGTGGAGATACGGCTCTTCGTCCTGGAAATGTCCGATCGCGGCGCCGACGTTGCAATATTTACGCTCATCAAACTCAAGCCCGATGTCAAAATGATCCCCGAGCCCTTGCCGATCGTCCGGCTGGAACTGGCCCGGATCGAATCGAACTCGCGCATGAGCCTGCTCACCATTGACGCGTTCGGGCTGACTGCGGAGAAGCGGAAAAACTATCCCATGCCGCTGATGGCAATGGAAGGGCTGCCGCTCCTGGAACCGAACCTGTTTATCAATCTTCCGGGCGGCGAGATTCGCCTGGGACAACGCTGGGAAATTCCGGAGGAGAGCCGTCCCGGTCTGAAGTATCGGCTTGAGGGCTTCGACAGCGTGCGTGGCTCCCGCGCCCTGAAGTTTCAGGCGACCCAACAAACGGAAGACTGGGACCTGCCGCGTTCCGAACGGACGGCCTGGCGACGCACGGAATCGACGTGGGTCTCGCTGAAGCAGGGCTACGCTGGGCGGATCGAGCGCACCATCGAGAAGCGTGATCCGGATTCGGGCGACGTGGGCTTCCGGTCCAAGTTCGTTCTCGAACAGGTCGGCAACCTTCGCTATCCGGATCGCTTCGGCGAGGATCGCCGGCTGGAAATCCTGGCCGCCGCCCGCTTTGTTAGTCAGTACGAACGCCTATTGCCCGACGCGGGCGCCAGCGGCCCCCAGCCGTTCGAGAAACTCGTGGAGCAGATCGGGCAACACATTCGCGGCCACCTGGCCGGCGATTCGGTGCCCTATCGTGAAGCAACCCTTTTCGTGAAACGGAAGGCCGAGGCCGCCAAGAGCGGCAATTCGCCGCCCGTACCGTTGCCGCCCGAGACTTCGGAACCGAACCGAGCGCTCGTCGGCCGGCCGTTGGCCGATGTCGCCATGGTCGATCTGGTCCGAAACGAGTCGGTGCGGCTCGCCACCCTGCGCGGGCGAGTGTCCTTGCTAGTCTACTATCAACCGAGCAGCCAGCGGACGGCTGAGCCGGTTCTTCGCCTCGCGGATAAGCTGCACACGCAACTGCACGGCAAGTTAGCGGTCGTGCCCCTGGCGATTGGCCAAAGTGAAACGGCCGTGAAACAGCGCACGGATTTCAAACTCTCGGTGCCGATCTACGCCGGCCTGGATGTCTACAAACAGCATCAGATTGACTCGACCCCCTGTTTTATCTTGATCGACGAGCGGGGGCTGGTTCGCAAGCTGATCCTCGGTTGGAGTGATGAGAACGCCGCGGCGGTCGAGTCGGAGATCGCCAAATGGGTGAAATGACCGGAATTCCCCGGTTCTTCGGCATAACCGGTAAGAAACGACCGATGAGCACGACCCTTTTGGCCGTGCGGACCTGTTTTTTCCGGCCGGCGCGAGCTACGATGGAGTGCGGAGACCGCGGATGAGCATCTATCAAATTCAGGGGCCGGCCCGGCAATGTGCCACCAGCGGCCGCGAGTTGCGGCCGGGGGAACGGTTCTACACCGTGCTTCTGGATGAGGCCGGCCTGTTCGTTCGCAAGGATTATGCCGCGGATGCTTGGTCGGGACCTCCCGAAGGCTACGTGGCTTACTGGAGTGGGCGGATTCCCGCGAGTGGCTCGCCCAAGCGGCCGACTTTCAATGATGAATGGCTGGTCGATTGCTTCACCCACCTGGGCGAGGCGACGGAACCGGCCCAGCGGAATTTTCGATACGTCGTCGCCCTGCTCTTAATGCGCCGAAAAAGATTCAAGTTCGAGGATGTTCGGCGTGTAGGGGATGACGAGTTGCTGATGCTCCGCGATGCCCGAACGGGCAACCGGTACGAGGTGATCGACCCACGGCTCGACGACGCTCAGACCGAAGCCGTTCAAGAAGAAGTCTTTCGGGTGCTCGGCTGGCAATGATGCCTCCCACTCTGTTGAATCGAGGTTTTGTCATGCGTGCCATTCCTTGCCTGATCCTGCTCTCGACGTTCACCCTTTCCGGTTGCAAGTGGATGGAGCGCGAATCGCGACCCGTGCCCGTTACGCCGAAAAACACGATCCAGGGAGCGCCGACCGTCGACAATCTCGTCGGCTATTTGAACAAACAGGCGGATCGCCTGACCAGTCTCGAGAGCAACGACGTTTCGCTCACCGCCTATGTGCAGAAGCAGCGGATGCCCGGGTTGACCGGCTTCATGGTCTGCGAGAAAGGGCGTAACTTCCGCCTCACGGGCGACGCGCTCGGATCGCAGTACGTCGATATCGGTTCGAACAACAACCAGTTCTGGTTCTGGGTGAAAGATGGCGAGGCCCCGCTCTACCATTGCAGCTACGCCGACTACGAGAAGGGCGTGAAGCTACCCCTGCCGTTCCAGCCGGAATGGGTTGTGCAGGCGCTCGGCATGGCCAAGTACGACCCCGCCAAGCAGTACCAAGTGGACGTGAAGCAGAACACCTACGAGCTTATCGAGAATACGACCGTTCAGGGCCAGCCGGTTCGCAAGGTGACGGTCTTCGCGGCTGGGCAACTGCGCGATGAGAATCAACCGCGCGTCATCGGCCACATTATCCAGGACGCCAACGGCAAGACGATCTGTCACGCCACGATCAAGTATGTACGCACAGCCCGGTATCGGACCCCGGAAGGCGAGTCGACCGTCCAGTATCCTTCCGAGATTCTGCTGGAATGGCCGGCCGAGCAGATGAGCATGAAGATGCAGATCGGCAAGGCAACGGTGAACAAGAGCATTACCAACGAAGAAGCAAGCCGATACTTCACGCTGCCAAGTTGGCAAGGCATCAAGTCAGTTGATCTTTCGAAGGGGATCCCGAGAGGTAACCCGACCTCGCGAGACATCCGCCAGACCGGGGCCTTTCGCTGAGATGGCGGCCCCCTTGGCAGGCGCGACAAGGAACTTCGATAGCCACTGAGCGAGATTGCTAAAGCCTGGTTGCGGCCCGTGGCCAGTCCAGTTCGCTCGTGGTTATACTTCTCGCGGACACTGGTGATACTCCCTCGGGGAGCCCGCAGCGCAAGCAAGGGTCATACGGTCCCTTGCTTGCGCCGCGGGCTCCCCGAGGGCTCGATGTCTCAAATTAGGCCGCGAGCAGTACATACACAAACGCGGGCGATGGCATAAAACACTTTTAGCCTTGCGCATTTCCCCGTCGGGGAAAAGAGAAGAAGCTGCACACCGAAGTATATAAAAGACAACATTCGCTCACGCTCCCGGCCCAGCAACAGAGCGCTCTGTTTCAATGAGATCCCAACCATGACCATCCGCATCCCGGCCGCGCTCCTGCTTGCCTTCGGCCTCGTCTCGCTCGCTGCTGGGCAGACGTCGTATCCGATGATTACGCACATCTCACCCGTCGCGGTGCGACGAGGCACCACCGTCGAGATCCTCATCGACGGCCAGATGAATTTCGCGGGCGTGCACACCATGCTCGTCGAAGGCAAGGGTGTCTCGGGTGAGCCGATCCTCAACGCTCCTCCCAAAGATAGTGCGATGCCGGCAGTCAAATCGGTCAAGTTGAAGGTCAAGGCCGACGCGGATGCCACTCTCGGCGTCCGCGAGTTCCGCCTCGCTTCGACGCTCGGCATTTCGACGCTCGGCCAACTTCTGGTGACGGACGATCCCGTCATCGTCGAAGCCGCGAACAACGATGTCGCCGCCAAGGCCCAGGCCATTAAGGTTCCGTGCGTCATCTCGGGCAAGATCGAGGCTCTCGAAGACGTCGACTGTTTTCGCTTCTCCGCCAAGGCGGGGCAGACGATCACCTGCGAGGTATACTGCGCCCGCATCGAAGATAAGATTCACGACCTGCAAAAACATGCCGACCCCATGATCGCCCTGTTCGACAAGGAAGGTCGTGAACTGGCGGCCAGCGACGACGGCATCTTCGCCGATCCGCTGATGAGTTACACCATCAAGCAGGATGGCGAGTACATCCTGCAAATTCGTGATTCGAAATACGACGGCGACCCGCGCTGGGTCTACGCCCTGGCCGTCACCGACAAACCGTTCGTCTCGCAGATCTATCCGCTGGCGATGAACCCCGGCCAACAAGTGGCAGTCGAACCGGTCGGCTCGGCCAAGCTGGTTCAGCCGCGCATCGACTTCAAGGCGCCGGCCGAGATCGGCATTCAAGCGGTGCAACTGCCCGTCGGCAAGGACCTGACGAACCCCACGGCGTGCATCGTCACCACGCTGCCGCTGGTGAATGAAACCGAGCCGAACGACACGCCCTCCGAGGCGAATCGACTGGTCATCCCCGGCGGGGTCAACGGCCGGATTGGCCAGCGCCGCGATCTCGATCATTTTGCTTTCAAGGGCTTCAAGGGGAAGGCGATCCGCTTTGAAATTTTCGCCCGCCGACATGGCACCAACCTGACGTCGAAGCTCGATTCGATGATCGACATCTTCAATGCCGCGGGGGCCATCGTCGGCGGCAGCGACGACGTTAACGGCAAGGATTCGTTACTCGTCTTCACGCCCACCGCCGACGGCGAGTACATCCTCCGCGTTCGCGATTTGAACAACAAGGGCGGAGACGGATTCGTCTACTATCTGGAAGCCGACTGGGCCAAGCCGGATTTCACGATTCGCTGCGACCCCTCGAAGGCGATGCTCGGCCCCGGCGGTCGTTCGGCTTGGTTCATCTCGATCGTTCGTACCAACGGCTTCGCCGGCCCGGTCAAGGTTGAGGTCAAGGGCCTGCCCTCCCAAGTCACCGTGAACCCGCTGACCATTCCGCCGACGATGTCTCAGGGGCTGCTGGTGCTGACGGCCGACGCTAAGTCGCCGGCGCTGGGCTTCAATGTCGACATCGTCGGCTCGAGCGAGATTACTTGGGACGGCAAGGCGGAAACACTCGCTCGGCAGGCCATCTCGGTCGAAGAGATTTACTCGCCGGGTGGCGGCCGGGCCAAGTTCGATGTCCGCATGCAATCGGTGGCGGTAACCGGTCCGACCGACGTGCGGCTTGTGAAAGTGAATCTCGAAAAGATCATCCTGAAGCCAGGCGAAGAGGTCAAGATCGAAGTCGAGATCGAACGCCGGCCCGACTTCGACAAGAGCGTGAATATCGATGTGCCGTTGCGGCATCTTGCTCAAGTCTTCGGCACCACGCTTCCGCCGGGTGTGACCATGGTTGACGCCAAGAGCAAAACGCTCCTGGGAACCGGCAACAAGGGCCACATCACTCTGAAAGCCGACGCGAAGGCAGAGCCAATCGAAGATGTGCCCATCGCGGTGCTGGCCAACGTCTCGATCAACTTCGTCGTCAAGATCAGCTACTCGAGCGCACCGATTTTGATCTCGGTACGAAAGTAGCCACGGATGAAATACGGTAAGAAGTTAGCCACGGATGGAACACGGATCAAACACGGATAAGAACGAGTTTTAATAAAAACCATCTTCTTCAATCCGTGTTTAATCCGTGTTCCATCCGTGGCTAAACTCTTTTCCGGCTGGTTTGTTCATTCACCTCGAAAAGGAACCCACCGATGCCGTTGCGGAAGCCGTACGCCATTTATCACGAACATCCCGATTGGTTTCGGCCGCTCTTCAAGGAACTCGATCGCCGGGAGATTCCGTACATACGGCTTGATCCGCGCTATCATCTGTTCGATCCCGGCGTCAACGATCATGACTACGCACTTTTGTTCAACCGCATGTCGCCCTCGGCCTACCTGCGCGAGGGCGAACAGGGCATCTTCTTCACGCTCTCGTTCCTCGGCCATCTGGAACGGCTCGGCGTCCCCGTGGTCAATGGCCGGGTCGGCTTTACCTATGAGACTTCGAAATCACTGCAATTAACGTTGCTCGAATCGCTCGGCCTCGGCTATCCGCGGGCGCGGGTAATCAATCATGCGTCACGGGCGGTTGATGCCGCGCGGGGCCTGCGTTTCCCCATCGTGGTGAAAGCGAACATCGGCGGCAGCGGGGCCGGCATCACCCGTTACGACCAACCCGAGGACCTGGCCCGCGCCGTGATTGAGGACCGCATCAAGCTGGGCATGGACCACACGGCCCTGGTGCAAGAGTACATCCCGGCCAAGGGTGGCTTTATCACGCGGGTCGAAACCCTGGGCGGCAAGTATCTCTACGCCATCAAGGTCCATATCACGGGCGATACGTTCAACCTGTGTCCCGCCGACATCTGCCAGCGCAGCGATGGCGTCGAACTCGTCCGCAGTGCCTGCCCCGTCGACGCCCCCAAGTCTGGCCTGAAGGTCGAAGGTTTCACGCCGCCGCCAGAGGTCATTGCCGCGTGCGAACAGATCATGCAGACCGCGCAGATCGACGTCGGCGGCATCGAGTACATCGTCGACGACCGCGACGGCAAGCTCCTCTACTACGACATCAACGCCCTCTCAAACTTCGTCGCCGACGCGAAGAACGTCATCGGCTTCGACCCGTTCGTAAGGCTGGTGGATTATCTGCAGGGGCGGGCGCGGGCGTGAAAGATCACAACATCTGGAGTCTACCGTGAGGGAAGACCACTCTGGGTACATCATCCACATCAAGCGCCCTACGAAACCTGGTTATGCCGCCTGCATGGCGATCACGCCCAAACGGAAGGATGGCGTGACGGACGTAGCTGCGAAGGTGCAGCGGGACCTCGGACACGCAAAAGCTGCGGAGGTGGCCGAAAAACTGCTCAAAAAACTTGGCGCGACAGCAGATCTGCTGGAACAGGTGCGAGCGCTCGGTCGAAGAAAGTCGGGGTCAGATGGCGCATCGGAGTGATAAGCGACGGATGTATATGAATTCGTGACCGCATGGTTGCGCAGAAACAAAGGCGAGATCGCCCTTGGCAAGGGAGAAATATATACCTGCTCAAGGTTTGCCGCGCATTTCAACTGTCATGCCTCTCTTCGCCGCCGGCTGGCCCAGAATTCGAAATCCGTGGAGCCCCAAGTTCGCCAGGGACCACACCTCGTTGGCGTCAGATTGGGTCCGCTTTCCATGAAAATCCCACTCAAGGATTTTCCTGCCGAGCTTATCACGTTCAATTTTTGCCCCCACTGGCGCGGCGATCGTACAATCAAGGCCGACCTGAGCCGGATATTCCGTTTGATCCACGATCATCGAGCAATTGGGGTTGTGCGGCTCGAGGGCGAAATGGACGGTGCCCATTGGATCACCCCGATATGTCAACTCGTACACCGTGATCTTTACCTTTTCCATCGAGTAAAGGTAGACTTCATCCATTGCTGTGCCCCCGAGAATTCGGTCGCGCACACGCAACGGCCCTCGACCTGGAAATCTCCTCCTAAGCTCGATGACATCATGCGAGATGGCTTCCTTCTCGCCAACCACCTTGATGTCTAACGACGTAACCGACGCACTTGCCACCGCTTGCAGTACAGGAAGGATCTCCCGGTAGGCGACCGATTGTCCTTGGTCATCCACCAATTTCAGTACAAGGTAAAGTGACCATCGCTCTTTTTCTGCAGGCAACGCCCAGAACGCGGCGGTCACGTCAATTCGTGCGTCATCCAGAGCGTCGACTAGCTCCTGCCCGTCGTCAATCTGGTTTTCTACCAGCGCAATTGAATCCATTGGAACGCTCCATTTACCGAATCATTCACGGCCTCGAACAACAGCCTCGCTTGAGATTCTGTCCATTCTTTATACCGCGAAGCTTCATTCCAGGCATTCACGATGCCCCAGAAACCCACAAGGTTCGAGTTCGAACTGCACTCTGCAAGAAAATCCGGCTCAAGATTCGCCAACCGAAGAAGACCCGCCAGATCATGGCCCCAGCATTTTTCCTGATAACGGCGCTCTTCAAAAAATAGCCCCAGATCATTCTCCAACCGCGCCAATATGCACGCCTTCAACGCGCACTCGATGACATAGCCGCAATGATAATACGCCGCCGACCAGCGACTCGCGGCAAGCATGGCTTCCGCATCGACCAGTTTCCGCTTGGCGAGCTCCTGGGATTCAAGCCGGTTCACGAGTTCCCCTTGTCCTGAAGCAACCCTGCCAATCTGCTAGGGGAATCTTCCCGCGCCGAGTGACGGTCGACAAGAGCCAGTGGGATTAAATTTGTTCGGCGAACGGAAATAGCTTCGACGATCTAACAAACGCCATTTCTTCTGGTTTCGGTATGTTTCTTCTGGACATGTTTGTTTCTTCTGGACATGTTTGTTTCTTCCGGACATGTTGGTTTCTTCTGAAGAGGGGTGTATGGGTTTCTGCCAGAAGAATCCGAGCATCGGACGCTCAAATGTCAATGGACCCAGACGATACTCTCCTTCGCTCATCCGAATAGGATAGATTCGCGACTCTCATCCCTTCTTGTGGAGGCACCATGAAGCCCTCCGCTCGCGCTGCCGAACTTCGCCGACAACTCACGCACCACAACCATCGCTATTACGTCGATGCCGCGCCTGAGATCTCCGATCGTGAGTTCGACAAATTGCTCGACGAGTTGAATAAGCTCGAGGCCGAGTATCCGGATCAGGTCACGCCCGATAGCCCCACGCAGCGCGTCGGCGGGGCGCCGATTGACGGGTTTACCACGGTCAGCTATCGCGTGCCGAAGCTTTCGATCGACTGGGCGTGCGTCGCTCAATCGCACAAGTAGATCGGAAGTCGGTGTTTCGTCAATGGCCACGACAAAAGCCGGCGCAACTGTCTTCGCCGGCTCCGGCGAGCCGGTGGGCGGAGTTTGCTGCCGCCATCAGAGGACTCCCACGATGACGTCCGCGAGGAGAAGCAGTGGCCGCCAGCGAGATGGCGCCTCTCTCGTCACGTTTCTGAACCAGGTTCTTCAATCGACGATCTGATATCCACGGCTCAATCGCTCAAACTGATCCACCTGCTCCTCCTGCCAGGCCGCATCGCGGCCCAGTTCCTGCGCCATCAATGCCGCCGCCGGGCGAGCCATCGTCGCCGCCGCCTTCGCGTTCAAGAGCAGGATTCGAATGCGCCGGGAAAGAACGTCCTCGACTGTTCGTGCCATTTCATGTCGGACAGCCCAGACGACCTCCGCCGCGGTGAACGCGTAGTCGGGATGGAGTTGTTGTGCATACCGAGCGTTTGATTCTTGAAGTTCCCGAATCGCGACAGCGTCGGAGCCGTAGACGGCGAGGGGATCGACTTCGCTTCGAGGCGACGAGTGCCCATGAATCGGCAGCGTGGCCGTGATGCATCTCCGGTACGGCAGATGGCCGAGCGCGGCGGCGCGGTTGACGCAATCCTCCGCCATGTTGCGGTACGTCGTCCATTTGCCACCGGTGATCGTCAGCAGGCCGCTTGCATCAACGTGAATGGTATGATCGCGCGACAGGGCCGCCGTGTTCTTGGTTCCCGTCGCTTTCACCAACGGCCGAATTCCCGCGAAGGTGCTGAGCACGTCGGCCCGCGTCGGCGCCTTCGCCAAATACCGGCCCGTTGTTTCCAGCAGGAAGTCGATCTCGTCATGCGTCGGTCGAGGTTCAATCTCGGCATGCGCCACAGCTACATCGGTGGTGCCGACCAACACGTGCCCGTGCCAGGGGATGGCGAACATCACACGACCGTCCGGCGTCTTGGGCACCATCAAGGCGGTGTCGCCGGGCAGGAAAGAACGATCGAGAACAATATGGGTCCCCTGGCTTGGCGCGACGATCGCCGTGGCCAAGGGATCGGCCAGCGCGCGAACCGCATCGCAGAAGGCGCCCGTGGCGTTCACAATCCCTTTCGCCGTCACCGTCGTTTCGGTTCCGCTTTCTTCATCGCGGATGATCGCTCCCGTGACGGCATCTCCCCGCTTGACGAGCTTCACCACACGGGCATAATTGAGGACCGTGGCGCCCTGTTCCATGGCCGTTTGCACGAGGTTGATAAGCAGGCGGCTGTCATCGAACTGCCCATCGTGATAAAGAATGCCGCCGCGAAGCCCGTGCGTTTGCAGGGTTGGCAGCCGGCGGATGACTTCACGACGCGGCAAATAGCGCGAGGAACCGAACTGGTCCCGCCCCGCGAGAGCATCGTAGAGCTTGAGGCCGATCCCGTAGAAGGGAGCTTCCCACCAGCGGTAGGTTGGCAAGAGGAACGAGCGATCGTGGACGAGGTGCGGGGCATTGTTCAGCAATCGGCTGCGTTCCCGAAGTGCTTCGCGGACGAGGCTGACGTCGCCGCGTTCGAGATAGCGAACGCCGCCATGGACGAGCTTGGTGCTCCGGCTGGAGGTGCCCTGGCCGAAATCACAAGCCTCGACAAGCAGCACGGCATAGCCGCGACTGGCCGCATCCACGGCCACGCCAACCCCCGTCGCCCCGCCGCCGATGACGAGGAGATCCCACGCGTCGTTGCGGGCAGTGAGTCGATTCAGCATCTCGGGACGAGTCACGGTTTGCGACCTGGAACGAGCAACGCGCAAGCGCGTAAATGAGAAATGCGATGGCCCCACCGATAAACGCCGCCAGAGCTAGCCAGGAGCGAGAACCGCCGGGTAGGGGAAGGTAACAACTTCCTCTCATACTCGGCGGCTTACGCCGCTCGGCTCGCCCACATGATCACCTTACACGCTCGGCCGAGTCATCGCTTCCGGCTTTACCATTCGGTCGAAGTCGGCAGCGCTGAGGTAGCCGAGCTTCACGCATGATTCCTTGAGGGAGATGTTCTCTTTGAGAGCCTTCTTCGACACTTCCGCGGCCTTGTCGTAACCGATGTGCGGGTTCAACGCCGTCACGAGCATCGGCGAACTCCAGACGTACTTTTCGATGTTGGCCCGGTTCGGCGTGATGCCCGGCCGTTGGGCGTTGTCGTCGACGCAGTGCTCCTTGAACGAACGGCAGGCATCGGTCAACAGGCGGACCGAGTGCAGCAGGTTGTGAATGATGACCGGCTTGAAGACGTTCAGTTCGAAATTGCCCTGCGACGCGCCCATCGTCACCGCGACATCGTTGGCGATCACCTGAACGCAGACCATCGTCATCGCCTCGGACTGCGTCGGGTTCACCTTGCCCGGCATGATGGAAGAACCCGGTTCGTTCTCGGGGATCGAAAGTTCCGCCAGACCGCACTTGGGACCCGAGGCCATCCAGCGGATGTCGTTGGCCATCTTCATCAGACCGGTCGCCAGCGTCTTGAGCGCGCCCGAAGTAAACGCCAGCGGTTCGTGCCCGGCCAGGCCGAAGAACTTGTTCGGCGCGGTGACGAAGGACAGGCCCGTCAATTCCGCGATCTTCTTGGCGACACGCACGGCGAATTCCGGGTGCGAATTGAGTCCCGTGCCGACCGCCGTGCCGCCCAGGGCCAGTTCATAAAGCCCCTTCAGGCTGAACTTGATTCCTTCCAGCGCGAAATCGATCTGGGCGACGTAACCCGAAAACTCCTGGCCGAGCGTGAGGGGCACGGCGTCCATCAGGTGCGTGCGGCCGATCTTGACGATGTCCTTGAAGGCCTCGGCCTT
>Ga0105046_10009746_pt1 | contig 14990 bp, 18 predicted proteins | sample MAT03_FD_78385 | JGI IMG/M metagenome (GOLD analysis project Ga0105046, IMG submission 78385) | Freshwater microbial communities from Lake Fryxell liftoff mats and glacier meltwater in Antarctica - MAT-03 (megahit assembly) | ecosystem: Environmental > Aquatic > Freshwater > Ice > Liftoff... | reverse complement strand
TCAATTGCTCAGTCGGCTCGAAATTTTGCTCATGCACCTGCTCAAATGGCAGCATCAGTCCGAATTACGCGGTCGCAGTTGGGAACTCACCATTGTCGAACAACGGCGCCGCATTGCGAAACTACTGAGTGCCAATCCATCGCTCCACAACCAACTCCCGGATCTCTTGCCCGAAGCCTACGACGACGCCACTTTCGGTGCCATGCGCGAGACCGGCTTGCCCCAGGCCACCTTCCCGGCCCTGTGTCCGTGGACAATGGAGGAGGTATTGGGGGATGGGTGGTTGCCGGGATGAGGCATGGTACACGCTTGGCAAGAATGGTATACTAGTGCGTGTCAATCTTTGCTGCTGGTGATGAATCGTGATACAGCAATCGTCCATGATTTGTAGAAAGAAGGCAATGCTCATGTCACCTACGCCTTATCGTGTTGCCGTTGATGAACAGACCATTACTATCCGTGTGGATCGGGCGACCTTATGATCCTGATTTGCTCACCAAGTTTCTTGATTACTTAAGCCTCGAATCGATTCGCCGGCGTAGTCAGGCCACCCAAGCCGAGGTTGACGTGCTGGCCGCCGAGGTGAATCGCAAGGCTTGGCAGCGGGTACAAGGGCAGATCTTGGTGGAATCGGCATCATCGTGACTGAAAAAATCTCCCTATGTGGTGATTGACACCAATATCTTGTTTTCCGCTTTGCTTGTACCCGCATCGAACTTCGCCGCCATCATTCTCAATGAAACCGATCATACCTTTGTCGTCGGTGAAACGGTCATTGTTGAATTGTTTGAAGACAAAGAGCGCATTGTGCGCATCAGTAAACTGAGTAGTGAAGATGTGATTACGGCCTATCACTCCCTGCTACGTCATCTTACCATCTACAAAGAAAATCTGATCAGCGCCGCCAACTGACAGCAGGCCATCACGCTCTGTCAAGACGTTGATCCGGATGACACCGCCCATATCGCGCTCACGCTGGAAACCAATGGTAAGTGACAAACGGCTGAAGACCGGTCTCCAGGCCAAGGGCTTTGATGCCTTTTTTAGCCCCACTCCCCTGACCTAAGAGACCGCCACCTTCAGTGCCATGCGCAAGAACGACCCAGGCCACTTTCCCAGTCGAGTGCCCGTGGGAAAAGGGTAGGTTGCTGGGGTGAGGGTAGCAAGCGACCATAGCCCTTACCCCGCTGCTTGATGCGCTCATCCTGGAAGCTGTCCACCGGTGCAGCCAAGCGACGCGGGGGCGGTTGACGCGCCGACGGATAGCGCAGATTTTGTCGTCAAAACAGCATCAATGTAATGCTCTACCGAGTTGGTCCAGCACAAACTTTTCGTTTTCGTAATGGCCGTAAATTCTTTTTGCATCCTGATCTGCCCAAGCATCAATTTCGTGGGTAGATGGTGGACAGGGATCCCCAACTAACCGCTTGAAGTCCAATGAACGCATATTATACTTTCCTTGCCCTTCCAAATGGCGAGCAAGTTGGTCGATGCGTTCATTAACTAGTCGCTTACGGTCTGGCTGTAAATGATGAACATCCTTTTTAAAAGTGCTGGAAAATGCGATCAGTGTAGATGGCGATGGATGCAGTTGTTCACTATACAGTTGCCCCTTTGTTTGATTCCAAACTAGCTCTCCCCAAACCGACAACATGATCTTCAATCACCATCAATAACGTTTCTGGAATTCCTGCCACCGCTTCCACTGGTAAATCAAGTGCGAGCCGGCGGAGCTGTAATAGCCGTTCGCGAATAACACGATCAGGCATCATCTGAATCGGCAATCGCGGAATGCGAAGCAACTTTTCGGATCGCTCAAAGATATAAATCGTTTCATCAGCATAGAAATTGGCCAGGATTTGCAGGAAACCTTGTACGCTTTTGAAGCCACTGGTCAGGTTAAAAATAATCTTGTAGCCCTGTTTCTGAAATCCAGGAATGGTCTCTTCACTCCACTTGGTCAGTTCGGATAAGGCGCTTTGAAAACAGTCTAGATCTTTTGTTTGCAGATCTTTCAGCCGATAAACATCAACGGTGCCACTCGTAGCCGCTCGAAGCCACGCTGCGGCAAGTTGGGCAGCTTCCTCGCCAAGCCACGTATCCGTGCAAAGAAATTGATGATGGTCTTGCGGATGTTTCATCTGATTGTCATAAAATCGGATAATGCCATTTAATTCGGCGGATAGCTGTGGAACATCTTTGAGCACAGCTTGTACCAGATTTTTCTGAGCTAATTGAATCAGGTCAATCAATTGTTGCCGGTCAGCCGACGGGATCTCCTCCATTTTGGTTGCATTTGCATATTTGTTGACCAGCTTTCTAGTTTTCTCCTCTTCCGCAGCACCAAGGAGTAAACTGACCCCCGTGGGAGAAAGGATAAAGTGCGGTTTTGTTGACATGTGATTTTATTCCTGATGTAAGAGCAAGATTATAGTTCATGAAATTCTTCTTCTGTAAATCCCTGTGTAATTTCTACATCTTTGTACTCTGGTTTGACACCAACTGTCCCATAAGGATCTTTGATCTCTATTCGTGATAGCAACAATCGATTAGCTGTTAGATTATTTCCATCCTCTACAGGAGGAAAGAGAAAAAACTCATACTCCTTCTGGCAGAAGATGAGTTGAGAGCTGAGTAGTGAAGGATTGATACTGCTGAGTTCCCTTACTTCATCCTCATTGGAGTACCTTAGCCCAATAATCCGCTGATTTTCGAGCGCCAAATTTAGCTCAAAACATCCCGTATAATCTTGGCTGTAACTAATAATCTTTGCTATTTGGGGCAGAAACATATCATACCCATCGAGCAAGGATTGGATCTTTAAACGGATATTCGGTATTTCTATCTGGTAGGTTAGCGGAACCCCCCTTCCTTCATGTAATGTATACTTCGTGTGACGAATGTGATTTCGATGACACCGTAGTTCATCTAAGAGTCTATACCCTTCTTGGACTGGCTTTTTGTCACGAAAGTCTTGCACTAGTGCAAGTAGATCATCACAAATAGACCGAAATCCGGTATCATCTGGCTGAATTCCCTCAAACCTTTTGAACACGGTTTGTAATCGTTGTTGTTTTTTATTCCAGTCAGCTTCACTAAGTTCATCACCCCATGCCTTTAGGTCATCTTCGTTGGCTGTACCATAGTAAAACGCAACTTTGGCAAAAAATTCAAAAATCAACTCCAAGAAGCGTTCAATACAAAGTAAACTTCGATCTAGACCATCATGTACTTGTTGCGAGGCACGAATACGTTGAACATAGTGAACTGATGATTCGGCAAGTGGCAAAAGTTCATCTGCCTGACATATTGCTTGTTTTGCTTCATTCAATAAGGGTCGAAATCCATGCCAGGGCCATAGACGGTTAGGGTCATATCTAATTGTCAGTAACTGCTGTAGAGCGCTGCTTGAGATATCTAATCCACGATGATCAATGGCTATAGGTGGCTTTTGCCATCCAATGGGGTAAGGCTGCTCTAATGCCCAATCAATGAAGTTCTCAAAGTCATTTAAACTCAATGCTTGGAGCGCTTTTGTGTATTCAAGGGTGATCAGCAAATGGTTCACTGAGTCGTCTAGTTTTGCAGAGGTACTAAACTTGCTATGAGTATGACGCAATGCATCTCTTGAGAAATCACTTAATCCAGGTGTGGTCAACCATTGTTTAGATAGCCAACGGTATAAGACTCTTGGGCCAAAGACTTGTAAAGGAATAACTCTGCCATCCATTTTATGTTTACCCTACTTTCGCCAACCGTACACCCCATCCCCACGCTCGCGCCTTGTCCTCGCCTACTAACGTAGTGCGCCAGCCTAACCAAATCTTGTTGAGATTGCGATAATGGTGGATGCTACGCTTGCTGCGCACCGGCGGATTTTGCGCCAACAACTGCAAGTACCGTTTGATCTGTTCTTCATTGCAGTCGTGCGTCAGAAAGTAATCACCAGCTTTTTCAGCCTCAGCGAGATCAACGGCATCCTGGCGTAATTGACGGGCAATCACTTCCGCTTCCTCGGCAATTTGGTCCCATTTGTTCATCAGTACATCCCTTCTACCGGCGGGCGTTTCAGGTTGCCCAACTTCAATATTTCAGCCACAGCATGGAGGGCATTTTCATTAAGCAGCGTTGCTTCGGTGGCGGCTTGTACCCAGGTCTTGATCTGAGTTGGCAACACATCACCGCTATAGCGAGTTGGGTTGCCACCCCCTAACCGCCCTGTCCGCTTGATATCGCTGTAAATGGCTATCTGCTGTAAATACGTTTCAACGCTACCCAAGCCAACCGGCTTGCCAGCACCGATTTTGGGAATAAAGCGGTAATCTGGGTGTAGCCCGAGCGCAGCGATCAAAAGCCCCAATTCGGCTGGCGTGAGATTTGTAAAGTGCAATTGCGTGCGCAGGGTTGAGCCAATTTTGAGCGCGATCCGCGCATCGGGGCCGGCAGCTGGCATGCTGGGATAATAAAGCTTCCGCCCTTTGGCAAGGTTGCGTTGCAGATAGCGGCCCGGCAGACCGCGTCCACCGCGCGCCGGCGCCCATAAAAGCGGCGTCCGCACAATCACTTGCCCACCGTCAACTAAGATGGCATCTTCCACCTGGAGTTGGCCTAAGTAATTCTCGTTGCCGGTACCACTCATCCCAAAAAGACGGCAGGCTGGGCAAAGCTTTTCAACTCTGGTACAACGGGTTAATCCACTAGGCAACTCGCGGCGCACGGCACCAGCGACTGTAGCGACACAACAAGGGGCAATGGTTTCGACCAGGCTGCGCACCATACCTTTAAGTGATGAGCCAGGTAAAACGGGTTGTTTGCTGACCTTATTTTGCGCATCGTAGCGCTGGATTGTACTGTTCTGCGCCACAATCTCTTCACCCTGTTTTGTTTTGACGACATCCAAACTGCCATTGGCGACCTGAATCGGCGTCCGGGCGATCAGATAGAGATCCAGGTTGCCACTGAGGGTGGCCGTGTGCAGTGCATCATGACCGATGCCAGGTTGGCGTTGGGGCTGGACCGCGGCGAAGTCGATCAGTTCATAAGGTTTTTCTACCATTTCATCGCGCTGATTCGTCATGAGGTTTTTTCCTTTTCTACCAATAGCGCAGTGCGCTTGTGCGACAATCCGGCATAGCGGACGAGTTGTAAACGCTCTTCAGCGTCATAATAGGCCCAAACATCTGCCATGACCGTCTGATCGCGCTTTTCCGTCTCACCCGCAAGATCGTAATCGAGACGGCGCGGAAATTGAACGATGCCACGCCCTTCGCCATCGGGTAAGCGTAAACGGTTACCCCAAAGTATACGTTGGGTTGTACGCGCACTATACGGCGCATCGCTGTTGATCAGCTGCCAGCCTGTCAGCGCCGTGGGCAGCACGGTTTCGGTTAACAGCACGGCTTGATAACGTTCACCCCGGCGCATCCAACGTAATTCGCTTTGGGCGGAAAAGAGATGGACTACATCCCAATCTTCTGGAATATGACTTGTTGTGGATAACCGTCCCGGTAGGGCAATCTCAAGTTCACACCAGCCAAACCACCAACTGGCACCATCAGGTAGCCAACCAACGCCACGGAGTACAGTAATAAGCGTAGGCAAAGAGGGCGGATCATCGCCATTGCTGTCACCAATCCACCGATAACAGCAACCTAGTCGTTCATTGGTCACGCGCCGGCCTCCTTTACCCACAGCCCTGCTGCTTCCTCTAGCCAGCGGGTAGCATCATTGCCGCTGCTGCGCATGGTGTAAAATCCACGCACCTGTTGTGCCTCCAGATTAACCGTCAACCGTTCGTTTTCGATATTTGGTAGGCCAAATTGTTCCTTTTCCGCAGATCGCGCCAGCGCCCCGATCCCCAAGATTTGCCCATTGGGCTTCTGCAACGTGCGGATCTGGACCTCTTGAAAACTGACCTCCATGCGTCCTAGCCCGCGTGACTTGCCATATCCCATTGATACCAATCCATCCCCTAAATCTAATAAGGTCGCCGCCATCAACCCTAATTGACCAAGCGTAAAGTTGCGAATGGTTAGTCGCCCCGCAAATTGTGCATCGGTCAGGATTTCAATTTCAAAAGGCCCTTGGGCCACAGCACCAGTGACTCGATCAATCGCGACGCCGTAGCGCCGCGTGAGCAAGGGCACCGATTCCGGAGCCAGATACAGATCGTTGACCTGCACGCGTCCAGCCAATGCGGTATTGCCAAATAACTTGCAGGCGTAACAAGATCGCCGATAGGCTTTATCGCCAGGTAGTTGATCGGTATTGGACTCACCAGCGAAACAAGTTTTGCCGATGCGCCCGCCGTTTCCCGTTTGCGTTGGATCGCACGCCAGCACTTTATTTTCTGTTGCAACAGAACGCAGCAATTTCTCCGCATGGCCGCGTATCACGCCACGTAATGAAGAGCCAGGGATGTAGACCTCTTCTTCACTTTGACCGGGACGCATGGTGCGCACAAAGGCCATATCCGGCAGCGTTGGATCAATCGCCTCTTCGCCACTGCGCCCAGCTTTGATTAACAGCGGTGTACGCGGGCGGAGGTGAAGGTCAAAAATCGCTTCGTTATAAAAATATGCGTGCATCAGGCGGCCTCCAATCCCAACTCTTGCAGTAAAATCTCCAACCGTCCATCCAGTTCTGCCGGCGTTACAGGGGTCATCTTGTTGTGCAAGAGATAGTCACGCAAGGCGCGCCGATCAGTTGCATCGACCATCTGCATCGATAATTCAACAAGCGTAGCACGTCCTAAACCACGCCCTTTAAAGCCGCCCAATAAGACATGACCTTCGATCAACTCGCGTAACCCCAACCAAAGCAGACCACACTCAGCCGCATCAAGATTTTCTGCTGTGATCTGAAGACCAAATGCAGTCATCCGCGGCACCGTCTCGAAGTCATACTTGTGTTGTACAGTTTCCTTGTCGCGATCAATGGCAACTCCATCGCGCCGCTGGATGATTGCCGGCTCATCACCGATCAGATGTAGGTCAGCAATCCGCACGCGCGCCGCCAGCCAAGCACTACCAAAGGACCGGCAAACGCGACAAGAATGCTCCCAAACCCGATCGGCGAGCTCTTTATCAACATTGATCTCCTGCAACGCCGGGTTACGTAGCTCTTTTTTCCAAGCATCAATCATTGCTGATGGAATACACCATGCGCTATTAACAGTAGGATCGCACGCACCATGTCCACCGCCAGGAGTTGGCTCCAGGCTACGCACAATCCGTTCGATCTGGCTACGAATCACCCCACGCAAGGAGGAACCCGGAATGTAAGGTTGACCATCAGCCCCACGAAGCACAGGTAAATCCGAGGCAGAGGGCAGAGCAGCGTCATCACTCCCCGTGCCAATGCGAAGCGCTGTCTCCGCGCGCAAGGTGGCAGTGATAATCAGCCGGCTTTCAAAAGTATCCCAAAGCGCCATCTTATTTACCCTCCTGTTCTGGGAGCATTACATCCTTCAAATATTTAGCACCGATCAGTGCGCGGCGAAAATATCCCAAAAAACGGGTCGTTGCTTGCATGGTCGCGGCGCTGCGTTGGTGTTCATCGGCTGTAGGCCAAATTTCGGCTATACGTTGTTGCAATTTACCCAGCTCCAAGGTTAGTGCCTTGGCCAATGATGACTGAGTACCTGCTTTGCGACTCCAGAATTCAGCCGAACGTTCGCGACCGGCCTGATAACGTAGCCAGTTGACAAAGACTTTGAGCGAGCCGGCTGTCTGCGCGACTTCCAATGCCTTTGAGGCTTGGGTACGCCCTTTGCTCAAGCCGTCTTCTGGGGGCAGGTTCAAATCGATAACGATCTGCTCAGCCCGCTGCACCATCTCATCTTGTAAGAAATGGAGAACTGCCTGTTCACTGGTAAATTGTCGGTTACTGATTGTCACTGCCCCGCTCCTTTGTTTGTGTATTGCGTTCGTCATGCACAACATGAAATGGATCACAAATTGATACTTCACCCCAGCCTTCAGCGCGCCGTTCGCCCAGGCCATCTTGTTCAATAGCGGTCAAGAAATCGAGAAAAGGCTGCCGTTGGTGCTGTGGCACCCGCACTACGAAGACACTACCGGCCGCCAGCACCGGTGCGACCGGTTTAGGTAATCCCCAAGCAGCTGACCACCCGCTGCACTGCTCTTGCTCAAGCAGGCTAGCCTTGTGAAGAATGTACAGCGCACTTGGCATGATCGGTTGATAAGCGCGAAGCAGAGCCTCTGTAAGTTGAGTGGTTGGGACTCCTTGTTCATCCCACATTTGTAATGGAGTGCGTAGGGTTAGTGTGGCATAGGAATAGTTACGTTGACCGGAACCACTGCTAACCAAATCAGTTACCCGATCAACACGTTCTGCCACATTAGCTGCTTGTTGTGTCGCCAGCAATTGGTGTGGCGCACTCATCTGTAATTCCACACTTCCCAACCCGCGTGATCGAGCTGAACCAATATGTAGATGAAAACCGCCCTGGCTGGTTGGCAAGGCATAGGTTTTCAGCAATTCCTGCAAAAGTGCCGCCTGTTGCGCTGAACCACGCCAACGTCCTACAAAGGCTAATGGTTTTGGCATTCCAGCATCATCATGCGCCGGGTCCAAGACATCCTGGACAAAGAGCATCTGATCCTGCGCCGTTTCCGTATAGCGATTAATGCCGACGCGGACCAAACTACGCGTGCCCAACTTCTCCTGGCGATAAACTATGGTGGCTGGCAACGTACTGATATAGCCGCGGATGCGCTCCAAGCGCTCATCACATTCTGGACATTGCTTCAGCGCGGTTCCCACAAATTCTGGGTTTTCGTCGTGACATAACCGGTTGAGCAAACTGTCATAGACACCGTGTCCCCGTGGTTTGTTGAAACCCGGATACCGTTTGCAGGTGTGGGCAGTCAGCGGGAGCGGTGCTGTAACATGGGCAAGCGGCATTTCTTGCCAACCAACCACGGGGTAGAGAAAGCCAAAACGTGCCGGAGACCGACCGCCAAAGACAGTAGTAAAATCAGCCGGCACAGTCGGATCAGGATTGGAACGGCCGTCGTAGTTGCGTTTGCCCAAGCGTTCTAAAATCACGCGGGCAACGGCCCCACGCCAGACGCTACCAGCCACAAATTCCTCACTGCTGCGGACATTACCAATCGGCAAGCCACTGCCAAGGAGAAGTGGACCATGTGCAATCAAGCAAACTTTCATCTCGACTAAATCAGTTTGTGGCATAGGGTAATGCCTCCTCGATTAGTTTATTAGGGTCTGCGACTGGTTGCCAGCTATTTCCCTGCCACCAAGCCACTTCAGTTACCGTCAGCTGCAAGGCACCAAGCCCCCTTGCCTTGCTACCACCAGCGTGGCGAATGGTCGGCACCGTTGCCAGCAGCCAACCAACTTCAGCGGGTGTTGTTAGCCCAACCATCGTACCTTCGAAGCAGAGTGGTTCACGGCCTAATTGCGATACCGTTGTTTCGGTGGCAAACAATCGCTCTCCTTGCGCTGTTCCCAGACGTCGTCCAATACTGAGCGACATACGCTCTGTGCGAACAATGTCAGCGTTGTACCGTTGACGTTCGACTAAACCGAGGTCGTTGTTCATCAGCGCCGCTTCATGCCAAGCATTTCCAAAGAGCCGACAGGCAAGACAGTAATTCTGTTCTGGTCCTTCTTCGCCTCTCACCCCTACATGTGGACACATCTGGGCAGGTACTGGTGGCGTGCAAACGGGTTGTCCCCACGCTTTCAGTAACCGTTCCAAGTGGGCGCGCAACCGACCGCGTATGGAAGAGGCCGGAATATAGGGAAACCCGGCAGCATCAAGATCGATGGGGCGGTCGACTAAGGCCATTGCCCGCCCCGGCCCAGCAATGTGGAGTGCCGAAAGGAGCTGCGCCTGAAGCGTAATCCGAATGGGTTGTGTTGTCATTTTTCTCCCTTTCAACTTATCAACTTCGCTAACTCAAGAAGATCCCAGAGTGGCGAAAAGTGGACGATCGGATGTTGCTCCCCATCCTTCAACGTTGGTAACTCAATGCCAAAAGGGGTAGGTGGCAAGTCGCCCTTGGTGGTTGAACTGTAATTGATCAATATTGGTGAGATCGTCGACGATATATGGTTTTTGACCGCATCGACCAATTCACGTTCGATCTCAGCAATCCAGCCGCCATCGTTGAATCTACCTTTTTGATATGCATAGTGCAACATCCCGGCAAACGCTCCTTTGCGCGCACCATAAAAGGCACTGACGAGACGCTCTAAGCGGCCTAAATGGCGCCCTTTCACAACTTTGTCAGCTACTTGTAGTAGCGCAGTCAATTCCGCAGCAGTATAGGGGCGGAGGGTGGCACATAAATTGAATTGGCGGCCCATGCCGATGAGATAGATCTCTTTACGGTATGTATCAAGATCTGCCGGCACCTTGTCTGCTTTTTCAGCATAGAGCATCGTGATGGTGCCACAGGTAAGTAAACGCGTCTTATTCGCCTGTTTGGCCCACTTGAGCAGCGCACTTTCGGTAAAATCTACCGACTTGCGCACCGGCGTCTTTTCGTCAGTCAACAGGACACCTAAGGAAAAGTTGAGTGATGGCCGTGGTTTATCCGACGCGGCTTGACAGACCTTGAATTCCAGGTCAGTGAAACGAGTAAAAGCATCGGCAAAGTGAATGGCCACTGGCCCCCAAGCAAAGAGACTGAGATCGTCCCCGCCAAGCGCCAAAACTTGAAAGGGTAGTTTTTCCAGGATAGGCGGTGCCCCAGGGTGCCAGCCATACTGTTGCGCTGCTTTTTGCGTAGCACAGCCTAAAGCAAGGGCAACGGCTGCCCGTGTGGTGTTTTCCAGACGTGCCGCCCATTGTAAATTCAGCGCCATTTCATTCATATTGCGCTGGACTGCGCCAAAGTTGTTGCCATCACCATAGACCACGCCGATGAGTTTGCGCCGGACACGTTGGTATACTAGCCCGTCCAAATCTGCCGCTAACCACGCTTTGCGGGTAGTCCCTTTGATCCCAAGCTCCTCTAACCGCACATCGGGGTGATCATAGTCAGTTATATCCAGGTCAACCAGGACATCCCATACCTTATCACGCCGTTCACCCCGTCCGATTTGCCGTTTGGTATGGCAGACTTCACAGAGTGGCTGTTGAATATTATCAGCATCCGGTGCCCAATGATAAGCAGCACGCGATTGACAGAGGGTGCAACGCGTTTCAAATGGATACGTGGTAAATTTGGGTTGCACTGCCTGCGCACGATCCTCACCCATTGTGGCAAAGAGCTGCCCAACCGCGCCACTGAACTGTTCGAGTAGGATTTCAATGCTTACGCTGATTTGTCCCGCGGCGGGAAACGCCGCCTTCGTTTCTGAAAAGAATTTGCGGCGTAGGCGACTTGGCCACTCCGTTAGCGCTTGATTAGCGGGTGCCAGAAAGAGCAAGGTTGCGCCGCCTGCTCGCAGGATAACTTCTGGGCCAATCTCATCTTCAACCAAACTGGCTAAATCATCCGTAACCCAGTCCAATAAGGTCGAGCCGCCGCGGATTTCGTTGAGCCCAGGCGTATCAAAGACATATTGCTTAATACGCTGGACGGCTACTAATACTAGCCCAATTTGTATCTCTCTTACCTCGCCAGCAGTCGTTTGTGTTACGCCATGCCACACTCGATCCAGTCGAGTTAGGGCAGTCTCCGGTTGATTTGTCGTCTCTGCGGTCGTTGCATTATTGAACAATGCAATAAATTGTTGTACTTGACCATCGATCCAGGGCACTGAAGAAAGTTCTTGGTGCAATGGGTAGATTAGCGACGCTAAACGCAGTGCGGCGTGGGTTGATTCATCGAGTCGCCCCGTTTGTCTAGCCACGATATTGAGCAGAGCAGTCTCAATAAGCAGGCGATCAACCATCAACCTACCATTCTCGCTATGCTCAGGATCTGGCCAAATAGGCGGCCAGCCCGAACCATCTAAAAATTTACAACGTAAAGGGCGTTCCCCATCTAAAATCACTTTCGCATCCACTGCCAGGCGTTGGCCAATCGCAAACAGGCCCTCTTCATCACGCGTAAGACCAAAGCGCAAAGGGAATAAAAGTCGATAGTAGGTCGTGCGCCAGTACCTGGCGACGCGATCAGCTGCATCGCTCAGATCGCGTGCGTTTTTCAACTCAACCCGAACGGCATCAGCTAGTTGTGTACGTACCTGTTGTAGCCAACTGTCGCTGCAATGATAGCGTGTGCCTGTAATATTATCTTGCCAGATTTGTTCACTCACGTCGCTTACCCCTTCCGATGAGTTGACACGTTTTTCTATCAGTTACCATGACCGACACATTATACGCTTATCTGAATTGACATCAATCACTAGCCTTGCAAATAGGCTATTGATTCAGATAACTTGGAGAATAAAGAAGAATAGTTTCTAGCGCTACCATGACCACCCTTTCTATACTCGAATCGCTCTATCACTAGTATTCTCTTTCCGCCCTAACATTACCTCCCCCAAACTGCCCAAACCTTTCATCACTTCTGCTGATCCCATGACTCCACTTCCCTGCTATACTTTGCCCAGCCGCCGCAAAAACGGGCCAAAGCGTTGGGCGATAAAGTGATAGGTTAACCGCGCTTCCTGGGGCAACTGCCATGCAATGCGACACTCGGCCAGGATGACGGTCTTATAAGTGTTTACGGTGCTAAGGGTGAGCTTGAGTGCTTCCGCCACATCCTGGGGTGTCCCGCCCGCGCCAAAGGCATGGAGCGCCTGGCGTTGGCGTTCACTCAAGCGGGTATAGACCTGTTGACAAGGTGTATCGTCGGTCTGCTGCCAGGCCATCTGCTGGGCCACCGTCGCTTGGGAGGCCAATGCCATGGCCCGCAAGCCGGGAAAGTAACTGCCCCAGGGTACGAGCGGCACCCGGATCAGCACAACGCCATCGGCCGGGCTGACATGCATTGCGGCCCCATCGCGCACGCGCGCCTGTACGGCATCGGGGGTGTAGATGTGCCAGAGACTATCGCCGTGGTCACAGAGCAGCGCCGCAGCCGAGGAAACCAGGAGGCCCATCAAGCGGCGGCCACCGGCTACCAGCAGCTGTAATTTGTGGCCGGTCGCTTTCTGTTCGGCAATAAGTTCCCGGATGCGCTCCCAGGCCAGCGCGGCTTGGCTGTCATTGCGAATATCATCCAGATCGCCAAGTGGGATGCGGTGCAAACGACAGGGATGGCCCTGATAGTGCCCATGGCCGCTCTCCGTTACAAATTCACGCATCAGCTGGGCCAAGGCGCGCTGAATGCGCGGTTGCGTGGTCGAAGGATGCAGGAGATAAACATCGGTAATCTCCTCGCCTCTGGCCAATAAAATGTCCAACGCAAAGGTGACCACTTGGGCTTGTCCACCCAATGTTGCAATCAAGATTGTTTTTGGCATACAATTTAGCGTGTGGTCGTGTTTGGCAGTTCTGTGGCAGCGAAGAAAAGGGAAACAGGTAAGTGTATCGTAACTGTTCTTTGTTTTTTGTCAAGTCACTTTTTATAGCTAGCCTGCCCCTGCGTAGGACAACATGCCCGTGATGTGCCTAGAGCTGAGTGATGCCCTTATCTAGTTTAGCAGCTTTAGGTCGCCGTAGTCTACGCAAAACCTATCGAAGATCTATAGAATTTGGTACTGTTTACATAAAAATATGTAAGAAAGAGGTCTAGCTTATGGCAATGCTGAATCCCCTACCGGCGATCATGATCGGGGGACCACCCCATAGTGGCAAATCTGTGCTCGCCTACAGCCTGACACAAAATCTACGTGCGCTCCGCGTTGACCACTATCTCCTGCGTGCTTGCCCCGACGGCGAAGGGGACTGGAGTAATGAGACCGATCCACAAACGGTACGCCTGATTCGTAACAAAGGCCGTTTTACCCCCAACTTTGTCACCCGCGTAATCGAGGCCCTGAACAACCGCATGTTGCCCCTGTTGGTGGATGTGGGTGGCCGCCCCCAACCAGAGCAGGAAGCGCTTCTGGCTGCCTGCTCCCATGCCATTCTCATTGCGCAAACCGCCGAGCAACTGGCCGCGTGGCGCGAACTGACGGCACGCCTGCAGATCCCGGTGATCGCCGAATTATGCTCTTCCCTGACCGAAGGTGATGATGTCACCGCGACTTTCCCGCTGCTACAGGCGCGCATTTACGGCCTGGAACGGGGACAACAGGTGCACGGCCCTGTGATCCAACAGCTGACGGCGCTGGTGCGCGCCGTACTCATTACCAAGTCCAAGACGCTACGCGCATTCCATCTGGCACAAGCCCCGGCCGAAACCACCGTCGATCTCGAACGGTTGGCCTATACCTTCCCTACCACGCCGCCTGGGCGCTGGCAACCCGCTGACCTGCCGGCGCTCCTCGCCTATCTCCCCATGCAAGAACCACTCGCTATCTATGGCCGCGCCCCCAATTGGCTCTATGCCACCCTGGCCCGCAACACGCTCTCTGCCGCTTTCTTTCAATTTGATGCTCGTTTGGGCTGGCTGCAACCCGCCGTACTCGACATTGCTCCCCGTGCACAACCCGATTCCGTATCCAATCCCATGGCGTGGTCGATCCATGTGTCGACGACCCAGACCGTGTTAACGATTAGCCTCACCGATCCCTATCTTGATTTCAACGCAGTTCAACAATTACGCTTGCCCACACTCCCCACAACCCAAGGGCTTATCATCAGTGGCCGCATTCCCTTGTGGTTGCTCACCAGCCTTGTCCGCAGCTACACCATGCTCCCGTGGATCGCGATCTACCAACCACCGCTCAGCGGTGCGGTCATCATCCACTCCACCCAAGCAACCTGCCCCGTTGGGACTGTGCTGCCCCTTGCCTTGCCCAAGTAGCCACTACTCCCGTCCCGTGCCTAGCCCACTAAACAAAAGTGAGCGGCTGCTATTTGCGTAGCAGCCGCTCACTTTTGTTTGACCGGTATTGGGTAACCATCCTCTGTCAAGCGAGGCTATTTCTCCGATCGG
>Ga0105046_10009745_pt1 | contig 14990 bp, 18 predicted proteins | sample MAT03_FD_78385 | JGI IMG/M metagenome (GOLD analysis project Ga0105046, IMG submission 78385) | Freshwater microbial communities from Lake Fryxell liftoff mats and glacier meltwater in Antarctica - MAT-03 (megahit assembly) | ecosystem: Environmental > Aquatic > Freshwater > Ice > Liftoff... | reverse complement strand
CTTTGTCGCGCGCGGCTTTTCCGGCGACAAGACGCAACTGGTGCCGCTACTGAAGGCGGCGGTCGAGCATCGCGGTGCGGCGTTCATCGACGTGATCAGCCCGTGCGTGGCCTTCAACAACCATGCCGGTTCCACCAAGAGCTACGACTATGTGCGCGAACATAATGAGGCGGTGAATCGCCTCGACTTCGTTCCCTCGCGCGAAGCGATGACCGCCGACTATCCGCCGGGAGCAACGCAGGTGCTGCACCTGCACGACGGACGCATGGTCAACCTGCGCAAGCTCGACAGTACGTACGACCCCACCGATCGCGTCGCGGCCATCGGCTTCCTCGAGGCGCGCCGGGCCGCTGGCGAAGTGGTCACCGGCCTCCTCTACATCGATGAACACAGCACCGACCTGCACGATGCGATCGGCACGGTGGCGACGCCATTGAATGGGCTGAATGATGCCGACCTGGTGCCGGGCAGTGCGGCGCTGGCGGGCGTGAACGCCGGGCTGCGCTAGCGGTCACGTCGTGGCTTGGTCTCCGGCGGCGGCTCGCCGGACTGCCGCCGATCCGCCAGTGGCGTGGGCGGGGCGTAAGATTCCTCCATGTCCACCACCAGGAAGATCCTCGCCGGTGCGGCAGCGCTGGTCGTGGCCGTGCTGATCGGCATCGCCATCACGCTCGCGACGGTGGACGTCAACACGCTGATCGGCCCGGTCAAGGATCGCGTGCAGGCGGCTACGGGCCGCGAACTCAAAGTGGGCGGCGGCGCCAGCCTCAAGTATTCGTTCGAGCCGAAACTGGTGCTGAACGACGTGTCGCTGGCGAATGTGCCGTGGGGGACGGCTCCTGCGCTGCTGTCGGCCAAGCGGCTCGAATTGCAGGTGGCGCTGTTGCCGCTGTTGTCGCGCCGGTTCGAGGTGATCGAGCTGGCACTGGTCGATCCGGTGATCGCGCTCGAGACTGATGCCGATGGGCGGGGCAACTGGGATTTCGCGAAGCGCGGCGCTGCGGCCGGTGCACCGGCGTCGGGCGACGCTGCCAGCGCGCCGTCTGTCGCGAACTTTTCGATCACCGGTGGCAAGCTCACGTTTCGCGATGCAAAGTCAGGTCACCTGACGCGTGTTGCGATCACCAAACTGGCGTTGCGCGCGCGCGATCCGCGTTCGCCGATTGCCGCGCAGTTCGACGGCACGGTGGACGACGTGGCCATCGCGGTCGAGGGTACGCTCGGTCCGCTCGAATCGCTGGTCCAGCAGCGGTGGCCGTTCCCGGTGGCGCTCAAGGGCCAGGTCCAGGGGCGCGAAGCCGTCGTATCGACGAAAATCGGAAAGGAGGCCGGCACCTATGTCCTCAACGACCTGGATCTGCGCGTCGGCCCCAACACGGTGGCGGGACAGTTCTCGATCGTCACCGGCGGTGCCCGTCCCAAGCTCATCTTTGGTCTAGCGGCCACGACCTTTGCCATCGCAGACCTGCCGCTGGCGGGCGCAGCGCCCACTGCCGCGACGGCCGCACGGGCGCGGAGCGGGAAAATATTTGCCGAGACGCCTGTCGACTTGTCGATCCTGCGCGCCGTGGATGCCGATGGCCGGATCGCGATCGGCAAGCTGGTGCTGGCGAATGGCCGCACCGTCGACAACCTGAAAGTGCAAGTCGCGCTGGCGGCTGGACGGCTCAATGTCAGCGAGTTCTCGGCGTCAGCTTGGGGCGGCGCGCTGTCGGGTGCAGCCACGATCGACGCGGCAAAGGCGGAGGCGCCGACGTTGAACCTGCGTGTCAATGGTAAAGGCCTCGACCTCGGTGCGGTACTGAGGGAGCTGGGACTTCCACGCGAGGTCAGCGGCGGCAAGCTCGACGTCGCGGTCGATCTCGCGATGCGCGGCACGTCGCCGCATGCGTGGGCGAGTTCGGCGACGGGTACCGTGCGCGCGGATGTCGGGCGCGCCACGCTAACCAACGCGAAGATCGAGATGACGATCCCGATGGACCGCCTCCTGTCCGCGATCAATCCCTTTCGCGACCGCGATCCGTCCACGAACCTGCTGTGCGCGGTGGTGCGCTTGCCGTTTCGTGATGGCGTGGCGCGCGTCGACCGCAGCATCGGGATGGAAACCAACAAGGTCGGCGTGCTGGCCAGCGGCACGCTGGACCTGCGCAACTAAACGCTCGACTTTGCGCTTCAACCGAAGGTCAACAGCGGCATTCCCGTCGACATCCCCAACCTGGCGGAACTGGGCCGCCTCGCCGGCCCGATCCGGTCACCGGAGGTGAAAGTGGATGCGCTAGCATCGATCGCCGCCATCGCCAGCATCGGCGCGGCGTTAGGCACGAGTGGCCTGTCCGTGCTCGGCCAGGTACTGTGGGCCAAGGTGGCGGATGGTGGTGCTACCGCGTGCCAGATCGCAGCGGGACAGAAGTCGGCGCCGGCCGCAAGCAACACGGCGGCGAAGGCCGGAGCAGCCGCGAACCCGCTGGAAGATGTCGGCAAGGCCGTCGGGCGCCTCTTCGGCAAGTAGTGTTGACAGCCCCAGGTTGCGCGCGCCGCTTTGGTGCATGCGGTCAGGGGCCGGTCGCCTGGTACGGATGCGTGGCCAGCCAGTGGTTCGCGATGTCGATGCGCCGGGCCACCCAGACATCCGGGTGCTGCTGCACGTAATCGAGGAAGCGCGCCAGCGCAGCGGCGCGTGCCGGCCGGCCGACAATGCGGCAATGCAGCCCCACCGACAGCATCTTCGGCACATTGAGGCCCCGCGGATCGCCTTCCGCATACAAAACGTCGAAGGCATCCTTCAGGTACGCGAAGAACTGCTCGCCGCTGTTGAAGCCCTGCGGCGCGGCGAAGCGCATGTCGTTGGTGTCGAGCGTGTAGGGCACGATCAGCAGCGGTGTTTCGCCATGCGGCATCCGCACCGGCGCGTACCAGGGCAGGTCATCCGAGTAATCGTCTGCGGAATACTTGAAGTGTCCCTGCTCGACCACCAGCCGCCTCGTATTGGGACTGTCGCGGCCGGTGTACCAGCCGTCGGGCGGCGCTCCGGTGAGCCGCGTGATCGTTTCCACTGCCAGCGCCATGTGCGCACGTTCGACGTCTTCGTCGATGTTCTGGTACGAGATCCAGCGCCAACCGTGGCTCGCGATCTCGTGGCCGCCGGCCATGAACGCATCGACGACGGCCGGATTGCGCGCCAGCGCCATCCCCACGCCGAAGACGGTGAGCGGCATGGCGCGCTCGCCAAACAACCGCAGGACGCGCCAGACGCCGGCACGCGAACCATATTCGTAGAGCGACTCCATCGACATGTGACGCGCCGGGAACGCCTGCGCACCGATAATCTCGGACAAGAACGTTTCCGACGCCGGATCACCATGCAGCACGCTGTTTTCCGCACCCTCTTCGTAGTTGAGGACGAATTGCACGGCAATGCGCGCACCGCCGGGCCAACGCGGATGCGGGGGCGTGGCCCCATGGCCCGGCATGTTGCGCGGATAGCCGGGTTCGAAGGAGGAACAGGCGTCTGTCATGGTGTCGGGCTCGCTGGAATTGCAGCTTCCTTTATACAATAGAGCCTCGGCAAGCCAATGCAGCACCGGAGAACCCTCGATGGGACGCCTGACCACGCACGTGCTCGACACCGCCCACGGCCGGCCGGGCGCAGGCATCCGCATCACGCTATACCGCAACCTGGGCGAGCGCTATGCGCTGATCAAGGACGCGCTCACCAATGCCGACGGCCGTTGCGACGCGCCGCTGCTGGAAGGCGCCGCGTTCTCTGCGGGTCGCTATCGCCTGGTCTTCGCCGCCGGCGAGTACTTCTCGACAACAGGCGCCACGTTGCCCGATCCTCCCTTCGTCGATGAAGTGGTGCTCGATTTTGGCGTGGCCGACGGCAATGCGCACTATCACGTGCCGCTGCTGGTCTCGCCGTGGAGCTGGTCCACGTATCGCGGCAGCTAGCGCGTCCCGGCCATGGAAGCCTACGCGCTGGAATGGGTGCAACTGCTGATTCGCTGGGTGCATCTCATCACCGGCATCGCGTGGATCGGTTCGTCGTTCTATTTCGTGATGCTCGACAACAGCCTTCTGCCGCCGAAGCGCCAGCAGGACGCGGACGAGGGCATCGGCGGCGAGCTGTGGGCGATCCATGGCGGCGGCTTCTATCACGTGCAGAAGTTCCGCGTCGCGCCAGCCGAGCTGCCATCGCCGCTGCACTGGTTCAAGTGGGAGGCGTACTGGACGTGGATGAGCGGCTTTGCGCTATTTATCATCATGTACTACGCGCACGCCGACCTCTACATGATCGACCGCAGCGTCGCGGACCTGCAACCCTGGCAGGCAATCGCGATCTCGCTGGCGCTGATGGTCGGTGGCTGGCTCTTCTACGACCAGCTGTGCAAGCGCGCGGGGCTCGATCACGAGAAGGTGATCGCCGTGGTGATGGTGCTGTTTCTCACCGTCACCGCGTGGGGTGTGTCGCATCTCTTCAGCGGTCGCGCGATGTTCATGCAGGTGGGCGCGATGATGGGCACGATCATGGCGTGGAATGTGTTTTTCGTGATCATGCCGTCACAGCGCAAGCTGGTGGAGGCGAAGGAACGCAACGAGCCGCCTGACCCCATCTACGGCCAGTGGGGCAAGCAGCGCAGCGTCCACAACAACTACTTCACGCTGCCGGTGCTGTTCATCATGATCAGCAACCACTATCCGCATACGTTCGGACACCAGCACGCGTGGCTGGTGCTGATCGCCGTGCTCTTGCTGGCCGCGCTGATACGTCATTTCTTCAACCTGCGGCACAAGGGGCGCACGGTGTGGGCCATTCCGGCGGTGGCGGCCATCGGCACGCTGGCGCTGGCGATCGTGATCGCGCCAGTGGCGCCCAAGGCGGCGGCCTACACGTTCGCGGACGTACAGCGGATCGTGGCAGAGCGCTGCACCACTTGCCATGCGGACAAGCCCACGCAGCCCGGCTTCCTCGTCGCGCCGAAGGGCTTCGTGCTCGAGACGCCCGCGCAAATCGTAGCCAGCGCGCAGAAGATCAAGGAGCAGGCGGTGCTGACCAAGGCCATGCCGATCGGCAACCTCACCAACATGACCGACGCCGAACGCGCGACGCTCGGTGCGTGGCTGGCGGCCGGCGCCCCGCCGCCCAAACCGTAACCGCCGCAATACCGGCGCCCGCGCGGCATGCGGGCGGCGCAAAACAATCGCGCTCAGCTCAGAACAACTGCGATTGCGCAGGCTTGCCCGACTTGGCCGGGTCGGCCGCAACGGGCTCCTCAGCCGCAGCCGCGTCCTCGGCCACTCGCTCCAGCAGCGATGCATCGTCGTTGCGCACCGCGTTCACGCGCGTGGACACGGGGTAGTACGTCATCAACGCCGCGGGAAACGGCGCGAAGAGATCGCTGACATCGACATTGGCCACATCCAGCCAGCGCTCGTAGTCTGTGGACGCCACGATCACCGGCATCCGGTCGTGCAGCGGCGAGAGCAGCGCGTTGGCCTGCGTCGTGACGATCGTGCAGGTGTCGAGCACCTCGCCCTCCGGCGACAGCCAGCGCTCCGCCAGCCCGGCGAACGCGAAGAGGCCGCCGTCTTTCATGCCGATGTGAATCGGCTGCTTGGCACCGCCTGCGCCCACTTTCCATTCATAGAAACCATTGGCAGGCAGCAGGCAGCGATGCCGCCGGTAGGCAGTACGGAACGAGGGCTTCTCGGCGATCGTCTCGGAACGCGCGTTGATCATCTTGGCGCCGATGCCCGGTTCCTTCGCCCAGCGCGGCACCAGGCCCCAGCGCATGTCGACAAGCTCGCGCGGGCCTGCCTGCGAGTGTCGAACCACCGGCACCTGCTGCATCGGCGCGATGTTGTAGCGCGGCGCAAGCGACGGGATGGTGCCGATGCCGAAGGCCAGCGCGATCGCCGCCGGATGCGTGTGCAGTTCGTAGCGCCCGCACATGGTGGCGAATCCGTGTCTGCCCGACAATCAGGATGACGCGTCGGCCGGAGACTCGGCGAGCAGCTTGCGCGCAGTGCGCGCGACCTGCAGCGTGTCCCAGTACGCATAGGCGCCGACCGCGGCTGCGCCCGCGAGCGGCACCCACCGGGAGGCCGCGGTGCCGGCCACGCGCCGGGTGACGCCGATACCGACGCGGTTCACGAGCGTCCGCAGCGCGCCGCTGCTAACTTGCTGGACGATCACGCGCTGGCCGGTGCGCACCACGACGTCGCGCAGCACCTGGCTGGCGGCATGCCGGAACAGGCAGTACAGCATGTGCACTCGCGTGAGTTCCGCCGTGCGGCCGTAGAGCGCGAAGATGTCTGCCACCATCTGCCGCTGCGTCTTCCAGATGAGAAAGAGATCGGGCAACACCGTCAGCATGCCGAGGGGCCCCGGCGGCAAAGCCAGCGCGCCGGAGAGCAGCGCCGCCTGCTTGGCGGCGCGCTTCGCGATGCCTTCAGCCGCTTCGTCGGGGTTGGACACCGCATGCGTGCGCGGCGCGGGCACGACGGCAATGGCGCGTTCGATCGCGCCTTCGACATCGCGCACCGGCGTGTCGCGCGTCACCGGAATGATCGGGTCAGCCTCTGTCATCGCATTCGCCTCGCGCAAGGGACGGGGTTGCCGCAGGGTCCCAAACCCACCTGGAACCGGATCACTATAGGCCGTCGCTGCGGCCACCGGCAATCGGGTCAGGGGCGCACCATCGCGGACGCTACAATGGACCTCGTTCCCTCGCTCGGGTTCCCATGCACATCGCCCGCTGGATCCACCTGCCCGGTGTCGTCGTCTGGATCGGCGGCATGTTCCTCGCCCCCATAGCGCACGTCCGCCGTTGGGTGGGCGTCAATCCCGTGCTGGGGCTCGTGACGATTACCGTCGCCGTGCTCGGCCCCTGGCCTGTATTCGCGCCATGAAGATCTTCGGATTCGCCGGCTGGTCCGGCAGCGGCAAGACCACGCTGATCGAACGCCTGGTCCCCGTACTGGTGCAGCGCGGCGCGCGGGTCTCGCTCGTCAAGCATGCGCACCACGAGTTCGACATCGACCAGCCGGGCAAGGATTCGTGGCGGCACCGGCAGGCCGGGTGCACGGAAGTGCTGGTCAGCTCCGGCGTGCGCTGGGCGCTGATGCACGAGCTGCGCGGGTCGGCGGAGCTGACGCTGCCGCAGGCGCTCGAAGCGCTGGCGCCGTGCGACCTCGTGCTGATCGAGGGCTACAAGTCCTTCCCGCTACCCAAACTCGAAGTCTGGCGGCCTGGGGTCGGCAAGGCGCTGCTGCATCCCGGTGACTCCCACATTGCCGGACTCGCCACGGACGACCCGCAGGTGGCGCGGGCGGTCATCGCACTGCCCGTGTTCGCACTGGACGACGTAGACGCAATCGCAACATTCGTCGCCGAAAGTGCCGTCGAATGGCCCCGCGGATTGACGAAAGGGGGCCCGCTGGAGTAGGTTGAACTCCAGTACGTCGGCATTGACCAAACAGTGGGACCAGCAAGTCCGTGCGCAATCAGGCACGGTGGCTTCGCCAGCTGTCGAATTATAAATGAAAAACCATTTTAATCAGATACTTGCATCCTTTGCTGCCGCCGTCCTGATGGCGGCTGCACCGCTTGCGGGGGCGCAGGTCGCGCGGGTGGCGAACGATGCCGGCGGGTTTTACGGCGGGGTTTCCCAGCGCCACGCCGGCACCGACGCTTCCGGGCTGTCCTTTGGCCACCTGACGTCCGCGTGGAGCAAGTTCGCGCTGCCGGTGGCCGATGACGCGGGCGCGCGCATGCTTGCCTACGGCGGCTTCCGCTGGGGCAACGATGTGGCGGTCGAGGCGGCGGTGGCGTCGGCGGACCATTTGGCGCTGATGCCGATGGCGCGCACCGCGCGGGGTGTGGGCCTGTCGCTCACCGGCGGCAGCGACTTTGGCGGCCGAGCCTATAGCGCGGACGTCTACACGACGTGGGAATTCCGCAAGAGCTTCGCCTTATATGGTCGTTTGGGCTACGCGTTGACCGAGGCTGTGCCCGCGTACATCGCCAATAGTGGTGTCGATGTCCGGCGCAACCGCGATGGCGTGAATTACGGTGTCGGCCTGCGTTACGACATGACGCGGGCGCTGGGCTTGCGTCTCGAATACGCGCGCTTCGGTCGCAACGCGAACGAGTCGGTCACCGGCTTGCTGCCTGAAAACGACCAGTTGCAGTTCGGCGTCCAGTTCCGCTTCTAGGTCGGGCAGGGAAGGGCGGCCGCCGGCCTATAATCCGGGTTGGCTTTATCGAGCCCCCCATGCCCGATTCCCGCACCACCATTGCCGCTGTCACCACCGTCCGCCTCGTCTATCTCGCACGTTTGCGCGAGGCTTTCGGTCGCCGTGATGAGGACATCGCGCTCATGGTCGGCACGCGGAGCGTCAACGCGGTGTTGGCGCTGTTGCGCGCACGGGGCGGGGTTTGGGCGGATGAACTGGCCCCGGGGCGAGCCGTTCGGGTGGCGGTAAATCATGCGGTTGTCAGCGCCGACGCACCTTTGCACAACGGCGACGAGATGGCACTGTTGCCGCCAGTCACTGGCGGCTGAAGTCGAGTTCCAGCCCCGATGCCCATACGCGTCCAGACCGCCGATTTCGATGCCGGCCAGGAGGTCGCCGCCTTGCGCGGCGCCGATGCGCGCGTGGGCGCGGTCGCCACGTTCATCGGTACGGTCCGCGATGTGAACGATGCATCGCCGGTATCGGCCATGACGCTCGAACACTATCCGGGCATGACGGAGAAGGCGCTGGCAGCCATTGTCGAGGAAGCACGCGGACGCTTTTCGATCATCGATGCGCTGGTCATCCATCGCGTTGGCGAGCTTCGGCCGACGGACCAGATCGTGCTTGTGGCGGTCACCAGTGCGCATCGCGGCGACGCCTTCGATGCGTGCCGCTTCATCATGGACATCCTCAAGACGCGCGCGCCCTTCTGGAAAAAGGAAGACACGCCCACGGGTTCGCGATGGGTCGATGCGCGGGTTGCAGACGAAGCCGCAGAGCAGCGCTGGAACGCTGGGAATGCCGCGGAAGCGCAAAGCTGAATCGGGTCGAAACTGGTCAGACCACTTGACCAGTGGCAGGTCTCTGCCTAACATCCTGCCACCCGACGATCACGGCGGCTGCGACGCAGACGCCGGTGGCGCAGCATTCGACGCGCCCGACGTCGCCCGGAGGGATCTTGCAACACATCATCGACGGCTTCTTCCGCGCTTTGGAACACCTGCTGGTCGCGTGCCTCACCCTGATGGTCTTCATGGTGCTGGGCAACGTCGTCCTGCGCTACACGATGAACTCGGGGATCGACATCTCGGAGGAGCTGTCCCGCTATCTCTTCGTCTGGCTGACCTTTATCGGCGCCGTGGTGGCGTTCCGTGAAGGCGGGCATCTCGGTGTCGATTCGCTGGTGGCCAAGCTGTCGCGCACGGGCAAGATGGTGTGCCTCGTGCTGTCGGACCTGCTGATGCTGGTGTGCTGCGCGGTGTTCTTCTGGGGCACCTGGCAGCAGGCGGGGATCAATCTCACCAACAGGGCAACCATCTCCGGCATCTCGATGCTGTGGGTCTATGGCGTCGGCTTCTTCACCAGCACCGCCATCGCCGTGATGATCGTCGCGAAGCTGGTGCGCGCGGCTACGGGTCGCTTGAGCGACGCCGAGCTGGTCGAGGTGGTCGAGAACGAGGGCCTGAAGGACGCCGAAGCCATCGCCAACACCGCGGCGCTGAAGCGATGACCGTCGTCGTCTTCCTGTTCTCGCTGCTGGGCGCGATGGCGCTCGGGATGCCGATCGCCTTCGCGCTGATCGTGTGCGGCCTGGCGCTGATGCTGTGGATGGGGATCTTCGACTCACAGATCGTCGCGCAGAACCTCATCATCGGCGCCGACAATTTCCCGCTGCTGGCAGTGCCATTTTTCCTGCTGGCGGGTGAGTTCATGAACGCCGGGGGCCTCTCCAAGCGGATCGTCAACTTCGCGCTGGCGTGGGTGGGCCACCTGCGCGGCGGACTTGGCTATGTCGCCGTGTTCGCCGCGCTGATCATGGCGAGTCTTTCGGGTTCGGCGGCGGCCGATACCGCGGCGCTGGCCTCGCTGCTGATACCAATGATGCGCGAGGCCGGTTACAACGTGCCGCGCTCGGCCGGCCTCATCGCCGCCGGCGGCATCATCGCCCCGGTGATCCCGCCGTCGATCGGCTTCATCATCTTCGGCGTGGCCGGCGGAGTATCAATCACCAAGTTGTTCCTGGCCGGCATCTTCCCCGGCTTCCTGATGGGGGTGTCGCTGCTGATCGCGTGGTGGTTCGTGATGCGCAAGGAAACGATGGTGAAGACCTTCGCGCTGCCGCCGCTGAAGGACCGCCTGCGCGCCACCCTCGACAGTTTCTGGGCGCTGCTGATGCCGCTGGCGATCATCGGTGGTCTCAAGTTCGGCATCTTCACGCCCACCGAGGCCGCGGTCTGCGCGGTGGCCTATTCATTCATCGTCGGCATGTTCGTGTACCGGGAGTTGAAGTGGTCGGCCCTCTACGGCCTCATGCTGTCGGCCGCCAAGACCACTGCCGTCGTGATGTTCCTCGTGGCGGCAGCGCTCGTCTCGGCATGGCTCATGACCAGCGCCAACATTCCGGGGGAACTGGGCAAGCTGCTCGAGCCGTTCATGGATAACAAGCTGCTGCTGATGATGATGATGATGGCGCTGGTGCTGGTCGTAGGCACCGCGCTCGACTTCGCGCCGACGGTGCTGATCCTGACGCCGGTGCTGATGCCGATTGTCAAGCAGGCCGGCATCGACCCCGTCTATTTCGGCGTATTGTTCATCATGAACAATGCGATCGGGCTGATCACGCCGCCGGTGGGCATCGTGTTGAACGTCGTATGCGGCGTGGCCAAGGTGCCGATGGGCGATGTGATCAAGGGGGTGTGGCCGTTCCTGCTTGCACAGACCACCGTCCTGTTCGCGCTGGTGTTGTTCCCGGACCTTGTCATGGTGCCGTTGAAGTGGTTGACCCGTTGAATGTTTCGCATCCGCGGACGCGCCAAACGCGCCGCTTTTTCGTCAGGAGGAGTTCCATGAGAGTGCAACGCAACGCAATCGCCGCCGCCCTCGCGCTGGCGGGTCTCGCCGCGGCCACGCCGGCCTCGGCGCAGTTCCAGGATCGCACCATCCGCATGTCCAACGGCGTCAACCAGGAACACCCGGTAGGCAACGGTGTGGCCAAGATGACGGAGTGCCTGGCGCAGAAATCTGGCGGCAAAATGAAGCTGCAGGCCTTCTGGGGCGGCGCGCTGGGCGGAGACCTGCAAGCCACTCAGGCGCTGCGCTCGGGCACGCAGGAGGCAGTCGTCACCTCGACGTCGCCGCTCGTCGGGATCTCGAAGGAGCTGGGCGTATTCGACCTTCCATTCCTGTTCGCCAACGAAAAGGAAGCCGACGCCGTTCTCGATGGCTCGTTCGGCAAGCACATCTCCGACAAGATGCCGCAGTACGGCCTCGTCAACCTTGCCTACTGGGAGAATGGCTTCCGCAACCTCACCAACAGCAAGAAGGCCATCACCAAGTGGGAGGACATGGGTGGCCTCAAGGTACGCGTGATGCAGAACAATATCTTCCTCGACACCTTCAAGACGATGGGCGCCAACGCGGTGCCGATGGCCTTCGGCGAGGTCTTCACCGCGCTCGAGACCAAGGCCATCGACGGCCAGGAAAACCCGTTCGTCACGATCGACACGTCCAAGTTCTACGAGGTGCAGAAGTACGTCTCGGCGACCAAGCACGCCTATACGCCGTTCATGGTGCTGTACTCGAAGAAGATCTTCGACACGTACTCGCCGCAGGAACAGGCGGCGCTGGTCGAGTGCGCGATCGTCGGCCGTGACGAGCAGCGCAAGGTATCGCGCGCGTTGTCGGGTAAGTCGCTCGACAACCTGAAGGCCAAGGGCATGAACGTCAACGAGATCGCGCCCGCCGAACAGGTGCGGATGCGTGAACGCGTCAAGCCGGTCTACGAGAAGAACGCCAGCGTGATCGGCGAGGACACCGTCAAGCTGATGATGGTCGAGCTCGAGCGGATCCGGAAGTAAATCCCGCACCCGTGCATCACCCGCCGGCCCGAACTGCCCCGCCACGGGGCGCCGGGCTGGCGGATCCATGGTTGTCCCGCCCGAGACGCTGTCCATGAAAATCACCGCTGTCGAAACGATCCGCCTCCAGGAGTTCGCGAACCTGATCTGGTTGCGTGTCCACACCGATGAGGGCCTGGTCGGCCTAGGCGAGACGTTCATGGGTGCGCCCGCGGTCGAGACCTACGTGCATGACTGGATTGCGCCCAAGGTACTGGGGCAGGATCCGCTGCAGATCGAGGCGCGCAACACGGACGTCACCGGCTACTTGGGCTGGCGCAGCGCCGGAGTGGAGACGCGCGGCAACTCGGCGCTCGACATCGCGCTGTGGGATCTTTTCGGCAAGGCCTGCAACCAGCCGGTATGGCAGATGCTGGGCGGCAGGAGCCGCGATCGCATCCGCATCTACAACACCTGCGCGGGCTACAAGTACATCCGCGATGCGCGCGCGCAGGCGGTGGCCAACTGGGGCACGGGCCCTGCCGCCGGACCCTACGAGGACCTCGAAGGTTTTCTGCATCGCGCCGACGAGGTGGCACTTTCGCTACTGGAGCAGGGCATCACGGGCATGAAGATCTGGCCCTTCGACATCGCCGCCGAGCGCACGCATGGCCTCGACATCAGTGCCGCCGAGCTCGACACGGCGCTCGAGCCCTTCCGCAAGATCCGCAAGGCGGTGGGCAACAGGATGGACATCATGGTCGAGTTCCATTCGCTATGGCGGTTGCCCGCGGCCCAGCGCATCGCGCGAGCGCTGGCCGAATTCGACACGTTCTGGCATGAAGACCCGATTCGCCTCGATTCGCTCGACCTGCTGAAGCAATACGCGCCGCACTCCAAGGCGCCCATCTGCGTGTCCGAGACGTTGGCATACAAGGCCGGGTTTAAGGATTACCTGCAGACCGGTGTGGCCGGCATCGTGATGCTCGACATCGCGTGGTGCGGTGGTCTCACCGAGGCCCGCAAGATTGCGTCCATGGCGGACGCCTGGCAGCTTCCGGTTGCGCCGCACGATTGCACCGGGCCCGTGGTCCTGACCGCATCGACGCATCTCTCGCTGCATGCGCCGAACGCGCTGATCCAGGAAACGGTGCGTGCGTTCCATACCGGCTGGTACAAGGAACTCGTGACCGCGTTGCCCGACATCCGTGACGGTACCATCGACGCACCGGCGGGCGCCGGCCTCGGCCTCGAACTGCTGCCAGGCATCGAGAAGCGCGCCGACGCCATCGTGCGGATGTCGAAAGCCTCCTGACATGGCCGCCGATACCGCGCTGATCGCCATCGACTGGGGAACCACGTCGATGCGGGCCTACTGGATGGACGGGGCTGGCACCATCACCGACACGCGCAGCGCCCCGCACGGCATCCAGCACATCCGCGATGGCAGTTTTGCCGCGGCGCTAACGGCGCTGGTCGGCACGGCGGAGGATGCCACGGTGCCACGACTTGCCTGCGGCATGATCGGCAGCCGCCAAGGTTGGCTGGAAGCCCCGTATGTGGCATGCCCGGCCCTGCTCACGGCACTGGTGGGAGGCATCGTCACCGTGCCGGACGCGCGTCTGCACATCGTTCCCGGCGTGTCCACACGCGATCCGCACGACATTCCCGACGTGATGCGCGGCGAGGAAACGCAGTTGGCCGGTGCCGTTGACGCGCGCGAGGCGCGCGTGCTGGCAGTATTGCCCGGCACGCACAGCAAATGGGCATGCGTCGAAGCCGGCCGCATCGTCGATTTCATGTCGTTCATGACGGGTGAACTGTGGAGCGTGCTGCTGGCCCACAGCATCCTTGGACGGCTTGCAACTCCAGTGGCGAAGGATGCGCCGCCCGGTACCGCGTTCATTCGAGGCGTGCGGCGCGGCCTCGGGCCGGGCGCGCTCGGTCACGACATCTTCGGCGCCCGTACACTCCCGCTGATGGGCGAACTCGCGGATCATGAGGTTCCTGACTGGCTTTCCGGCTTGCTGATCGGACGCGAAATACGCAATGCAAGCACGTGGGCGCAGCGACATGGCTACGACGCATCGACGGTGCGCCTCCTCGGCGAGGATGCGCTGGTCGCCCGCTACATGGCCGCATTTGCGGAAGCCGATATCGCCGTCGATCGCGCCGCTTCGCATGCGGCCGCCATCGGACTCTGGCGTCTCGCGCTGCTGGCGGGGCTCGTTCAATCTCTCAACTGAAAAATTCCATGCGGCTACCTCCACTGTCGTCCTTCCTCGATCCGTTGCCGCTCATTGCGGTGCTGCGCGGCATCACGCCGGAGGAAGTCGACGCCGTCGGCATCGCACTGGCCGATGCCGGTTTCCGAGTGCTTGAGGTGCCGCTCAATTCGCCGCGCGCCTTCGACTCCATCGGCAAGCTCGCCACGCGGCACGGGGCGCGCTGCCTGATCGGCGCCGGCACGGTGATCGACGTCGCGGACGTGGCGCGCGTAAAGGCTGTGGGCGGGCAGGTGGTCGTCATGCCGCACGCGGACACCGCGGTGATCCGCGAGGCGAAGGCGCAGGGCATGCTGTGCGTGCCCGGTGTGGCCACGCCCTCCGAAGCATTTGCCGCGCTGGCCGCCGGCGCCGACGGCCTCAAGATGTTTCCTGCCGAGGGCATCCCGCCGGGCGCACTCAAGGCGTGGCGCGCGGTGCTGCCGAAAGGCACGCTGGTGTTTGCCGTCGGCGGCATGCGGCCGGACAATCTCGGTGCCTACTGGGCAGCGGGTGCGTCGGGCTTTGGTACCGGCTCCAACCTCTATACGCCGGGGGCCGATCCGGCGGAGGTGGCGAAGGTGGCGATCGCATTCGCGGCCGGCATTCGCGCGCTGCCTGCGCGCTGACTTCAATCAAACCGGAGTTTCTG
>Ga0105046_10009744_pt1 | contig 14990 bp, 14 predicted proteins | sample MAT03_FD_78385 | JGI IMG/M metagenome (GOLD analysis project Ga0105046, IMG submission 78385) | Freshwater microbial communities from Lake Fryxell liftoff mats and glacier meltwater in Antarctica - MAT-03 (megahit assembly) | ecosystem: Environmental > Aquatic > Freshwater > Ice > Liftoff... | reverse complement strand
TCCACCCCTGGCTACCGTCCGACGCCCATCCGGGCTAAAGAGGGTGAATGAGACTTGTCTTTGCAGCCCTGGAGAGGGCGACCGAGTGTGGCCTGGGGTTGCGCTGCGCTTCACCCCAGGCGGGCGAACGGAGAATGTCCTGACGCCAAACGCCTCAAGGCAAAAATGGCTCATTCCTAACCGCGCGGAGTACAAATGAAGAACCCTCGGCAAGCCAGGGGCTATCTGATTGAAAGCTCTCGGAGGGTACGGTTGTGATTCGGTACGCGGGGTATTCGGTCGGTTATGTGTGGGCGTTGCCGAACACGCTGCTGGGTGTGATGTGCTTACCGTTCACGTTGTTTTCGGGTGGGCGGGTGCGGTTCCAGTGGGGAGCAATGGAACTCTACGGCGGGTTCGCCGCGTGGTTCTTGCGGAACATCGCGGGTGGTGCCGGAGCCATGACGCTTGGGCACGTCATCCTGGCACGCGACCGGGCCATGCTCGACTTCACCCGCAGCCACGAACACGTCCACGTCGGTCAGTACATGTGGTGGGGGCCGTTCTTCCTGCCGGCTTACGGGTTGTCGAGTTTCCTGTGCTGGCGACGCGGGTTGAACCCGTACCTGGATAACCGCTTCGAGAAGGTCGCCTTCGCGCTGTTCCCTTGCGACGGCGTGCCTCCTCAAAACCCGGAGTAAACGCCGGACTAGATGAAAACCAGACAAACAGAATGACCCTACACGCCAAACATTATGCCACGGGTCAGGCGATTGCCATCACCGTCGAAGCGGACCGTATCACGGAGATCACTGCCTCAGATCAGAACCCCGAAGCCTGGGTCGCGCCGGCGTTCTTCGACCCGCAAATCAACGGCTGCCTGGGCATCAGTTTCAACTCGTCCGAACTGACCCCGGATAGCGTTCGCAAAGTGGTGAATGTTTGCCACTCGCACGGCATCGGGGCGTTCCTGCCCACGCTCATCACGGGGAGTTTCGACGCACTCCACCACGGGTTCACCACACTTCGCGCAACGATTGATGCCGATGCTGAGTTGGGCCGACGCATGCCGGGCTTTCATCTGGAAGGGCCGTACATGTCCGGTGAGGACGGCCCACGCGGCGCTCATCCGAAGGAATACATGCGCGACCCGAACTGGGACGAATTCCGCAGGTGGCAGGAAGCGGCCGGCGGGCGGATTCGCATGGTCACGCTCGCGCCGGAACGAGCCGGGGCGCTGGCGTTCATCGAGAAGTTGAACGCGGCGGGCGTTGTCGTTGCGATTGGGCACACGGCCGCGACCGGCGCACAGATTCGAGATGCGGTGAAAGCAGGCGCGAAGACCAGCACGCACCTCGGGAACGGGTGCCATGCCACGCTGCCCCGGCACGACAACTACATCTGGGAACAACTGGCGTGCGATGAACTCTGGGCGAGCATCATCACCGATGGGCACCACTTACCCCCACAGGTTGTCAAATGCGTGTTGCGAATGAAAGGCATCAATCGCGTGCTGCTCACATGCGATGCGGGGAGCCTCGCGGGGATGCCGGCGGGAAAGTACCGCGAATGGGGCACTGACATGGAAGTGCTTCCCTCGGGCAAGATCGTAGTCGCCGGGACACCGTTCCTCGCGGGAAGCGGTCACTTCACGGACGTGTGTGTCGGCAACGTGATCCGCGCTGGGGGCGTGAGCCTGGCGGACGCCGTCAACATGGCGACCGAACGGCCGCGTGGACTGCTGGGCTTACCCGTTCCCACGCTCGAAGTCGGGCAACCGGCGGACTTGGTGGTGTTCGACTGGCAACCCGGCGGCGATGTGCGGGTTCAGACAAACAGATAACCTCCGACTTGCCGGAGGCATTTGGAGTGTTGATAGTAGGTCATTCGCTCCGCGAGTGACCATTTCTTTGTTCTGTGTCGGGAACACTCCAAGAAATGGCGACTCGCGGAGCGAATCGCCTACTTTCCCAAGGAAATCACTTACCGGCGACGGTTCCGGTCTTGCCCGAGATGGCGGCGAACAGCTTCGGGAACGCCTCGGTCAGTTCGGCCCCGGCTTCGATCACGACACGCTTCTCCTCGATCACCGCGACGCCATCGACCATCAGTTCGGCCTTCACTTCGTAGAAGTATTGACCGGCGGCCAGCGGCGGTGTCGTGAAGGACCGTTCCGTGCCCACGAGGTTGGTGAGCCGGCCATCCACGAACAACTTGGCGTCCGCCGGGAGTTTGAACTTCAGGTTCGCGCCCATCGGCTTCTTCGTCGTATCTTCGGGCTTCTTCATCGTATCTTCGGGCTTCTTCATCGTATCTTCGGGCTTCTTCATCTCGGGCTGGATGACGGCGGCCGGGGGCGGATTCACGTTCGTCACGTTGCCGTACACGGAGGTCGGGCTGCCGTAGATGGCCGGCTGGCCATAACCCCATCCGCCCGCGCAACCGTACCCGTGCAGCGTGTACGCCGGCATACCGATCGGCGGGCCCCACGACGACGCGCCGTAGCCACTGCCGTAGCAACTGCCCGAACAACCACCCCAACCGTGGCAAGAACTGTACCCGGAGCCGTAGCACGAACCGGAGCCGCCGCCGCACCCGTGGCACGACTTGTGGCTGCCGAACAACCCGCCACCGCTCCGCATTCCGGAGAACAGGCCGTGGTGGCTGGAACCGTAGCACGAAGACCCAAAGCAAGAATACCCGGAGCAACCGTAGGAACTCGGGTAACCCGTGCAACCCGCCGTGACGGCTCCGCAGCACCCGTAACTGACCGGGGCGGCGTAGGCGAGCGGGGCACCGTAAGTGACGCTGGGCGTTACGTCTGCCCCCGGCGTCAGGGCGGTCATCAGAATGAGGCTGTACATGGTCTGAAAATCCTCTGGTGCGGTGCGGCAAATCACGCCGACACAAAGGATGGTAGAATTGAGTGAAAAAGTCGTCAAAGGCAATATGCGGAATCTGGGATGATTGGTTGAAAAGGGCAATCCCTACGACCGGAACTGGGGTACGGAAGAATGTGAGAGTGGGGCTGAGTCAGGAGTGATGCGGTTGGCGTTTTGAGTGAGGTTTTGTGCGTTGTATCGTTTCCCAGGCCTTCGACCTGGGCTGACAGAAACGCCCCTTCAGGGCGAAAACCGGGCTTTCTCTCCGAGTCTGAAGGACTCGTTCTGTCAGCCCAGGTCGAAGGCCTGGGATGCGATACCATTGCCAGCCGCGTTACTCCCGAGAGCGTAAACGAACCGAACTGATTCTTCCTCTCTCACACTCTCCACTCTCCACTCCCCACTCTGAGAATCACTGCCAGCCGCGTTTACGGAAGAGCCAACCGGCGGTCGTGAGCCAGGCGATGGCCAGCGCGAACGCTCCGAGCAGGTTGTACCAGTGATACCAGAGGACTTCGCCGCTAAGTGCCGCGTGCAAAATGCGTGGTCCGTGGTACTCAACCGTGACCCAGGGTATGCCTGGGATGCCGTTCAGCGAGCAAATCATCAGAATCATCGAAACCGACATCAGGTAACACATGCCGCCGAGGAATGCGGCCCGCTGTGTTTTAGCAAGCGTGGCGATGGTCATGCCGATGCCGAGGAATCCACCGCCGACCGCGATAAGCGAGAGCCAAAAGAACAGGCTCGACAGCACAGCAGGCTTGTAAATCGCCCCGAGCGTGGCAGCCAACAGGATACCCAGGCCGGGGTAGAAGATGAACTTCGCCGCGACAATCTCGGTCGGCGACGCGGGCGAAAGCGCCTGGGCAAGCAACACGCCGCGTTCGCGTTCCTCACAGTTCAGCGTCGGGAGCATGTACACGCACGCAAAGTACAACGCGAACACAACGAGACCCGTGGCAATCGCGGAACGGAAGTCGAGAACCTTCCCGCCGAGTCCTTTCCGGGTAATCGCGAGGTCCGGAACCGCGAGCGCCGGGCCGATTTGCTCCTGGAATCGCTTGTGCGATTCAATGACGAGCCAGGTACTCTCCGCATCGAATTTGGTTTCTGGAGCCGAGCCGCCGTTGCTCTTGGCCTTCGCGGCAAACGCTCGCCGGAGTTCCTTCCAGAGCCACGCCTCGTAGGGCGCGAGTGCGGTCGCGTCGCCGTCCGGATGCCAGACATCCACGCTCACCGTGGCGTGTTTCGTGGGGGATTTCTCTGCGGCAATCTGCTTGATCTGAAGTGCCCCGGTGCCGGTCGGGTAGACAATCAGCCCGTCGATTTGCTGGGCGTCGGTCTGCGGCCGGAATCGGATTTGTTCGCTCAACTCCGGTGGTTTGTTTGCTCGAAGGTGCTTGATGAGGTCGGTTTCCACATCGTAATCGATGAAGCAATACCGCACGCCGCCAACCATGCCCGTGCCGGCAGCCGCTTCCTTCGGTGCAAAAACGCTCAGAAGAACGGCCGACGCGACGAGCAGAAGCGCCAGCATCAGCCCGCCACGGTTGGCAAGGTGCCGCTGCCACTCCTTGACCAGTAGCGCCTTGATGATGTACCAACGCATTATTCTTGGCTCTCAGCTTTCAGTTTTCAGCGCTCAGCCAGAATCGGGTGATTGCCCGCGTTGCTGATCGCTGACGGCTGATAGCTGAAAGCAGAATTACGCCTTTTGCAGCAACAAGTCGAGTACCCAACAACCGCGGAGGTGGGTGATGGTGGAGTCGCGGAGGTGATCGAGGATTTCGGCGTCGTTGCAACCGGCGTCTTGGACAGCGTCGGCGAGGTAGGGCATTCGGTCGTACGCGCGGTCTTCGTAAATCCCGGTGGCGAGCGCCACGACGGTGGACGTGAGCCAGTCCGGGTGGGCGACGAGGTTTTCGCGGAACGGGTGCGGGCCGAAGATTTCCCGCAGGAAATGAGGCTGAATCAAGGAGGCTTCGTTGCCGCGTTCGCCCCAGTAGGTCGGTGCGCGGGCCGTCTCGAAGAAGGCCGTGCCGGCGTCTTCGTTGAAGAACACCACGTTGCTATTCTGGGCCGAACGCAGGCCACGCGGCGGCTTGTCCTTTTCGGCCCAACGTTCGACCATCGCGGCCCGCTTTTTGAGGCGTTGTTGCTCGGGTGGCGTGAGCAAGCGCATGGATTGCCAGTCCCAGAACACGGCGAGGTACAAACGCACCACGCGAGGTGTGGCGCGAGCGTGGTTCCGGACGAACTCGACCATCGGGAGTGGGTTCGTCTGGGCGAGCCACTCGGCTTCGGTCATCGCGGGTTCGGCTTTCTTCTTTCGCTTCGCCATATGTGAACCTGCCCGAGTTGCGCCCCGATTCAATCCCGTTCGCGGCCGAAGAAGTTCCGCAAGCCGAGGTACAGAATCATGCTGAGCGACCGGATGGCTTCGTTCCGGTTCACCTTGCTCGCGCCGGCTCGGCGATTCTCGAAGATGATCGGGTATTCCCCTAGCTTACAGCCCGCCTTGTGGCACCGGAACAGCACTTCTTGTTGGAACGAGTATCCGCGCGACCGGATTTTATCGAGCCGGACCTGGCGGAGCTTGCTGACGCGATAACACCGATAGGCTCCGCTCGCGTCCTGCACCGGCATACGGAACAGGAACCGCACCAACGTGTTCACGCTGCGCGAGATGACTTTCCGGGCCAACGGCCAGTTCTCGGTTCCGCCGCCCTTGACGTACCGCGACCCGATCATCACATCGTATTTGCTCATCCCGGCGAGGATGCCCGGCAAATAACGGGGCGGATGGCTGAAGTCCGCATCCATATTCTGAAGGAAATCGTAGTTATGTTCCATCGCGTACTGCATGGCAGCGATGGTGGCGGTGCCCAGCCCGAGTTTGCCGGGTCGCTTGAGGAGCTTCACGCGGGGGTCGGTTGCGCCAAGTTCTTCGACAATCTTCCAGGTGTTGTCTGGCGAATTGTCGTCGATTACGAGAATATCGGCGTGCGGGATAACCTTGTGAATCTCGGCGATGAGGGGGGCGATGTTCCCCGCTTCATTATAAGTAGCAAGCGAAACCAGGATGCGCGGTTCAATGAGTTGCGACTTCGTGGCGCTCGCCCCGGAAGTTCCGGACGGCTCGGACATGGGCGATACCTGCTTGTTTCCTGGGCGGTAGGTAAGCTATCTTTCTAGGGTATTGATCCCGCCGCGTCCGGTTTATGCCCCGCCGTTCCCGTTGAGAACCCAGATATGGCAACCGTCGATGTGTCGTGCCCGAATTGCGAGAAGACCCTGAAGGTTCCGCCTTCGGTGTTTGGTAAACGGGTGAAATGCAAGTACTGCGAGCAACCTTTCGTGGTGCGCGACCCCGACGAGGCAGTCGCCGCCGCGAAGCCCACCAAGCCCGGTAAGCCCGGTAAAGTGAGCGCGAAGCCCGCGGCTAGCCCGCCGCCGCCGCCCGCACCCGAAAAACCCAAAAGCCCGTTCCTCGACGATGACGACGAGGCAGACGCGCGGAAGATCGAAGTCGTCATTGATGATCTCGATCCGCGTTGCCCGCACTGCGCCCAGTTGCTCGACCCGCCAGACGCCAAGGTGTGCCTCCACTGCGGGTTCAACAACATGACCCGCGAACGGGCCGAACAGAAAACGGTTTGGCAACCGGACGCCCAAGATTGGATCATGCACCTGCTGCCCGGCATCATCGCGCTCGTCATTTGCATCGCGCTGCTCGTGCTCAACATCATCGCGTTCATCCAGATGCGCGAGTGGCTCGGCGGGTCGTTCCTCGAAAGCGACGATGTCGATGCCGCCGGCCGGAAGAAAATGCACATCCACCCCGGCGCGTTCAAGTTCCTCATCCTCGGCATCTCGATCCCGATCTTCGTCCCCGCCGTCAAACTCGCCTACAAGCGACTCATCCTGGACTACCGCCCACCGGAACAGATCAAGAAGTGACGTTTAAGGTTTAACGTTTGACGTTTAACGTTAAGAGATAAAGATGTACGGCGTCGAGTGTTCTGCGATTCGAGATTGGCGTCTTAACATTAAACGTTAAACATTAAACATTAAACGTGAACTATGCTCGCCCAACTACGGACATTCGCGCTGGTCGGCATTGACGCCGTGCCGGTCGATGTGGAGGTGGACACAGCCCCGGCGCAGATGCCCAAGATGATCCTCGTGGGGTTGCCGGAAATGGCGGTGCGTGAAAGCGTTCACCGCATCGAGCGGGCGATGGTGAACCTCGGCTATCGGCTGCCCACGGGCCGCACTGTCGTGAACCTCGCCCCGGCCGATCTTCGCAAGGACGCCGGGGCGTTCGACCTCCCCATTGCCATCGGAATTCTCGTGGCCACGGGGCAAGTCGTGGCCGACAAACTCGACAACTTCGCGTCAATTGGAGAGCTTGCACTCGATGGCAATGTGCGGCCGGTCCTTGGTGCGCTCTCAGTGGCAATGGAAGCGAGAACGCGGGGCATCACCCGGCTCATCGTGCCGGCCGCGAACTCACGGGAAGCGGCGGTTGTGCGTGAAGTCGAGGTATTCGGCGTTGCCTCGCTCGCGGACGCGGTTGGCATCGTCGTGGGGGCGTCCGGTGTGGAACCCGTGTCGCCGACCGTGGACGAAATGGAAAGCAAGTTGAACCGCTACGACATTGACTTCTCGGACGTGAAAGGCCAAGAGTTCGCCAAGCGTGCGCTGACGGTCGCGGCGGCCGGCGGTCACAATGTCATCATGCTTGGCTCTCCTGGTAGCGGGAAGACGATGCTCGCCCGGCGGTTGCCCACGATATTACCGCCACTGACGCCCGATGAGAGCCTGGAAACGACCCGCATTTACTCGGCCGTGGGCCGACTCCCGCCGGGCGAATCGCTCCTCAGCACGCGACCGTTCCGCAGCCCGCACCACACGATCAGCGACGCCGGCATGGTCGGTGGCGGCTCGATCCCTCAGCCGGGCGAAATCTCACTCGCACACCACGGAGTTTTGTTCCTGGATGAGCTTCCTGAGTTCAACCGGCGCAGTCTGGAATCACTGCGTCAACCGCTCGAAGAAGGCCGGGTCACGATCAGCCGGGCCACGCATTCGGCCACCTTCCCGGCAGACTTCATGATGTGCGCTGCCATGAATCCGTGTCCGTGCGGGTATTTGGGCGACCCGAAACATCAATGCAAATGCGCGCCGATACAAGTTGAGAAATACATGGGTCGCATCAGTGGCCCGCTGTTAGATAGAATCGATCTCCATATTGAGGTGCCACCCGTTCCCTTTGCCGACCTCTCGAAGCCCGGCGACGGCACGGGGAGCGTGCAAATGCGGGCCGATGTGGACCGGGCACGCGAGATTCAGTTGAAGCGGTTCGGCAAGGGTGCGGGCAAGCTCAACGGCCGGATGACATCGCGGCAAATCCGCACCTACTGCCAACTGGACGCGGCCGGCCAGGACACGTTGAAGGAAGCGATGGAAGCGCTCGGGCTATCGGCGCGGGCACATGACCGCATCTTGCGCGTCGCCCGCACCGTCGCCGACCTCGCCGGCAGCGAAGCAATCACGCAAGACCACGTCGCCGAAGCCATCGGCTACCGCGCCCTCGACCGCAAACTCTGGGTGCAGTGAACGCGAAATGTGACTCGATTGGCCCGCCAGGGGTTGCGCGAAGCGCTTCACCCCAGGCGGGCGAACGGAGAATGTCCTGACGCCAAACGCCTCAAGGCAAAAATGCCTCATTCCTAACCGCGAGGAGTATACATCCCGGAACGTATCACCGCAGACGCGAAACTTCCCGGATCATGCGGGGTTGTGCTGGCATCTTCGCGTGAAGGCGGGTAAATTGGGCTTGTCTGCGGGATCAATTTCGTCTCATCTCTACTTTCCTCCTCCCCGAGGGCTTGTCATGCTTCCGCTGCGTCGGAAAGGGTTTACGCTCATTGAGTTGTTGGTGGTAATCGCAATTATCGCCATCCTGATTGGGTTGCTGCTGCCGGCTGTGCAGAAGGTCCGCGAAGCCGCCGCTCGCATGTCGTGTTCCAACAACATGAAGCAAATCGGCATCGCCTTCCACAGCTATCACGATGCCATCCTCAAACTACCCCCCGCCGTGATGATGAACAACTCCGTCGGCGACATCTCGGACTACAACCAACCGTTCGGGCCAAACTGGGCCGTCCTCATCCTCCCGTACATCGAGCAAGGGCCGCTCTACGCCCAAATCGCGTCGAACATCCCGACTTACATGACCAACAACGACTCCACCTGGCGGAACGTTCGCGGCGCGAGGATCAAGATGTACCTGTGCCCCTCGGACAGCGGCGGCGACACACCGAGCAGCCGGGCCGGTGGCGGTTGGGCACGCGGCAACTACGGCGCGAACGTCGGTCCGGGGATGTTTTGGAACGGCGGGTCGGTAGGCGTTGCCCAGAACAACGGCGGATGGCGGGACAACAACCCGAACTTCAACCCCGTCGAATACTATCCCTCGTGGGCAACTGGGTGGTCGGGTGGCGGTGCGGTTGCTGTCAATGGTGCGCACGCGCTCGTCAACATCACCGACGGCACCTCATCGACGATCCTCATTGATGAGATGCGAATCGGCGTGAACGATCAGGACATTCGCGGTTCGTGGGCGCTGGGAGTGACGGGCGCGAGCATCTCGGCGGGCAACGGCCGCATCGACACGCCAACCCCGAACGTCGGGATCGCTGGTGGCGACGACATTCAAGGTTGCCAAAATCGCCCGGATATTGGCATGGGTTGCTGCGGTTGTAACAGTTGGCAAGTGACCGCCAAGAGCCGACACACCCAGGGCGTGAACACATGCTTCGCCGACGGGAGCGTGCGGTTCGTCCAAAACAGCGTTTCCCAACAGACCTGGTGGCTCTTACACAGCCGAAACGACGGGCGGGTGCCCGGCAATGACTACTAACCCGTTTCGCACGTTTCGTTTCGCAGCCGTTGCGGCCTTCGCCAGTTTCTTGGCGATTGGCTGTGGCGTCACTGGGCCGGCGAAGCTCAAGGGCAAACTCGTGGACGGCGGCGGGCCACCCCCGATCAAACCGGGGGAGCAAATCTCGCTCGCGCTCCATCGGTTGAATGCCGACGGCAGCCCCGAAACAAACCCCACATACAACGCGATTCTGAAATCGGACGGGGACTTTGAAGTGATCGCATCGGGCGGGGAGTTGGCACCCGGAACCTACCGTGCCGTCGTCGTTCCCGCTGGTGCCCCGCCCAAAGGCCCCGACCGCTTCAAAGGCAGCGGTAGCCTGACGACTTCCAAACTCACGCTCGAACTCAAGCCCGGCGCGAACGAGATCACGTTGGACTTGGCCAAACCCGAATAGATGAACCCCCGGCAAACCGGGGCTAATGAAGTCATCCCCGTTTCGAGGGGCGTTTCCCGGTGGTGGCGTACACGTCGGCGAGGCGGCCACCTTCTTCCATCGCAACATGGAAGCGCTGTTCGCCTTCGAGTCGGTGAATCGAGAAGTGGTACGCTTTGCCCACCGCCGCCAGGTACGGACGCTTCTCGGGCGTCGATGGGGCGCGGAGCATGCCCCACGAGCCGTCGCCCAGATAGGGGACGCCGTACTTGTCCTTCAGCCCGTCCTTCAAGGGGTGCGTCCGCTTGAAGGTGTGGTCGTGGTGTTCGAGAACCGCGTCCACCCCGTGCCGCTCGAACAGCGGGCACCAGAACTTCCGGTTCTCGTCACCCGTCCCGCTGCTGCTCGTCGGTTTTCCGCCAAGGCCAAACATATCCAACACGCTCGGTTTCATGGGGGCAGTCGAACCCGAGGGGCGGTACGACGGGTACGCCGGAACGTGATTCGCCACGATCAGATGTTGCCGGTCTTCACGTTGTTGTAACACGCTTTCGAGCCAATCCGTCTGCGCGCCGCCGATCTTGGAGACGTGCCCCGTGTCGAGCAGCACCAAACTCAGGTAATCGCCAAAGTCGAGCGTGCCGTAGGTTGCGTCGCGGTAGAAACCGTCGAACAGGGGCAGATAGAACGCCGCGTCTTCCCGCTTCCCGTTGTACCCGCCGCGAACCTCGTGGTTGCCGAGACATGTGACCATCGGGATGAGCCTACCCTTTGGGTCGATCATGTGCTTGGCGTAGTTTTGGAAGAACGCCAGCGCGGTCTTGGGTGAGGTGCCGTTGTCGTAGCCCAGGTCGCCACCAATAAGGGCAAAGTGTGGTTCCTGCTTCGCGGCCAAGATGTTGTTGGCGACCGCGTGCGGGTTCACGCCACAGTCCCCACCCGAGACAAACGAGAACGTGTCGGTAGCCTTCGCCGGCATGGTGCGGAAGCGGTATACGGTGGGCGTCGTCCCAATCTGGAAAACGTATTCGGTGCCCGGCGTGAGGCCGCTCAACTCGGCCCGGTGAACCCGCATGTTCGTCTTTGCGAACGGCTTCAGTTCGGTCGGCGTGGTCTTCCAGTCCGTCCCCGTGCGGGTGACATAGCGGATGGATTCGTCCTTGAGTTGCCCCCTAAGAGCAGTGGGTTCACTGCCGATCCACTGCACGGTCATCGTGGTCGTGGGGTCGTGTTGCCAGGTGAGGAAGAGCGTTTCTTGAGGCGCGAGCGTTGTGGGAAGTTCTTCGAGCCGGCGGGGCGGCGGAGCTTCCTCAACGTGGTTGTGGCCTACGACGGCGGCAGTTAGCCCGCCCAGGGTTGTCCCGAGGAAAGCGCGGCGGTTCGTGAATGTCATGGCAGTGACACAGCGGGGTGGGTTGTGGTGGAGCGTTGAGCGTAAGGGAGGCAGAGGCGGGCAGCAAGAACCAACTCAAGAAGTCTATACGACCTTCTCGACACGATCACGCGAGAAACACGACGGATTTTCCAGATATCGGATAGCCCGGTGTTCTGCCGGGGTTCTTCAACAATCAAAACAAGACCCTGGGCAAGCCTGGGGCGATCTGAAATGGCCAAGCCCTCAAGTTCGACTTTTTTCCTTCAAGTCCCCTCGCTATTCTCCCGACCGTTGTGGTGACCAATATGAATGTGAGTTCAGGAAGGGTGCGTTATGCGTCGGGCAACGGCGTGGATCGTCGTGGTCGGCGTTCTTGCGAACTCCGTCGGGTTTCCTACCCAGGCGCGAGCGAGCGACGGTTTTTGGGTGACGCTCGCGGCAGGTGCCGCCGGGTCGTCCCCACCGTCCGACTACTCTGAGTTTTGGTTCGATTCTCCACATGCGCCAGACATCGCTGTGAGCAAGGTGACCGGTGAGTTCACCGCCTCAGCTGCGACAGGGGGTGGGAACACCTTCTTCACGGGTGCCGGCACACCAGTGTTGCTTCCCACGAGCACGGGGTATGCGACATTGACGTCGCAATCCGGTCCCACCCCTGGTGCCGGCGGGTTGCCTCGATTCGCCGGGGGAACGCAGGCATCCGGTGCGCCGCAACCCGGCATGACGACCGCTGACGCCAGCTTGCTTTCGGTCGGGCTGGGCGAGAAGAACCCCGATGGTTCCCAGGTGCTTTCGGTCGGGCTAACCGATCCAAGTGGGAACCCGCTCGGCGACGGGCATGTGATCGTTCCGGATGGCGGCTGGTGGGTGATTGGCCTTGGCCAGGACGCGAACGACCTGGGCACTCCCGTTCCCGGGCCAATCGATCAGCCCGTGCTGGTTCCCGTGGCTCCGTCGCTCGGGGGCAATGGCGGCTCGATTGCCACGCCAGAACCCGCGAGCCTCGCACTGCTTGGGATCGGTGCCTTGACGGCAACCGGCTGGCGACGACTCCGACGGCATTGAGATGAACTCGCTGTGGTTGCCTTGTCTTCCCCTGGGATCGCGGCAGTCCCGGCCGCTGGCATGGAGTTGGTGAACCATCGGGGAAGACTCTGGAACTCACGCAACGGTGTGACTGCGGCCGAGACGCCCACGTTCCCAGGGAAATACGAAGCACCCTCCTCACCCTCCTCAGGCTCGTTGATGAGGCGAACTCGCCCCCGGCATCGGCCAATCCGATGTATCGCCTTGTCGCTGCCCGCTGGAAACCCCGCCCAGGGTCTGTAATGATGTGTGTGTGGTCGGCATGCGGCCGACCCGACCATCTCCACGGAGCGACCCGATGCCGGCCCACGTCCAGACACCCGCCCCCAATTTCACCTCCGACGCGGGCGTGGGTGAAGACGTCAAGCAAATCAAGCTATCCGACTATCGCGGGAAGTACGTCGTCCTGTTCTTCTACCCCCTCGACTTCACCTTCGTCTGCCCCACGGAAATCGTGGCGTTCAGCGACCGCATCAAGGACTTCCACGACCGTAACACCGAGGTGCTGGGCTGCTCCATCGACAGCAAATTCTCGCACCTCGCCTGGGTTCAGACCCCGCGAAAAGAAGGCGGGTTGGGTGCGCTCGGTTACCCGCTCCTGAGCGACTTGACGAAGCGAATCGCCGCCGACTACGGCGTGCTGCTCGAAGACGGAACCGCGCTGCGTGGCACGTTCCTGATCGACAAAGAGGGGATTATCAAGGCGATCACCATCCACGACCTGCCACTTGGCCGCAGCGTGGACGAAACGCTTCGCGTGTTGGATGCCCTGCAACACGTCGAGAAGTACGGCGAAGTGTGCCCGGCCGGTTGGACGAAGGGCGCGCCGACCATCAAGCCCAGCGTCCATGACTCCAAGGCGTACTTCGAGCAAGTCGCCGCGAACAAGAAGTAAACGGACGGCGGGCGGGGTTGAGGCGAGTTAGGTTGAAATGGAGACGTTTCGAGGCGTTTCGTTTAGCTTAGTCCTTAACGGGGACGGCCTTTGCAACCGATTTGCCTCAACGTCGGGCACCTCCGGCGGATTTTCTCCCCTTGCCGGCTGGTCGGAGACCGCTACATTGCGTAGATCACTAAACTGTATGTGTAACTGACGTCGTTTCGTAACTGATGGCAAGAGTGCGACGCGGCGAGTTTAGCGGGTAAGCGGATCTAGCGGAGACGGGAAAGATGATCACGAAGGAGCGGAAGACCGAACTCATTACCAAGTTCCGTCGGGACGATGCCGACAGTGGCTCGCCCGAGGTGCAGATCGCGCTGCTCACAGCTCGTATCCTCGAGCTGACCGGGCACATGCGGGAGCACAAGAAGGACTTTTCCAGTCGGCGTGGGTTGCTGAAACTCGTCAGCTCACGTTCCGATCTGTTGAAGTACCTCCGGGAAACCGACCGGGCACGATACCTGGCGGTTATCGGCAAACTTGGGCTACGAAAGTAAGACCGCAGCCTCTCTCAGTTCGGTCCACTATCTTTCCTTCCCTCGGGCGGTGCGGTACACGGGACGGTCCCCTACACCGCCACGCCATTTGGAATTCATGCAGTAGCGAACGGCCTCGCGGTCACAATGCCTCACTGCATTGTCCCGCGTCGCGTGTCGCTCCGCTCGCCATACCCGCTCCCAACTCGTCGACCTCGCTTCTTGCCGGTACATGGAAAGGGTCCTATCCGTGGCGGTGAATCCAGCCCGCGTCGAATCCCCGTTTGGTAACGGTACGCTCATCCTCGAAACCGGAAAACTCGCAAAGCAGGCCCACGGGTCTGTTCTCGTCCGGTTCGGCGATACTGTCGTTCTCGCTGCCGCCGTCTCTGGCGGCGTCATCCCTGGCCGCGACTTCTTCCCGCTCCAGGTCGAATACCGCGAGCGCACCTACGCAGCCGGCAAGTTCCCCGGCGGTTTCATCAAGCGTGAAACCCGCCCGAGCACCAAAGAAACGCTCACCTCGCGCATGATCGACCGGCCCACCCGGCCACTCTTCCCCGTCGATTACTTCAACGAAGTCCAGATTCACGCCACCGTGCTTTCCGCGGACAAAGACAACGACCCCGACATCCTCGCCATGATCGGCACGAGCGCCGCGCTCTACCTCTCGGAAATTCCCGTTCTCAAGCCTTACGGGGCCGTCCGCCTGGGCCGCCTGGACGGCCAACTCATTGTGCAACCCACGCAGACCCAGATGGAGGAAAGCGACCTCGATCTGATCGTGGCCAGCACCCGCGAGGCGGTTTGCATGATCGAAGGGTTCGCCCGCGAAATCCCCGAGCAAGAGATGGGCGACGCCATTCTCGAAGCTCACCGCCAGTGTGCGGTCGCCATCGACCTCATCGAACGGCTTCGCATTGA
>Ga0105046_10009740_pt1 | contig 14994 bp, 15 predicted proteins | sample MAT03_FD_78385 | JGI IMG/M metagenome (GOLD analysis project Ga0105046, IMG submission 78385) | Freshwater microbial communities from Lake Fryxell liftoff mats and glacier meltwater in Antarctica - MAT-03 (megahit assembly) | ecosystem: Environmental > Aquatic > Freshwater > Ice > Liftoff... | reverse complement strand
GGGAGAAACACTGGCGGTCCACGGGACGGCGCGCCGGAGTTGATAATCTGCGATAGACCGTATTGCCACGAATCCAGTCTGGTCCGCCAGCCGGCGGGCAGCACCTCCCGCCGTGCGCGGCCACGCGTCTGGTGAGTGGCTGACCTGCAGCACCACAGTCGCGAAGACGATGCTGGCCGTCATCCGCACGACGGCAGGGCCTTGCCCCGGGATTGGAGTGTCGGCGGTCGGTTGCGCTTGAGCCGCGGCGATGTGCACGCATGTGGCACTCACGAAAACAGCGGCGACACGTCGGATCGTCGAGAGGATGTACACGCAGAAACTCCGGGACGGTTACAACGGCGAATTCCGTACGCTTCACCCTTGAGCACACGGAACCGCACAAAACCGGATCAGTGTCGGCCGCGGCGAAGTCGGCGGGCGACCCAGGGCGTGCGAATGCGTTGTACTACCAGACCCTGGACGTTTTGTGATGTGGGGGGAGCACCCGCAGCAGCGATGCCGGTCGCTTACCTGATCGACGTCGCGCGCACTCCGGAGTCGGCCGACGCCACAAACGGCGTTCCCGCCGCACCGAATCCCTCGCGCACTGACACATACCATCGCCTCGCCTCGTCCTGTCGTCCAAGACGCCGAAGCGTCTCCGCGCGCGCCAACCTGTCCAGATGTTGCCCGAGTGCGGGATGCTGCAACCGAAGACGCGCCGGAAGATCCGGGATGCTCCCTTCGAACGCCACGATCGCGGCTGCGGGATTGCCGAGGCGAAGCTGCCAGTGACCCGTCACAGCCTGAGACAGCGCCGCGGCCAGTCGGGATTCGGCCGCTGGACGTTTCGTCAGCGCCTGCACCGCAGCGGTCACGCCAGCCGCGTCGCCGAGCCGCACGCTCAGCACACCGACCAGATATTGTCGCACATCGTCCAATTCGAGTGTCGACACGTCGCCGCTCCATGGCACACTGCCGGCGCGACGAGACTGCAGAGCAATTCGAAGGGCGCGCAACGTGTCCGTACTGACCACGACAGAGGGCGCCAGCGCGGAGAGCGCGCGATGCTCCGCTGACTGATCCGGGTCGAGCAGTCCAGCGCTGCGATAGTGCGTCGCCGCGGCGTCCCATTGCCCATTCGCGACGTCCAGCGTTGCCAGTGTAAGCAACCCATCACCGGCCGTGCCCGGCCCTGCCACGAGAACGGTGGCGTACGATCGCGCCGCGCTGCGATCTCTGACATCGGTGCTGATGCGCTGCAACGCGACACGCGCCAGCCCCGGCTCGTCGATCGGCGTGGCCAAATCTCGCCTGGTACCAGCGGTGGCAATTCGGCGACGGTGCAACGCGGTGTACGTCGCCCGAATTCCCGGCTGTTCTCCGGCGCTGTTCGGACTGAAATACATGCTGTATAGCGTGTCGAGTTGCCCGGTCCGATTCGCGTTCGCGGCGAGATCCATCAGGTACACCGTCACTTCACGGTTGCGCGGATCGAGTGCCATCACCCGTTGAAACGCCGCCGTGGCTTCCTCGATCGGACGACCGTAGTACGGGTTGCTGCCGAACTGCACTTCGCCGAGCAGCATCCACGCCTCGACATCGGTCGGGTAGTCGGTCACGATCTCCGCGAACTGACGCTCGGCCTGCACTGCGCTGCCGAATCGCAGCGTGTGATACGCGCGGATCAGCGCCTGTTGCCGCGGCGGAAGCGACGCGGCCAGCTGCGACGCGCGCCGCGCCGCACGTGCGCTGAGGGAATCCACGTCATTCCATCTGGCGGCGCGGGCGAGACGATACCAGGCCAGCGCAAACATCGAATCGGCGGCGACGGCGTCCGAAAACTTTGCAACAGCCGCCGCGGGTCGTGCATCGCGCAACTCACGCTCCCCATCGAGATACGCACGGAGCGCAGGGGTGGACGTGGTCGTGGCTGCGGCAATTCCGGCAATCGTGTCGCCGGGTGCCAGCAGCTCGGTTGCGATCAGCTGACGCACCAGCGCGTCGATGCCGGGCACCAGTGCGCCCGAGTCGGGCACTGTGATCTGCGCACGACCGATTTCGCGACCATCGATCAGTCGCAGTGTGGCACGGAAGGTCAGTGTCGCGCCGGTCGCAACCACGCTGCCCACGACGTAGCGGTCGGCGCGGATTCTGACGGCGAGCGCTCGCGATTCGGCGGAATCGAGCGGCGTGGAACGTCGATCGCCGGCGGCACCGAGAACGGTGTTGGGATCGATGCCACGCACCAGCCCTGTGCCGTCGAACGCCGGCGTCAGCAGGTCGACCATACCCTCGGCGAGATAGTCGATGTTCCGGCCGCCACGCGTGGTGAACGGGAGCACGGCAATCGACGACAGCGGGAGGCTGGATCGCGCGACCTCGATGGCGGGCGGCGATGCAGCGCGCTCTGACGTCCTCGATATCGTCACCCATATCGCCAGCGCGAGCGCCGCGGCACCGGCAAGACTCAGCGCAATGCGCCGGTTCCGTGACCCATGCCGCGCTCCGCTTTCGTGTGCCGCATCGATCGGCGGTGTGCTGCCCGGCGTGATGCCACTGATGGCGAGCGGCGGAGCAGCGGAAGACGCGAGGGCCGCCAGTACCGCCGCACCATCGGCGGGACGCGCTGCCGGGTCCGTACTCAGCATCCGGCGAATCAGACTCTCGAGCGGCGGAGCGATCGACGTGCCGTCGGCACGCAGCATCGGTGTCAATTCACCCGCGAGAATCGCCTCACGGAGTGCGGCCAAATCGGCGCCGGTGAAGGGGCGGTGACCCGTCACCATCTCGAAGAACGTCACACCAAGCGCCCACACATCGGTCCGTGGTCCGCGAGTCTCACCGCGCCAGATCTCGGGCGCGAGATATGGCAGTGTGCCGCTGAGCCCACCTGTGCCACCCGCCGCCTCGTGCGCGTGGACGGCAACGCCGAAATCGAGCAGACGCGCCACGTCACCGTCGCCGAATCCGACATTGGCCGGCTTGATGTCGCCGTGCACGATGCCGGCGTGATGGGCACAGGCCAGCCCGCGCGCAAGCTGTTGCGCCAGTGCGCTGATCTCGGCGAGCGGGATCAGGCCACGCCGCAGGCGCTCACGCAATGTGCCGCCGGCACAGTACGCCATCACGATGCAGAGACCACCATCGGCCGTGGATTCGACCGCGTAGATCGCGCAGACATGCGGATCATCGAGGCGCGATGCGGCCTGTGCCTCACGCACCAGCCGTGCGCGAGCTGCGGGATCATGGCTCAGACTCGGTGCGAGAAACTTCATCGCGACATCACGCGCAAGCAGCGTGTCGCGACCGCGGTAGACGACCCCTGCCCCGCCGCTTCCCAGTCGCTCATGCACCATGAAGTGCCGGATGCGGTCGCCGGGCGCCACCGGCAGCGGCGTTGTTGCACCGTCCGCCGCGATCTCGGGTTCAGTCTGCGGCTCGCCAAGCGCGAGTGCCGGGTTCACGACATCAGCGTAGAATTCATCAAGGAACGCCGGCGCACCGTCATGGGCGGCGACGAGGGATTCGAGCTCGCTGCGCAACTCCGGATCTGTACCGCAGGTGACCTCGATGAATGTCGCGCGCTCGTGCGATGGAAGGGACAGCGCCATCTCGAAGAGCGTGCTGATACGGTCCCACTGTCCGTCGCTCGCTGCCCACAAATCATTCGGCATCGCTGGCTCCGTGTGCACGCAGTGCGCGATGCAGCCATGCCTGTGCCAGCGCCCAATCCCGTTTCACAGTCGCATCAGAAATTCCGAGTGCCAGCGCCGTGTCGGCGATCGAAAGTCCGCCAAAGTATCGGCATTCGACAACGCGACACGGTCGCGGATGCAGTTGTTCGAGATGCTGCAGCGCTTCCTCCAGCGCCGATATCCGCTCACCATGATCATCACCCATGGCTGGTGATGCGAGCTGCTGCGCGGCGATACCATCAAGGCTCTCCGCCACGGCACTTCCGCCGCGCTTCAGGGTCTGTGCGTCTCGCGCGTAGTTACTGACAATCTGCCGCGCAGCACGCACCGCAACGGCGAAGAAATGCCCCCGGTTCTGGACGGTCAGTTCGTTGGCGCCAGCCAGTCGCAGATACACTTCATGGATGAGCGCTGTGGTGTCGAGCGTCTCGTCGCCATGCTCCGGCCGCCGGCGGCGTGTGCTGCGCGCGATCGACCGCAGTTCGCCATACACGCGCGAAAACAGGCGAGTACCGGCACCCGCATCGCCCGCATTCCAGGCGTGGATCAATCCGGTCACGGAATCATCGAACTCCTTCACCAGCACCTCGCAGACAGGGGCAGCGTTGCCAATCGGCGCGCCGGTCGGCCGATCACGGATGGATGTGATCCCGGCGACCGACTGGCGACGACTATTCCTGCAAGCTACCCCGTCGGCGCGCAACCGCGACCGTGAGAACTCGGTGCCAGTATGAACGGATGCAGTCACCGTCACCTTCCGCAAAACACCAGTGTCCCGCACTGTCCGACGTTTCGGCAGTGCGGGACAGGACCGGAGCGCACGCGGGGCAGTGTTGCTCCCCTCGTCACGTCGGACGGTATCACGAAATTATCCGGTACCAAATGTCACAGTCCACTCGCAGCTCACGCCTGACGCGCACCGCGCCGACGCGCCGCCACGCCCAGCATCACCAGGCCAGACGCCATCAGAATCACCGTGCTCGGTTCCGGCACCACGTTGACCGAGGAAGCGAAGTCGAGTCGATAGATCTCTCGATCCGCCGTCAGGCCACTCTCGAACACGTAGCCACCCGTGGTCATGAGGCCATTGAATCCCATCAATTCCGCAAAATTGAACGAGACCACGCCATTCTGCGGAGTCCGATTTGCGGCGGTTCCGCCGACGAGGAAGGCGGCATTGGCAGGGTCGAACGCTTCCGAACCAGCATCCCAGATCTGACTGGCCCGCTGCGTGATGCTGCTGATCAGCAGGTTGCCGGCATTGTCGAACATCCGATACTGCATCGGATTGTCGTTTCCGATGAAGAAGTCGTTGCTTGGAACGACCATCGCGGCGAAAGTGAAGAAGCGGTTCAGCCCGGCGTCGACGATGAAGCTCCGACTGCGCGACTGGCCCGGCAACAATGCGCCCCCCGCAATTGCGCCGCGCGTCGCCGTCGGATCGGCCGCAGCGAAGTCCGCCTGCCACTGGCCGCCCGTGCCGGGTTCTGCCACCGAGATGATCCCGGGCCCAGCCACGCCGCCAATGTTGAACGCGTCGAACGCGCCGCTATGAAATCCCAGCTGAGTCGCGGCAAAACTGACGCTGTTGGCGGCGGCGAGGTTGGTGACCGTGACTGTCACGGTGCGCAGCTGCGCGTGGGCGACCGGCGACACCACGCACAATGCAGTGGCAGCACCAACGACGGTGGACATGACGCGATTCATGAAAGCGACTCCTGGAGTAAAGATGGGACCTGAGGCGGGACGACAATGGCCCCGTTGACAGACAGCACCCTGTTCCGTGTCGAATCAGCTCACGGCCCGGGAACGGATCAGGAGCACGGTGAGTACCTGACCGGTACTCATGCCCAGGCCCCATGTCATCAAGCCGATCGTGATTCAGAGCTGCACCGCACTGCGACCCGCAGATCTTTCCGCGTCGTGTGCACTGCACGTGCAATTCCGTCGGCGGCTGGTGGCACTCCTCGTCGTCTGGCCATGCCTTTGCGTCGCGCTTCGCGCACAGAGCGGCTCCGCACCATCCGTCGACCTGTTCGCGCTGGGGTCCGCCAGCCCCAACGCCGCGCTGCCTCCGGGTTGGCAGACGCGGGCCGTACGCGGTCAGCGCCTGCCGATGAGCCAGATCATCGACACATCGGGTATTCGGTATATGCGGCTCAGCGGACAGGGAGAGGCTGGATGGTTCGTGCGTGAGCTGCCAGTCCCACTGATCGGGTCGGCGGGCCGCTTGCACTGGACGTGGCGCGCGCCGCTGGCACCACGTGGTGCGAACGTTGCCGCACCGGCCACCGACGACGCAGCACTGCGTGTGTTCGTGGTGTTCGGTCGGCGCGGGGGTTTCATGCAGCGACCGCGTGTGCTGTTTTACACGCTGGCCGATGGCGATCCGTCGCCGGACCGTCAAGGCTCGCCGTTCGGCGTGCGTATTGCCGGTCGACCGGAACTTGCGCGCGACTGGATCGGTGCGGCCGCCGATCCATTTCAGGATTATCGCCGTATCTGGGGCAGTGCGCCGCCGCAGATCGTCGCCATTGGGGTGATGCAGGACACCGATCAGACACGAAGTGCCGCGATTGGCGACGTGAGGAACCTTTACTGGAGGAGCGAAAGTGCTGCGCTACCGTAAATCATTGTGTTTCGTTGCCCTGCTTGCCGCCTGCAGCTCCGCCACCCCGCCGACCGCTCCGGACGCGATGGCCGTGCTCCCCGGCACGCAGATCCCGATGGGCACGGGCGTCAGCGGTCGCTTTGTGCGTACGCGATACGACGTGACCGGCACAGCCACGGTGCTGATTGAGAACGGCGTCGGGGTGATCGAACTCTCCCCCGATTTTTCTCTCGCACAGTCACCCGGTCCATTTCTGTATCTGAATACGACGAACAATCCGAATACCGGTCAGCCGATCCGCATTGCCAGTCTTCGAGGAAGAAACGGTGCCCAGCGGTTCACGTTTGCCGTCCCAGCCGGCGTGCGGTATTCGTGGCTCATCATCTGGTGCGATCCGTTCAACGTGACGATGGCCGAGGCGGCGATCACGCCGGTGCCGTAGGGGCGACGCTGTTCGGGTCCACGACGATGGGGTCCACCGCGACCATGGGGTCCGACCATGGGGTCAGAGTCCTTGATCCGAACTCACGATTGTGTCGCGCTGAGCGCTCCACTCGATCCGGCGCCGACAGCGTCACGACAGTCTGCTGCGTCAGCCTTCCGCGACAACCGTCAGTAGCACCTCGTCGACCGCGCGGGCAGCGGCGACCACCGCGCCCGCGAGATAACCCGGCTCGATCGGACTGGTCTCACTCCCGGCGAGCGCGAGGCGTGCCTGCCACGGCCCCGACACCCACGGCGCGAAGTCCGGCACGACATGCCCTGTCGCCATGCGGTCGGCGGCCGTCGCGGTCAGCGGGTCGGCCGCCCAGTCTTTCAGAAGTGTCGCGCGCGGATGACGCGCCTCGGCACCGAACAGCCGCTGGAACTGGTCGAGACACGCGCGGATCAACGCGTCATCGCCGAGTGCCGCGCGCTGAATCGCGAGTTCCACACCGTCGCCAATCAGCGTCATTGTCGTCACCCGCGCGCCGAGCCTGATCCGTTCCGGCGAGAGCTCTCGTGCGAGCGCGCGGACGAGCGAACCGATGCCGCCAGCGAGGCGAAAGCTGCGTGGATCCTGCGGGTCGCCGTGGTATCGTTGCGGCCCCTCGCGCGACATGCGCTCGAAGATCACGTCACCATCGCTGTACTGCGCGAACGACGGCAGGCCGAGTTCCTCGATCAGTTGAGCAATGGCCGGCTGCATGCCCGGCCAGTACCAGGAGGGGCCAAGGTCGAATCCGTCATCGGCGGGCTGGCCGTCGTCGCTCACCGTGAGGATCCGCCCGCCGAGTCGGTCGCGGGCCTCGATCAGGACGAAGTCGACGTGGGCCGCGCGCAGCAGGCGGGCGGCGTGCAGCCCAGCGAGGCCGGCGCCGATGATGGCAATTGAGGTGCGTGGCATCGCAGGAACTTACGGCGTGCATGTGAGACGGCGTATTCAGCGTCCGTAATGCGCGACCACCAACTGTCTCCATGCCATGGGGGCCGACCATGAGGGCAGAGTCCATGACACCTAAAGAGGTCATGGACTCTGACCCCACGGTCGGTGAACACAGGTTCATCGACGCAGCGACGCGCAGATTCACGGTTTCACCGTAGACGTATGCCGCGCGGTGACCTGCCAGCGACCGTCGTAATATCCCCACGTCGTCGTATGGCTCGTGACCAGGTCGAAGGGCGTCCCTGCGTTCGCGCCAACATATCTGATCTTCCCAGTTACCACCGCAGAACTCGTGCTGATCGTGCGAACGTTCTGTTCCAACACTTCCGACGTCCGGATGACGGTACGAGTCGTTTCATTGCTCGCTAAGTCTTGAGTCCTATTTACGATCACGCCATCGCTGTTCGTGAAAGTATACTCCTGGGCGAGGATGCCATTCAGCGCGGCAATGTCGCCGGCCGCCTCCAGTTCGGCATAGGTGCGTCCGCTGTTGAGGCGCTTCGTCAACGCGTCGTACTCACGGCTCGCTCGTACAACGCCCGCTACCATAAGTTTGTCGTCGTATTGAATCTTGTCGGAGTCGTGTTCGGCTATGACCATCCAGCGCCCATTACGTTTCTCAAACACTCCGGTGTAACGCCCGCTGTCGGTGACTGGTACGGCAATTTGTGATTGAGTAAGCGTCGTCGTCGCGATCCAATCGTTCGTGACAAGCGCCATGTCGCCGACGACGCGAACGTTTTGGTGCTCGTGCTTGAGCGAGTTTGTTCTGAATTCGGGGTTCGCCCGCTGTTCTCGAAAATACTTCAAGGCCTCTGCGCGATTGGTCGTGGTCCCGTTCGGACCCGCATGGACATAGTCGTCCGCCAGGACGCGCTCAAGAAATGCGATATCGCGACCAGGAACGGCCTTTTCGTATTGCGCCAGAAAGAGGCGTACCTCTTTCTCGGCCTTGCCGCCCTGCGCACAGGCGGCAGTCGCCGGAACGACCGAGAGCACCAAGATACTGAGGAATTGCTTCATCTCTGCTCTCCGCGCTGCAATTGGGAAGCGCATCTTTGGCTTGGGGTTGGGCAACATCAGGGTGGCCTGCTGAACACTTGGCCTACAGCGATGCTTGGCCTTGCCGTCGAACGAACGAAACGAGTTCTGCTGCGCGGCGATCGCACAAAAAGCCCGCCTGATGACAACACTCCGGTCTCCGCGTCAGCAGCAACTGGCGTTAGATATCACTGGGTACGAGTGTCGGCTTTGCCTATTGACTGAAAGTACGAGCAAACGCATTGATGGAGCTCTGCCCACCTGCAAGAATTGAGTCATACGTGGAGTTTCGCATGACGCGGTTGCCGAGATCGGCACGACGCGCCGCCTCAAGAACCTCGGAATCATCTGTGATCGCGATCACTGGCGCCCCGTTGAATCTTGCAGTGGAGCTACTTGCACCGCAAAAATGAATGTCGAACACTCCATTTTGCCTGCTACGCGCATCAAAGCTTGCACCGTGCTGAACAAGCTTCTCTATGGTAAGATTTCGAAACTCGACGATCCAACGGAAATGTTTCATTACGCGCTCTAATACAAACGCTTTCTTGGACTGAGATAGAGTGATCCCTGTTGCATTGAGCACCTCCTCAAGAATTTGGGCCGCAATCAGCGGGATGCCTCTTCGATCCTTCACGCCCTCCAATAGCTTGGTCCTAGCGAGGCTCGGTGTGAGTACATCTGACCACGAGACAGCGTTTGGCACGAGAGGCAGTACAATGTTCTGCCAGAGGTCGTTCCTGTACTTTATGCGCGCACCGTTTGCTTCGTCAGCAACGTTCGCGATCAACTCCGAAAGGTCGTACAAAGCGTCAGGTTCAGTGGCCAGCCTGCCCGCAAGCTCGCCGTACATGTTGGCCGGGTCTTCACCTGCTATCGAAGCTTGGAAGAGCGACATTGAAATTTGCTCCAGTGGCGACGCCATGAATCGAATCGCGCTCATCCTTCCGTCGAACTGCTTAGTATGCTCGACCAATCGCTTGATCGAGGCCAGCGCAGCACTGGACTCTCGCTTCTCCGGATCTAGCAATCGCGCAACCATCTCAGAGATTCCCGCATACGTCGCACAAGCGATTATGCCAGCAGATCGCTCTTCTCTAAGTCTTTCGGAGAAAGCTGAGGGTGAGAGCGCTCGATAGAGATTCGTATCGTAAACGCAAACTAGCTGAGGCATTCGCGGTGAGGTAACGAAACTGGGTTCTGCTGCGCGACGACCGCACAAAATGTCCGTCTGACACAACACGCCGGTCGCCGCGTCTGCAGCAAGCCATGTTAGCGGGCGGGCGGGAATGGTCGCTGCCGCACCTGCGCGCCTTTGACGACCGTGATACGTCCTTCGAGCTCGAGATCGTCGCGCAGGAGCAGCGCCTCAAGCACCTCCCCGGTGGCCGTCGGCGTCTCGGGGGCACCACGAAAGAGTACGAGTCCGAGCGGCGGGGCATCTGTCCCACGGACGATGCGCTCCGGCAAATCGAGATCAAAACCGAAGGTCAGCCGAGCCTCCGCCCGGCCACGCGCCAACACCACCGGATCGCCAACCCCGGGGCTGACTTCCGCGATCCACACCACGTCGTAGCCGCGGCCCCGCAAATACTCGACCGACGCGCGGGCGACATTTTCATCGGCGAGCAGCGGCCACCGCGCGCCTGGCGCCGTCACGCCGCGTCGAACCGCAGGGAATAGAGCGACTCGTCGTGGAGCACCTCAGCAGAATAGGCGAACACTGCTCGCAGTGCGTCCGCCGTGAGGGTCGGATAATTCTCCAGCACCTGCGCCGCCGTCCAGCCGGCAGCAAACAGGCCGAGGACGAACTCGACCGTGAGGCGCGTGCCTTGGACGATCGGCTTGCCACCAGCGATATCCGCCGTGGTGGTGATGAAGGGCTGCCAGTGCATCGCGTCTCCGGTGTAGGCTCCGCGAAACATACCGCCTGCCGCCGCACCGAGCGATGCCGCCGCGCGAGGGAGCCGGATGGGCACCCGATCCCGACACGCCACCGTGGCCGGAGTCGCCCGCTAACCGAAGCCACCCGCCGGTGGGCGGCCCTGCTGCAACAGATCTTCGACGTCGACCCGCTGGCGTGTCCGTCCTGCCACGGTGCGATGCGCATCGTCGCCCTCATCACCCAGACGTCGGTGATCGACCAGATCCTCACCCACCGCCGCACCCGTGCGGCCCCCACCGCGTCCGCCGCCGCGCGGAGCCCTCCATCGACGCGAGCCCCAGCGAGCCGAGGCACGTCACGCGCCCCGCGCCCGTCGCCCGAGGCCCCGACCGCCCCGTGAGGACGGCCCTCTCCGACGCCCCGCCCCCCGCGGGGCCGTTCGGCGTGCGCGGCTGTCTCACCGCCGCGGCCCCAAGGTCCCAGCCGGCCCTAGGACACCCGCCAGAACCGCAGGCCGAACGGCCCGCGGCGGCACACCGGTGCAGTGGCTGGTGCACCGTCGCCCCATCACCGGGGCTGGCGAGGTACAGGACCTGCGCCAATATTCACCCCACCCCGATTGAAATTCCTATCCAGTGAAGCGTGCCAGCGGTTCCATCGCCGAGCGGGGGACAGGTAGGCGCACGCGGTCGCGATCGGGCGTAGTTTTTCCTCTGACGCGATCGGCGTGCTCACCCCAAGCGAGATGGACAACAATGGCCATTCCCCCGCAGGTCGGTCTCTGCGCTCGGCGCGTGGTGCGCACAGCGTTCCGGTCGACGCTCGCCGTGGCGGCGATCGGTATCGCCGCCACCGCCGGCGCACAGACGGTACGACTGCCGCCGGTCGAACGCATCGACGCCGTCTACGCCCGCTACGACTCCGACAGCACGCCGGGGTGCGCGGTGACGGTGCTGCACGCCGATAGCGTGATCTTCAGCAAGGCGTACGGCATGGCGCACATCGGCTTCAAGGTGCCGATGACGACGGCCACGACCACGTGGATTCCGTACTCGGAGTCGCGCACCTTCGTGGCGTTGGCGGCGGCGACGCTGGCCCGCGACGGCGCGCTGACACTCGACGATCCGGTGCGTCGCCACGTCCCCGAACTACCCGCATACGCGTCGGCCGTGACAGTGCGTCATCTGCTGCATCACACCAGCGGGCTCGCCGACTACGGGTCGCTGGATATTGCGTTTGACCTGACCGATCGGATCTCGGACGACCAGATGTTTCGCGCGCTCGAACGGTGGGGGTCGCTGAACTTCCCCGCCGGGCGTGGACACATGTACAGCAATACCGACTACGCGGTGTTGCGCATCCTCGTGGAGCGGGTATCCACGCGCTCGCTTCACGACTACCTGCACGAGCAGCTCCTCGACCGGCTCGGCATGCGCAACACGTGGCTGGGCGTCGAGCAGCAGAAGGTCCCGGGGGCGCATGCGCTGTTCCACGACGGGGAGTGGCGTCCGGTGCTGCGCTACCGCATCTCGCCGGTTGGCCGTATCTCGGTGAGCACCAGCGTGGACGACCTCACGAAATGGGCGCGCGCGCTGCGTGATTCGAGCAGCGGCATTCGCCCGTTGCTCGCCTCTCTCGAACGCGGCGCCTCCGATACGGCCGACACGTACGGGTCGGCCTACGGCATCGCCACACGCGAGGACGCCGGGCTGGCCCTCGAGGAGTTCCGCGGGGTGGAGGGGTACCGGTACATCACGCGTGCACCGGCGCACGACCTGTCAGTGGTCACGATGTGCAACCACTACGGTGCGGTCGTGGCCGAAGGCCCCCGGATTGCGGCGCTGTTCGTGCCAGGCGTCGATACGACGACGGTGCGCACGCCGTTGAAGGCTGCGGCGCCGTCAGCGCCCCGACCCACGATATCGGTAACGATGCCGGAGTTGCAGCGCTTCGTCGGTGAGTATCGCACGATCGACGACAAGGTCACTGGCGTGCGCGTCGAGTTGGTGGACAGCGCACTCGTTATCACGGTAGGAGATGGCCGACGCTTTCCCACGCGCTCCGTCGGCAGCGGGTTGTTCGCGATGATCATCGCCGGCAACGAGCGGTCTCACAGCCGTTTTGACATCGTGAACGGCGAGGTACTCCTCTCCGAGCGCGACGTAGACACCGGTGCGCCCGTGGGCAAGCCGATCCGTCGCTATGTGGGGCTCAAGCCGTCTCCCGCCACGTTGCAAGGCTATTTAGGTGCGTACGAGGGTGAGAAGGTGGAGGGCACGCTGTATGTCACGGTGCACGGCGACAGTCTGATGATTGCGGCGCGCGGACACGCGCCCATCCTGCTGCATCCCAACGCCGAGGTCGATGCGTTCCGTGTTCCGGACTACGTGCTGCGCTTCACCCGTGACCGGGCGGGGCGCGTTACCCATCTCACGCTCGACGCGACGCGCGTGCAGGGGATGCGGTACGCGCGGAAGCGGCAATGAACGCGCGCCGGCGCGGCTTCGCGCCTGGTAACATTGCCGGCACTGCCGATAGCCCCTTTCAGCCGACATGCTTGAGGATATGACACCTCGCATTTTCGCCATCGCGTTGGCGCTCGACGCCGCCGTGCTGCTGAGCACACTCGCGTATCTGGCATTCGATCCGGCGCTGCTGGTCCCACGCATTCTCGTGGGGGTATCCGTGGTCAACGTCGTGGTGCTGTTCCTGCTGCGCCGGATCATGAAAGCGAAGGGCACCACGGCGCCCCACAGTCCGCAACAACCATGACCACGAAGCGTACAGCGCACGCAATGCCGGTGGAGATCTGGTCGGACATCGCCTGTCCGTGGTGTTACGTCGGCAAGCGACGCTTCGAGGCCGCGCGCGACAGATGTAAGGTTCGCACGGAAGCGTCAGTCGGCACATTCTTCAAGGACTGCGGCGTGAAGCGACAGGAGCCGCGAGGCATGTGGTTGGTGAGCGCATCCCCCTGCCGCGCTTCTGTTGCGAAGCGTCGTGCAGATCCGGCGCGATCGTAGCGGATTCGTCGGAGCTGTTGTCACGACTCACCGTGGTGCTGTTCGTAGAGCAGGTGCCTGACTCCATCGCCGAGCTGCTGGCGCCCCTCCGCGATCAACTGGACTGGGAGCGTCACGCGGAAGACTTCGACCCGTTCGAGATCTTCTGATGTGCACGACACGAACGACATCGCCAGAATCTCACTGTTCTCCGGAGGAATGACGTTGCGCTTTCTCATGTGTGCGCTCGTAGAAGTGGTTGCGGTGTCGTCGAATGCGGCGGCGCAGGATGCGCGCTCGCCACAGCGACCCGCGCTGAATGCCATGGAAGCCCTCGGTACCGATTCCACGGCGTGGCAGCGGGTCATCACTTTTGAGGTGAGCTGGCACAGCGCACAACTCGTCAGGGCCGCCACGAACGCGGCGCTCCAGCCGTGGCGCATCGAGCTGCCCGCTGCTGAGCCGCAACGTGCGTTGCTTGACGAGCAGCTTCGCCGTGTGCTGCGCGCGCGCGAGCCGGTGGATGGCGATTCGAGCGTGTATGCGCTTTCGTTGGGCGCCCTGCGCATTGCCGGTGATTCTGCCTTTGTGAAGTTCAGCAGCTCGCTGACGCAGCAATGTGCCGGCAGCACACGGCTCACGGGATACCACAACGAGATGGAAATTGTTCTGCCGCGGGCGCCGCAGGGCGTATGGGGCGTGGGTCGCATAGGGACAGTAACACACGGTGATCGCATGGGATGCTGATGCGGTACGCACTGCACAAGATCTCCGCGGCAGCGCACCGTGCAAATGTTGCCGTCACTCGGCGTGCGTCATCAACGCCGACGGCACCAATCTCACATGGCGCTGATCGCGTACAGGGCTGATGCAGCAACTGAACCTACACCGGCTGCAATAACAGCCACCTGTGGCACGACAACGACTGCCCCTCCACTGACTTGGACGGTCGCAGCGGCGCCAGCTATACCGCCGACGATATCCGACCATCCGGTGCGGCACCAGAACCCGCAGCTCGACTGTACGATCAAGAGCGACTTCGGCGCGAACGAGCCGAACACGCTCATCATGGGTGGCAATTCGCCGCCGCCGCCGCCGCACGCCGCCGCCGCACGCGCCGCATCCCCCGCTCTGCTGGACATTGTACCAGTAATATGAGTCAGAAACCGCCATGCTTGCAATGGCAGAGAGGACCTCGTAGTCCTCAGCTGGTGGTCGGTCCGCTCGTCAGCAGCAAGCATCGTTAGGCCGGCGCCACAGGGATGCTGCGTCGAAACAGCCCGTCGCGCAACAGAACGGTGACGGTCCGCACCCGAATCGAACGTATGCTCGGCGCTCCTCGGTCCCGG